>Ga0163144_10003757_pt1 | contig 34570 bp, 31 predicted proteins | sample OliLak19BULKMAT1_FD_123175 | JGI IMG/M metagenome (GOLD analysis project Ga0163144, IMG submission 123175) | Freshwater microbial mat bacterial communities from Lake Vanda, McMurdo Dry Valleys, Antarctica - Oligotrophic Lake LV.19.BULKMAT1 | ecosystem: Environmental > Aquatic > Freshwater >...
CGCCACCGTGCGGATGATGCCGCGCAGCTCACGCTCTTTTAATCGACGCTCCTGCTTACGCCGCCCTCGCCGACTCGCCCTCAATTATCGTGAACGGCTCGCCATCAACTACCGCGCTCACGCTCAGCCGACGTGCCGATCGTTCAACTCTCCAATAGTTCCGCGGCGAGTAGAAACGTGCCGGCGGTCCAGCCGATCATCGGTGGCATCTTGTATTCGTTGACGACATCGATGCCCCCGGTGAGAGCATTGTATTTTTCCCACAGCTGGCCGCTGATCGCGAGATTGCGGGCGCAGGTGAACACATATTTCTCCGCCAGGCGTTTCGCCTCGGACTGGTAACCATAACGCTGCAGGCCCATGATTGCCGCGGCCTGCAATGGCGGCCACGCGTTGGGTGCGTCCCACTGGTAGGTGTTGACGGATGGGTTGCTGCCTTCCGCGCAGGTCATGAGGCCATGGGCACGTTCCAAGAGAGGCAGGTTGCGGACCAGCGCCGACGCCTGCGCCTCCGAACAGACCCCGGTCCAGAGCGCAAAATACGCTGCGGCCGACACCACCGGTCCGCGCCGGTTTTGCGTCCAGTCATAGTCAAAATAGAAGCCACTTTCCCTATCCCAGAGGTGACGGTCGATCAGGGCGCGGCGACGGGACGCGCGTTCGCGCCAGACCGTCGCCTCCGCCGCGCGGCCCAGTTCGTCCGCCCAGCCGGCGGCGATCGTCTCCACTTGGAACAACACGCTGTTGGTGTCGATCGCGTTGAAATGGGCGCACTGCTGATTGAAGCGCGGATTGAAATCCCAGACCTCGCACTCGGCCATCTTGTGCTTCAGGTAGACAAGGCGGGCGACCGGTTCCTCGGGAATGTCGTGCAAGCGGTGTTTGATGAGGTGCTGGAAGTCCGCGAGCCTGGCGGGATCGGCGTGGGTGTTGTTCGCTGCAAGTCCATTGGGCGAATGGCGCAGCGCCATCCAGAAGGCGTATTCTCGGGTGATCGCGGCATAAATCCGTTCCAGCCATACCTGGTCGGGAGCCAGTCGGTGCAAGTCGTTCAAGAGCACGGCCGCGACAGGGATTTGCGAGCGGTTCAGCGCGATGCGCACGGAGATGTTCGGCACAAATCCGATCGTCTCGATCAGGTGGAGGATGTTCTCTGCATTGTTGCGAGCCTGGGCCAAGCGCCCCTGACGAATCAGACCGAGATTCGTGAAGTAGGTGTCCCAATAGAAAAACAGCCACATCGTCGGATCGGTCGAGGGCACCGTGTGCGGGCAGGGCAGGGCGATTTCATCGGGTGTCGCTTCGCGCGAGACGCGAAAAGTTTCGTCCCAATGTTGATCGATGTAACTACGGGTTGAGGCAATGGCTTCTTTGAGCGTCACGGCATGCGGATGTAGCCGATGTCACGGCACACACAAGCTGGGGGTTTTTCAAGCGTTACGCCGGCGCGGGGGATCCCCAAGCACGCCTCCCGCCAGCATCGGTGGTGCTTTTTTCCGATCTTGCGGCTGGAATGAGGCCGGAGAAAGAAGTCTTTTTTACCCAGCAAGATCGTCAAAAACTCGTACCCGCAACCAGCAACACCTCTGCTGCCTCAAGGATGCAGCGCTGGCCTGCCTGTGCTCGCGCCGGCGAAGTGAAGATCCAAAAACGTCACGGGTGGACATCTGACAAAGGGACTCCCGGGAGAACCGCGAACCGATCGTTTGGCTTATCTGGATTGATTGAGTGGTTGAAATCGAGATCGAGTTGCGTTGAGCGGGGTGCGACCAATCCTGCAACGAGACGTGAACGAACGGGCCTTGTGGCTGACTTGGACCGGCGAGCGGCCGGCTGCTGACGATGACCAGCAAAGTCGAGGGCCCCGCGTCTTTGGTCATGCATGCGTCCATTTGAGTATCAGATAGGCGGCGGGGCCGGCGGGGAGCTGGGAGGCATCGGAATATTCGTCGAAGGCGGCGAAGCGGCGGCCATGCTTCACTGCGAGGGCGAGGAGCCACAGGTCGGTGAGCCCCACCTTGGCATGGACGGGAAGCCGACAAGGTCGAAAATGCACAAGTCGCATACTGCCTTCGATCCCACCAAGCTCGGCGATCCCGATCTGATCCGTATTCGCAAAGAGCGTTCTCTGCGCAATCCTGCCGCCCTCCTCGATTTCTCCCTTCAAACCCGCAGAATCCAGTTCCTTGGCAGCCAGATAAGATTCAGTCTCCGGCCCATCCTCGCCACACATGCCCGCTTCGATCCGCCACTACACCACCCTCGTGCTGTGGCTGACCCTGATGGTATCCCCGACCGTCCGGGCGCAAGACCCGGCAGGCGACGAGGTCGTCAAGATGGAGCCCTTCAATGTCACGGCGTACAAGGGCAAGATCCCCATCATTGATGGATTCACCGGCAAAGACTACACCGGGAACAACGATGTCATCTTCAAGTTCGCGCAGACCTTCAACAAACTGCTGCTCGGCTATCACAAGAAACTGGTCCTCGATGAGGTCAAACACCTGCAATTCCGGCTCAAGCTCGGAAAGGAGTTTGAATGGGAAATGCGAGAGCTCACCGCCTTATTCGGATTCGGCCAATTCACCCTGGATGATTCCACCTGGTTGAGGCGGGAGCGCGCGATCATTTCCCGTCTCATCAAGGAGCCGTTTTTCAAGATCAGAGCCCTCGTCGTCTGGGATCGGGATCGCCTCCAAAAAATCGCGCCCAACAAGCCAGAGTCCAAGTACGCCGCTGACATTCGTTATCGTCCTGAGACCGGAACGTGGGAGAGGCGAATCACCGCTCGCTGGGATGTATTTTTCTACACCAACGAGAACAGGCCGGGCAGATCCTTCGAGACCGACAAGACCCAGGGTCTCAACCTCGACACCCACAAGGGCTTTCACTACATTGAGCGAGGACTTCCCGTTCAGATTCCGCCCAGCGCCTTCAAGGAGGTCAAGCTCACCTACCCCATCTTCTATTCCGACAACGAGGTTGGAGAAAAGGAACTCAGGTATCTGCAGGAGACGTTCATCGCGAACCTGTACTTCATCTACGATCCCTTCAGCTGGATGGCGCGCCGCGACACCCGCTTCCGCGGGGGATACATCCAGGACTGCCTCGGGCACATCCAGGCCCAGCGAATCTACGTTGACGACCGCGACTGGTTCGACGCGGCCTTCTCCCGATTCCTTTCGGATGTCGTCACGATCAAGCTCCAGGGCGCGAAAGAAATCTATTCCCTCCATATGTTGCAAAAACGCTTGAGTGAGAGCCCCCGGGCTCTCGGCGTGGGCTTGGATCTCCTTAATTGGAACAAGGGAGAGAGACGTGAATCGGTCGACAAACCGGAAGTGGAAGCCCGGATCTCCCCAACCAGTCTCGGCGGTTTTCGCTACGTGATGATCGATGCCTATCAGCAATTGGGAGAGCCGTTGATTGAGAAAATCAGAAGCCGCCTCCTCGCGCAGAAAGAGCTGCGCAAGCCAATCAACGGGCAAGCCCTGCTCAGGGAGATCATCGCGGAATTTTCGGGCATGCCCTACCCCGAGTTCGCCCGGCGAGCCAGGATCACCCAGGAGGCTCAACTGGCCCAACACAAAATGAACCGACCGCTCCCGAAGCCGGCCCCTACTCCAGTCCCCAACAAGGACTGAACGGTGAAGCCCGATCACCGGGCCCCAACCCTGCCCGCAGAACGGCGGGGCTGCGTACGGCGCATCAGGGGCTGACCGCCGTATTCGAAAACCCCTAGCTTGCTTCGCGGTGGTTCCGATGCGCTTCCCGGGCGAGTCGCACCAGTTCCCAATAGGGCGGAGCGTAGCCGCGCTCGCGCTTGAAGGCCTCCGCGAGGACCAGTACGCGATCGGCGATCGCACGGTGGTCCTCGCGGTAGCGCTCGACCCGCAGCGCGGCGGTGGCACTCAGGCCCTCCGGCACCGGGCCCACCCGTCCGAATGCATTCAGCGCTGCACTGTAGCCTTTCGCGACCCGAGCCAGTGGCAGCTTCGCCCAGGCGTAGGGGAGCGGGATCTGCGGGGTCGCCTGTTCGATCATAACGTCGGTCACGGCATCGTCGACGTGCGCCGCAAAGAGCGTGTTCCGATCGCGCCACTCCGCGACCACACGAAGCTGCGCGTCGTACTCCAGATCCGCCGGCTCCTGGGTCTCGAAATGCCTGACTCCGATCGAGGCCAGCCACGCGGTGACCGTCGGAGACGAAAGGAACGAAACGCCCATCCAAAGTCTGATTCCGACGGACTCGTAGGCCGCTGAAGCAACCTCGGAGCAGAACTGCGTTCGGTGATCGTGGTGGTCCATCGCGAAATCGTACGGAATGTGACGCCTCCGCACCTCCTCCAGCGCCGCCGTGGCTGCGCGGTGCGGCCGCATCGGATCTTCGGCCACGGCAGGCAGGTCGGAACGAGGCCGCAACACCATGAGCCGCAGTTTTTTACCGTGAAGGTACTCCTCCAATGTGGACACGACCACGCCGCGCTCGATCAACGACTCGATGATGGAGACCTTTCCGGTCTCCCGCTCCACGTGGACCAGCGCCACGTGGGAAAAGGCTCCCGGATAGTCGTTGCCCCGGGCGATCAGAGAGGACGTGGGTGCCCCTCCACGCGAAACCAGAATGTCGCCGCTGTGAATTTGCAGGCCAAAGAGCGACGTTGCAGGCGTCACCGAGGGCTCGTCGTCGCTCCGAACGAGCTGCGGAAACTCCGCATCAGCCGGCAACTGGAGAAGAATCGTCTCCAAAGCCAAGCGGGTGCCGGAAAGCAGGCGATAGAGCGTTTGCCGGGTGGCGAGCGCATCATGGTCCCAAGCCCGTGACTGCTCCTTTACCTGGCGCCGCGTCCGGCCCACCATTTCCACAAATTCCTGCAGGCGCTCAGGGTGGGAGGCGATCAGGGGCGCGAGTCGAAACAGTCCCGTTTCAAGCCGGATAAAGGCTTCGTCATCCGGGCCGAGCGGCCGGACAGAAAGCCGGACGAGCTGGTCCTTGAGGTCGGTGATCGCGACGGCGATGCGGGCCGCGACTGCTGTCGGATCCAGGTTCCGGGCCTCGACCATCAGCCCCTCAAGCTCCGCCCAAAAGGCGTCCTTGCGCCACTCAAACAGGGGCTGGCCCGCCCCCGCCGGCGGAGGGGTCGCCGGCTCAGGCAAAACCAGCGCGACGGCCAGTGCCACGGAGGCAAGCGCTCCGATCGAGCGCCAGCGAACGCTGCGCGCCGGCGGCTTTCCCGGCCCTGCCTGGTTCTTCATGGCGCGAACTTCATCCGAGCTCTGCGGTCGGATCAATCGTCAAGGTGGGAGAAACCTGCACCTCCGCGCCACCGCTGCGCTCCGGTCACCCAAAAGCCGAACCACCTCTACGAGGCTTTGAGGGTCGTGAGCCAGACGGCGCAGACGTGCCCCAGCCAGACGGCGACTAAACAGAGGCTGAAGGTACCACCGACATTCGCACCCGCCCGGAGCCACTCCCCGTCCCGCGCGAGCGCCAACGTTTGCAGGCTGAAGGACGAGTAGGTCGTGAAGCCTCCCAGGATGCCGGTCATGACAAATTGACGAACCGACGATCCGACGAGGAAGCGTCCATCCGGGTCGGTCAGCGCCGCGAAAAAACCGATGATGAAGGAACCCGAGACATTGACCACGAGCGTCCCCCAGGGAAACACCTCGCCGATGCGTTGGGCCACGAGTCCCGAGAGGCCGAAGCGGGCCAAGCCCCCCAGCCCGCTGCCGACGAAAATCCAAAAGTAGTGCGCCATGGTGGTACCGCCTGCGTCGATTCGCCAAGGAGTCATCAAGGCCGACTTGCGTCAGGCGGTCTTGGCAGGAGGAGACGGTAGACTGCATTGGCGCCGTGAAGTCAAAAGAGGAAACGCCTCCGTCCACCAAAGAAACGAATTCGCCGGTGATCGCCGAACATGACGGCAATTTTCGCCTGTCCTGAGGGACCAGCTTGCCTTCAGGCCGGTCCCGAGGCCCCCTTGCAACCCATGAAGGTCCCGTTTCTTGAGCTAAAACCCACGTACGATGCCTTAAGGCCGGAGATGGACGCCGCCTACCATCGAGTGATGGAGTCCGGCTGGTACATTTTCGGTCAGGAGATGGAGACGTTTGAAGCCGAGTATGCCCGAAGCGTGGGGGTTCGGCACTGCATCACGGTGGCCAACGGGCTCGAAGCGATGCAACTCGCCCTGATGGCGGCCCAGATCGGAGCGGGTGACGAAGTGATTGTGCCCTCGAATACGTACATCGCGACCTGGCTCGCGGTTTCACAAGTCGGGGCGAAACTGGTTCCGTGCGAACCGGATGAGGCCACCTACAACCTTGACCCCAACCGAGTCGAAGCCCTGATCACCCCGCAGACCCGCTGCATCCTGCCGGTTCACCTCTATGGCCAAACGGCGGATGTCGACGCCCTGCGCCGCATCGCCGATCCCCGAGGGATCCTCGTGCTCGAGGACGCGGCGCAATCGCATGGTGCCGAGTGCCGCGGTCGCCAGTCCGGGGCCTTGGGACACGTGGCTGGAGTGAGTTTTTATCCGAGCAAGAACCTCGGAGCCTTTGGCGATGCCGGAGCGGTCACAACCTCCGACGACACCTTGGCGGCAAAGGTCCGATCACTGCGCAATTACGGTTCGAAGGTCCGCTACCACCACGACGAACGAGGAATCAACTCCCGCCTGAGCGAACTGCAATGTGCCTTCCTCCGCGCCAAACTCCCCCGGCTGGCCGAGTGGAATGCGCGGCGGACACCCTTGGCCCAGCTTTACCTGGAAGGGCTGAGAGGGGTGGGTGACCTCATCCTGCCGAACGTGCCGGCGTGGACCAAGCCGGTGTGGCATCTTTTCATCGTGCGGACCAAGCACCGCGAGGCCCTACGCCAGCATCTCGCCTCACGCGACATCGCGACCCAGATTCATTACCCGATCCCCCCGCATCTCTCCGGCGCGTACGCGGAGGGTGGGTGGAAAGCAGGCGACTTCCCGTTGGCCGAACGTCTGGCCAAAGAGGTACTGAGTCTGCCCATAGGTCCCCATCTCACTGAAGAGCAGATTAGTTACACCACAGAAGTGATCCGGGAATATTTCGCCGGCAACAACTGACCACGCCGCCACCGGATCGCAAAATGCCCCCTTGCCAGCCTCTGCGGCACCGCTAACGCTCTCGTCTTTATGAGCAAAGCCATCAAGATCTACGACACCACCTTGCGAGATGGCACCCAGGGGGAAGGCATCAGCTTTTCCGTCACTGACAAGCTCCTGATTGCGGAGCGCCTCGATCTCTTCGGGGTCGATTATATCGAAGGTGGATTCCCCGGATCCAACCCGCGTGACATCACCTTTTTCCAGGAGGCGCGAAAGTTGAAGTTGAAGCATGCCCGACTGGCGGCCTTCGGCTCCACCCGCCGCGCGGGCGCCAAGGCGAACGAAGATCCCCAGCTCAGGACCTTGATCGAAAGCGGCATGCCCGTGATGACGATCGTCGGGAAAACCTGGTTGCTGCATGTCACGGAGATCCTCCGGACCACCGCTGAGGAGAACCTCGCGATGATCGAGGATTCCGCCCGCTACCTCGTCTCACAAGATCGGGAGGTCATCTACGACGCGGAGCACTTTTTCGACGGCTACAAGTCGGACAGCGACTACGCGATGCGCACCCTGGCCGCGGCATTGAAAGGCGGGGCCTCGAATCTGACCCTCTGTGACACGAATGGCGGGACGCTGGTCAACGACTTTGAAGCGATCGTGCGACGCGTGGTCGGCGAATTTGGCGCGGACCAGGTCGGGGTGCATTGTCACAACGACGCGGGGTTGGGTGCGGCTCTCAGCCTCGCCGGAGTCAACGCGGGCGCGAAGCTGGTGCAAGGAACGGTCAACGGCTACGGGGAACGCACCGGCAACGCGAACCTGATCACCGTGCTCCCCAGCCTCTTTCTGAAAATGGGGATGACGGCGTACTGCTCCGAGAACCTCGACCAACTTCGGGAGCTCTCGCTCTTTTTCGACGAATTGGCGAACCTTCGGCCCGATACGAAGGCACCATATGTCGGTGCCTCGGCGTTCGCCCACAAGGGGGGCCTGCACGCCAATGCCGCCCAGAAGGTCAAGAGCAGCTACGAGCACATCGATCCGGCGGCGGTCGGCAACCGCACCCGCGTGCTCGTGTCCGACATGGCCGGACGCAGCAGCATTGCCCTGAAGGCGAAGGAGCTGGGCTTCGAGCTCGACGAGAAATCGAATGCGATCAAGGCCCTGATCGACGAATTGAAGGAACTGGAGTTCCGTGGATACGAATTTGAGGCGGCGGACGCCTCGCTGCAATTGCTGATCGCGCGTGCCATGGGGCACCAAACCCAGTTTTTCACCGTCGATGGCTACCGGGTGATCATCGAACGGCACGGCGAAGAGCTCTGGGCGGAAGCCACCGTGAAAATCAAGGTGGGTGAAAAGGCCTACCACACGGTCGCCGAATCGACGGGCCCGATCAGCGCGCTTGATCGCGCCCTGCGGCTCGCCTTGGAAAGGGATTTCCCGGAGTTGTCCGAAATGGCGCTGCGCGACTACAAGGTGCGCATCCTCGAGAGCAATCAGGGTGCGAGCAGCCGCACCCGCGTTCTCATCGAGAGCGGAGATGGCCATCGAGTCTGGGGCACCGTCGGAGTCAGCGACAATATCATCGATGCAAGCTGGGAAGCGCTGCGTGCCGCCGTGGATTTCAAGTTGCTTCAATCCTCCGCCCCGTAATTCCCGATCCGGTTCAGATCCCTCCTCCCATGTCGCTCTTTATCGGCATTGATTCCGGCACCCAAAGCACCAAGGCGGTGATCCTCGACCTCGCCGCGCGGAAGGTCATCGCGGAGGCGCGCGCCCCGCATCGCCTGATTGAAGGACTGCCCGTGGGCCACATGGAACAGCATCCGTCCGAGTGGGCGGCCGCGCTGGACTTCGTCATCACGGAGGTCGTCGCCAAGATCGGCCCCGCGGAAGCGGCTCGGGTTCGCGGTATTGGCGTCTCCGGGCAGCAGCACGGATTCGTTCCGCTCGATGCCGACGGCCGGGTGATCCGTCCGGCGAAGCTCTGGTGTGACACCAGCACGATCGAGGAATGCGCCTTGATCACGCGCAAACTGGGTGGTCCCAAGGGCGCGATCCGGCGGACGGGCAACCTCATTCTGCCCGGTTTCACCGCACCCAAGATCCTCTGGCTCAAACGGCACGAGCCGGCGAACTTCCGCCGGTTGAAACACGTGCTGCTGCCGCACGACTATCTCAACTTCCACCTGACCGGTCGCTACTTCATGGAGTATGGCGATGCGTCGGGTACGGCCCTGATGGATGTTCGCAAACGGACTTGGTCCCGGGAAGCCTTGGCGGCAATCGACCGAAAGCTCGCGGACTTCCTGCCGCCACTCGCGGAATCGCATGATGCCGCGGGCGTGATCCGTCCCGATCTGGCGGCCCGGTATGGGCTTTCACGCGACGTGACGGTCTCGGCTGGTGGCGGAGACAACATGATGGGGGCCATCGGCACGGGCAATGTTTCACCCGGAGTGGTCACCGCGAGCTTCGGCACCAGCGGGACGATTTACGCGTATTCCGCCAAACCGGTGATCGACCCGAAGGGTGAAATCGCCGCCTTCTGTTCGTCGACCGGAGGCTGGCTGCCGCTCCTCTGCACGATGAACGTGACCACGGTGACGGAACAAGTCCGCGCACTCTTCAGCCTCGACCACGAAGCCATGGCCAAGGCGGTGGCAACGGTCCCTCCGGGCGCAGGTGGGTTGGTCATGCTCCCCTACCTCGCCGGCGAGCGCACACCAAACGTTCCGGACGGCTCAGGCGTGCTGTTCGGTTTGAACGCCAAGACCCTCACGCCCGCACATCTCGCCCGGGCGGCGATGGAAGGCGTGACGCTTGGGATGAACTACGGACTGCGTCGTCTTGCGGAATTGGGCGTAAAGGCCCGGGAAATCCGTGTCACCGGCGGCGGCGCGAAGTCTCCCACCTGGCGTCAGATCATGGCTGACGTCTTCGGTGTTTCTGTGGTCGCCATGGTGGAGGACGAAGGCGCGGCCGTGGGTGGGGCGCTGCAAGCAGCCTGGTGCGTGGCTCTCAAGGACGGTCGTCGCAGAACCAAACTCTCGGACCTCACGTCTGGAGTGGTCGCGGTCAACGAAGCGACCCGCTGCATTCCGAACAAAGCTCACACGGCACACTACCGCTCGCTGCAAGCCATCCAGGACCGGCTCAGCGAGGACGTGCGCGAACTCTTCAGTCTGCAGCGAAAGCTGAGTGCGTCCTGATCGCCTGACAGCGGCTTCCGGGACTGCGTCCGTAGCGGGCGCGGAAGGCCCGGCAAAAGGTGTTCGCACTGGCAAATCCGCTCGCGAGAGCGATGTCCTATACCGCCAGCCTCCGAGGTGGACGGTATCCGCAGGACCGATCCGAAATCGGCGCGCATTCGGGCGAGCACCTTCCGCAAGCCTGGCACGGGGGTGACCGAGAGATAACGATGCCGGCAAGCTCCCCTCGCCTGCTCCGGATCGCCGCGACGCATCGGCTCACAATTTGCGTGAAAAAATCAAACTTTTGCCTTCTTCCATTCGCTTCCCCCGGTATTTGTTGGTGAGGTCCAACCCGACTTCAGCCATCCTGTCACCGTCCTCCCATGAGCACTCGAAAGACCAAGCCCCTCGGCCACGCCGCCCACACGCAGGATGCCGCCCGTGCGGGCCTCGCGGGCACGATGGATCGCCCGATTAAACTGACCTTTCTGGGTGCGGGAAGTTTCTTCGCTCCCCGGCTGGTGAACGACGTGGTGCGCATTCCCGGCAATCGCGGCGGCATCATCGCCTTGGTCGACATCGACGAGAAACGACTGAACGTCACTGCGAAACTGATCCGCCGGCTGCTGACCGCGCTCAACCGCAAGGACTGGAAGGTCGTGGCCTCGACGGATCGCGCCGTCGTCCTGTCCGGCTCCGACTATGTCGTGAACTGCATCGAAGTGAGCGGCTTGGAATGCGTGGTGCACGACAACGACATCCCGTTGAAGTACGGCATCGACCAATGCATCGGTGACACCATTGGGCCTGGTGGCTTGTTCAAGGCGCTCCGAACAATTCCGGTCTGGCTCGGCGTGCTCCAGGACTGCGAACGACTCTGCCCTCAGGCCCTCGTCCTGAACTACACCAATCCGATGGTGATGATGTGCACCGCTGCCGCCCGGAGCTCGTCGATGCCCGTCGTCGGGCTGTGCCACTCGGTGCAGGGCACGAGCCAGCTGCTGGCCAACTATGCCCAAATCCCCTACCCCGAGCTCGATTGGGAATGCGCGGGGATCAACCACCTTTCCTGGTTCACCCGGCTGGAGCACCAAGGAACCAATCTCTACACCGATCGGCTCCATCAGAAATTCACGGACGAGATCGCCGCGGGGATCAAGGAATACGATCAAGGCTTGGTCGTTCGAGACAGCCGGGACAACAGCCACGGAGCATCGACCGAAGTCAAATATCGTCAAGGTGACCTCATCCGAAAGGACATGTGCGTACACTTTGGAGCCTTCATCACTGAAAGCTCGGGACATCTCTCCGAGTACCTCCCCTACTATCGCAAGAGTGAAGCCGGCCGAAAGCTGCTTCGCCTGGCTTATGAGGGCGGTTCCCGCTTCTACGCCTCGAACTGGCCGCGATGGCGCGCGAACGCGGACCAGCAGCGCCTTTCGATGCTCGCGGGCAAGACATCGATGGAATGGAGCCGCTCGTGGGAATACGCTTCGTGGATCATCGAGGCCCGGGAAAAGGACACGCCGTTTCGGATTCACGGGAACGTGATGAACCATCAGGGCGGTGCCGGACAGCTGATCACTAATCTGCCGGCGAACAGTTGCGTCGAGGTGGCCTGCATGATCGACCAGAACGGAGTTCACCCCACGCGCTACGGAGCCCTGCCGCCGCAGATGGCCGCGATTTGTTCCACCAATCTGGGCATGTTCGACCTCGGCGCGCAGGCGGCCGTTGAGCGCAGCGTCGAAAAGGCGATCTATGCGCTGATGCTCGATCCGCTGACCGCCGCGGTCTGCACCCCGGCACAGATCAAGGCGATGACCTTGGAACTGTTTGCGGCCGAGAAAGCATTTCTGCCCGGCTACCGGTAAACCTCAAGACCGCGCACGTCGACTGACGAAGCCGCAGGCGCCGGCCGTTCAACCGTTTCCACGCGCTCCCAACTGATCCGTTTGGAGACCGGTTTCAGACCAGATTGGAAGGATCGACGTCGAGCACCTGCGTGACGTCATCCGGCCAGGCGAAGCCCGTGCGCAACTGGTTCAGCTCACCAATGACCTTCGACACGCTGGCGGTGAAGTACCACAGCTGCCAGCGATAGTGATCCTTGATCTTTTCAATCGGCGAAGGTGAAGGCCCCCGGAGTTCGAAGCGATCGCCGAAGGTCTTCTCGACCAACCGGGCCCACTGTTCCGCGTAGAATTTGAGCTTTTCCTCGCTCGGTCCACGGAAGAGGTGATGGATCAGATGCCGGTACGGCGGATAACGGAACTGCTCGCGCATGCGCATTTCGGTCTCCGCAAATCCCTCGAAATCCGCATGGCGCGAAAACTGGATTGTCTCCGATTGAGGGGTGAAGGTTTGCACCACCACTTCCCCTGCCCGGTCGCCGCGGCCGGCCCGACCGGCCACCTGGACCAGAAGCTGGAAGGTGCGTTCGTTGGCCCGGAAATCGGGGATGTGCATGGAAATGTCCGCGTCGATCAAGCCGACCAGCGTGACATTCGGGAAATCAAGTCCCTTGCCGATCATCTGGGTGCCCACGAGCACGTCGATTTTGCCCGTGCGAAACTCTCCCAGAATCTGCCGGAAACGATTCTTCTTGGCCATGGTATCGGCATCGATCCGCTCGATCCGCGCCTTGGGCAGAACCCGCCGGACCGCCTCCTCGACGCGTTGCGTGCCAAGACCGCGCCAGCGGATGTCTGGGGCCCCGCACTTTGGACAACGATTCGGGGCCGGCCGGGAGTCGCCACAAAGATGACACCGCAAAGTCTCATCACTGCGGTGGTAGGTCATGGTGATGCTGCAGTGGCGGCATTCCTCGGTGTGGCCACATTTCGTGCAGAGCATCGAGGACGAATAGCCGCGCCGATTGATGAAGAGGATGGTCTGCTCGCGCTTCTCAAAACGCGCGTGCATCGCATCGACCAAGGGCCGCGACAGGGTGGTCATGCCCCGCTGCCGCATGATCTCGATCTTCATATCCACGACTCGAATATGCGGCAGCTTGCGCGAGTCCACCCGTTCGGTCAGGCGGACCAGGCCGTACCGACCGCCCTTGGCGTTGGCATAGCTCTCGAGCGAAGGAGTGGCCGAACCGAGCAGGCAGACCGCCCCGCAAAGCTTGGCGCGCATGACCGCAACGTCGCGGCCGTGATAACGCGGCGTTTCGTCCTGTTTGTAGGCGGGCTCGTGCTCCTCATCGACGACGATCAGCCGGAGGTTGGACACGGGGGCGAAGATTGCCGAGCGCGCTCCGACGACCACCCGAGCCTCACCGGTCGCCAGCGCCAGCCAGCCGTCGAGTCGCTCGCCCTCGCTGAGATGACTGTGCCAGACCACGCACCGGTGATCGGGCGCGATCGCCTCCAGCCGCGAACGCAGACGGGCCACGGTCTGCGGTGTCAACGCCACCTCCGGCACGAGGAACACCACCCCTCCGCCCGCTTTCAGCGCCGCCTCAATCGCGTGCAGATAAACCTCGGTCTTGCCGGACCCCGTGATGCCGTGCAACAGGGTGACGCTGAACTTTTCGGTGGCCAGCGCGGCCTCGAGGGTTCCGACCGCTGCGCGCTGCTGTTCGTTCAGGACCGGAGCCTGCGAGGCGACCCTCTCGACACCGGCCATATCGTCAACATACGCAATCCGTTCGACACGACGGGCCTCTTCGCGAACGAGTCCGCGTTTGACCAGCGCCGAGCAAACCGCCGCGGTGATTCCCAGACGGTGCAGCACCAAATGCTTCTTCAGGGGCAACAACTGGGGCTCGAGGAAACGGTAAAGGCGGGCCTGTTGGGGTGCCCGTTTCTCCATTTTTTCCAATTCGCCCGTCTCAAGCCGTCCCGCCAGGCTAAGCATTTTCTCCTCTTTGAGCGCCGCCCCCGCCCGCACCGGGGCAGGCAACATGCCCTCAATCACGCCATCGAGAGGAGCCGCGTAGTAACTGGACATCCAACGCGCCAAACCGAGGAGATCCGCCGGGAGAGCTGGAAAGGGATAAACCGCCTGCAGGACCGATTTCAGCCGATCGAGGGGGAAATCCGTTGGACCGCCCAACACACCGACAATCGCGAGGACAACGCGTGGTCCGATGGGAACGCGGACCAGCGAGCCGACCGAGATCGTGGCCGCCAAGTGTTCAGGCACCCGATAGTGCAATATTTTGTCGAAACCGGCGAGAGGGTGGACTCCAACCATCATTGGGCCGTCAATGGTGCCTGCCGGGGCTTGCGGCAATCCTGCAGAGGGGCCAATTCAGCCCAAATCAGGGGTTTCGCGGGGCCCTGACCGGCCTGACGAACGATTCAGGGCATTGACACCTCCCCAACGCCCGAAAACATCCCTTCCGTGAGCACCGACGCCAAGCGCGACCAGTTCAAAGCCTATTTGACGAAAAAGGGACTTCGCGTGACCAACCAGCGTTTGGCCATTTTCGAGGCGGCCTTCTCGAAAAAGGAACATTTCACCGCCGAAGCTCTGCTTGACCACGCTCGCCGGATTGACGACTCGGTCTCACGGGCAACCGTGTACCGGACTCTGCCAATCATGACCGAGAGCGCACTGCTGCGCGAGGTCGACATCGGTTCAGGGGAGAAATTCTACTGCCGCAACGCGGACAACAATCCCCAGATGGCCCAGGTCGTCTGTCTCGATTGTGACCGGATCTTCGAAATCAGCGCACCGTTCATGGAATGGTACGGCAGCACGGTCTCGTCCAAACTCGGATTGACCCCGGTATCACAGCGTCTCCAAGTGAGCGCCCATTGCAACGTGCTCCGCGACTCGGGAGTCTGCAAGAACAAGGTGGGTTGACTCGCCGGTCGCCGTCCATGTCGAAGAACAAGCCATCCGACCCTGGATTCGAAACGGTCTTTTTTGAATCCGTACTTCGCAACAACCCGGCTTACCCCGACGTGGTGGAGCTGCTGGGAGGCCTCTACACCAAGCAGGGGCGGATCGCGGACGGATTGAAGATGGACCGGAAACTGGTGCGGTTGCAGCCGGAAAATCCCACGGCCCACTACAACCTTGCCTGCAGCCTGGCGCTTTCGAAGCGGGCGGATGACGCACTGCGGTCCCTGGAACAGGCGGTCGCGCTCGGTTACCGCGACTTCGACTGGATTTCGCAGGATCCCGATCTCGAAGCCCTGCAGCCCCTCCCGGAGTTCCAGCGTATTCTCTCTCAACTACAGCCGAAGAGCTGACGCGCGGGCAACCCGGACTGCGTGCGCCCGGCACGGTCGGGCCGAACGCGGCCGAGGGTTGCATCCGCGATGGTCCGAGACATGTTTTCCACCATGGTCGCCGCACTGAACCCTGAACCGCCCGTCCTGCCGCCGCGTCAAGCACCGCCCGCGCTCTCCGCCGTGCAAGCGGAAGTGCTGGCGCTGAAACGGGAGCGCAACGCCGTGATCCTCGCGCACAACTATCAGGTGGATGCCATCCAGCAGATCGCTGATTTTGTCGGAGACTCACTGGGGCTGTCCTATCAGGCGCAGGCGGCAAAAGCGGAGGTGATCCTCTTCTGCGGGGTCCATTTCATGGCGGAGACCGCGAAGATCGTGAACCCGGGACGCACGGTGCTGCTCCCGGATCTCAACGCGGGCTGTTCACTCTCCGACTCCTGCCCGGCGGCGCAATTGGCGGCCTACAAGGCGCAAAACCCCGGACTCTACGTCGTCGCGTACATCAACTGCTCTGCGGAGGTCAAGGCCCTGAGCGATGTGATCTGTACGAGCGGCAACGCCATCAGGATCGTGAATCAGGTGCCCGCGGACCGGGAAATCCTCTTTGTGCCCGACCAGAACCTCGGGCAGTGGGTCTCCCAGAAAACGGGGCGGCAGATGCGGCTCTGGCCGGGCAGCTGCTATGCGCATGTGCAGTTCACCACCCAGTCGATCGAACGGATTCGGGCCCAATTCCCGGACGCGCCGGTCGTGGCCCATCCGGAGTGTGTGCAGGCGGTGAGGGATCTTGCCGACGAGGTCTGCAGCACGGAGCTGATGGTGAAGTTCGCCCGCGAGCATCCCGCGGACCAGATCATTGTCGTCACGGAAAGCGGCATGCTGCACCGCCTGCGCCGTGAAGTGCCGGGCAAGACCTTCATCGCCGGTCCGACAGACACCTGCGCCTGCAATGATTGCCGTTATATGAAAATGAATACGATCGAGAAGGTGCGGGATGCGCTGAAGAACCTGTCTCCCCGGATCGAGATTCCCGAAACCACGAGAATCGCCGCACTCGCCCCGATTCAGCGCATGCTCGATTGGAGCAAACGGTAGCGATTCCCGGTCACTCGTCGGCCGCGTTCGCGGCCCGAACCGCCAGTTCCGCCCGCAACTCCTCAGCCAGGACCGGATCATCCGCGGCCGCGGCCTCACGCTGTTTCCGCTCACGCACGACCAGATCCTCCTCACGCTGCTCGAGTTCGGACTCCTTTTCCTGCTGGAGTTGAACCTTTCGCAGGAGGCGGGCCTCGCTCTCATCAAGAAACCTTTCCCGCTCGGTCAGCGCCACGCGCAGCTCGCGCAAGGAATTTTCCCGACGGTCGAGTTCGTGCCGCAGACGCTCGAACGCACGCTGTTCCTCGACCGTGGCACCCAGACGGGGCGAGAACTGCCCCTTGCGACTTGCTGCCAGCATCGCCTCGCGGGCGGTGGCCAAGGCCTCGGTCTCTGCCAACTCCCGTTCGCGCTCGGAGATCCAAGATTCCTGATCGACCAACTCCCGCTCTCGCTGCTCCAGCCTGGCTTCCAATCGCCGGAGGTTTTGTTCCTTTTCCGCCATCGATCCCGGCTGGATTGGCGCGGAGTTGAAGGACTCCGAAACCAAGCTCCGACCCTCGGTTTCCGACGGGTCAGCCAGACTGGCTTCGAGCGCATTGCGCAGCGAGGCACGTCCCGACCGGCCCTTTGGCAACGTTAACGGCAGATCTCCTATCCGCGGGGCCGGAAAACGCACCGTCACGGCCGCGGCGGTGGGATCGACCTCATTCATGACTAGGAGCGCGAGAACAGGCGGCTAAACCAGCCCTTATTCGCAGGTTTGGCGGCGGCCGCACGCGCCGGTGCCGGAACGCTCTTCAAATGGGGCGTCAGCAAAGCAGCCACCGTGGCCTCCACCGACGGCTCACCGATCACCACGAGCGCTCGGGTCAATGAAGACCCGGCGGCGATCTGATTGATCAATTCCGTCTTCTGCTCCGTAAAATAGGCCACCAAACGAGCCACGCGATCCCGGGTCGCTGGATTCACCTGACCCGGCTTGGAGATCGCCGACGTGCGTTGGTCTGCGGGCATGGATCGAACCGTCAGGGCAACGGCCTCAATCAGGTGGAGTCCTTTCCTTCCGGCCCGGAAGGGAAGGTACTTCGCCAAGGCCGGCTCGTCGACATGTGAAAGCGCATTGAGCAATCCACGGAAGTCACCACCGACAATGACGGCTTGCGAAAGTCCTTGGGCAAATACCGCGAACTGGCCAAGGGTGCCGAGCTTTTCCAGGGTACAAAACTCGAGGGTGTTTTCCTGCAGAGAGGTGAACTCGACCGGGAATTCCTCCGGAATCTCCAGACGGGCCATGTTCTTCAGGAGAGGATTATCGCGCTCCACCGCCACTGCGGACTGTTCCACCATGTCGCCGAACGGATTGTCGAATGCCAGCGTCTCTTTGAGAATGTCGACCAATTGGTCAAAGCGCTCCATCGGCTGCCCCTTGGCCGCCAACGCTTCATAAGCCTCGGCGAACGTCAGATCGATGTACACCGCAGGAGTTTCTTTCTTTTCTTTGATCGGCCACTCCGGACCCTCCAGATTCTGAGCGAGGCTCGAGAGCGACGTGTCGACCATGATCGACATCGAAAACGCGCCGCGAATTTCGTCCCATTCCTTCGCAGTGTACCTCATCTTGCTGGCGGTTTGTGGGATGGTTGTGCGCATGGGTGTATATCGGCTTTTCAATGACCTTGCTGAAGAATTTCGAGCGTCATCCGACGGTAGTCGTTGACTACATTGTCCTGCGTCGGATCCGCCGCATCCTGACTGATCAGGACGACGGGCAATCCCAAAGTAACCGCCCGCCGGACGACCATCGCGTCCCTGATCTGCGTATCGAGGATTTTTGCGTTCGAGGCAACCCTCTTGGCCGCACGAAACTGATTCATGCGCAACTGCATGCGCATCTTTGGAACTTCGATGTCCACCCCCGTCTTGATCGCGTTGAAGATGATGCTGTGGACCAGTGCCGGCGGCCCCATCGAGGCCCGGCGGAAGCTCGCCGAGAGCATGTGAAACTTCTGTAATTTTTCGACCAAGAGGGTGAAACCAATCAGGCTCAGGGCATCCGGATTCGCTGGAACACAGATTTCGTTGGCTGCGAAAATTCCGCACTGGGACGCCCGGAGAATGTTGGGCGGGCAGTCGAAAAGGATGAAATCGTAACTCGGTTCGACGGCGGCCATCTGTTCCTGAAAGACGAGATACGGCGGACGTTTGGGGTCGCCGTTGTACTCGTTCTCCAAGTCGACAAGGTTGAAAGCCGTCGGAAGCAGATCTAGTCCGGGCAACAATCGTTCGCCGGTCTTTCCCTCCACCACATCCCTGACGATCAAGTCTTTGATGTGGGCCGTACCCGGGTCAAAAATCGAAAAGACCGCCCCTTCACCGGACGAATTGATCTTGTTCCAGCGATCGAGCTTGAGGAGCCAGATACTGGCATTCGACTGCGTGTCGAAGTCGCACAAGAGGACGCGCTTTCCCGCCTTCACGAGCGCAGCCGCCGTGTTGACGATCAGCGAGGTCTTACCCACGCCGCCCTTGTAGTTGATGAAAGCAATTTTTCGAGCCATCGCAAAGAAGACGCAGACCATATCGGCCACCAACGGGATTCCTTGAAGGCAACTCCGCAGGGGAGGACGAGTCGCAAACGCCAGGATGGCCTTATTGACGTAATTTTCGCCAACCTGGAATGTCACTCGCTTGTAACTCCACCGCCTCACCACCGCCATGGGCCCGTTGTCTCATGAGATGTGCGACCCCTGATCCTTACCGTGGATGACGAACCTGATGTGATTGCCCTGGTCCGTTTCCATCTCTGCCGGGCCGGATGCGATGTGATTAGCGCCGCCAGCGGACGCGAAGCACTCGACCGGGTCGCGCATCAACGACCCGATCTCATCCTTCTGGATCTGATGTTGCCGGACATCGATGGGTTCGGGGTCTGCGAGATTCTGCGCCGGCAACCCGTCACGAAGTCCATCCCGGTGGTCATTCTGACCGCTTGGGCGACTGCAGACGCCAAGCTGATGGGACTGGAACTCGGTGCGCTCGACTATTTGACCAAGCCCTTCAGCCCGAGAGAACTGGTCAAACGGGTGATCACGTTGCTCGCCTTGCGGCCACCGACTTGAGTTTGGCGGTACCGCATTCGATCCACGAACGTCCTCCGGTGGAGGGTTTCGCTGGCGAAGGTGAGCCGACGGGCTCTAATCCAGCCCATGGACAAATCCGCGCTCCACTCCGCGCTCATCCGGCAATTGGAGGCCGATCTTGACCTCCAAACTCGGGCGGCGCTGACGTCGCGCGATGAGGCGATCGACGAGGAGAGCAAACCGGAGAACAAGTACGATACGCACGCTCAGGAGGCGGCCTATTTGGCGCAGGGACAGGCTAAGCTGGTCGCCGAACTCCACGAGACGCTCTCGCATTATCGAACCATGGAGATGGCGACCTTCAGCCACGAGACGCCGATCTCGGTCGGGGCCTTGGTCACCCTCCGCGCGCCCGACGGGACGGAGCGCCACTATTTCGTCGGCCCGAAAGCGGGCGGCCTTGAAGTCAACCATGCGGGTTCAGTGATCCTTGTGGTGACACCCGCCTCACCGCTGGGTCGTCAGTTGGTTGGGCGACGCCGAGGAGACTCCGTGCAAATTGCCGGGAAGTCCGGGGCCATTCCGCAGCAGATCGCGGCAGTTGCGTGAAGGCGTGACCGCGGACGTTTTCGGAGGGCCTTTCCAAGATGGCGCGCTCGCCGCCTGCAGCCGCAGACTTGCCCGGCGGCCGGTGAGCGGTTGTGTTGGAGCAGCTATGCGCCTCCTCTGTACATGGATCATCGGATTCCTGGGTTTGCTCACCGTCTCCGGCTCACGAGCCGAACCGGTTCCAGCGGAGTTCAGAGAAGCCCTCAAGTCCTACCAATCCGAGGGAACCCGCGGTTGGGCGTTCACGCAATCCACCCAAGGGGCGGGCCAAAGTCTCGTCGAACGATTCGATCCAAGACTCACCGAGTTCCATCGATGGACCTTGGTGGAAAAAGACGGCCGCGCGCCCACGCCTGCAGAAACCAAGACGTACAACGAGCAACAGACCCGCCGTACGCGCGGAGAAACGGCGCCGAACGTGAAGGATCAGATCGATGAGCCGACCGCAGAGCGCGTGTCCGACGACGGAACCCGGGCGACCTGGCGCTTTCGCCTCAAGGCAACCGACAAGGACGATCGATCGGCCGCGCACATGACGGCTGCATTCACCCTGCACCGCCCCACGTCGACGATTGAGCGCATGGAGCTCTCGAGCTTTGAGTCGTTCAAGCCCGTGATGGGAATCCATATCGACGAGGCGCGAACGGTGATCGAATATTCACTACCGGAAGGCGAACGCCCGACCCTCCTCCGGACGATCACGGTGCGATTGCGCGGTCGCGCCTGGTGGTTCAAGTCGCTCGATCAGGATCTGAGCGTGGATTATACCGGGTTTGAGCCCGCCAGGAAGAAGAGGGATCGCTCCGGCGATTGACCGACGACGAGGTTGTGCTGGCGCGAGGCTCTCCAAGCTTTAGCGTGAAGGGTATGACCACGACTCGGCTGGCCAACGCGAATGAGAGTACGTTCTGGGCTCACCATGCCTGGAGCGAATTTGCGGCGCTTCCGAGCAAGGAACACGTCCTCGTGGTGCTGCCCGTGCATGGCTTTGCCGACCACGGGCTGGGAATGCCCCTTGATGTCGAGGAAACGGTGACCACTGAAGCGCTGCGGCGGGCGGTCGGGCATTTGCCTGCGAGCACGGGAATTCGAGTCCTCCCTCCCTTGCGTTTCGCGCTGGCTCCCTACCCTTCCACGTTTTTCGGAATCGATCCGGAGACGGCGCACGATCTGGTGCGCGAAATCGCCCTGTGCGTGAAAACCAGTGGATTCCGAAAACTCGTCCTCCTTAACTCGAGTCCGTGGAACGTGGAGTTCATCGATGCCGCATCGCGTGATGCCCGCGTTGAACTCGGTCTGCAGTCCTTCGTCGTGAACGTGAGCGGGCTCGGGCTGGATCTTCATCCTTCGAGTCCAAACCGCGTCACCTTCCAGGCGCTCGCGTCCCGACTGCTCGATCGTCCACCGGCCACTTCGATCCGTGCGGGGGACGTGGAAGAACCGGATTTTCGACCCGGAACCTGGCGTCAACCGGCCCCGGTCGCCTTCGATCCGTCGATTGATGGTGCCGAGCGTCTCCGGCAAGCGAGCCTGCACCTTGCGCGATTACTCCTGGAAATTGACGCCAAATCGCCGCTCGGGTCCCCACGCAGCCCAAAGGACACGGTCGTCCAATCCACGCCTAAGCCGCTCTCAGTCGGATCAAGGGATGAAATGGAGTCTGGGCGTCCGTGGCCGGACTATCGAAAGCACTACTTGATGGCGCTCACCCGGGATGAACTCGAAGATCTGCCGGACAAGGAAAATGCATTCGTCATCCTGCCGACCGGGGCGATTGAACAACATGGCCACCATCTTCCGGTGGGTGTGGACGCAATCATCGGCCAAGCCTGGCTCAATGCGGCCCTCCCCAAACTGCCTCCCAGCGTGAACGTGTGGGTCGCTCCCCCGATCACCTTCGGCAAGAGCAATGAGCACGTTGGATTTCCGGGAACGATCACCCTTTCCGCGAAGTCTTTGCGCAGATTAGTCCTCGCCTCGGCGCGCCAACTCCACCTGCTCGGCTTCCGCAACTTGGGCGTGCTCAACACGCACGGCGGTAACAGCGCCGTGCTCGTTTACACCATCAGGGAAATCCAAAGCACCCTCGGCATGCGCGCAGGGATCATCGGCTCAAACTATCCGGCGCCTCTGTCGCCCCAGGAGCGTGAATACGGATTTCACGCCGGTGAGTGGGAGACCTCCCTGATGCTCGCATCGACCGAAAACCTGGTGCGGATGGATCGGGCGGTGTGTGAGTTTCCCGCCCGTCTCGACGATCCCGGCGAACTCCGGCCGGAGAACGCTCCGGCAATCTTCTCCTGGATCAGCAGCGACGTCTCCCGCAGCGGCGCCATGGGGGATGCCACCCGCGCCAGCGTGGACAAGGGACGTCTCTGGATGGAGGAGGCGTCCTCCGCACTCGCCAAACGGATCACCCACTTGGCGACACGAGGCTTCTCAACCTGACGCGGACCACTTGAAGAAGCTGGTGGCCAGGGGCGGCAAGACGATCTGGATACTTTGTTCCATCCCGTCGGCCGGCACGTCGTCCGTGTGGACTCCGCCATTGTTACCGAGTCCGCTGCCGCCGTAATATTGACTGTTGGTGTTGACCACCTCGCTCCAAAATCCACGGCGGGGCACCCCTAAGCGATAGTTGCGACGGATCACCGGCGTGAAATGGCCCACCACCGCAAAGAGCGTCTGCTCTGCAGCATCACTGCGCAGGAACGCCAGTACGCTCGCCTCGGAATCCTGGCAGGCCAACCAGCGGAAACCATGGGCGTTGAGATCGTTTCGGCCCAAGACCGGTTCCTGCAGATAGAGCCGATTCAGATCGCGAACCAGGAGTCGGATCCCCTCGTGATCAAGGTATTGGGTCAGATGCCAATCCAATGTCCCGGCGTAGGCCCACTCCGAGCTTTGTCCAAACTCGCTGCCCATAAACAGCAGCTTCTTGCCCGGCCAACCCCACATGTGGCCATAGAGAGCGCGCAGCGTCGCAGCCTTCTCCGGGATATGCCAGGCAGCCATCTTCATCAACATCGAGCCCTTCCCATGCACGACTTCATCATGGGAGAAAACGGAGATGAAGTTTTCCGCATACTGATAGAGCATGCCGAACGTCAGGTCATTCTGATGCCATTTGCGGTGGATCGCCTCCTTGGAGAAGTACTTCAGGGTGTCGTGCATCCAACCCATGTTCCACTTGTAATCGAAACCGATGCCTCCGTCATGAGTTGGCTTGGAGATTCCCGGGAAGGAGGTGCTCTCCTCAGCGATCATCCGGACGCCGGGATAGTAGTGATGCACGAGATCGTTCGTGGTCTTCAGGAACTCAATCGCATCGAGGTTTTCCCGGCCCCCGAACTTGTTCGGGACCCATTCGCCCGCCTTGCGCGAGTAGTCGAGGTAAAGCATCGATGCCACGGCGTCGACTCGAAGCCCGTCAAGATGGTACCGGTCGAGCCAGGACAGGGCGTTGGCGATGAGGAAACAACGCACCTCATTGCGGCTGTAATTGAAGATCAGAGTGCCCCAATCCATGTGGGCGCCTTGGCGCGGATCCGCGTGTTCGTACAAATGAGTTCCGTCGAACTCGGCCAAGGCAAAACTGTCCCGAGGAAAATGCGCCGGAACCCAATCGAGGATGATTCCAATGCCGCGCTGGTGCAGGTGGTCGACAAACCACGCAAAATCATCGGGCGTCCCAAAACGCTGCGTCGGAGCAAAGAAGCCGGTCACCTGATAGCCCCATGATCCATCAAAGGGATGTTCAGCCAGCGGCATGACTTCGACGTGGGTGAACCCCATCTCGATCACGTAATCGGCCAACAGGGGAGCCAACTCACGATAGGTCAGCGGTCGGTTGCCGTCGTCCGAACGACGTTTCCACGATCCCAGGTGGACTTCGTAGATCGACATCGGTTGATCGCGATCCTCCGCGACCGACCGGCGACGCTCCAGCCACGCACCATCATTCCATTGAAACGCCGTCGCGTCATGCACGATGGAGGCATTGCCCGGAGGGGCTTCAAAATAAGTGCCAAACGGATCGGTCTTGAGCCGGATGTGGCCACGCACATCCCAGATTTCAAATTTGTAGAGTTCTCCCGCACCGAGACTTGGGATGAAAAGCTCCCAGACTCCCGATGCCCCCAGCGGGCGCATGGGATGGTAGCGTCCGTCCCAGCCATTGAAATTCCCGACCACCGAAACGCGCTTCGCGTTCGGCGCCCAGACCGCAAAGGACACTCCGGGCACACCACCAATCCGACGGGCATGAGCTCCAAGCTTGTCGTAGAGGCGGTGCTCGTTGCCTTCGTTGAACAGGTAAAGATCCTGGTCGCCCAAGGTCGGCAGGAAGCTGTACGCATCATGAATCTGACGCGTCTCGCCATTGTTCAGCGTCGCCCGAAATTGGTAGCGGAAGACATTCTTTCGTTTTGCGATAAAAACCTCGTAGAAGCCGAGGTCCGACAGGCTCGTCATGGGCCAACTCTCCTTGGTGTCCGCATCAATCACCTCGCAGCTGACGCTACGGCGAACAAATGCGCGGACGACCACTCCTTGGGAACGACCTTTCTTGCACGGATGCATCCCGAGCGTGTCGTGCGGATGACCGGCAGTGGCGTTAAGAAAACGATCCAGCAGTTCTTGGGAGATGATCACGACGTAAGGGAGGTTTCAGTGAGCCTAGAGTCGGCACTATCAAGACGTCTAGCGAGGAGTCTGGCAATCTTCCACGCCGGGAGGTGACCGGCCCCCATTGCACCTCTTTGACTAGGCATCACCCTCGAAGTCGATGTAACCTGTCCCCGATCGCCATGCCGCACGACCTGGTTGAGCGCCGACGAACCTGTCCCTGCCCGACTCCGACAACGTGAAAACGGACTTCAAACTGGTGATTCCGACGCCAAGACGGCCCATCGGGAGGGCGCGCAACCGTCTTGCCTGCCGGAGCCGACCCGGGTTCTCTTTCGCTGTGCGTCTTTGCCTTATCCTTCTTGTCAGTCTCTGCGCCACCCTCCGGCTCGCCTCGCAGGCCGAAATGCCGGGATTCAGCTTCGACGCGGACACGTCCGAGACCGATCTGACCACCGGTGAAAACATTCGCCGGGGCAACGCACGCCTTGCCTATGGGGGCGCGATCCTCTCAGCGGACGAGATTCGCTACAACTTTCGGACGAAAATCGCCTACGCCCGGGGAAATGTGATTCTTCAGCAGGAGAACCGCCGCATGATCGCGGAGGAGATGACCTATCGCTTGGCCGACTCATCATTTGATGTGAAAAATCTCCGGCTCGGGGTCGATCCCATTTACGTCAGCGGATCGACCGTCAAAGGCACCCCAAGCGAGGTGATCGTCGAGCAGGCGACCGCGACCTTCCGCGAGCCGGGTGCCTGGACGCCGACCCTCCGCGCGAACCGACTGACGTTTCGAGACGATGATCAGTTGGAACTCGATGGAGGCCGGGTTGGACTCGGACGCCATACCCTCCTGCCGCTTCCCGGGTTTCCCATTCCGATCGACCAGGTCTTTCTTCGTTATCTGACCCTGGGTGGCGGATACCGGCGCTCGCTCGGCGCGTTTTTTGAGATTGGGGTTCAGCTGCCCGTCGCACGCGGTTTCGAGGCCGGACCTGCAATTGGCTATTATTCAAACCGAGGCCTGTTGTTCGGTGCGTCCGGAATCTATGAACGCCGTGACGGCGAACGCCACGTCTCCGGAGCCTTCAGGAGCGGCTTCATTCATGACAGTGGCGACAAGTTGCGCGATGTGCTCGATCAGCGTATCCAAGAAGACCGAGGATTCGTCCAGTGGGAGCACCGCCAACGATTGAGCAACCATCTGACCTTGATGGCGGACCTTGGTTACTGGAGTGACTCCGCGGTCCTCCGCGATTTTCGGCCGAAGGATTTCTACCCGGTTCAACAGCCCGACACGTTCGCCGAAGCCACATACGTCGACGACACGTTTGTCGTCTCCGCCTTTGCGCGAACCAACCCCAACCGCTATTTCCGAGTTCAGGAACGTCTGCCAGAACTTCAATTCGCCTTGTTATCCCGCAGTCTTGGCTCCGCGGATCTCCGCCTTTACCAAAGAGGTCACCTCAACCTCGCCCGGCTCGTGGAAAACGACCCGACCACCGGCCCAACGCTCCGGAGCGATCGGATCGACGCCTACTACGGACTCACCCGACCCATCAGTCCTCGCGAATGGTTGACCGTGAAACCCGTTGCCGGAGTGCAGGTGACGCACTACGGACGAACCCTCGAAGAATCCAACGGAGGCGACTACACCCGAACGCTGGGCGAGGTCGGATTCGACGCTGATGTCCGTGCGAGCGCCACGTACGCCTACCAAAACAAGAGGTGGAAAGTGGATGGATTGCGTCACCTCGTGACTCCGAGACTGAGCTATCGCTACATTCCCAAGGCTGATCGCGGCCGAGGGAGGATCCCACAGATCGATCGACGGGCGTTCTCCACGTACTTGCAGCCCTTGGGACTCGGGGATCAGCGAAACGTGGACGAGCTGACCGCAACCAATACCCTTCGACTCCGCATTGATAACACCCTGCAAACGCGAGATCCTGAATACGGCTCCCGCGATTTGGTCGATTTCAATCTCGGTGCCGATGTGCGCTTCGAACGGGATGTGGGAGCCCGCACGCTTTCGGACTTGCACACGGAACTGGGCCTGATGCCCGCTACTTGGCTTCGGTTCGACCTTTACCAGCGCTATTCGACCCAGGATGGCAAATTACGCGAATTGAACACCGGGCTGACCGTGACCAACAGCGAGTGGTGGTCCCTCCGCCTAGGTACGCACTACCTCGAAAACAACATCGAGGAGTACGTCGCGGACGGTGCCTTCCGAATCGACGAGCGCTTTGAGGCATTTGCGCGGATGCATTACGACTCGCGGCAAGCGCGCTTTGTCCAGCAGACGTATGGCGTCCGACAGACTTTGGACCGCTTGTGGACGCTGACCTACGGACTCAACTTCTACGAAGGCAGGCGGAGAGAAGGCTCATTTGGTTTCGTCGTCGAGATCGAGACCGCAGCCTTTTGAACCCGTCATGTCCACCGTCACCTCCTCCGTTGCCCTTCGGCAGGCGGCTACCTTCAATCGTCTCTGGGAACAAATTGATCCGTACGTGACGACCGATCAGGCGCTCCCGGCGAGGTTCGAAGGACTCCTGCGGCAGCACCGTCAATTTGGCTCCCGTGATCGCCGGCTCTACCGAGAACTGTTTTACACCGCCATACGACATTGGCCGTGGATCACCGCGCAATCGGGGGTTCTGACTGAGCTCTCACTCAAACTCGTGGTCTGGCTCTGCGCCCCGACAGCAGCATCTTCCCCGCTCAAGGCCGCTCTCACCCCCGATTGGCCTGAGCTCCCCCAGGCGGTCACCGCACGGTCGGCGGCGGCCGTCGCCCAAGGTGTCACATCCGCGGCTCAATCGCTGCTTCCCGCATGGTTTCAATCGGAGTGCCCGGAATCGTTCGAACCGCCACTCTACGACGTCCTCAATCAGCGGTCTCCACTCTGGCTCCGCCTCCAAACTGAAGACAGCCAACGCGTCGCTGAGGAATTCACCCAACGTGGCTGGAGTTGGGTCGCCTCGCCGCAGATTCCGAGCGCGTGGAAAATGCTGGTCGAAGCCGACTTCACGACAACCGATGCCTATCAGAAGGGGTTGATTGAGATTCAGGACCTTGGCTCACAGTGGGTGCTCGCCGAAGTGGGCGTTCAGGCTGGCGAACGTTGGCTGGACGCGTGCGCGGGCGCGGGCGGCAAGACACTCCAACTCTCCAGACTGGTCGGACCCCATGGAACGGTCGTTGCGCATGATATCCGTTCGAGGGCATTGGATGAACTTCGCGAACGATCTTCGCGCGCGCGCCTGGGTAATGTGCGGATATCCGCAAAGCCGGGAGAAAACTTCGACGGAGTCCTGGTTGACACGCCTTGCAGCGGGACGGGCACCTGGCGCCGCTCGCCCCATCTCAAATGGTCAACCTCTCGGGTAACGCTCGCCACGATGAGCCGATCGCAGGATCAAATTCTCGCGCGCTACTCGACGTTTGTCCGCGCCGGCGGGCGACTCGTCTATGCGACCTGCTCGCTGGCGAGCTCCGAAAACGAAGCCGTCGTTCGTCGATTTCTCGATCAGCATCCCAATTTCGAAGCGATCGCGCCCCCGCAAACCGCGCTTGAGGGAGCGAGAGAGTCCGCCCCCGGTCGAACGCTTCTGCCGTCACTTTTCGATACTGACGGGTTCTACACGGTCATTCTCCGGCGTCGTTGAACGGGTCTCACGGGCATGAAGGAAGCCTGAAACCCGCGGCGTTTTTCGTTGCCGCAATGACGGACCGACCAAGCATCCTGGAGACCGTGGTTCCAGACGCCGACTATCGCATCAAACTTCCCGCTTTCGAGGGACCGCTCGACTTGCTGCTCTTTCTCATCCGGAAGAACGAGCTCGACATCTACGATATCCCGATCGAGTCCGTCACTCGGCAGTACATCGATGCGCTCCATGCGATGCAGCAGTTCGACCTGGAGATTGCCGGCGAGTTTTTCGTCATGGCGGCCACGTTGATGGAGATCAAAAGCCGGATGCTCCTACCGAAAGGGCACGCCGCGTTGGGAACGGACGATGACGACGACGCCATGGATCCCCGGTGGGAACTCGTGCATCAGCTTTTGCAATATAAGAAGTTCAAGGAGGCAGCCGGCACGCTCGCCTCACTTGTTCAGTTCGAACAGGATAAACTTCCCCGAAGAGTGATCGAAGTGATGGCGGCAGAAAATGAGCGCCCGCTAAAATCCGTGGACCGGATCGAGCTCTGGAATGCCTTCAACATCGTGCTTCGGCGCCTCGCCGAAAAGCTCGTGGTGGGCGAGATCCAGGATGAACAAGTGACGGTCGCGGACCAGATGGAGGCCCTGCTGCTGCGGGTTAAGACGAACAAGTCGTTTATTTTTTCCGACCTCTTCCCGGAAAAAGTCACCCTTCGCCTCCTTGTGGCCACGTTTCTGGCCGTTCTCGAGCTCACCCGATTACGCAAACTCACTCTGAAACAAGATGATGCGTTCACTGACATCCTCTGTACGTCCGTCGACTCACCACCTCCTGATACGATCGAAAGCGAAAACCCGCTTGAAACCAGTGACGAAGGAAGCACGTTGGCATCGTGAGCAAGAAGCCATCAAAGCCACAGCCGGGAAGCAAGAAGGCACCTGACAAGTCAGCTCTTCTCGGGATTGGTTTGGATAACGACGACGGGCACAAACGAATCACCGAAGGTGAGCAGTTCAAACTCGTGGGTGGCTCCGAGGAAACCCACGAAAAGATGACCGAAACGGTCCTCAAGACTTTCGAGGAGCTCAAGCGGCGGGACCGCCGCTTGGAGTCCGTCGAGCCCCGAGAGCTCGCGGAGATCCTGAACAAATCCACACCTCGCTAACTTCGCAGCCAGCGTCCAAGCTTCCGGAAGCGTCATTCAACCAATTAGCTTATGTCCGCCAATACCATCGAACTCAACGCGGCCAACTTCAAGGCCGCCCTTGCATCGCCCGTTCCCGTACTCGTCGACTTTTGGGCACCTTGGTGCGGCCCCTGCAAGGCGATTGCACCCGCCTTGGAGGAGCTCGGTGCGGAACTCCAAGGAAAGCTCACGATCGCGAAGGTCAACGTGGATGAAAACGATCAGCTCGCTGCTGAGTACAGCGTCCGAGCGATCCCCACCATGCTCCTCTTCAAAGGCGGCAAATTGGTTGATACCTTCGTCGGCATGATGCAGAAAGCCGCGCTTAAAGAGCGGTTGCTCGCCAAGATCTAAAACGATCGTTTGCTTCGTTTTTCGGCACCGGTCGCTATCCACCGGTGCTTTTTTATGCCCCGAGCATCACCCCAAGACTGAGGGCCATCGCATAAAGTGCCAGATACTTACCGGTCGCACCCAGCAAAGCGATCAACTCCTGTGCCGAACTGGCATTTCTCAGGATGCGTACTTGCTTGACTGCCAAGGGAATGAGAACCCATGAGATCAGCACCCAAGCGGAGTAGCCGCGATTCAGAAGCGCGACCGGAATCGTCAGAGAAACAAGATGTGCGGAAATGAACTGCACCCTGGCAAAGCGCTTCCCAAACCTCACGACTGTCGTTCGTTTGCCCGCCTTCGCATCCGTCTCCGCGTCCCGGTAATTATTGGCCACGAGAATGTTCGCCGACAATCCACCAATCGCGATTGCCGCTAACCACACGTCCAATGGTGGAAATCCTGCTTGAACGAAGAACGTGGCGCAAACCGCCACCAAACCGAAAAACAGGAAGACGAATACATCGCCTAATCCGTTATAACCCAAAGGATAAGGTCCTCCGGTATAAGCCACACCACAAAGAATGCTGGTCGCGCCGATCACGAGGAGTGGCCACCCCCCAAAGGGCAGGAGCAGGAGTCCGACGATGAATGCAGCCAAAAAGGTGACGATCATCGCATTTCTCATCACCCGAGGAGCAATCAAGCCGCTGGCTACCGCACGACGTGGGCCCACCCGTTCGACCGTATCCGCGCCCTTCAGGTAGTCGAAATAGTCATTGGCGAAGTTGGTCGCGATTTGGATCAGGAGTGCGAAAGCGAGACAGGTCGATGCGGCCGCCAAATTGAGGCTATCGAGCCGCCAAGCGAAGGCCGACCCCACCAGGACTGGAGCCACCGCAGCGGGAAGCGTGCGAGGGCGCGTCGCGGAAAGCCAAATCCTGAGGACGGACGGGAGTGTCATCAAGATCCGGGAATCTGATCGAAAAGTGGTGATTCCTGACGGGCTTGGGGATCCCCAAAGCTCAACGGTGCAGCCACCTCGTCCTGGAGTTCAATCGCCAAACAAGACTCGGCCAATCCGCTCGGAAGAAAGCGAAGTGGATGCGGCGTGGTTCAGAGCTTCTTGCAGAAATTCGCGAGGCGCGCCACGCCCTTGGCGATGATGACATCGCTGGTGGCGTAACTCAGCCGAAGATAACCCTCGGCACCGAACGCACTCCCCGGGACCGCTGCGACTTTCTCCTGCTCAAGCAGCCGGGCACAGAATTCCTGATCGGGCAGCCCAAATTTGGAAATATTCGGGAATAGATAGAATGCCCCTTGGGCGAGAAGACACGAAACACCCGGAATCGCGTTCAGCGCGGCGTGAAGATTTTTCCGCCGCCGGTCGAAGGCGACCAGCATTTCCGCCAGCGCCGAGGCTGTCTTCTCCTTCTCCTGCAGCGCTGCGAGCGCTCCGTACTGGGCAAACGTGGTAACGTTCGAAGTCGTCTGACTCTGCAGCTCGGAGATCGCCTTCGCGATCGGGGCCGGAGCCACGGTGGTACCGATGCGCCAACCCGTCATCGCGTAGGTTTTCGAGAAGCCCGCGACCACGATGGTTCGGGCCTCCGCTTCCTTGCTAAGGGAGGCGAGACAGGTCGGTTGGGTTCCATCGTAGACGAGATGCTCATACATCTCATCCGACAGAATATAGAGATTGTGACGCACGGCGACGTCGACCAAAGCGGACAGCTCCTCACGGGAGTAAACGGCTCCCGTCGGATTGGAGGGAGAATTGAGGATGAGCAGTTTCGTCCGCGGAGAAATCGCCGCTTCCAGCTGATCGGGGGTCAATTTGAACCCACTGCGATCGTCTGCCAGAACCAACTTGGGCACCGCACCGGCAAGTTTGACCATTTCCGGGTAGCTCACCCAGAACGGAGCTGGAACGATCACCTCATCGCCCGGCGAACACGTCGCCAAAACACCCAGGTAACAGGAGAACTTGCCGCCTGGAGAGACAATGACCTGGGAAGGACTCACCTTTAGCCCGTATTCAGCCAGGTAACGTGCCGCAATCGCTCCCCGGAGCGGCTCGATCCCTGGGGTCGGTGCGTATTTCGTTTTACCCGACATGAGGGCTGCCGCGCAGGCATCCTTGATATGCTGGGGGGTGTCAAAGTCGGGTTCGCCAGCGGCGAAACCACAGACGTCTTCACCGGCTGCTTGCAGGGCCTTGGCCTTCGCATCGACGGCGAGCGTCGGCGACGGCGAGATATTCTGAGCCCAAGTGGATAATGGCGCGGGAGGTCTGCTCATGGACAAACGAAAAAAAACTAATGATGCGCCACCACCAAAAGCAAGGCCGCGCTTTGATTGCGCGGCCCGAGGGACCTCAACGAAGGCCGGGGATTCCCGGTCAATCAGAGGGAAAACGACCTTAGCGCTTCTTCTTGGCGGCAACCTTTGCGGCGGCACCGGGAAGACTGTCGATCGCAGCGCGAAGGAGCTCGCCCGCACTCGTGCGCTTGATTCGTGCCTGACGCTGGAGATTCTTCTTCAGCGTATCGGGCAGACGCACAGAGATCTGGCGATGCTCGGGGCGATCGACTTGGAAGGCGCCGTAATCGAATTGCTCAAGAGCAACGCGAATAACTTCGCTGACGGATTTGAGGCCGCGTTTCGCGCGACAAGTTTCGATCTTGTCGATGAGCGTGAGCGGAAGCTCGAATGTGACTGGATTTGCGACTGGATTTTTCTTTTTGGCCATGGCTTATCGGGCGTAGAATGAATTGGGATGGAAGACGTAGAATGTGTAGTGGCCATCCGGCAACGCAAATCTTTACGGGCATATGGGATTGACTCTCCTTCCGATGGAAGGATGTAGTTCCGATGAACCGTCGAGAGGGGCCCAAATTCACTCCAATGGCAAACGTCGTCATCGAGAATCTTGTCAAAATTTACCCCGAGAAGGGCGGTCCAGGTGTAAAAGTGGTCCACGGAATCAACCTCGAAATCCACGACCGGGAATTCATGGTCCTGGTCGGTCCTTCCGGATGCGGAAAATCCACGACCCTGCGAATGATCGCCGGTCTCGAGGAGATTTCCGAAGGATCCATATCCATCGGGGGCCGGGTCGTAAACGACGTTCTTCCCAAGGACCGGGACATCGCGATGGTCTTTCAGAACTACGCGCTCTACCCCCACATGTCGGTATATGATAACATGGCTTTCGGTCTGAAGCTGCGCAAATTCCCCAAAGCGGATATCGACAGCCGTGTCCGCGATGCCGCCGGGATTCTCGGCCTGGAAAAATACCTGGATCGAAAACCCAAGGCACTTTCCGGCGGCCAGCGGCAACGAGTAGCCGTCGGGCGCGCCATCGTCCGAAAACCGAGGGTCTTTCTCTTCGATGAACCTCTTTCCAATTTGGACGCCAAGATGCGCGTCTCAACGCGGACTGATATTTCCAAGCTTCATGCCCGCCTCGGCGCGACGATGATTTATGTAACCCATGACCAGGTTGAGGCCATGACCATGGGCGACCGCATCTGTGTGATGAAAGATGGTTATATTCAACAGGTTGCGGCACCCTTGGATCTCTACAACCAGCCGGACAACATGTTCGTCGCAGGCTTCATCGGAAGCCCGCCAATGAACTTCTTCAAGGGCACGATCAGCCAGACCAACGGGGGGTTGAGCTTCATTGAAACCAATTCGCAGGCAGTGCCCGTGTCGATTGTTCTGAATCAGGCGCTCGCCAAGAAAGCATCCTCCCACATCGGGAAGCCGATCGTCTTTGGGATTCGCCCGGAAGACGTCCAATACACCCTCACGGTGGCAGTGGCTGACCCGAATCGAACCATCGAGGTGACGGTTGAGGTATCAGAGCCCATGGGCGCGGAAACCTTGCTGTATCTGGATTCTGGCGTCACTTCCTTCATCGCTCGCGTGCGCCCCACCGACCGTTTCGAGGTGAATCAACGGGTAAAGGTCACGCTCAACATCGAAAAGGCGCACCTTTTCGACGCCACGACCGAACGAGTGCTCAGATGAGGACCGTTCTGCCGTTGGACGGGACTGAGGCGGAACTCCGATCGCGCCCTAATTTAACTGCGCGACTGCCTGCCTGATTACCGTGTAGGCCTCTTCCGGGGACTCGACGACCCGCCAAGCCTTGCGCAAGACGTCCGCGTGGATCGTCCTGCCATGCCGGATCAAAACGGTGTTCACACCCAAGGTGTGTCCGGCCAGCACATCGACATCGGCATCGCCCGCAAAAAGGACCTCGGCGGGCGAAACCCCTAGACGCTGCAAAACTTCATTCAGACCGGCCGGATCGGGTTTATGCGAAGGAAAATCGTCTCCACAGACCGTTGTCTCGATCCAAGTCTGCAACGTCTGCTCACGAAAGATGCACTCGGTTGATTTACGGTCACGTCCCGTCCAAACGCCGAGCCGAAGCGAGCCCGCATGAAGGTCGGTGAGGAGGCGGCTCA
>Ga0163144_10003758_pt1 | contig 34570 bp, 27 predicted proteins | sample OliLak19BULKMAT1_FD_123175 | JGI IMG/M metagenome (GOLD analysis project Ga0163144, IMG submission 123175) | Freshwater microbial mat bacterial communities from Lake Vanda, McMurdo Dry Valleys, Antarctica - Oligotrophic Lake LV.19.BULKMAT1 | ecosystem: Environmental > Aquatic > Freshwater >...
CTCGGGCCGCTGTTCAACCTCTACAAGGCCGCCTCCGCGATACGCTGCGCCGCAGCCCTGCAACAGGAGACGGGCGAACCGGTGGTTCCCGTGTTCTGGTTGCAGAGCGAAGACCACGACCTGCCAGAGATCGCCGTTCATCACACCCTCGCGGCCGGCGGCGTGCCGCTGTCGCTACATCTCGCGACCGACCCCGCGGACCGCCGCTCGGTCGCCCACCGCGTGCTACCCGATGAGGTTCGTACGCGACTCACCGACCTGCGTATGGGGCTGGAGTCCTTGCCCCATGCAGCCGCACACCTCGATCGCCTCGATCGCCACTACGTGCCGGGAACATCATGGCCGACCGCCTTTGCCGGCGTTCTCGCGGAACTCTTTGCAGAAGAAGGCCTGGTGCTGATCGATCCGCGCGACGACGCTTTCGCGGCAGCGCAGATCGCCGTCCATGAACGCGCGCTCGGGGCCGCACGTGCAATCGCCGCGAATCTCGTCGCCCGGGTGGACGCACTGCGCGCCGTCGGCCGCCCGACACCGGTGCATGTCCGTCGCGACGCACCCTTGTCCTTCTTCCATCCACAGGGACCGAGCGGACCACGCTACCGTCTCGAACCCGACGGGAGCGCGTTGCACGAAGTCGGGGGCGACGGCAGGCATACGGCGACGGCACTCGCCGCGCGTCTGCGCGCCGAGCCGCTGTCGTTCAGCACTAGTGCACTCCTACGACCGATCCTTCAGGACACGCTGCTGCCGACCGCAGCCTATGTCGGCGGCGCCACCGAGGTCGCATACTTTGCTCAGATCGCACCACTCTACGAGGAGTTCGCGCTGCCCATGCCCCTCGTCGTGCCGCGCGCGAGCTTTCGCTTCGTCGATGCGCGCAGTGCGCGCACTCTGCAACGATGGCAGCTGCGCACGGCCGAATGCGAGGATTCGCGTGATGCCGTGCTCCGGCGTGCGGCGACGATCGCCGACGATAGCGAGGAGGCGTTGCTGCGGCTCCTCCTGACCCCGTTTGAGCGGCGCCTCGAAGAGCTGGCACCGAAACTCGTCGCGGTCGATTCCGACCTCCACACCGCAATCGAAAAGACGCGTGCCACTGTCGCGATGGCGGTCAGCAAGCTCGGCAGCCGCTACGATCGCGCTTGCCGCCGGCGCAACCAGCGCCTGGTCGACGACGTCGCACTGCTGACGACGCTGTTCCATCCCGAAGCCCAGCCGCAAGAGCGCTACTACGGATTCTCTGCGGTTGCGGCGCGCCTCGGCGAACGAGCATTCCTCGCACTCGTGCTCGCCGCGGTCGATCCGTTCGCAGGAGGTCAGGCCCAGAATCTCTGCGCGCCAGGCGAGGTGCCCGCTTGAGCGATCCCCTCAACATCGCGGTGGTCTGCTACGCCAGTCTCGGCGGCAGCGGCATCATCGCTGCCGACATCGCCGCCGGGCTCGCCTGTCGCGGTCACGTCGTGCACGTCATCGCCACCGCGCCACCGAGCCGCCCCCTGCCCGAGAGCGAACGCCTCTTCTTCCATGAGGTGCGCGTCGCCGACTACCCGCTCTTCGAGCACCCCTCGTACGGCGTCGCCGTCGCCGCCGCGATCGTCGAGGTTGCCCAACAGCATCGCCTCGATCTGGTCAACGTCCACTACGCCGTGCCGCATGCGACCAGCGCGTACCTGGCACGCCAGGTTCTCGGCGCGCACGCGCCCAAGGTCGTCACCACACTGCACGGCACGGACGTCACCCGCGTCGGCGTCGATCCGAGTTACCAGTCGATCACCCGCTTCGCGGTGGCGCAGTCGGACGGCCTCACCGTGCCCTCGCAGTTCTTGCGTGGCGAGGTCTACCGCCTCCTCGGCCTGCCGACCACGACGCCAATCGACGTCGTCGCGAACTTCGTCGACACCCAACACTTCTGCCCTCCCGTGCAACGTGAACGCAGCCGCCTGTATTCGTTCTTTCCAACGGCTGCGGCGGGTTCCGTCGTTCTCATCCATGTCTCCAACTTTCGCGCCGTCAAGCGGGTGGCCGACTTGATGGACGTCCTCGCCAACGTCCGGCGCACCGTGCCGGCGTATCTGTTGCTCGTCGGCGACGGGCCGGAACGCGGACGTGCCGCGCAACGCGCCGTGGAACTCGGAGTTGCGGACGCCGTCTGCTTTCTCGGCAAGCGTTCCGACTTCGTCGACTACCTGCGGCACGCCGACGCCTTCGTGCTGCCGAGTGAATCGGAGAGCTTCGGTGTCGCGGCCCTCGAAGCTCTGAGCTGCGGCGTGCCGGTGTTCGGCTACGCCGTCGGCGGCCTACCCGAGGTGGTCACTCCGGACGTCGGCGCCCTGGTTGAGCCGTTCGACACCGAGGCGCTGGCCGCGGCCGTCGTCAGTGCCATTACCGAGCCCGCGACCCGTGAGCACCTCAGCCACGCCGCAAGGCAACGCGCGGTATCTTGCTTCCAACGCGCCCCAGCGCTCGATCGCTACGAGCGACTGTTTCATCGCGTCGCCGGCGGTGAGAGTCGGGTTTGACGAGAAAATGGGAGAGACGATGACCCGAATCCTGCTCGTGGGTGCTCTCGCGATGCTCAGCTCAGGACCGGCCCACGCCGAGGAGGAACCCATGCACCCTGGCGTACTCGCGCACGCGCTCGACCGGCTGGCCAATACCGCGCGTGTGCTCTACATCGCCGCACATCCCGACGACGAGAACACGCGCCTGCTCGCATACCTCGTCAATCAACGCCACGTCACGTCCGCCTATCTCTCGATTACCCGTGGCGGCGGCGGCCAGAACCTGATCGGGTCCGAGCAGGGGGAGTTGCTCGGCGTCATCCGCACCGAGGAGTTGCTCGCCGCGCGTCGGCTCGACGCCGCCGAGCAGCGCTTCACCCGCATGCGCGACTTCGGCTACTCGAAGAGCGCCGATGAGACGTTGGCGATCTGGGATCACGAAGAGGCACTGGCGGACGTCGTCTGGGCGATCCGCAGGTTCCGCCCCGACGTCATCATCACTCGCTTCGACACCACTCCGCCGAACCACGGCCACCACACGGCCTCCGCGATCCTCGCCCGCGAAGCGTTCGTTGCCGCCGCCGATCGCAAGCGCTTTCCCGACCAGCTCGAACGCGGCGTCGACACCTGGCAGGCCGAACGACTCCTCCACAACCTCTCGACTTGGCGCCCGGTGACCATCCCCGACAACGCCCTCGTACTCGACGTCGGCGGCTACGATCCGCGGCTCGGTCTGAGCTTCGGCGAACTCGCGGCGCGCTCGCGCAGCCAACACAAGAGCCAGGGGTTCGGGCGCGCCGGTGAACGCGGCGAGGTTCTCGAACATCTCGCGCCGATCGCCGGTTCGATCCCGGAGCACGATCTGCTCGAAGGCATCGATTCGACCTGGGCTCGTTTCGGAGCAGCGGCTCGTCCGCTCGTGGCCGCGCTCGTCGCCGCACGCGCGTCGCTCGATCGCGACCATCCCGAAGTCGCGCTCCCTGCCCTACTCGCCGCGCGCGCGGCATTGGCCGACCTTCCCGACGACGTCCGCGTCCGCGATGCCTCCGATGCAGCCGACGACCTGATCGCCGGTTGCATCGGTTTGTTCGTGCGCGCCAACGCAGCCGCACCCAGTGCGGTGCCCGGTGGCGATGTAGCCGTCACGCTCGAGATCATGGCCCGCCGCCCATCATCGGCTCGACTCGTGTCCGTCAGCTTTCCATCAGGTCCGGTCGAGCCGGTCGATGAGCCGCTCACCGCCGAGCGACTCGTCGCGATCGAACGGACGATCGGGCTGGCGACGGGTGTTGCGGTGAGCGCACCCTACTGGCTCGCACGCGAACCAGAGCCTGGACGCTACGTCGTCGACGATGCGACGATGCTCGACCTACCCCGAGCGCCGCAGCCGCTCACCGTCGGTCTCGAGCTTCGCTTCGGCGAGCAGGTCGTGGCGGTTCACGCACCCATCGTGCACGCGTGGGCCGATCGCGTGCACGGCGAACGCGAGCGGCGCTTCCTGGTGCAACCTCCGGTGACGGTGACGCCACTGCGCGACGCGATTCTCGCGGTCAACGGCGAGCCGGGCGTGCTCGCTCTGCGCCTGCGCGCTGCGGCACCATTGGAGGGAGTTCTCGACATTCCGCTCCCCGACGGCTGGGAGGCGCAGCCCGCGTCGCTACCCGTGAAGTTCGCGGCCGCCGGCGAGGAGCAGGTGGTCCGCATTGCAGTGCGCGCTCCCGCCGCGACTGCCGAGGTCGAACTGCGACCGCGAGTCACTGTCGCGGGGCGGACCTGGTCATACCGCGAGGACACGATCGACTACGCGCACATTCCCATGCAGCAGGTATTTCGACCTGCCGTGGTTCGCGCTGCAACGCTGCAGCTCGTTCGCGGTGACGGGCGCATCGGTTACGTCGAAGGCTCGGGCGATACCATCGCCGCCGACCTCGCGCATGTCGGCTACCAGATCGAACCGATCGACGACGCGACGCTCACGGCAGGCGACTTGTCGGGCTATGCCGCGATTCTGGTCGGCATCCGCGCTTACAACACCCGCGGCGCGCTGAAGCGGGCGCATGCGCGTCTCATGCAGTACGCCGCCGACGGCGGCACTGTCGTCGTTCAATACAACACCCACAGCGAATGGGACCCGCTCACGACGCCGATCGGGCCCTACCCGCTGACGCTCGGTCGCGGCCGGGTGACCGACGAGAGCGCCACGATGGCCGCGGTCGATTCCGCGGCGACGGTGCTGCGACATCCCAATCGTCTCGACCCTGCGGACTTCGAGGGCTGGGTTCAGGAGCGCGGCTTGTACTTCGCCGAAACCTGGGACGAACGCTACGTGCCGGTGTTCGCCGTTCACGACCCGACGGAGGAACCCCTGCTCGGCGGCGTCTTGATCGCGCCGCACGGGAACGGACGCTACATCTACACGGGCTTGGCGTTCTTCCGCCAACTGCCCGCGGGCGTGCCGGGAGCCTATCGTCTCTTGGCGAACCTGCTGGCCGGCGAGCCCGATGCGCCCTGACGCCGACACAACCAGCGACAACGCCGACGAAACGCCGCCGGTCGCCGGGAGTTGGCGCCGGCTCTACGCGATCGTGCTGGTCGAACTCGCTGTACTCACGATCGCCTTCTATGCCCTGACGCGGTGGGCCGCGTGACCCGACTCGACTGGGTCGTCTTGGTGGCGACCATCTCCTTCATCGTCGTCTACGGCGCCTGGAAGACACGTAACGTCGCCGACATGAAGGGGTTCTTTCACGGTGGCAATACCCTGCCCTGGCCGACGATCGGCCTGAGCATCATGGCGACGCAGGCGAGTGCGATCACCTTTCTGTCGACCCCGGGGCAGGCGTACGAGGACGGGATGCGCTTCGTGCAGTTCTACTTCGGACTGCCTTTGGCGATGATCGTCATCAGCGCCTTCTTCGTGCCGATCTACTACCGGTTGAAGGTTTACACGGCCTACGAGTACCTGGAGTACCGTTTCGACGGGCGGGTGCGGACCCTGGGTGCATCGTTGTTTCTGATCCAGCGCGGTCTAGCCGCGGGGATCACGATCTATGCACCGGCGATCATCTTGAGCACGATCCTGCGCTGGCAATTGGACGTGACGTGCATCGCAATCGGACTCGCGGTCATCGTCTACACCGTTTCTGGCGGCACCCGCGCCGTCAGCCAGACACAGAAGCAACAGATGATCGTGATGCTGACGGGGATGGTCGTCGCCGCGGCGGTAGTGATCCTGCGCCTTCCCGACGACGTTTCGCTGCCCGCAGCGCTGAAACTCGCCGGGGCGCTCGACCGGATGAATGTGGTCAGCTTCGAACTCGATCCGAACACGCGCTACAACTTCTGGTCGGGGATCACTGGCGGCTTTTTTCTGGCACTTTCGTATTTCGGCACCGACCAATCCCAGGTGCAGCGCTATCTGGCGGGCCGTTCGCTCACCGAGAGCCGCCTCGGCCTGCTCTTCAACGGCATCTTCAAGGTGCCGATGCAGTTTTTCATCCTGCTGATCGGCGTCCTGGTATTCGTGTTCTACCTGTTCGTACAGCCGCCGATCTTTTTCAACGCGAGCGCCCTCGAGCGCGTCGCCGCAACGCCGCAGGCGGCGCAACTCGAAACGCTGCAGGCGCGCTACGATACCGCGTTCGCAGCGCAACGCGCCGCAGCCGACGCCTATGTCGATGCGCTCGACGCAGCGGAAGATCAGCGCCACGCGGCGCGGAGCGCGTTGCGCACCGCCGCTGCGCAGACGCGCGCCCTGCGCGACGAAGCGAAGCAACTCGTGGGTGCGGCGCTTCCCGGCGCGGAAACACGCGACGCGGACTACGTGTTCCTCAGCTTCGTACTCGCCTTCGTACCGACCGGCCTCGTCGGGCTTCTGGTCGCGGTGATCCTGTGCGCAGCGATGAGTTCGACCGCCAGCGAGTTGTCCGCGCTCGGAGCCACCTCGACGGTGGATCTCTACAAGCGCATCGCCGGCGACCGAATTGCAGCACGCCATGACCTGATCGTAGCGAAGCTGTTCACCGTGCTGTGGGGGGCATTGGCCATCGGCTTCGCGATGTTCGCATCGCTGTTCGACAACCTCATCGAGGCGGTCAATATCCTCGGCTCGTTGTTCTACGGCACGGTGCTCGGTCTGTTCGTCACGGCGTTCTTCGTCAAAAGCGTGACCGCAGCACCGGTCCTCCTCGGTGCGCTGGTGGCGCAAAGCGTCGTCATCATGCTCTTCTTCACCTCGGAACTCGGCTTCCTCTGGTACAACGTCGTCGCCTGCACGATCGTCGTCGGCGTCGCGTGGACGGTGCAGCAGGCGGGCGACCGATTGCGCTGACGACGCGCGAACCTCTGCCGTGCCGCGCGGACCGCGGGTCAGTGAGCGTGACCGTGATCCGCCGCGGCCGCGGTCGGAAGCGGGGTCGGGGCCGCCGCCGCGAGCATGTGGGTGCGCAGTTTCTGCTCGAGGACAACCGCCACGGCGGTGAGGTTCGCGTCAGCGTTCTGCATGAGATCGTGCTTTTCGCTCGGATCAGCCGCGAGATCGAACATCGTCTTTTGCTTCGCACCGTCCGTGGCGCGGTGGACGATCAACTTACGATCGCCCGAACGCAGCGCGCGAATGTGAAACGGCCGTTCCCAGTCGCGCTCGGCGGGACCGAGTTCGGCGACGAGGTCGCGCTGCGGCAGTGGCGGCGGGAGATCCTCGTGTTCAGGACGCCGCACATAGGGGGTGAGATCCATCCCCTGCGCGCTCGCCACCGGCGCTAGTTCGGCCCACGTGAGGGCTGTCGGCAGAACATCGAGAAGCGAAACCGTGCCCGCTATGCGTTGCCCCGGTTCCACGCGCCCGGGGAAGCGTACGATCAACGGCACGCGCAGTTGCTCTGCGTGCAGCGAGTTGCCCGCGCCGTAGGCGCCACGTTCGCCAAGTTCGGTTCCGTGGCTCGCCGTCACGACCACCGCCGTCGCGTCGCCGAGCCCGAGGCCGCTGAGGGCATCGATGAGGATGCCGATCTGGTCGTCGACCCAGCGGGTTTGCGCTTCGTACGCAGCGATCGCCCGCGCCTGATCGGAGTCCGCCAGCGCCGGGAACATCGCCGCATACGGGGCGGGCATGGCTGCGGAGGAGCTGCTGCCGTCGATTTGAACGAAGAGCAGGAAGCGCCCCGGCTCGAGCCCGCGGGCGACATGGTAAACATGCCACTCCAGCCAGAGGCGTGCTCGGGCCGTCTGCTCGACGACCGTCCCGGCGCGCCGAACATAGACATCGAAGCCGCGATCAAACCCCGGACGAGGATCGAGTAGCGCATCGGTGGCAAGGCCGGCGGTATCGAAGCCGGCGTTCTGGAACGCCTCGGCGAGAGTCGTCACCTCACGGGAAAGCCGCATTGACGCTAGTTCCTCGCGGCTCTCGAGACCGTGGGCGGACGGATACAGGGATGTCAGCAAGGATGCGTGACCGGGAAGACTCCAGGAACTCGTCGACACGGCAGCGACGAAGAGCGCCCCGTCGCGCGCCAGCGCGTCGAGCCGCGGGGTGGTCGGCCGCGGATGCCCGTAGGCGCCGACGTAGTCGGAACGCAATCCATCGACCGCAAGCAGCAGCAGGTTCGGCCCCGACTTCTCGGCGCCGATCGCGAGCGCCGGGACGACACCACCGCTGCGTTTCAGCAAGACGAAATCGAGCGCGGCTTGCGCCGTCTTCGAGGCGCGAAAGAGGTACTTGAACGGAGCCTTCGATACGAGATCGCGGATCTCCTCGGTGCTGGCGCTTTCGGGTGCGAGCACCAATTCGGCGGCGACGGCAAAGCGCTTCTGCGGCGCCGCGGTCAGCAGGCGGAAGAGAGGATGATCCTGGTCGAACGTCACTGGCGCCGCCAACGCGGGCACGGCGAGAAACACAGCGACCGACGTAACGACGGAGAAGCGAAGCGCGGCTACGAGCATCCACGATAATGTCCGGGTCCCCTGGGCAAGTGCAACGGCTCGGCGCGCAGATGTCGGCACGATGACTTCGGACCCGGAGGCTGTCGCTCGTTTCTCCGCGTGGGGTGGCTCTGCTACACCGGGCGCCATGGCTGCGCTCCGACTCATCGCCACCGCTGCCTTCGGCCTCGAAGCTGTGGTTGCGCGCGAACTCGACATGCTCGGCTACAGCGACCACCAGACCGAGGACGGGCGGGTCACCTTTGCCGCCGACACTGCGGCGATCGCGCGTGCGAACCTGTGGCTGCGCTGTGCCGATCGCGTTCTGCTCGAGGTTGGCAGCTTTCCGGCCACCGACTTCGGCCAGCTCTTCGACGGCACGCGAGCGTTGCCGTGGGAGGATTGGATCACGGAGGACGGCGCTTTTCCGGTTCGCGGCAAGGCGGTGCGCTCGCAGTTGATGAGCGTGAGCGACTGCCAGGCACTGGTGAAGAAGGCGATCGTCGATCGTCTCGGGGAAAGCTATGGGCGCGCACGGTCGCCCGAGAGCGGCGCGAGCTATCCGGTGGAGGTCAGCATCGTGCGCGACCGCGTGACCCTGGCGCTCGACACCAGCGGCGCGGGACTGCACAAGCGCGGCTACCGCAGCAGCATCGGCGAGGCGCCGCTCAAAGAGACGCTGGCCGCGGCATTAGTGCAGCTCAGCCATTGGAATCGGGATCGGGCGTTGATCGACCCGATGTGCGGCACCGGCACCATCCCGATCGAGGCGGCGCTGATCGGGCGCGACATGGCGCCGGGCGTCAACCGCAGCTTCGCTGCGGAGTCGTGGCCGGCGGTTGCGCCTGCGCTGTGGCAACAGGCACGCACCGAGGCGCGCGATCGCGCCCGTCCATGCCTGAACACACGCATCATCGGCACCGATATCGACCGCCGCGCACTGAGCCAAGCCCGCCAGCACGCGACCCAAGCCGGTGTTGCCGCGGACATCCATTTCCAACAGGAGGCGGTGGCGAACCTGCGCACGCCCGAGCGCTACGGTTGCGTCATTTGCAATCCGCCCTACGGCGTTCGGCTCGGCGCGCACGGGGCAGTCGAGCGAATGTACGAGGACATGGCCACAGCGTTTGCACCGCTCGATACGTGGTCGATCTACGTGCTGACGACGCACCCGCGACTCGAGGCGCTTTTCGACCGAAAGGCGACCCGCCGGCGCAAGCTCTACAACGGCGGAATCGAATGTACCTATTACCAGTTCGTCGGCCCGCGCCCGCCGCTCAAGCCATGTCCGGCGGCGTGACCCGGGTGATCCATTCGCGGTAATCGCCGCCGTAACCGACGGCGCGCTGGCGCTCGCGCACCCGCGCATAGATCGCGGCGGCTCGTTCCGGAGTGATCCCAGGCTGATCGTGAAGCCAGGCAGCAACACGATCGTCGGTTTCCGACCGCGTTCTGTTGGCCGACTCGAGCAACTCCTCCTCGCCCACATGGCTGCCGGAATCGCTCAGGCCAAGGAACTGCTCGATGAGCACGGCAGCCGTCTCGAGGGAATGACGGCGCGAGACGACGATGTTGCCGCGCCCGGTGACGACGTTGCCGATGCTGAAGACGTTGGCGTAGCCGCGGAGGCGACCGAGTTCCGGATCGGTGTAGTCGTAGACTTCGCCGCGCAACGGGATGCCACGCAGCGGCTCGGCGATGCTGCCGATCGAACTGATGATCTCGGGGCCGCGTACATCCTCGAACGCACCGGGAACATCGACGACGCGCGATCCACTCACTTCGGTGTGCTGAAAGCGCAGCCCGGCGAGCCGATCTCCTTCGAGGAGCAACTCGGCGGGCCGGCGCAACGGACGAATCTCGAATAGGTACTTGCGCATCGCCTTGTCCACCAGCTTGCGCCGGGTCGCCTCGACCTTCGCCCGGCGCACGTCGTCGGCACCCTCGGGCATGTCGAGCAGCGGCATGTCCTCGACCCGGCGGCGGTAGAATATCGTCGCCGGACGGAGCCCGAGATCGCCCCACTGCAGGCCGTAGCGCTCGAGTGTGGGCTCCACCCCGTCGAGTTCGACGGCGAGGACGGAGGCGTCGATGCCGCGCTCGCACAACGCCAAGCGGACGACCTCGACCTGCAGCGCCTTGGCGACGTCGATCGACGCAAGGCCCCCGCCGACGACGATCGTAGCGTCGCGCACCTGATAGGCAGGGCCGTCGTAGGTCGACTCTTCGTAGTGATTGAACCAGTAGATGAAGGGGTTCTGGTAGGTCAGGCCGCGACCGATGTACCCGTCCGCGCCGGCGATCGGCAGCGGCCGGTCGTGCCACGCGCCATGCGCCAGGACGACCATGATGAAGCCCCATTCGCGCGCGAGTTCGGTGAACTCGATATCGCGGCCGATCCGCGTGTTGGGCACGAAATGCACCAGAGGCTGGTCGAGGTGGCCGTTGATCGTCTCGTATTCCTTGTGGCGGAGTTTGACGTGCCAGCGCGGCAGGCCGTCCTCGATCTTGCCGTAGGGGCGTGGGTTCTGCTCGAAGACCACGGTGGCGACGCCGCGAGCGGCCAGCATCCCGGCCATCTCCGCTCCAGCAACGGCGCCACCCACCACCGCCACGATATGCCTCGCCTCCGCCACGTCGCTGGCACCATAGCCAAACTCGGACGCACAGCGAAAGCCCAAAATCGATCCCCAACGGCACTTTGACCCGATTGACAAACGGCCCGACCCATCGGTTGGCCCCGGGCGCCGACCGTGTTAAAGAGGTGCGTCCCGGCCCAAGATTTGGAACATCGAGGAAGAATGACCGAAAAAACGATTGGTAAGAACGTCGATAGCTACTGCGGCAAGTGCAAGCTCGTGCTCGCCCACACCATCGAGACCGTCGTCGACGGCAAGATCAAACGCGTCCACTGCAACACCTGTCAGGCGCAGCACGCCTACCGGCCGAACGCCCCGGGAACCCGCAAGAAGGCCTCCGGCTCGCGGTCGTCCGCGAACACGCCGCCGCCGACCATCGCCGACTACGACGACCTTCTCAAGAAATACGATGCCGCCAAGGCAAAGCCGTACACGCCGAAGGCGCAGTTCACGGAGCGCGAGTTGCTCAATCACACCGTTTTCGGACTCGGCATCGTGACCGTCCGGCGCGGTGACAAGATCGACGTGCTGTTTCCTGATAAGCCGCGAACCCTGGTCCACGAGCGCTGACGCAGCCCTCGCGACCACTGCCCGCATCGTCCGGTTCAGTCGCACGCGGCTGAACCGGACCCGTTCCCCATCCGAATCGTCGTCCCCCGCGCTCCTTCGAGCAGCAGCGGCAGGTCGGCGAGCGCCCCGATCGTCGCAACTCCGCCCGGATCAGGGCTGGATCTCTGGGGCGGTTGTGGTGGCGCTCACCGTGCCGCCGGCTGCTGGGATTTTCACATAGAGCTTGCCCTGACCTGCTCCATCCCAGGTCCAGCCGAGTGGGCTTTGCTCGAGGGACTCCAATGAGTCTTGCTCCGGCAGTGCCTCTTCGCCATCGAGAGCGATGGTGTCGGGCGCGTCGCGGAAGGGATGGATTTCGACCAGCGCGCCATGCCGGAATTCTTCGCCCGGACTGTACGTCACCTCGATCTCAGCGCCACGGAGCGCCTGTCCGATTTGCGTTCTGTCATAGACCGAGAACACGGACGCGGCGCCGGGGACGACGCGGGCGTACAGCACCCCGGGTGTCGTCGCGTACGAATCAACTTGCTCTGGCACCGAAGTCGGGCTCAACGTGTCGATGGTCGGCCGCAGCAGCGGGATCACGCTGCCCGCCCGTTGGTAGAGTGGCAGCTTCGACAGCGGCGCGTCGACGAGCAAAGTCTGGCCGCCGACGAGTTGCTCGCCCGTCCACCAGTCGATCCAATCGCCCGGCGGAAAGACAACCTCGCGCTCGCGTTGCTCGCGCATCACCACCGGCGCCACCAACAAGTCGTCGCCGAAAAGGTAGATGTCGTCCGGGTGCACCCCCAACTCCGGATGGGCAAGTCCCAGTGCGCGCATGATCGGTCGGCCATCTTCGGCCAAGCGTTCGGCATAGCTCCACGCGTACGGGAATAGGCGCAGATGCAGGCGGGTGTAGATGCGGTACCAGTCGAGCATCTCTGCGTCGAAGCCGTTTGCCGGGGTCGGCTCCCAGGCGACGTCGTTGGTGCTCGTACCGATCTGCATGACGGTCGACAGCGCGGTCTGCTGGAACCAACGCGTGAACGTCTCCTTGTCGGGCGGCGAATGACGGTAGCCACCGGTATCCGAGCCGTAAAACGGGAAGCCCGAGGGCGCGAGGCTGAGTCCGGCGATCAGCGCCGCCGGCAGGCCGCCGACCGCGACGTACGTGCCGTCTCCGTCGCTGACCTCGTCGCGATGCTTCGCCAGATTGGCATCGAGGTCACCGGGCCAGATGACGCAAGGGAACTGCTGCGTTCCGTAGGTTCCGCCGCGGCAAAGGAGGAAGCCGCCGTCTTCCGGCAGCAACTCTGCGTAGGCCCGGTGGTAGAACAATTGGTAGCGGCTGTGCATCGTACGCTCGTCGCTGCCGTCGCTGAACTGCCACACGTTTCGCAGTCCGGCGATGCCCGGGATGATGTCCTCGCCGTAGTCTAGCTTGAAGCCCTCGATGCCCATGTCGAGGTAAGTCCGCAGGTTGTCCTGCCACCATGCGTACGCCGCCGGGTTGGTGAAATCGATCGGCCGAGACCATTGATTGAGCAGTAGGCTCGACCGCACGGGGAAATAACCAGAATCACGCGCTTCGTTGAACAGCGCTGCGGTGTCCGGATCGTCCTCGTCGACATAGGGCGTGTGCCAGAGCGCCACCCGGAAGCCCAGGTCGTGCATGCGGTCGATCATCGCCTGCGGTTCGGGGAACTGTGGCGGGTTGAAGTCGAACGCGTTGACGCCGGTCGCGTACGGCCGGTCGATCCAATACGCACTCGTAGCCAGATCCAGGTCGCGGATCGTCGCAATGTCGTTTTCGACCTGCGCTTGGTCGTCGTTCTCGTCGCGCCAGATCCACGGGCCATAGGCCCAGCGCGCGGGGAGCTTGGGATATCCCGTGACCTCGTAGTAGTGGCGCGTGACGTCGAGCGGATGGTCGGCGGCGAAAAAGTGGAAGTCGAGGCCGTCGGGCGACGCCGCGCCGGTGCCGAACGTGATTTCAACGATGCGGTGGTTGCGCCGGCTGGCGACGTCGAACGCGCCCGGGTACGGAGATTCGACGAACACGCCCCAGCCGGTGGTGCCGATGAGGAACGGGACGGGCACGTGGGCCTCGTTGTTGGTGCTTTCGATCGACGCGTCCCCATAGAGATGCATCGCGCGGATCCGGCCGCGGTGGTTGACCGCGTCGAAGTACTCACCGAGTCCGTAAAACCCCTCGTCGACGCTGGCGCGCAGGCGCAGCCGAAAGTAAGCCACCGGCGGGCTCTCGCCAAGGGGCACCAGGCGGGCGCGGAAGCTGCCGCTGCGCGCGGCTTCCAGCGTGAAGGTCGCCCGCTTGCCCTCTTCGAAGGTGAGGTCGACGACGATCATCTCGGGCTCGACCGTGACGAGACGGGCCGTATGCACCGACAGCCAGCGCAGGTTGGTCGGCTGCCGTACCAACGACAGTCCAGCGACCAAAGGATAGGGATCGTAGTTGGTGGCGTCCGCAATCGCATCGACGGCACCGAGTTGCACGTCACCCGCCATGAGGCGCAGCAGCCGCACATCGTCGCGCAGCAAGGCGAGATCGAAGTCGCCCGCGTCGAAGCGCAGCGACACGTGCTCGCCCAGCGTGACCGTGGGCTGAACTGCCAGGCAACCCAACAACCCCGCGCGGATCGCCAGCACGATCTCGTCGATGGTGACGGCGCCGTCGGCGTCGACATCACCGGCGGGACACGCACTGGCGTCTGCCGTACCCAAGGCAGTGTTCACGTTGAGAACGATTTCGTCGACCGTAACGTCGTCGCTACCGTCACAGTCGCCAGGGCAAGTGAAAGCCGCGCGCGCCGGCAGCGCCAGTAGGGCGAACAGTGACAAGGTGAGAATCGCGCTTGCGGGTATGGACATCCACATCCTCCGGAGGCTGTCGAACAGACCCTGCACGTGCTTCGACAAGCTCAGCACGATCGGCTGTTCTCCCTGATCTTCAACCAATCTCCCGCTCGCCCCGAGCCCGTCGAAGGGCGCACGCGCATTCGTCGACGGGCCGCTTCGCTCGATTTCCCACCATGGCGAATGCGCTGCCAACCCGCGGCGCGACTCAGCTGAACTTGCGCGGCGACCACCATGGATAGAACGAAGGCATGTCCTCGCTGGGACGCAGCTTGAACTGCGGTTCGCGCTTCTCGAGAAACGAGCTGACCCCCTCGTGCGCATCGGGCGAGCGCCCCATCCAGTAGATGCACTTCGAATCGACCTTGTGCGCCTCCATCGGGTGGTCGGCGCCGAGCATCTTCCACAACAGTTGGCGGGACAGCGCAACCGACAGCGCCGACGTGTTCTCGGCAATTTCGAGCGCCAGCTTACGCGCATCCGACAACAGGTTCTCGGGCGCGACGAGGCGGCTGACCAGCCGGCCTTCCCGCGCTTCCTCGGCGGAGAAGATCCGCCCGGTATAGAACCACTCGGCTGCCTGTTCGACGCCGACGATTCGCGGCAGGAACCAGCTGCTGCACGCCTCGGGCACGATGCCGCGCCGCGCGAAGACGAACCCCATGCGCGCCTTCCACGAGGCGATGCGGATATCCATCGGCAGCGTCATCGTGATGCCGACGCCGACCGCCGGCCCGTTGATGGCCGCGATCACCGGCTTCTTGCAATCGTAGATGCGCAGCGTCACCTGGCCGCCGCCGTCGCGGTGTTCCTCGAGGGAGTGCGCCCGGTCGCCCTGCGAGTCGTCGAACGTGCCGCTGCCGCTGGCGAGGTCGGCACCGGCGCAGAACGCCCTGCCGGCGCCGGTGACGATGATCGCGCGCACGCTGTCGTCCGCATCGGCACGATCGAAAGCGTCGATCAGCTCGTGCTGCATGCGCGGCGTGAAAGCGTTGAGTTTGTCGGGTCGGTTCAAGGTGATCGTCAGCACCGGGCCGTCGATCGCGTAGAGAATGTGCTCGTACGGCATCGTCATGATTCCAGCGTCAGCTTCCCAACTTGAGCAACCAGCGGAAGATGGTGTCGTGGCGCTTGCCGTAGGGCGGATATAGCTTGTCGAGTCCGGGCAGGCGTGGTGCGGTGAAGACGGGCCGCAACTTGGTGAACTCGAGGAACCCCTCGTAGCCGTGGTACTGGCCCATTCCGCTGGCACCGATCCCGCCGAAGGGCATGTCGTGCTGGGCAACGTGCAAGATGCAATTGTTGATGGTGACGCCGCCGGAGATCGTACGATACAGGAGCTTTTCTTCGACGGCTTTGTCGTTGGTGAAGAAATAGAAGCCGAGCGGGCGATCGCGTTCGTTGATGTAGGCGATCACCTCGTCGATCGACTCGTACGTGCGCACCGGCAGGAGCGGTCCGAAGATCTCTTCCTGCATGATGATCGTGTCGTCGCCCGGGTCGAGCACCAGATGCGGCGGCAGTTTACGGAGAAGATCGTTCGGCGTCGCGTTCGGTACGAGCGGCACGAGTTGTGCGCCCTTCGCGCGCGCGTCGTCCATCGTATGCTGCAAGCGTCGGTAGGACTTGTCGTCGATCACCGATGTGTAGCTGGTGTCATTGGTATCCGGGTAGCGCTCGGCAACGATGCGCTTCGCCGCGGCGACGAACTGGTCGCGCTTGGCCTTGGGCACGAAGAGGAAATCGGGCGCGAGACAGGTCTGCCCGGCATTGATGAGCTTGCCATAGAGAATATGCGAGGCAGCAGCGTCGACGTCGTAGTCTTCGCAGATGATCGTCGGCGACTTGCCACCGAGTTCGAGCGTGACCGGGGTCAGATTCTCGGCCGCCGCGCGCATCACCGTGCGGCCGGCATCGGCCGAGCCGGTGAAGATGATGTGATCGTACGGCAGACTGGAGAACTCGGCGCCGGCCACCCCGGGCAGGATGGCGACGGTGTCCTCGTCGAAGTGCTCGGCGAACTTCGCAGCCAGCAGGCGAGCGAGGTTCTGGCTATTGCTCGCCATCTTGATCATCGCCCGGTTGCCGGCGGCAAGCACGCTGGTGAGCGGGCTGACGGTGAGGAAGAGCGGGTAGTTCCACGGCGAGACGATGCCGACGATCCCCTTCGGCTGGGGAATGACGCGATTACGCCCGGTGAAAAAGGTCAGCGCGACGTGGCGATGCTGCGGCTTCATCCACTTGCGCAGCTTGCGCCGGGTGTAGCGGATGCCGTCGACACAACCGTAGATCTCGAGCAGCTTCGTCTCGAGCGGCGCACGATGACCGAAGTCATTCTGGATCGCCGCTGCGATCGCTTCGGTATTGTCGATCAGGATGCGCTGCAGTGTGTCGAGATTGCGGCGCCGCTCCTCGAGGCTCGGGTACGGGTCCCGCCGATAAGCCTCGCGCTGCTTACTGAAAACACGCTGCGCTTCGTTCTCGGTCGCGTCGATGGTCCGGAGCTGTGCAGTCTGCGCCATTTGGGAACTCCCTTTGTCTATTCCTCCTCGGGCGTCGGCCGATCGGGGGGATTGTATTCGGTGTCGTCTTCGCCGCGGCGCACCCCGTCGTCCACATCGTCCACATCGTCGTTAGCGAGGCTACGAAGTTCCTCGCCCATCTCGTCGCCGATCTCGACGGGCGCTCGGTCGCGGATTTCCTTGATTTGAACCCGGTCGACGATCTCCTGCATGCCGAGATCGTCCTGAATGATCCGCCGGAGAATCTGGTGTTCGGACGCACTCGCGAGAACCCCGTCGATGTGGGCAACGCCGTGGCGGCAGACGATGCGCAGTTCCCTATCGTCGATGCGGTCGTCGCTACGCACCCGTTCGCGTACCGCATCCTCGACTTCCTGGTCCCGGAGCAAAGCGAGGTCCGCCGACACCTCACCGTGCCGCGGCGCTTCGTTCTCCTCCACATCGGCGGCGCCGCCGCCCTTCTCGCGCTCATCGGCACACTCGATGCAGAGTCGCGCAAAGGGCAAGGCGCGCAGGCGTTGGATGGGAATGTCGCGGTCGCAATCGGCGCACATCCCGTAGTCGCCATCGTCGAGGCGACTCAAGGCGGCGTCGATCTCGTCGATCTCGTGCTGTCCGCGCTCGTCGAGGCGCGCGAGCAAGCGGGCGACGCCCTCCTCCTGAGCGCGCTCTACATATTCACTCTCGCGCTCTTCCGCGATCGCGAGCAAATCCGCCTCCGCCCCAGCCACCTCTTTCAGGAGCACGGCCCGGCGATCGAGCAGGTCCTTGCGAAAGCCCTCGAGCAGCCTCTTGTTCATGTTTGATCCCTTCTCATTCGTCGGCGCGTCGCCGACGCCATCCCCGATGCAATCACGATCCGCGCCCGACGGCAAAGGCCCCGCACGGGGGTGCTCCTCAGCGCCTCACTTCGGTTCCAGCCCGCGCCCCTTCCAGAGGAAGAAAATCGCCGGATAAACCAGCAGTTCGAGCACGAACGACGTACCCAGGCCGCCAATCATCGGCACCGCCAGCCGCTTCATCACGTCCGCCCCGGTCCCGGTGCTCCAGAGGATCGGCAGCAGGCCTGCGAACGTCGTCGCGACAGTCATCGCCTTCGGCCGGATGCGCTGGACCGCACCATGGTGCACGGCAGCCCGCAGGTCGGCGAGCGAGACGAGCTGCCCCGCCTCGATCCGCTCCCGGTAGGAGACGTTGAGGTACAACAGCATCACCACGCCGGTCTCGGCGTCGAGTCCGGCCAGGGCGATCAACCCGACCCATACCGCGACGCTCATGTTGTAGTCGAGCCACCACAGCAGCCAGATCGCGCCGACGAGGCTGAACGGCACCGCGAGTACGACGATACCGGTTTCGACCACGCTGCCGGTATTGAAGTAGAGAATGACGACGATCAGCAGCAACGTCAGCGGCACGATGAAGGCGAGGTGCTCGCGGGCGCGCATCATGTACTCGTACTGGCCCGACCAGACGAGATTGTAGCCCGGCGGCACGACGACGCTGCCGTCGGCGATCGCCGCCGCCACCGCGGCACGCGCGTGCTCGACGTAGGTGCCGATATCGATATCGTGGATGTCGACATAAACCCAGGCGTTCGGCCGGCTGTTTTCACTCTTGATCTCGGGCGGCCCCTTGCTCAGCTCGAGCCGCGCAAAGTGACGCAGCGGCAGGTGCTGCCCGTCCGCCGTCGGCACCAGAATCGCCTCGAGCAAATCGAGGTTGTCGCGCAGCTCGCGCGGGTAACGCAGGTTGATCGGATAGCGCTCGAGACCCTCGACCGTCGTCGAGACGTTCATCCCCCCGACCGCGCTGGCGATGACGTCCTGCACGTCGGCGACATTCAAGCCGAAGCGGGCAATCGCGGCGCGGTCGATCTTGAAATTGATGTAGTTGCCGTCGTCGACGCGCTCGGCGTAGACGCTGCGCGTCCCCGCGACGCCGCGCACCACCGCCTCCAGCTGGGTGCCGATGTCCTGCAGCGTCGCGATGTCCGGGCCGGAGACCTTGATGCCGACGGGCGTCTTGATGCCGGTAGACAACATGTCGATGCGGGTGCGGATCGGCATCGTCCAGGCGTTGGTCAGTCCGGGAAAACGGATCGCCGCGTTCATCGCCTCGACGAGTTCATCGGAGGTACGGACGCGGCGCTCGACGAGATCGCCGCTTGGATCGCGAATCTCGACGAGCGGCCACTCGGACGGGGGCCGTAGCCGGATCGTGGTTTCGATCATCATCATCGGCGCCGGGTCGGTCGCGGTTTCCGCACGACCGATCTTGCCGAAAACCGTGTCCACCTCCGGAAATGCTGCGATGATGCGATCGGTCTGCTGCAGCAGTTCGCGCGTCTTGCTCACCGAGATGCCCGGCAACGTCGTCGGCATGTAGAGGATGTCACCCTCGTCGAGCGGCGGCATGAACTCGGAGCCGAGCTGGCTGTACGGCCACAACGTCGCAACGACGAGCCCGGCGGCAACAAAAACTACCGTGACGCAACGAGCGCGCGTGCGCAGAATCGCGTCCATCACCGGACCGTAGACGCCAATCATCAGCCGATTGAGCGGATTGCGGTCTTGCGACACGATCCGACCGCGGATGAGGTAGCCCATCAATACGGGCGTCAGCGTGACCGCGAGCAGCGCGGCTGCCGCCATCGCGTAAGTCTTCGTGAACGCGAGCGGGCGAAACAGCCGGCCTTCCTGCGCTTCGAGCGTGAACACCGGCATGAAGCTGACGGTGATCAGCAACAGCGAGTAGAATAGCGTCGGCCCCACCTCGATCGAAGCGTCGCGGATCAGGGTCCAGTGCGGCTTGCGCCCGCCATCGTGCTCGATGTGCTTGTGCGCGTTCTCGATCATCACGATCGACGCGTCGACCATCGCGCCGATCGCGATGGCGATGCCGCCGAGACTCATGATGTTCGCACCGATTCCCTGCCCGTACATGATCGTGAACGATGCCAGCACCGCGAGCGGCAGCGTCAGGATCACCACCAACGCACTGCGGAGGTGGACGAGAAAGAGGACGCACACGATCGCGACGGCGATCGACTCCTCGATCAGCGTGTGCCGCAGCGTGTCGATCGAGCGCTCGATCAAACCCGAACGATCGTACGCCACGTGCACCTCGACGTCGTCCGGCAGCGTCGCCTCGAGTTCCGCGAGCCGCTGCTTGACGCGATCGATCACGTCGCGCGCATTCGCCCCCGAGCGGACCACGACAATGCCGGCCACCACCTCCCCTTCGCCGTTCCAGTCGACCACGCCACGGCGCATCGCCGGGCCGATGCGGACATCGCCGATATCGGCGATCCGAATCGGCGTTCCGTCCGAACGCGCGCCCACCGCGGTCTGCTCGAGATCGCTCGGGTCGCTGACGTAGCCCTCGACCCGCACCATGTACTCCGTCTCGGACATCTCCATGACGCTGCCCCCGACCTCGTCGTTGGAGCGCTGGATCGCACGTCGCACGCGGCCGAGCGGGATGTCATAGGCACGCAGCTTCTCCGGATCGACGGTGACCTGGTACTGCTTGACGAAGCCGCCGATGCTCGCGACCTCGGCGACGCCGTCGACCGCGGTGAGTTCGTATTTGAGATACCAGTCCTGCAAGCTACGCAGCTGCTGCAAGTCGCGACTCGGGCTCGTCAGGACGTATTGAAACGCCCAGCCGACACCCGTCGCATCGGGTCCGAGCTGCGGCGCCACGCCGCGCGGCAGCTCTCCCTGTAGTTGGCTGAGCGATTCGAGGACTCGACTGCGAGCCCAGTACAGATCGGTCCCGTCTTCGAAAATCACGTAGACGAACGAAAAGTTGAAGAAACTGTAGCCGCGGACGGTCTTCGAGTACGGCACCGACAGCATGCGCGTCGTGATCGGGTAGGTGACCTGGTCCTCGACGATGCGGGGCGCCTGGCCCGGATACTCGGAGTAGATGATCACCTGGACGTCGGAGAGGTCCGGGATCGCGTCGAGCGGCGTGCGCAGCAGCGCATAGTAGCCGGTGAGCACGAGCGCGGCCGCTCCCAGGAAGACGACGAAATGATTCCTCAGCGAGGCATCGATCAGGCGCGCGATCACCGAGGTATGCGACGACGAGGACTCAGTGCTGTTGGCCATGGTCATCCTTTGCCGCACCCGCCGTGCGCGTCACCGGTACGAGCGCCATGCCGCACAATGGACACGTCCCCGCTGCGGGCGCGCGCACGCTCGCGTGCTCCGGCATCGGGCAGGTCCAATGGGTAACGACGGGCGGTTCGAGGTGCCCGAGGTGTTGCCGCGCCGGGACCAGAGCCATGCCGCACAGCGGACAGGTGCCGGGTTCGTCGAACAGCACGTCGACGTGCTCGGGCATCGGGCAGACGTAGTGCAACGTGCCCACGTCGCCGCTGTCGCCTTCCGTTGCGGACGGCAGCGAAGCGTCACCAGCGCGCGGACGCATTGGCTGCGCCGTGTCGACCCTGCCGCCGGGCATGAACTTCAGGGCGGCCTCGCGCAAGCGACTTTCGGAGTCGAGGAGGAACTGGCCCGATACGACCACGGACTCCCCCGGCGCGAGGCCGCCGAGTACCTGGAGGTAGTTGTCGGCGACGCGCGCGCCGACGCTCACCTCGCGCGCTTCATAGCGGCCGGGCTCGCGCATCACGAAGGCCACCGCGCGCACGCCGGTCTGGATGACCGCCACGTCAGGCACCAACGTGGCCTCCTGGCCGAACTCGCTGGTGAGGTTCACGGTCGCGAACATTCCGGGCTTCAACTCGTATCCTGGATTGTGGAACTCGATTCGCACCGAGATCTCGCGCGTGTCTTCGTCGAGGTAGGGGTAGACGTAGGTCACCCGCCCGCGAAATGTCTTGCCCGGCAGGTAGGCGAGGGTCATGAACGCCTCCTGGTCGACCCGCACGAACGGCAGGTCGGACTCGTAGACCTTGGCGAGCACCCAGACCTTCGACAGATCGGCGATGCGGAAGAGTTCCGCCCCCGCATCGACGCGCTCACCGACGACCACGTCCTTCTCGGTAACGATCCCAGTATACCGCGCGTGAACCGTCAGCGTCCGGCGCACCTTGCGGCTGCGCTCGAGTTCGCGAATCTGAGCTTCGGAGACGTCGAGATTGCGCAGCCGCGCCCGCGCGTCGCGCGCCAGGGATTCGCGATCCAGCACCGCCCCTGGAAGCACCAATCCTTCCACCGACCTGCGCGCCGAGAGCGCAGAGATAAACTCCTCCTGCGCGGCGACCAGCACCGGTGCGTAGATTTCGAAGAGCGGATCGCCGCGGTGCAGTTGCGCGCCGGTCTGGTCGACGTGTAGCTTCTCGATCCAACCTTCGACCTTGGTGTTGATGCTCGCCAATGTCGTCTCGTCGTAGGCAACCTGCCCCACCGTGCGGACGGTCTTGACCAGCGGTCCGCGGATCACCTGGTCGATGCGAACGGCCATGTTCTGCTCGGTGACCGGATCGATCCGGATGGTCGCGCCGGCAACCTCGTCGGCATACACGGGCACCAAGTCGCGGCCGGTCGAGTCGCTGCCGGGCTCGTCGCGCAGTTCGCCGGGAACGACCGAAGAACGCCAATAGAGGATGCGGCGTTCGCCCTCCTCCTTCCTGACCGAACCCGCACCCGCAAGTCCCAGCGCCGCAGCCCGATCGGGGTCCATCGGCGTGAGCGCCATGCCACACTTAGGGCACGGCCCCGGGTGGTCCTGGATGACCTCCGGGTGCATGCCGCAGGTGTACCATGTGTGCGGTTCGTCCACGGAAGCAGGCGGCGATTCGCTGATGGCCGGACCCGACTCGCCTCGGCCATGGTCGAACAAGAGCGATGTCGCCGCGGCGCCCGCGAGAAATGCCGCTATGATCAGCACACTTGCCAACAACGCGTTGCGCAGCTTCATGATGCTTCTCCTGCGCCGCCGACAGCGGGCGTTCTGGGAATGCGCGCGCCAACGAGCATGTGCAGTTCGGTGAATCGTTGCTCCAGGCGCGCCAGCGCCCGGTGGTAGTCGACGGTGTAAGCGAGCCAGGAACGCCAATTCTCGACGATGGCGTCGAACTCGACGTCACCAACGCGGTAGGCGGCCGTCGACACATCGACCGCCTGGCGCGCCCGCGGCGCGATCAGATCGCGGAGGATGCGAGCGCGCCGGTACTGCACATCGATCCGCGCGAGCGCATCGTGAATGCCGACGGCGACGAGATTGCGGATTTCGTCGTACTGCTCGACCGACGACAGCGCCCGCGCGTTCGCCTCCAGAACTTTGGCGCGCAGGCGCTGGCGCCAGATAGGCAGGTTGATACCGAGCGGAATCGCCCAGTTGTCGCTCCCGTCGGCGACCGGGCTCATGCCGGGTCCGATGAAGTTATAGCTGAAGCCGAGTTGCAGATCGGGGTAGGCTTCGAGCCGCGCGAGCTCGATCTCGATCATGCGCTGCCTGGCTTCTTCGCGCACCCGCGCAAGCCGCGGATTCGCCTTGGTCGCGAACCGCAGCGCTTCGTCGAGTCTCCAAGCGACGGCCTCCAACTCGAAGGCGACATGCGCCGGCAGCGCCGCATCGACGGGACGGTTCATCAATCCATTCAGGCGCGCCGCCGCGCTCGCGCGGCGTTGCTCGGTCTCGATCAACTCCGCCGACACCGCGTACTCCTCGACTTCCGCGCGCAACACATCCTGCTGCGTCGCCTCGCCGACGCGGAAGCGCGCCGCCGCGACGTCCCGCAGCGTCCGCAACAGCTGCTGGCTTTCGCGCGTGATTTCGGCCGAGACGGTCGCCAGGTAGTGATCGTAGTAGGCGTTCGCGACGTCGACGCCCGTCTGCAAGCGCATGTCCGCCAGCCGGGCGAAGGCGATGCGCACGTCCTGCTCCGCGGCTTCTCCGCGGCGCCGAAGCTTGCCCGGAAACGGCACCTCCTGGGAAATGCCGATGCCTGCATCGAGCATGCCCGCCGCGGTTTCCGTCATGTCTCCGGTGGGCGGCATGAAGTCGATCATCGGGTCGGGCAACGAGGTGACCTGGGGCACGCGGAAGCCGAGTCGTTCGATCTCGCGCACCGCCCGGCGAATCGCCGGGTTGCGCTCGAGCGCTACGGTCACGAAGGACTCGATCGTCGCGTCGGCCGGCAGCTCCACCGCCTCCGGCGCGGTGGTTTCGCCGGCAGCGATCCGACCGGTCGCGGCGACAACCGCCTCGTCGTCGCGGACGTCCGGCGACAGCCGTGCGGCTTCGCTCGCAATCTGCCGCTCGAGGTGGGGATCGATGGACGCACACCCGGCAGATCCGAGGATGACCGTGAGCACGCCGATGCACGCTCGCCCGCTCGTGGCGATGCGGATGTTCATGTCGATTCTCCAGCTTCCAAGCAGTCACCGGAAACAAACCGGTGCCGCTCCTCCGTTCGCTAACGCAACGGCTCGATGACGAGTCGCCCGCAACGGCACACAACGTCAGTGGGAGCGCCGCAAATGGAGCGCTCGCCGCGAGCCGAGACCACAGAAGCGAAATGGGAGAATCAGATCAGAAGACGGGCGAAACGGAGATGAAGAGGTGGACCCAGATTGGCATGGGCCAGCGGAGGAGCCACGGGCGTGGTGGGGCTTGGAAGCAGCCCCGCGACATGATGTGCGAGTCCGAGAGACAGACCGAGAGGGACGAGCGAATCGGAGGCGGAGTTGGTGATGCCGATGCGCTCGCTGACACACGAGCAACAGGCCTGCTCTTCAGCCGCTGTTTCGTCGTGGCAATCCGGGTTAGCTGCCCGCGGCTCGCCGGCGGCGGCGGCCCGGGCGTGAGCGCGAGCGATCTCGCAACCGAACAGAACCGACGAGGCGTCGGCGCATTGGACGCAGTGGACGATGAAGTAGGGAACCCACAACAGCGTGAGCGCGGTAGAGAGGAACCGCCCGCGACGGGCTCTGGAGGCGAGCTTCAGCACAGTCGCAAGGTACCACCGGACTACCGCCGGCGCTAGTCGGGATGATCCGACAAGCGGAGATTGTTCCAACCAGATGGGTGCGGCCGGGACGGCCGCGGTCCCAGGGTAGACTCATCACTTCACCGGGTTCCCTCCGTATAGCAAGCCAACCGTTCCCCGCCCGCTGCCGCAGCCGTAGCGACGCATTGGTCCTTTGTCTCGATCAGTCGTCGCAACGCCTCGCGGTCAGCGACGACGGCACAGGCGCGTCGCGCAAAATCCCACATCGACGGCGTAACATGGTGGCGCGCATCGTATTCGCTCGCCCCGAGTTCGGCGTCCGTCAGACCAAGCACATGGTACAGTTCGTTTTGGATCGTCGCTCGCAGCGCCTGGCGACTGTCGAGCGCGACGATCGCCAGGGCCGCACCCGGGCGCGGCGTCAGTCCGCGCCGCCGCACATAAGCACCACCGTGCGAATCGTAGGCTTCGAGTCGCTCGACGAAGAGCACCGCTACGGGCGCTCCGCCCGACGGGATCGCGCCCTCGATCGCAGCGAGTGCCGTATCGCTAGGGCCGAAAAGGCGCAGTACCGGTGCTACGTCCATTACGGGTCCGGAGTCCCAGTGCACGCAGATTTTCGCATCGGCAAAGGTTCGCGCGACGCCCTGCAACGCGCGCTCGATGCGGGCGCGGCTGCGATGCGCTTTCGCTCCACGCACCACGCTCGTCGCAAAACCCGCTCCGTCGTAGGCGCGCCAAGTCAAACGCAACGGGCAACAGTTCGCATCGTTTGCTGGCTGCGCAGACGCCAGGAGGGGGATGCAGACTGCGATTGCGACGATCAGCCAGACGTCAATGCGCGTCGCATCCATGACACCGCGTGCCGCCGGCTCAGAGCCGGTAGGCGTTCTCGCGGTACTGCAACACCATGCGGCGCGCGTTGAAGAACGAACCATTGAGCGCGATCGAGGAACGCATGACTTCCGCGTAGGCAGTCGGCTTGCCGTAGAACATCGGCAAGATGATGCGCTCGAGCTTGTCGTAGAGTTCGGCGCTCTCGCGGGGGACGTCGCCCTCGCCTTCCCACGAATCGCCGATCGACCAGCCGGTGACGCCTTCGACGTGGCCCTCGACCCACCAACCATCGAGCACGCTCAGGCTTGGAACGCCGTTGATCGCCGCCTTCATGCCGCTCGTACCCGAAGCCTCCTGCGGCTTCTGCGGCGTGTTCAACCAGAGGTCGACCCCGGCGATCAGAAAGCTGGCGATCTCCATGTCGTAGTTCTCGAGGTAGACGACCTGGACCGCGTCGCGCAGGTTCTCCGCGGCATCGAAGACGCGGCGGATCATCGCCTTGCCCTCGGCGTCGCGCGGATGCGCCTTGCCGGCATACACGAGTTGAATCGGCCCGACCTTGTCAGCGAGCGCGCGCAACCGTTCGGGGTCTTGGAAGATCAGGTCGGCGCGCTTGTACGTCGCAGCGCGGCGGGCGTAGCCGATCGTCATGACGTTGGCATCGAAGCGTTTGCCCGTGCGCGCGTGTACGGCTTCGATCAGGGTTGCTTTGCAGGCCGCGTGCGCACGCCGGATGTCTTCGAGCGGGATACTGACCGCGTAACGCAGGTTCTGCACATCGCCGCGCCAACGCGGGATGAACTCGTCGAAGAGTTGCTGGAAGGGCGGCGACGTCCAAGTCGGAACGTGAACCCCGTTGGTGATCGACGCGATTGGGTAATTCGGGAACATGCCGCGCGAGACCTGGCCGTGGCGCATCGCGACGCCGTTGACGTAGCGGGAGAACGCCAGCGCGAGGTAGGTCATGTTGAGCACATTGGCGACGCAGCCATCAAACGCGCAGATTGCGTTGACGCGTTCGATGCCGATGATCTCGCGAGCGAGATCGAGCGGAAACTGATCGTGCCCCGCGGGAACCGGCGTGTGGGTCGTGAACACACAGCGCTCGCGCACGGCTTCGCGATCGGCGGGCCCGGCGGAGGCGATACCGCGCCCTCCCACCTGCTCTTCGAGCAGCGCTACTGTCAGGAGCGCGGAGTGGCCTTCGTTCATATGGAAGGCGCGCAGATTCGCGTAGCCGAGCGAACGCAGCATCGCCACCCCGCCGATGCCGAGGATGACTTCCTGGGCGAGTCGGTAGCGCCCGTCGCCGCCGTACAGAGAATCGGTCAGCGAGCGGCCGAACATCGAGTTCTCGGGGAGATCCGTGTCGAGGAAGTAGATTGGCAACTCGTCGCCGTGGTAGCCCTTGATCGTGTAGCGCCAGCAGCGCACGACGACGTCCTCACCATTGACTCGAACGCGGACACGGTCCGGCATCTCGTCGAAGTGGGTGCTCGGCAGCCACTCGGTCGGGCTCTCGGTCTGCTCACCCGACGGGTTCAACCGCTGGGTGAAGTAGCCTTTGCGGTGGATCAGGGTGACGCCGGCCATCGGCAGGCCGAGGTCGGCCGCCGCCTTCAGGGTGTCGCCGGCGAGCACGCCGAGCCCACCGCTATAGGTGGGAATCGTCGCATCGAGCCCGATCTCCATCGAAAAATAGGCAACTGCCGTGCGCGCCTGGGTATCGTCCATCCCTCGTCCATTCCTTCCTCATCCCCCCACCCGCCCCCTTCGGCGGGCATCCGCCACGCGCGCTGCGCCGCGACGGAGGCGCAAAGCATCCACCATTTGCGGCAACATGCAACTTCCGAATCCGGCAGCCGCTGCGCCGCCGTGTCCGCGCACGCTCAACCCAGGCTGATCGTCTCGCCGAGTTCGGGGATCGTCACGTCGTATCCCAGCTTCGCCTCGATACGCTGGCGCAAGGCATCGCTGGCGCCCGGCTCGCCGTGAACCAGGAAGACTTGGTTCGGCGGCTTGCTGCACGCGCCGATCCAGCGCAGCAAGCCGTCGCAGTCGGCGTGGGCGGAGAAGCCGTCGACGTGCACGACTTCCGCACGGATCGGCACATACTTGCCGTGGATCTTGAGTTCGTCGGCACCGTTCAGCAACGCCGCGCCACGCGTCCCGGCGGCCTGGAACCCGGGGAGCAGGATCGCGTTCTTCGGATCCGGCGCGAACTCCTTGACGTGGTGCAAGATGCGCCCGCCGGTCAGCATCCCGCTCGCCGAGATGATCACCATCGGCCCTTTGCGCCGGTTGAGTTCGATCGACTCCTCGACCGAGGCGACGATGCGCGCAACCGCACACACGGCCGCGCTCTCGGCCGCATCGAGGCGATGTTCGTCGTGGTAGCGGCGGAAGAGTTCAGTGACGTCCGAAGCCATCGGACTGTTGAGGTACACCGGCACGCGCGGCGCTTGCCCGCTTTCGAACAGGCGGTGCATGCAATAGAGCAGCAACTGGGCGCGGCCGACCGCGAACGAAGGGATCAGCAACACGCCGCCACGCTCGACGACGCGCGTGACGAGCGCGCCGAACATCTCGAGCGGATCCCCCGTCGGGTGCCGGCGGTCGCCGTAGGTCGATTCCATGACGACGAAATCCGGGCTGCCAGGCTCCTGCGGCGGCTGCATCAGCAGGTCGTCGTTGCGGCCGAGATCGCCGGAGAAGAGCACCGTGCGGCCGCGGTGCTCGATCGCGACCGTCGAAGCGCCGAGAATGTGCCCGGAGCGGCCGAAGCGGATGGTGACGTCCCCGACCTCGAGCGTCTGGTCGCGCGGCACCGCCTGAACGCGACCGGCAGCTCGCTTGGCATCCGCCTCGGTGTACAGCGGCAGCGCCGGGTGGTGTTTGGAGAACTTCTCGAGGTTTGCGTAGCGCGCGTCCTCTTCCTGCAGATGACCGCTGTCGGGCAACAGAATACCGACGAGATCGCGCGTCGGTGCGGTGGCGTAGATCGGTCCGCGAAACCCATCGCGGACGACCACGGGCAGGTAGCCGCTGTGGTCGATGTGCGCGTGGGTGAGAACGACAGCATCGATGTCTTCGACGCGCACCGGCAGCGGCTTGCGATTGCGCAGGCGCAGCGCCTTGAGCCCTTGGAACAAACCGCAGTCGACGAGCACCCTGGTCGCGCGCGTCTCGACCAAGAACTTCGAGCCGGTCACGGTACCGGCGCCGCCGAGGAATTGGATCTTCATCATCGCTCGCTGTCCTCCATCGTTGCCATGGGCGGGGGAATCCGGTGCCACCCGGCGATTCGATCCCAGATCTCGAGAGCCGTTTCGGCGTAACTGAAAAGGTGGACATCATCAGGCGCGATCACCCCTTCGGCCGCCAGAAACTCGACGTCGAACGCGCGCTTCCAGAAGCCCTCGCCGACCAGCACGATCGGGATGGGCGGCATCTTCTTGGTCTGGACCAAGCAGAGCGCATCGAACAGCTCGTCGAACGTGCCGTAGCCTCCGGGGAATGCGACCAACGCTTTGGCGCGCTTCATGAAGTGCAGCTTGCGCAAGGCGAAGTAGCGGAACTGAAAACACAGGTCCGGGGTGATGTACGGATTCGGCACCTGTTCGAGCGGCAATTCGATGTTGAGGCCGATGCTCTCGCGACCGGCGTCGTAGGCGCCACGGTTGCCCGCCTCCATGATTCCGGGGCCGCCGCCGGTCATGATGTACAACTCGCACGGCGCCATTTCCTTGCAGCGCTCGCTGACCAGGCGGCCGAACTCGCGGGCGATGTCGTAGTAACGCGACTTCGCCAGCACGCGCTCGGCAATCGCGAGGTCCCGCAGCAGCCGTTCGCTCCCCGGATCGGCATCGAGTTCGGCACGCAACGATGCGATCCGCTCCCGGGCGCGCTCGGCCGCGACGATCCGAGTGCCGCCGAAGACGACGATCACCGACTCGACCCCGTGCTCGCGCAGCGCCAGTTCCGGCTTGAGATATTCGAGTTGCAGGCGCGCATGGCGCAACTCGTCGCGCTCGAGAAAGTGCAGGTCCTGATCGGCGCGCACATAGGCAGGACTGCGTAACAAGTGGCGAATCCGCTCGCGCTCGGCGCGGTCGTAGTCGTCGATCGTCAACTCGGCCGAATTCCTGGAATCCTTGGTCACCGCCGCACCTCCGCGCCATCTACTAGCCAATCTCTCACCACTCCCATAGCAATCATCGTTCGCCCTGACAGCCTGTTGAATGGCAATTCACTCGCACCGACCGCGATGCCTTCGTGGCACGGCGCCACAGCCATGAACTCCCAGGCACGTTGCGTCGCGCTGCCTGATGCGAATACGTTGCCGAACTCATGACCCGGAGTACTTGGATCTTCCCTCCGCTCTCAACTGACTGGCATTGAACCAAGGCTTGGTTTGACGATCGATTGCATCCCGTATTATCCCCATGACGCTTTGCACTGTCGCCATGGGGCCATCCACCCGGAACCAATCTGCCTTTCGTAGCGGAATCCACATTTCCGTTTGCCCTGCGGTTGTCGCAGACCCCGCCCGAACGTCATCAATGGACTGCTGAACGCATGGATTTCCCCCAACTCATGGCAGCCGCCAACACCTTCGTCTGGGGGCCGGTGATGCTCGTCCTGCTCGTCGGCACCGGAGTCTTTCTCTCGGTCCGGCTGGGATTCATCCAGTTCCTTCATCTCCCGCGCGCGCTGGGGCTCGTCTTCAGGCGCCAGGCGCAACAAAAGGGCGATGGCGATATCAGCCCGTTTCAGGCGCTGACGACGGAACTGTCGGCGACGATCGGCACCGGCAACATCGCCGGGGTGGCAACCGCCATCTTCCTCGGCGGCCCCGGCGCCATCTTCTGGATGTGGGTCTGCGCCATCTTCGGCATGGCTACCAAATACGCCGAGGTGGTGCTCGCCGTGACCTACCGCACCCATCTGCCGGACGGCACGATGCAGGGCGGGCCGATGCGGTACATCGCCGAAGGACTCGGGCTCCGCTGGTTGGGTTGGTTGTTCGCGCTGATGGGCAGCATCGCCGCGTTCGGCATAGGCAGCATGGTGCAGTCGAACTCGGTGGCCGTCGCGCTAGAGCAGACCTGGAGCGTTCCCCCCGTCCTCACCGGCATCGTCCTCGCAAGCATGACGGCAGTGGTCATCATCGGAGGCATTCGCCGGATCGGCATGGTGACGGAGAAACTCGTTCCGGTCATGGGCGTATTCTACATCTCAGGAGCCTTGATCCTGCTGATCCTCAATGCCGACAGGGTGCCCGGCGCGTTTGCGCTGATCTTCTCCCACGCCTTCGCCCCCGCTTCTGCAGCCGGCGGATTCGCCGGCGCAGCTGTCTCCGCGGCGATCCGCTTCGGTGTCGCCCGCGGCATCTTCTCCAACGAAGCCGGGCTCGGTAGCGGTCCGATCGCCCACGCCGCCGCTCGCACCAACAGCCCCGTGCGCCAGGGGCTGATCGCGATGGCCGGGGTCTTCTTCGACACCATCGTCATCTGCACGATGACGGCCCTCGTCATCCTCTCAACCGGCGCCTGGACGAGCGGCGAGACCTCGAGCGCGCTCACCTACCTGGCCTTCCAGCAGGGCCTGCCCGGTCCGGGCGGTCTGATCGTGACGATCTCGCTGTCGGTGTTCGCGTACTCGACGATGATCGGCTGGGCATACTACGGCGAAGAGTGCATCGAGTACATCTTCGGCATGAGGGCGCGAGCGCCGTACCGCTGGGTCTTCTGTGCGGTGATCGCGCTCGGGGCGTTTCAGAAAGTCGATTTCGTCTGGGACTTCTCCGACACGATGAACGGGGCGATGGCGATCCCGAATCTGATCGCGCTGATCGGGCTATCTGGCGTGGTGGTCAAAGCCACCCGCAAGGCACTCGCCGACCCGCGCGAGCTGCTTTGATAGCGGCCAGCGGGGCAGCGTGTTGAAATTCTCGTATATCCGTCGCCCCGGCGTGCGCGCTGTCCTTAACCCACAAATCCCCGTGCTGGACACGAGGGGATGAAACCACCGGGATCCCGTCTCGGTGGCCGGCCGATGGCGAGCGGTGCGCGCCTCCTCGGCAACGTCGACGACGGTTGGCAGGCGACCGATGCGGTCCTCCGCCTCTTTGCTCCGCGGGTCGGACGAGCGCGGCGAGGCTACGCGTGTTTTCTCGAGAACGGCCTGACGCACGTGCTCCGCGAAGCCGGACTCCCCTCTTCAGTCGTCGCTGTGGCACTCGGCGTGATCCCGCGCGCCCTCAACGACGCACTCGCCCTCGGCGAGGCCGTCACTCGCGAACTCGGCCTTCATTTTCGCAATGAGATTCTCCCCCCGTCGGCCTGGAAATGGACGCCCAATGCGCCCCTCGTCGGATCTTCCGGATCTTCTCTACGTCCCCTGCTTCCACGTCCTGGCCTTGTTCTCCGATTTCCGTTTAGTCCGCGCCCGGTGCTGCGAGCAGCCACTCGTAGGCGGGTTGGACCGTCACGCCAGGTGGCGCAGCGGCGGGCTTGCCGTCGCGCGTGAGTGTGAGCAGGCGCTTGCGCGCCTTGGGATGCACCTCGCCCGCGTCGAGCAGCGCCCGCAGTTCCCGTTTGTCGATGGCTGCTGAGAACCGCCGTGAAATGGCGATCACGAGAATTGGGGATTGACAACCGAGGAGAAGATCTACCCGAACCATCTTCTTCCCCTCTCTACTTCGTGTTCTTCGACGTCTGTGGCCCGGCAAGGGGCTTGCTGAGGCTGCTCCAGGGGACACGATCGGCCCCGGGACGTCGCCAGAAAAGCGCGGAAAGTAGCCGCCGGCAACAAGTGCGATGCGGCGGTGATGGTTCTCGCGAACAGCTGTCTGTTTGCACGTGATGAGTGCGGGCGCCTAACGCCTCGGAGAATTCCGCTCCGAGTAAGCCTCGCCTGCTTGCTCCCGGCGGATGGATTGTCCCGATTGCGTAGAGTCGAAGGTGAGCGCGGTGGCCCCAGGATCGGGGAGTTGCTGATGCCGGCGGCTTTCGCCACTTCGCCGGTGCCTCAGTCCTCTCCATAGCTCCGTCTCTTACCTCCGCTCATCGAACCGGACGTGCGCCTTGAACGAGAGAGCCACGGGGCCAGGTCTAGACTTACACCCTGAAGGAATGCCGCCGGACCTTGGGCACAAAACTGGGTCGGCTACGCCGCAACTCAGAGGCTCCGGTAACGTCGCTCATGAGCTAGCTGCGTTGCGTCGGCGCAACAAATGGAAGGACCGGATTGGAGCCTCAGTTGATCTTAAAGGATGTGTGTCCAGACCTGGGCCCAGATCTTCCCGAGAGCGGGTAATCGTCGGCAACTTCGAGCAATCGACCATTCCCCATAGCGTACACTTGACGGTCGGGAACCTCGCCATGCGATGGCTTCACGATGCAAAGGCAAGAACCGGCACCGATCGCTTCGCAGCCAGAGAGCGTCGGTGCGCTTTGAGACGTTCCAACTCGTGTAGCGTGTCGGCCATGAGGTAACTTTCACCGCAGTGCGGGCAGCTGATCACGGCGACGTGCTCGATCACGAGCAAGGTGGAGCCGTGGCCGTAGCTGCGGGTTACCCTGCGGACCTTCGCACCCACTTCTGCGCAGACGTCGCACACCAGGGACTTGCTTTGAGCCATGGTCACTCCCGGTAGGTTGTGAGGATGCCGAGGCGACCGGCTGGGCCGAGCTTGCACACAACCCCAACCGGATCACTGTCGATGCTGGCGCCGACGACGACGTACTTCCATTCACGAGTCCGCGGGTCCCGCTGCCGCTGGGAAATTCTGCCCGTGAGCACGGCGCTCTCTACATCCAGAATCGCAAGCCCGTCGTCGTCCGTCTCTTCCTCGGCATGCACCGTCATCACGTAAGCGCATCGCCGAATCTTCTCTCGAAAACGCCTGAGGACCCGATCGAACACCGGCCCACCACCTTTCCACCTCCGTCGTGCAACCGCCGTGTGCAGAAGTCAAGGTTAGCCGAACGTGATGCCGATGACCTGCCGGCGCATGACCTCTCGGGATGAGCACTGCAGCCCATGCCGGCCAGGTCCATCGGCGAATTGGCTTTGCAAAGTCGGTCACAAGAGAGCTGCCAGCTCATCGGCACTCACTTCACAGTCGCGGAGGATCTTGTTCAACAGGCCCGGTCCGATCGTCTCACCGCGATGAACGGGTACCACGGCGGCCCGACCGTCTGGGTGCCTTACGAAATGATGGCTACCCCGAACGCGAATCATGTCGAATCCGACTTTGGTGAGTGCGGCGATCAGCTCCTTGCCCGTCGGCCTTGGCAGCCTCGCCATCTACCCGACCGCGATGCGCTGCACACCGACGAAGTCGAGTGATGCCTGTGGCCCACCTTCCACTTCCAAACACAACTCAACGGCCTCACGGACGCGCACCATCAATTCGTCGAGCGAGCGGGCCTGCGTATGGCACCCGTGCAGCGCCGGTACGGTCGCCACATAATAACCCTCCGAGTCACGCTCGATCAGAACGTCGAATTCACGCTTCATGTCGCCTCCGTTTCGAAGTTGCGGATGCTACCCGGGACGGTGCGATGAAGCCAACGTCCTGGCGATGAACCGTCGGCGCACCAACGTGTGAGTCTTGGAGTCATCGATGAACTTCGGTCGCGTGTTATGCGGTTTCGGCATAAGCATCCTCGCCCTGTTTTCCGGCGGCACGCGTCCGGGGGGCGCATCGGTTGGCAGTGGCTGCGTGGGTCGGTGCTGGAGGCGGCGGGGTTGGGTCCCCGCGTGCGCGGGGACGACGGGGGGCGGGAA
>Ga0163144_10003760_pt1 | contig 34568 bp, 24 predicted proteins | sample OliLak19BULKMAT1_FD_123175 | JGI IMG/M metagenome (GOLD analysis project Ga0163144, IMG submission 123175) | Freshwater microbial mat bacterial communities from Lake Vanda, McMurdo Dry Valleys, Antarctica - Oligotrophic Lake LV.19.BULKMAT1 | ecosystem: Environmental > Aquatic > Freshwater >...
ACCTGAATAGTTACGACCATTGAGTTTCAGCATCGGAAGACCATCGCGAACGAACAACTCTCCAAGAATCTCATCTTCGGAAATCTTCTCGATCAAGCCACTAAGTCGCTCGTGAGCAGGCATTCCGGCTTTTGCGCTCCATCGACGAACAAGGGGAGGCTCTGGTTTAGTGGAAGATTCATTGGTAGCGAGTTAGGGGGGGAAATACGCCCAATAGGGCCGATAAGAGGAATGGTGTCGGGGTGACGGGAACGGCGGATCAGTCATCTCGGCGCTTCGGGGTCTCTGGCTTTGGTTTGGGAGGTCGGACCTGCTGGGTTTTTGCGGTGGTCGAGGCGGGCCTGGGTCATGCGTTCGCGGAGGCCGCCTTTCTGGACGAAGTCCTTCTCAAGGCGGCGGCGCTGCTGGTCGAAGAGGTAGTTGGCCTTGTGGGTGGGGCGGGCTTCCTTCGAGGATTTGTCCCACTGGGGCAGCCTGTTGCCTGAAAACTAAAAGGCACCGAAGGCGGCGCGATTAGGCTGCTTTCGGAGTGTCCGTAGCGTCTTCTTGGGTGGGTAGTTCAGGGTTCGATTTGGGGGATGATTTCCGTGCGCTCTTCCATTTTTGCGGGGCCTTCGGAGCGTAGCGGAGAAGGCCCCGCAAAAATGGCGCCGTCACCCTCTCATCAACCCACCATCTCGAAGTCCCGAACTCGCGGCACGAAGCAAATCAATCGGAACCGTTGGATTCGGTAAATCATTCAGATAGGGGATTCCATACCCTCTCAAAACCGAGCCCTTGAAAATCTTTCACGTTGGCCGTCGCGAAATGGGTGACTCCGCCATGGCGCAAAGTCAGACCCATCCGGGCATCGAAAACCTGTCTTCGAGGGAAGTTATTATTTCCAGCCATAGCCCATACGGAATCCATAACGGGGGCATTCTCCAGCCGCATCGCGTTCGGGATATTCAGGTAGGATGTGACCAAATCCCGCGCCGCTTTGGCCGTCAGCGGGACAGACATGACTGCCGGGTTTCGAAGGTGGACGTACAGCTCGGTGAGCACGTAGTCCGTGATTGCCACCCTGACCGTCGGTGATCCGAACTGGTGGCCCAGAAATGTCACGGCGGCCGGGTGCCAAACCGAGGCCGGATTGAGCGAGTAGAGCAGGACGTTGGTATCGATCCCGAGAATCATTGTTTCGCCCCCACCTCCTCCGCTTCGGCCAGGGATTTGAGATCCAGTTGATCAAAGTTTGCCACGAAAGCCTCGGACTTCAGAACGGGGAGTTGCCACGGTCCGGTCTGTTCCCGCACGGGATACAGTAGGGTCATATGCTCAATCCCGCGTCGGATCACTTCGGCCAGGGACCACTCACGCTCCTCGGCGAACGCCTTTGCTTGCCGGTATAAGCGGTCAGGCAGTTGAACTTGCGTCTTGATCATGATGGCAAAATGCCACATGGTGCAAATCGGGCAAGCGGTTTCCCTAAAATCGAAAAGTTCACAGGAAAATTCACAGGGACGGGTCACCGATCAGTCCAACCCAAGCTGATCCCCGATCAGTCCATCCCAAGCTCTCAGGCATCCGCAGAAGATTGACCTCGGTATTTCCATCGCTTCGATGAACCAATTTGCGACACGAGAGGCGCCATCGTCGCCGGAGACCCGGGACAAAAACAAACTGGCGACTTAGAGCGAAGAAACTACCATCGCGCCAGGGGTCCGAGTCATGGAACCATGCAAAAACAGGCACCCCGGACCAAATCGCCGCCCTCACCCCGGACGTTTCCCGAACCCATTAAAAATCTTAGGGAGCCCCTTCTTCGGCGGAGTCGCCGTCTCTGCAGGAGACTCGGTTTTCGGCAGGACGGCATCCTTGAAGAGAATCCGCAAAAACTCTGCATCGCGGAAGCCTTTCCCCTTTTTCCCGAGGTGCACCACCACGAGCTGCATCGATGGCACCATGTAGAGACGCTGATAGTTCGAGCCGAGCGAACAAAGCAGATCATTCGGAGCGGAGCGAGAGAGGCAGGCGTTGCGCCAATCTTCCGGGAGCGGTTTCATATCGAGCCATTCCTCCACATCGATCTCGCGGGACGCCGGGGCAGAAGCAAGACGGTTGGTCCAAAAGCAGAGCCCGAAAGCAGGGTTGATCTCCGTGCTCTGGAAGCATTGGGCGAGACGGTCGGGAGCGACCAGCTGGTGGCCATTCCAGGTTCCCCCTTGGATCACACATTCGCCAAAGTGAAGCCAATCCCTCCCCGTCATATACATGCCGGCCGAAGGTACCACGTTGCCCGCAGCATCGGCCCGCCATTGGCTCACGTTGATTTGGAGGGGGTCGAGCACCTTTTGCTTGAGGTAGGTTTCGTAATTAATCCCCCGGCTGACGAGCTTGCGTCGCAGCACTTCACAGAAAATCTGGAGATGACTGGGGCCGTAGATGAAGGAAGTGCCCCGGTCGTGTTTCGCGGCGAGACCCACTGAGACGGCGCATTTGTCGCCATTGCCACCGCCATAAATTTCCTCAAACCCCGTTCCGATACCGGAGGTGAAATTCAGCAAATCTCGCAGGGTGATACGGCTTTTGCGACTCACTCCACGCCACTCGGGTAATGTCTCGGCAACCCGCTCGTCGAGAGAGAGCAGCCCCTCGGCCTCGGCGATGACGGCCAGCACCCCGAAAAAGCTTTTCGTTCCCGAGTAGATGTGCAGCGGGGTCGAGCGAGCGTGGCCCTGATAGTATTTTTCGAATTTCACCTGGCCGCCCTCTTCAACGATCAAGCCAATCCCCGAGTTCGCGAGCGAGTAACGATGGGCCGCTTCGATGGATTTCGGCGAGAGTTGGGCCCGGCTCGACTCCGGGCCAGCGAGAAAAAAAAGGGCCAAGCACCAGCAGCTCCAGGTTCGGCGACCAATCATACAAACGTAAATGCGGGAGGGCGGCGCGTTTCAGGGTCGAACGGCGGAGGTCTCTGGAACCGCCGCAGCTTCAGGGGCGGGTTCGGTGACCGGGGTCGGCGAAGGCTTCAGGGGGGCACCCGATTTGAAATCGGAGAGACGTTCCTTCAATTCGGTATTATCGGGATCGAGTTCGACGGCCTTCTCCATATATTCTACGGCCTTCTCTTTTTCACCGAGAGCATAGTGGGCCTGTCCGAGATGATCGTAAATAACCGGATCGGGCGTCTCGATGGAGCCTTCGGCGCGGAGCAGATCGATTTTGGCTTGCTCGAAATTCCCCTTCTTAAAGTGAAACCAGCCGAGGCTGTCGGCAATGGCCCCGCTCTCCGGATCGAGCTCAACGGCGGTTTTGATGAGTTCGCCCGCTTGATCGATGTTCTTATCGATTTCCAACCACATGTAACCCAAGTAGTTATAGACAAGGGCGGTGAACTCGTCGTCGGCGTCCTCGTTTTTGGAGAGCAGCTCGATGGTTTTTTGGAACAGCTCACCCGCTTCGTCGAACTGCTTGGCCTGTTCACGGGCAACCGCAAAGCGGTAATAAAAAATCTCATTGAGGAGCTCCGGCTGAGCCTTGCGAGCCATCTCTACGGTTTTCTCAAAAGCCTCGATGGCCTTGGGCCACTGCTCCATCCCGGAATGAGCAAAGGTCAGGAGGAAGGGGAACTCGGTCGAGTCAGGGAAGAGGTAGGCGGCGTTAGCAAGGAACTTCACCGCTGTCTCGTGCTCCCTGGATTCAATCATCATGCGCCCGAGGGCGCTGTATTCGGTGGCGCTGCCTTTGGTAATGGCAAGGGCACGGACAAGGTAGGGGATGGCCTCTTTGAATTCTTCCCGGCGCAAGTGGATCCCGGCGATTTGTTTGAGGGTCCGGGAGCTTTGCGAGTCGATTTCCAAGATGCCCCGCAGCGTCTCGACGATCTTTTCATCATCGCCGAGACCGCCATAAACCCGGGCCAATTTCTCCCGCACTTCCAGATTATCAGGCTGGGCGGCGATGACCTTGGTATAAGCGGAGACCGCGTCGTCGAATTGGGAGGTGGCGTGATAAAAATCTCCGACTTGCTCGACCACAGCAACTTCCTCCCCGGCATACTGGAGGGCTTTGCCGTAAATGTCCGTGAGCAATCCCACCGAATCGGCGCTGGCCCCACCTTTGTCAGAGAGAGTTCGTCCGGCGATGCGACCAAGACTGAGCCAATAGCCGGAATCGGTGTTCTTGCGGCGAGCGGCGCTCTCCAACATGCGTTGCGCATCGGCGCGACGGTCATTGACGAGATAGAGCTTGCTGAGGTGGTCATAAACGGCCGGTTCGTCGGGGAAACGGATGACCGCTTCCTCCGCGACGGAGAGGCCCCGCGCCTTGCCCTCGCTACCTTCCGGCTCGTAAGTGGCGAGGAATTCCGAAAGAGCGATGTGCGCGAAAGGCTCGGTCGGATTGCTGGCGAGACTTTTCTCCAGCGTGGCGAGCGCTTCCTCCTGCCGACCGGAACGGGCCAGAAGGTAGGCCGCTTTGCGGGCGAGAAAGACCTGGTCCGGTTGAGTCTCTAGCACCTCCAGGTAAGACTCGACGGCGTCGAAAGGGCGTCCTTGAAGTTCGCGGGTTTTTCCCAGAGCGTAGTGAGCGAGGGCCTCGCCCTTTTTGCGACCTTCCTCGCTCAGAACCTTATCGGCCGGTGGAGGAAAATAGCGGTCCACATAGACCTGGGCGAAGTCCTCAAGCGAACCTGCCGGGTCGGCCGCAACTCCACGCGGCGCCAAAACAACAAGCCCCAAAGACAGCCCGCAGAGCGCGAAAGCTGAACAATTGGGGTAAAAGTGAAAAACAAAGAGCCGGTGAAACCGGGAGGAACCACCTGACTGCTCTGCTTTCATGACGCTACGATCAACGATCAGCTCTTGTAACGCAAACGCTTCTTGTGGCGATTCGCCTTCATGCGCTTGCGACGCTTGTGCTGATTGATCTTGGTCTTCCGTTTCTTTTTGAGGGATCCCATAATGAAGAAATAAGTGAGGTGACGCCCGCGAACCCCCATCGCAGGACGAGGCGGGTCGCGACTATCGATCAGGGGATCACTTTATTCAAGGGGTATTCGATGATTCCTTCGGCCCCGAGCGCTTTCAGTTGAGGAATCATCTCGCGGACCTGGAGTTCGGAAAGGACAGTCTCGACGGCGACCCAGCCCTCCACCGTGAGTTTGGCAACAGTCGGCTGACGGAGCGAGGGGAGCGCCTCGAGCACACCGGCGAGGTTGGCCTCGGGAAGATTCATTTTCAGACCGACCATGTCGCGGGCGCGGAGAGCCCCTTGCAACAAGACGGCGATGCGCTCGATTTTTTGGCGCTTCCACGGATCGGCCCAGGCTTCGTGCTTGGCGACAAACTGCGGGTAGCTCTCCATCAGCACATCGACGATGCGCAGATTGTTGGCCCGGAGGGAGGATCCCGTCTCGGTAATGTCGACGATGGCATCGACCAGCTCAGGGACTTTGACCTCGGTGGCACCCCAACTGAATTCGACGGTCGCTTTGACTCCGTGCTTTTCCAAATAACGTTCGACGATCCCGATGGCCTCGGCGGCGATCGTTTTCCCCTCGAGATCGTGGACCGATTGGATCGGCGAATCATTCGGCACCACCAGCACCCAGCGGGTCGGATTGGAGGTGGCTTTGCTGTAGCGCAGGTCGCAGATTACTTCGACATCGGCCCCGTTTTCCGCGATCCAGTCCATCCCGGTGATGCCGCAATCGAGGAAGCCGTGCTCCACATAGCGTCCGATTTCTTGAGCGCGGATCAGGCGGATCTGCAGCTCAGGATCGTCCACGGTGGGGCGATAGGACCGCTCCGCTCCGCGGATGTGATACCCGGCTTTTTCAAAAAGGTCGAGAGTCGGTTCGAAAAGGCTCCCTTTGGGAAGACCTACTTTGAGGATGTTGCTCGGATCAGCCATGTCGAAGCTACCTTGCGGACAAATGGCCGTCTGTCACCACGGATTTTTCACACGCGGTCTGCCAAATTTGAGGAAAGCGTCGCCAATGACTGCTTGATTCAATGTTCAATTGCGCCAAGAGTTGCCCGCCAAACCGACTTTTAAACCGATTTTTCATGAGCACTCTCTCCCATACCGATCTCGCCCGCGCCGCGAACGAAGCCCGCGGACTCGCCATTGATGCCGTTCACGCCTGCAGTTCAGGTCACCTCGGACTGCCGCTCGGTTCGGCGGAGATCGGGGCTGTTCTCTACGGGGCGCTCATGAAATACCACCCCGACCAGCCGAAGTGGCTCAACCGGGACCGCTTCATCCTTTCGGCGGGTCATGGGAGCATGTTCCTCTACAGTTGGCTCCACCTCGCGGGATACGATCTCTCGCTCGATGAACTGAAAAACTTCCGTCAGCTCCACAGCAAAACTCCGGGCCACCCCGAATTTGGCGAAACGGAAGGTATCGAAGCCACCACCGGTCCGCTCGGCCAAGGCGTCGGCAACGCGGTCGGATACGCCGTCTCGGCCAAAATGGCGGCTGCGCATTACAATACCGCCGAGCACGCCATCTTCGACCAAACCATTTTCTGCCTCGCCGGTGATGGCTGTCTTCAGGAGGGTGTCGCCGCAGAGGCGATCTCCTTCGCCGGACATGAGGGTCTCGACAATCTTGTCCTCATCTATGATTCCAACGACGTCACCCTCGACGCCATGGCCAAAGTGACTCAGAGCTACGACGCCTGCGCCCGCCTGGCCTCGTTCGGTTGGGACACTGTCAAAGTGGACGGACACGATCTTGAGGCCGTTGCTGCCGCCATCACCACCGCAAAAACCACCCGCAATGGACGGCCCAAATTAATCGAAGCCAAGACCATCATTGGTAAAGGCATTCCTGAAGTCGCTGGAACCGCTGCCGGACACGGCGAAGGCGGAGCCAAATTTGCCGATTCTGCCCGCAAGGGACTGGGCCTGCCGGATGAGCATTTCTTCGTTTCCGAAGAGACGCGCGCCTACTTCGCCGCGCACAAAGCCGAACTTGGCAAAGCCTACTCCGCCTGGGAAAAAACCTTCGCGGCTTGGAGCGGCGCCAATCCGAAACTCGCAACTCAACTCGCAGATGCGGTCAGCGGCGAGATCGGAGTCGATCTGCTCAAGACCATTCCAGAATTCGGAGCCGATTACAAAAACGCCACCCGTGCCGCCGGAGGCGAAGTCATCCAGGCGGTCGCCGAGGCGATCCCGAATTTCATCACCGGAAGCGCCGACCTTTTCGGTTCCACCAAAAACTACATCAAGGGTGCCGGCGATTTCAGCCGCACCAATCCTGGCGGTCGCAACATCTGGTATGGCATCCGTGAGCACGCGATGGGAGCAATCTGCAATGGAATCGCCTATGACGGCCTCTTCCGCACCACCGGCGCGACCTTTGCGGTCTTCGCCGATTACCTGCGTCCCTCCATTCGTCTGGCCGGTCTCGCCCATCTCCCGGTCGGCTACATCTTCACCCACGACTCCGTCGGTGTCGGTGAAGACGGCCCGACTCACCAGCCTGTCGAAACGGTCAGCGGACTGCGCGTCATTCCGAATCTCGATGTGATCCGCCCCGCCGATCCCGAGGAAACCGCCGGAGCTTTCGCCGCCATGGTGGAACGCAAGGACGGCCCGACCGCTCTTTTTCTAACCCGTCAGAATGTCGCCACCATGGGCGATATTCCCGCAGCGACCCGTCGCGAAGGCGTCTTCCGTGGCGGCTACATCGTAAAAAAGGAGACCGGCGCTCTCACCACCATCCTGCTCAGCAGCGGAAGTGAAGTGCAACATGCCGTTGCTGCCGTCGCCACCCTCGGCGATGGAGTTCGGGTGGTTTCCATGCCCTGTTTCGAGCGCTTCGACCGTCAGGACGCCGCCTATCGCGAGTCCATCCTGCCCGCCGCCTGCACCAACCGCGTCGCCATCGAAGCGGGAGTCAGCGGACTCTGGTGGAAATACGTCGGCACGGCCGGTAAGGTGGTTGGCATCGACCGCTTCGGCATCAGCGCTCCCGGCGATATCGTCATGGAACAACTCGGCATGACCGCAGCGAATTTGGTCGCGGTGGTGAAGGGGTGAGGTTTTGATGCAACAGGATTGGGTAGCGGACCCAACCCTGTTCAACCCCGACCATTCCCCGCAATCCTAAACTGGAAACTTCGGAAAAGTGAAGCTATCTTGAAGGCATGAAGTGTCTCGGACTCGCGATTTTTGGCCTCCTTGTTTCCATCAGCTCCGGGCGGGCCTTCGAAATTCCCCAAAATTCCACGCAAGTTCTCGTCGGGATCGCAGAAGGTTGGGACTCTTCCTACGTCACCCTGACCTTCTACGATAAAACCCCTCTGGGCTGGAAGCCGAGCCGAGCCAGTTGGAAAGGGCGTCTCGGAAAAAGCGGTCTGGTTTGGGGCAAAGGACTCAGCCCCGTTCCGGCCGGAGTGCGGGTCAAGGCGGAGGGCGACATGCGCTCACCTGCCGGAGTGTTCGATATCGGAGGGGCCTGGGGCTACGCTCCGACCATCCAGAAAGCGCCGAGTCTCAGCTACGTTCAAGTGACTTCCCGAGACCTCTGGTATGAGGACCCTGCTTCTCCCTTCTACAATCAATACCGTCGTCTCGATCGCGAGCCGAAGTCCGCCGAGGAAAAGAAGGCGCAGATGAAGCAGGGCGACTACGCTCATGCCCTCAAGCTTTTCATCTCCCACAACGCCTATCCGAACATCGCTCCCGGCGCGGGCTCCTCGATCTTTTTCCACATCTGGCGAGGCGGTGGAACCAAGCCCACTGCCGGATGCACCACGATGGATCAGGGTGAACTCACCAGCCTGATCGCAAAAATCGATCCGGCGAAGCGGCCGGTTTACGTGCTATTACCGAAGGCCGAGTATGATCGCTATCGCGGCGAGTGGAAGCTGCCGTGAGTCGAGATCACACCGTGCAAATTTCCACTGCCTGCTTGAGCGAAGCAAGCTTGTCTTCGCGCTTGGGAATGAACTCCTGGGCGACCCATCCGGTGAAACCGGTCTCGACGATGGCGCGCATGATGGCTGGATAGTGCAGCTCTTGAGTGTCGTCGATCTCGGCGCGACCGGGGACGCCACCGGTATGGTAATGGCTGAAATACTGATGGCGATCCCGGATCGTGGCGATGATGTCGCCCTCCATGATCTGCATGTGGTAGATGTCGTAGAGCAGTCTGAAATACTCGGAGCCGACCTTGTCGCAAAGTGCGGCACCCCAGGTAGATAGATCGCACATGTAGTCGGCGTGATTCACCTTGGAGTTGAGCAGCTCCATCGTCAGGGTGACGCCGTGTTTTTCGCAGAGAGGCATGAGTCTCTTCAGACCTACGGCGCAGTTCTCCAGGCCGGTCTCGTCATCCATCCCGTCGCGGTTGCCGGAGAAGCAGATGATGTTGTTGAAGCCTGCCGCGACTGCCAATTTGATCTGTTCTTCGTAGAGGGCGAAGAGAATGTCGTGATGTTCGAGTCGGTTGAAGCCGTGGGGAATGGATCCGATCTTTTTCTTCTTCCCATCCATCTCGATTTCCTTGGAGGGGTAGTTCACCATGGCGCAGTGCATCCCATGTTTTTTGAGAGTTGGGAAATCGACCGGATCGATCAGGTCGATGGAACCGAGTCCGAACTCTCTTCCCGCGATGCAGAGGTCCTCGAGCGAGATGTCCTTGTAGCACCACTTGCAGACGGAGTGCTGGATTTTCCCTCCCACACCTACCGAGGTGGCGGCTGCTTCCGCTGCGATGAGACGTTCCTGAAGTCCTACGGCGAGAGTGGCGACAGTGGCGGCGGTTCCTGCTACAAAGTGACGACGCGACGGATTGAGGGGGGTGTCCATGAGCGGAAGGTAGCAGTTTGGTCTAAGGAAAGCAGCAAAGAAATGCGAGGGGTCACTAGCCTCGATCCGTAAGCAAAATCGTTTCCTTTCGACTCCGGATGGGGCAGCTTGCTGGCGAAAAGTCTTTTGGATGAAACCTCTCTCACTCACTCTCCTCTGCGCGATCTTGCTTCCGCGTCTGCTGTTCGCAAACCCGGTTGATCTTGTCATCTACGGAGGAACGCCGGCGGGGCTAAGCGCGGCCATTGTCTCGGCTCGTGAGGGACTGTCCGTTGTGGTGATCGAACCCACCGCCTGGATCGGCGGGATGGTGACGGGCGGTCTGAGCAAAACGGACGTGGGTCGCGAGGATACGGTCGGGGGATTTGCCCGCGAGTTTTTCACGGCGGCTTCGGAATCCGTGCCGGGCACGCCGGTCTGGTATGCGGAACCGCACGTGAACATGGAAACCTTCACAAAAATGCTGGAGAGCGCTGGGGTAAAGGTGATCACCAATCAATCAATCCAATTCGCCACGAAGGAAGGACCGCGCATTGCAGCCATCACCACGAGCGACGGAACGAATCACGAAGCCCGAGTCTTCATCGACGCCACCTACGAAGGCGACCTGATGGCCGAGGCGGGGGTCGGCTACATCGCAGGCCGGGAGAGCCGGGAACAGTATGATGAAGCTCTCGCCGGGTATCAACCCATGCCGGTCCGTCCGCGATCAGTGGAAGTGATGAGCTCAAAGACCCCAAGTCTCGGCGGGAGCGGCCCCTCCTACATCCACGGCACCCCCGCGGAGATTTACGGACTGGATGAAAAGGGAGAGCCGATTTTCGGTGTCTTTCGTGACCCAGGGTTGGAACCGGGCAGCGCGGATCATCGCACCCAAGCCTACAATTTTCGCCTCTGCGTGACCCAGCGCCCGGAGATTTTCGTCCCATTTCCGAAGCCGGAAACCTACGACCCGGCCCGCTACGAATTGCTCCTGCGGCTCATCCAGGCTTTTCCAGAAATCCCCTTTGCTCGTCTTTTCCATCTTGGAGACATCGCGAACGGAAAGTATGATCTCAACGCTCAGGGACTCTTCTCGACCGACTACCCAGGAGCGAATTTCGACTATCCCGATGGCGATGCTGCGACTCGCGCCCGGATCTGGCAGGAGCACACCGGCTTCATCCAAGGCATCTTTTGGTTCCTCGGGCATGACGAACGGATCCCCGCGCGCCTGCGTGAGGAAACTCTCGCTTGGGGCCTCTGCCAGGACGAGTTCGCCGACAACGGACACTGGCCCTACGCCCTCTATGTTCGCGAAGGACGCCGCATGATCGGCGAATACGTGATGACCCAAAAAGACCTCCAGTCGGACATCTTCAAGGACGACGGCGTGGCTATGGGGTCCTTTGTGATCGATTGCCACATCGTCCAGCGCATCCTCGCCGAAGACGGAACCGTGCGCGACGAGGGCAGCTTTCAGGACGCCCCGGCGATGCCCTACCAGATCCCCTACCGTAGCCTCACGCCGAAGGCGGAAGAGTGCGACAACCTCCTTGTCCCGGTCTGCCTCTCCGCGAGCCACATCGCCTACTGCTCCCTGCGGATGGAGCCGGTCTATATGAATCTCGGTCATGCCTCAGGCCTCGCCGCCGCTCAAGTCGTTCGAAAAAACACCCCCGTGCAGAGCGTCGATGTGGCGGAACTGCGAGCGAAGCTGACGGAGCAAAAGGCCGTGCTGGAATTGGCTTCGCTCGCCAATCTGGTTCGTTCAGCCGTGCTGCCTGGCCTAGTAATGGACGACGAAGACGCAGAGAAAGTCGGGCACTGGACCGGGAGCAGCTATGGCGCACCAGTCGATGGTTTCAGCTCGCACGATGGCAATCTCGACAAAGGAGGACTCAGCATCACGTATGCGATTCCGGTTCCGCAAGACGGCTTGTATGAATTGCGGATTTCCTACGCCTCCGCTCCCAATCGCGCGAGCAACATTCCGGTAAGTATTTCCCACGCCAACGGGACCGCTACGATCCTGGTGAACCAACGAAAAGTTCCGCCGATTGACGCCCTTTTCCTCAGCCTCGGAACCTACCGCTTCGCCGCGAACCAACCCGCGACGATCACGATTCGTAATAATGCTACCGATGGCATCGTCGGTGCGGACGCGGTGCAGCTCCTGAAGGTGGCACCGTGAGCAGAACTAAGACACCTTCGCGATAAAGCCGGACTTCCGCCACAGTCTCACCCCGAGCAGCAGCGCGGTAAGCGAGAGACCCAGCGTGATGCCCCACCACATTCCGGAGACTCCCCAGTCCTGGTGAAAGGCGAGCCACCAACCCACTGGCAGAGCCACCACCCAATAGGCAAACACCGCCAGCCAGGCAGGAACGTTCACATCATTCAGGCCCCGGAGGCCGCCCATGGAGACGATCTGCAGTCCATCGCCGAATTGAAAAGCCGCCGAGACAATCAAAAGGGTGGTGGTGAGTTGCAGAGCCGTTGGGTCCGTCAAAAATCCAGAGGCAATCGTCTCCGGGAAAAGTAGGAAGATACTCGCGCCGATGAGCGAAAAGCCCACCGCGACCAGCCACGCGCTCACCACCAGCGGGCGAAGACGTTCCTTGGCATCCGCACCCCAGGCCTCGCCGATTCGAACTGTGAGCGCCATCGAGAGACCGAGCGGCACCATGAAGACTGTGGCCGCACAGCTGATCGCCACCTGATGGGAGGCGAGTGCCTCCTTGCTGATCATACCGATAACAATGGCAGCTACGACGAAGGCACTGACTTCCGCGAGCAGTTGCAGACTGGTCGGCAGTCCTACTTTGATCAGCGAGCGGATCGACGGACCATGGGGCGGTCGGAACCAGTTGCGCGGCACCCAATCGTGCATTGTCCGCGATTGGCGGCTCCAGGCGATCAGTCCCGCGAGAGTCGCCACCCTGGCCAGCAGGGTCGCGATACCGGCACCCTCCAACCCCATGGCCGGCGCACCCCAGCGACCCCATATGAAGATCCAGTTCAGCAGGACATTCAGCGCCACTCCGCCCAACATGATCCAAAAGGCCGGCCACGGATGATCCATCGCATCCGCGTGATTCTTTACCGCCATCGACCCGATCGCCGGAATCATCGAAACCGCGACGATTAAAAAGTAGACACCCGCCGCAGAGCTGACTTCAGCATCCTGCCCGAAATAGTGGAAAAAGGGTGTCAACAGCAGCGCGACTCCCACCGAGAGCAGGCCCACCAGCAGCCCGATGAAAAGTCCATTGCGCAACGCCTCGCGAGCCATCGGCGGGTCATGCGCACCGCGGGCCTGGGAGACCCGGATTGACACCGCCATGGTCATTCCGATTCCGAACATTAGCGGGAGATAGAGGATGGAGTTGGCAAAGGTCGCTGCAGCCAAGGGGACTACTCCGAGCCGTCCGACCATGAGCGTGTCCGCCAGACCGACCAGCATTTGGCTGACTTGCCCGGCTATCAGGGGAATGGCGAGAATGAGAGTGCCACGTCCTTCGCGGAAGACGGAGGCTCGAGAGAGCGAAGGCATAGGAACGGGGGAAGCCCCAACATCCCACCAAACAGGGTATGATGCCAGACCAAACAGGGTATGATCACTCCTTCTTGTCCTTATGAAGAAATCGTGACCTCTTCACCCTACATTTGCATCGACAGCGCATCTCGCCTCGCGCACCTTTCACCCATGCCTAATCAACTGGATCAACTCAAGCAACATACCAAAGTGGTCGCCGACACCGGAGACTTCGAATCGATGCGGGTTTACCAGCCCCAGGACGCGACTACCAATCCTTCGCTCATTCTCAAGGCCGCCCAGCAGCCTCAGTATGCTCATCTCGTGGACAAAGCCGTGACCGATCTACGAAGCTCCTCACTCGGCGGGGACGCCCTGACCGAGGCCATCATTGATCGGGTGCTGGTGGCGTTCGGCAAAGAGATTCTCCAGATTGTGCCGGGCCGGGTCTCCACCGAGGTCGATGCCCGACTCTCCTTTGACACCGGAGGCACCTTGAAAAAAGCCCGCGAAATCATCGGTCTCTACGAAGCAGACGGGATCCCCCGGGCCCGCATCCTCATCAAGATCGCTTCGACTTGGGAAGGCATTCAGGCCGCCACGGTTTTGCAAAAAGAAGGGATCAACTGCAACCTTACCCTCATGTTCTCCCTCGGGCAGGCCGTCGCTTGCGCGGAAGGCGGCATCACGCTGATCTCTCCATTTGTCGGACGCATCTACGACTGGTTCAAGAAAAGCACCGGCAAAGAATATACCGGATCCGACGATCCAGGCGTGCAGTCCGTCAAACAGATCTACAACTACTATCGCAAGTTCGGATACGACACCGAAGTCATGGGGGCGAGCTTTCGGAACACCAGTCAGATCATCGAACTGGCCGGCTGCGATCTGCTCACCATCGGGACAAATCTTCTCGAGGAACTGCAGAACACCGAAGGCACCGTCGAGCGCAAGCTCAGTCCCGATCAGGCTGCTGATTCCGATATCGAACGACTCGTCCTCGACGAGAAGACCTTTCGATTCCTCCTCAACGAAGACGCCATGGCCACGGAAAAAACCGCTGAAGGGATTCGCTCGTTCTCTGCGGATATCGTGAAGATGGAGGCGTTGATCCGGGAGAAGTTCTGAGCTTGGCTCATGCTTTTGCTGGCATAATTTCCACCAGAAAGTCCGTTCATCCAAGGACGCGTGGAGGGTGTCGCCGAGGTCGGTAGGCCGAGGGGACGGCGCGTGCTGCTCGGGTTACGTCGCAACGAGGGCGCCGCATTCCACGCCAACCGCCTGACGGTGAGGGCATGGCGCGATCCTGCCGATTGGCGCGAGTGGTTTCACCGTTAAGGTTACACCTACCGCTTCGGAGCCCTTTTGGCCCTTTGGGCCTGTTTGGCATGACCATTTCATCCCGCTATCTATCGGTTTATCGGCTGGCATCTGCTTTCGCACTGATGTGGTGCTCTGGCGTCCAGGCGGCGGATCCTCCCGAGCAGACGCTCCAATTCGTGAACGACATCATGCCGATCTTCACGAAGGCGGATTGCAACACCGGCAGCTGTCATGCCAAAGCGATCACCGGACAGCGAGGATTTCGCCTTTCGCTGCTCGGCTTCGAACCGCAGGACGACTATGAACACATCGTGAAAGAGGGCCGCGGACGACGGGTGTTCCCGGCTGCTCCCGAGCAAAGCCTGCTCCTCCTGAAGGCGGCGAACATCGTCCCGCACGGCGGCGGGAAGAAGCTGGATCCATCATCGGAAGGCTACCAGACCTTGGTCCGCTGGATCAGCGAAGGCATGCCCTATGGTTCGGAGACCGATCCGACGCTCACCACGATCAAAGTCGAGCCGGACCGAATGACGATGGAAGTCAATTCGACCCAGCAACTCAAGGTCACCGCCCATTACTCCGACGGAGGCACTCGAGATGTCACCGGTATGGCGCTCTATGAAGCGAATGATCGCGACATGGCCGAGGCTGATCGCGCCGGCGTGGTGAAGACCCTCACCCTACCCGGCAATGTCGCCGTGATGGTGCGCTATTCGGGCAAGGTTGCGGTGTCCGGCATCTCCATTCCTCTTGGGGCGCCGGTAGATGCGGTGCCGCCGTCCCACAACTTCATCGACGACCTTGTGTTTGCGAACCTGAAGGTCATCGGAGTGCCGCCCTCAGCCGGCATCGATGACGCGACCTTTTTGCGCCGCGCCTCGCTCGACATCGCCGGTCGGCTGCCCTCGATCGAAGAAACGAAGGACTTCCTCGCGAGCTCCGATCCGAAGAAACGGGATCTCACGATTGACGCCCTTCTCGACAGTTCCGATTACGCTGATTACTTCGCGAACAAGTGGACCGCGCTGCTCAAGAATAAGCGCGAAGACGCGGCCGACATCACCGCGAATTTCGCCTTTCACGCCTGGATGCGAGACAGCCTCCTCGCCAACCTGCCCTACGACGACCTTGTCCGACAAATTCTCGGGGCGACCGGCACGATCGTTTCGAATCCTCCCGTAGCCTGGTATAAGCGGGTCAAGGAACCCAACCAGCAGCTGGAGGATGTGGCCCAGCTATTTCTCGGTGTGCGGATGAATTGTGCACAGTGCCATCATCATCCCTTCGAGCGCTGGAGCCAGAATGACTACTACGCTCTCTCCGCCTACTTCAGTCAGGTCGGACGCAAACCCACGGCGATCGCGGGAGAGGACCTCATCTTTCACAAACGCGGAGTCGCCGAAGTGGAGAACAAAAAGACTCAGGAGAAGTTGAGGCCCGCCGCTCTCGGTCAGACTCCGCCGGAGATCCTGCCCGACGAGGATCCGCGGCTCGTCCTCGCCGACTGGATGGGAGAAAAGGAGAATCCCTTTTTCGCCAAGGCTCTCGTGAATCGGTATTGGAAGCATTTCTTCAAACGCGGTCTTGTTGAGCCAGAAGACGATCTCCGCGATACGAATCCAGCGACGAATCCAGAACTGCTTGATGCCCTCGCCAATCACTTCATTGAGAGCGGCTTTGACCTCAAGGAGGTGGTGAGAGTCATCGTCCAGAGCCAGACCTATCAGCTCAGCGAGATGCCCAATGAGCACAACGCAGTGGATCGACAGAATTTCTCTCACTACTATCCGAAGCGGCTTCAGGCCGAAGTTCTCCTCGATGCGATCGACGGTCTCACCGGGGCCAGGAGCGACTTTGCCGATTTACCTCCCGGAACCCGGGCCATCGCCCTGCCCGACAACAGCTACAACCGCGCCGCCCCCTTTCTCAAAGTCTTCGGTCGTCCCGAGGGTGCGAGTGTCTGTGAGTGCGAACGGGTCCAGTCGTCCAGTCTCGCCCAGAGCCTCCATCTCATGAACTCCGCCGAGGTGAAAGGCAAACTCGCCGCCGGGGGCGGACGTGCCGAGCGACTTTCCAAATCCGATCTTCCCGCCGCAGAAGGGATTCGCGAAATTTACCTCACCGCTTTCAATCGTGAACCGAGCGGAGAGGAACTCAGCATCGCCGAGGATTTCTTGGGCAAGCCACGCACAGATGCGGAGAACAAGCCGATCGACCCCGCCAAGGCGAAACGATTGGCTTATGAAGATCTGCTCTGGGCGGTCATGAGCACGAAGGAATTCCTCTACAACCACTGAGACCATGCGACGCACTTTTCATTCTCTCATTTTTTCGACTTTTGTTAGTATGGCGTTTATCGCTCCGGTGATGGCCCAACTCGTGGTTCTCCCCGCTCCGCGCCTCCTCACGACGCTGCCGATGGGGGGGAAAGTCGGTTCCACGGTCGAAGTCAAAATCACTGGTGAGAACATCGAAGACGTCACCGAGTTGCTCTTCTCGACACCGAAGATCACCGCGAAGCCGGCGAAAGGACCTGATGGCAAAGTGGTCGAGAATCGATTTGTAGTCACGATCGCTGCTGACGCTCCCCTCGGAGTGCACGACGCCCAGGTTCTCTCGCGGCTCGGTCTATCCTCAGCTCGGGCATTTTCCGTGAGCGGATTGGACGAAGTGACTCGAATGGTGGCAAATAACACAGTCGAGACGGCTTTGCAGCTGGCGCCGAATACGATCTGCAATGCAACGATGACCAAGCGGGCAGTCGATTTCTATTCTTTCGAGGGTAAGAAGGGACAACGCTTTGCGGTAGACTGCGCTGCCACCGGGATCGATTCGAAGCTCACGCCGGTGATCATCATTGGCGATGCGAAAGGGGCTGATCTCCTCGTGAACCGCACGGGGGGTATCATTGAGTTCACCCCGCCTGCCGATGGGTCGTATCTGATCAAGGTGAACGATCTCACCTACCAGGGAGGAGAACGGCATTTCTACCGTCTCGCCCTCCGGGAAAAGAAGGACGATGGTCCTGCGGATCAGCAGCCCACTACTTCTAAGGTGAGCGCGGTGTCATGGCCACCGGAGGGCCTTTCCGATCAGGCCTCCGCTTCGGAGATCGAGCCGAACAATGAGCCCAATGAGGTGCAGAAAGTCACCCTGCCTCTTGATGTGGCGGGAAGTTTCTTCCCCGCTGCCGATGTCGATACCTTTGAGTTCAAGGCGAAAAAAGGTGAGGTCTGGTGGGTGGAGGTGGCTTCGGAGCGGCTTGGTCGTCCCACTGATCCCTTTGTCCTGGTGCAAAAGGTCACGAAAGATGGGGACGCAGAGACTCTCACAGACGTGGCCGAGCTCTCCGACATCGCGAGTCCGGTGAAGGTCTCGACGAATGGCTATTCCTACGACGGTCCTCCCTACGATGTCGGATCACCCGATGTTCTCGGGAAAGTTGAAATCAAGGAAGACGGCCTCTATCGCCTTCAGGTGCGCGACCTTTTCGGTGGCACCCGCAACGACCCGCAAAATGGCTACAGACTTCTCGTGCGTCAGGCGCAGCCCGACTTCGCTCTCGCGGGCTGGGCTGTCCACATGACCCTCCGCAACGGCGACCGGGCCGCTTTCTCCAAACCCATCGCCCTGCGCGCGGGTGGAGCCATGGTTTTTGAAGTGCTCGCGGTACGGCGCGACGGCTTCGATGGCGATATCGAGTTGGCCATGGAGGGACTGCCGCCCGGCGTCTCCGCAAGCGGTCTTAAAATTCCCGCCGGCAAGTCGGTCGGTCATGTCGTCATCAGCGCCGATTCGAACGCCAAACAGGCTCACGCTCTCGCCACGATGATTGGTCGAGCGACGATCGATGGGAAGGACATGACCCGTTCCTGCCGCCTCGCCTCGATGGCCTGGCCGGTCAAGGATGCCAAGCAGGAGGTCCCGAGTCCGCGACTTTTCGCGAATATTCCCGTCTCGGTTTCGAATGCAGAGGCCTCGCCTCTCACCATCACATCGGCTGAAGAAAAGGTCTGGGAAGTGCAAGAGGGCGGAACGCTGAAGATTCCGCTCAAGGCCGAATGGCGCGGCGAATTTTCCGGAACCTCGATCAAACTGAAGGCCTACGGGGCAGGCTTCGAAGCGGTCAAAGAATTCGACGTGCCCGTGAAAGCGACCGGGGCGGAAGCCGTGCTTGATCTCGCTGCATTAAAAACCAAACCTGGAGACTACACGATCGCTTTCTACGGAAGCGCGGTGGCCAAGTATTCTTATAACGCGGCGGCGGTGAAGGCAGCCGAGGTGGAGAAAAAGAAAGCGGAGGAGGAGGCCGCCGTCATCGCCGCCGAGGCGAAAAAACTCTCCGGTGACGCAGCCAACGCTCCGACCGAGAAAAAATCGGAAATGGCCAATGCCGCGAAAATCGCCACCGAAAAGCAAAAGGAGGCCGAAGCGACCATGGCTGCCGCCACGAAAAAAATGAAGACCGTTTCAGATGCCGCAGCACCGAAAGACGTCGTCGACATCTTCGTCTCCGATCCGATCCGCATCTCCGTGAAACCAGCACCTGAGGCAGCTCCCACTGCCACCGCCACCGCGAAACAATGACCGGCCTGGTTTCCAGAAGCGTTGGGTCGATCAGCCGGGGAGCTGCCGTTGTCGCGCTAGCGGGTCTTTCGTCTTTGCAGGCGAACGACCCCGATTTCTATCGTGACGTCTTTCCCTCCCTCAAGGCCAACTGCATCGCCTGTCACAACAAGACGACCAGCAAAGCTGGGCTCAACATGGAGACGCCGGCACTCATGAAAAAGGGCGGAGACTCCGGGCCCTCCATCATTCCGGGGAAAAGTGACAAAAGTCTTCTCGTCGAGGCCTCCATCCACACGGAGGAACTTGAGATGCCCCCGCCGAACAACAAGTCTGGAGCCGTCAAACTGAGCGACGCCGAGATTGCGGCGCTGAAGCTTTGGATCGATCAGGGGGCTGCGGACTCAGTGCAGCAGGAGCGCCAAGTTACTTGGAAACCCCTCGCTCCCGGGGTGGATCCCATCTACAGCGTGGCTCTGACAAACGACGGGCGTTATGCCGTCTGCGGAAGATCAAATCGCCTTTTCCTATACGATCTGACATCACGCCAATTCGTCACCGAGATCAGCGATCCGGCGGAAAAGGAGGGTGGGGCGCATCGGGCCATGATCCAATCACTCGCCTTCAGCCCTGACGGAACCCGGCTGGCCAGTGGCAGTTTTCGCGAAGTGAAGATTTGGAAACTCGTTCCGGGAGAGCCATCTGACTCTCCCGCATTGGAGACACCGCCACCCGCCGAGGAAGCTCTGCTTAAGAAGATCGCCGAGACAGGTAAGGTCACGATCGTAAGCCATGCCCTCTCCACTGATGGCAAACAAATCGTGACCGCTTGTTCCGATGGGTCCGTGCGGGTCTGGGATACGGCCTCGGCCAAATCGATTGTTGAGCTGCGTGGCAGTGTCGCCGCGACCAGCCAAATGGCCCGGCAGGAGTGGGCGGTGGCTCGGCAGACTCTGGAGCAGGCCTTCCAGAAAGCCGAGGGAGCCCGGATCGAAGCGCAAAACAAGGCACTCGACGAACTTCTCAAAAAAGCGAACGACGCCATTGTCGCGATGAAAAAAGTTCTGCCCGAGAAGCAAAAGGCGGTGCAGCCCGCGAAGGACGAAAAGGCCACCGCGCAAAAGGTGGTCGATGAAGTCCTCGCCCTCATTGCGAAGGCCCCCGATGGAAAACCGGATGCCAAACTAGAGAAGCAATCGAAAGGCGCTCAAGAAAAACTCGCTCCCTTTGTAACCAAAGAAATTTCCGCCCTGGCCGCGGTTTCAGCTACGGAGAGCAACATCAAAGACTCCGAGGCCGAGGTGAAGCGGATCACCGACGCGAAGGCCACTAATGGGAGAGATCTCGCCGCCATCAAAGCGGCATCGGCGTCAGCGAAGACGGCTCAGGACGCCGCCTCAGCTGAACTGACGAAAGCAAAACAGCAACTTGCCAAACCGACAAGCAAACCGGTCGCCGTGGCCCTTTCGGGGGATTTTCAGCACGTCGCAGCGATCTTCGACGATGGGCGGTTTACCATCTGGGCCGTTGCCACTGGGAGCCCCATCGAAGATCTTGCCGGCACTGCGGCACCAGCCGCTACGCTCGACGCTCGGACTGACGGCAGCTTCGCAGCGACAGGACCCGACGGCACGATCCGTGTCGCAGGTCTCGTTTCGCGCTGGGCTCTGGAACGATCCCTTGGTGGGGACAAGCAACCGGGTCTTTTTGCCGATCGTGTCAACGCGGTGAAGTTCAGCCCCGATGGGAAGCTGATTGCAACGGGCGGGGGTGAACCCTCTCGCAGTGGGGACATAACCCTATTTGATGCGAGCACGGGTAAGCCCACCGCGACCTGGAGCGAGCTCCACAGCGACATCGTCATGAGCCTCGATTTTTCGCCCGATGGCAAGCAGCTCGCTTCCGGTGCTGCCGACAAAATCGCGCGCGTCAGCGAAGTCTCGTCCGGCAAGCAGTCGGCGTCGCTGGAGGGGCATACCCATTATGTCATGGGGGTCGCGTTCCGCGCCGACGGCCGGGTGCTCGCATCCGCCGGAGCCGATGGAGTGGTTCTCTCGTGGAACATGATCCTCGGCGAGCGGAAGAAAAAGATCGAGGGCTGGGCGAAAGAGGTGACCTCGGTGCAGTTCATCGGGGCGACCAATCAGATCGTCACTTCGGCCGGCGACAACCGCGTCCGTATCGTCAACGACGAGGGGGGTGAGGTTCGCTCCATTGCCGGGCTGCCTGACTTCATGCAGGCTGCGGCCAGCACCGCGAATGGTGCGACCCTCATCGGTGGTGGTGAGGACGGCACCCTGCGGGTTTGGAATAGTGCCGACGGCAAAGAGCTGGCCGCTTTTGGAATCCACTGACTTCGATAGTTCCCTTTTCGATTCTACAACCCCACCCGAGTCCATGCCCTCGATTTTCGATCCGTCCACTTCACCCTTTCGCTGTTCCGGTCCGCTTGATCGGCGCGGCTTCATGCAGTTCGGACTCACCGGAATGGCCGCCCTCTCCTGGCCCGGTCTGCTCAAGCTCCGGGCGGAAAACGCGCTGAAACCGAATGGCGAGAAAAAGGCCATCATCATGGTCTGGCTTCCCGGAGGCCAATCGCACATCGACACCTATGATCCCAAGCCCGAGATCGGAAGCGAGTATCGCGGCCCATTCAAGACGATCTCGACGAAAGTGCCCGGTATGCAACTCACCGAGTTGCTGCCGATGAGTGCCAGGATCTCCGATAAGTTCACGATCCTGCGCTCGATGAATCAGAAGGCAGGGGGACACCCGGCCGGCTCGATGCAGATGCTCTCCGGTGACAGCGACGAGCGCGACAAACCGAAGCCGCGCCTGCCGGATTGGATGTCGGTCGCTCATTATCTCCGATCTGAGGGAGGGGCCCGCTCGAATCCCCTCCCGAATTACATCGGGGTGAATCCGCCGCTCGAATACAACGGACCCGCCTACTTGGGAGACGCTTTTGCCCCTTTCTCCGTGAGCGACGATCCGAACCGTCCGAATTTCGAGGTGCCGAACATTGGTCTCTCCGATGCCGCCGAAACCCGTCGCCTCAGTGACCGGATCCTCTTACGTAAGAGTCTCGACAAGCTTGAGCGTGCCTTCGATCAGGAAGGAGAGCTTGGCGCGCTCGACGAATTTGAGACCCAGGCGATGACTCTGCTGACCAATCCGCAGGCGCGTGACGCCTTCGATCTCAGCAAAGAGGACGCCGTCACCCGGGATCGCTACGGCCGCAACCGTTGGGGGCAACAATTGCTCCTCGCCCGCCGTTTGGTCGAGTCCGGGGTGGAGATCGTCACCAGCAGCTTGAGCGGACCCCTCTGCGGGCGGGTCAACAACTGGGACGATCACGCGGTGAACCATCACCAGTTTGAAGCCCTCCGTTTCCGGATGCCGAATTACGATCGCGCCGTCTCCGCGCTCATCGAGGATGTCTATGCCCGAGGCCTCGACAAGCGGGTTCTCGTAGTCGTCACCGGCGAGTTTGGACGAACACCGAAGATCGGTTTCGACCGCAGCACCGGAGCGGGCGATGCGAGCGCCGCTGCGGGTACCCTCCAACCCGGTCGCGACCATTGGCCTCGGGCGTTCTCCAACATCTGGGCCGGAGGCGGCATCGAAACCGGAGGCATCATCGGAGCTACCGACAAACGCGGGGAAGATGTGATCGAGCGGCCTTGTGGTCCCGGCGATTTCTTGGCGACGATCTACCACCATCTTGGAATCGACTCGTCGAAGATCACGATCAATGACCTCAACGGTCGCCCCACCCCGATCGTCGATCATGGTAAGCCGATTCCGGAGTTGATTGTCTGATTGGATTGGAGCAGACGACGGGATTTTTGTATCAGAAGGCAGGGTTAGCGTCCCGCCCTTGGCACTTGCGCCCGGTCCCTGCCGCGCTACCGTCCCCGCCTCATGACCTCACGCGACATTCGCCAGTCCTTTCTCGATTTTTATGCGGAAAAAGGGCACACCATCGTGCCTTCGGCGTCCTTGATGCCGACCTCGCCGAATCTTCTGTTCACGAATGCGGGCATGAATCAGTTCATCCCCTATTTCCTCGGAACCGAGGCGGCTCCCTATGCGCCACCGCGGGCGGCCGATACCCAGAAGTGCATCCGCGCCGGCGGCAAACACAACGACCTTGAGGACGTCGGTTACGACACCTATCACCACACCCTCTTCGAGATGTTGGGGAACTGGAGCTTTGGCAATTACTTCAAAAAAGAAGCCATCAATTGGGCTTGGGAGTTGTTGGTGGGGCGCTGGAAACTGCCGGCCGAGCGGCTCTACGCGACTGTCTATTCGCCCGCCGAGGGAGACCCTTCCGAGTTTGATCAGGAGGCTTATGACCTCTGGGCGGCGATTTTCACCAAAGCCGGACTCGATCCCAAGGTCCACATCGTCAACGGCAACAAGAAGGACAACTTCTGGATGATGGGTGACACCGGCCCCTGCGGTCCCTGCTCCGAGGTCCACATCGATTTGACTCCGAAAGGGGATACCAAAGGCTCCCTCGTGAACGCCGGCGACGCCCGTTGCATTGAGATCTGGAATCTGGTTTTTATCCAGTTCAATGCCAATGAGGACGGCACCTTCCGCCCGCTTCCCGCCTGTCACGTCGATACCGGAATGGGCTTCGAGCGCGTCTGTGCGGTGATCCAATGCACCAAGGGGCTGACCGATTTCAGCAAGCTCGCCTCGAACTACGATACCGACGTCTTCGGTCCGATTTTCGCGCTGCTCTCTGAGCAGACCGGGACTGTTTACACCTCGACCGTGCCCGCTGGTGGCCAGCGCCACGATCTCTCGACCCAGGAACAGATTGACGTCGCCTACCGCGTCATTGGGGACCACATCCGTACGGTGAGTTTTGCCATCGCGGACGGGATCGAGCCGGGCAACGGGGGTCGCAACTATGTGATCCGCAACATTCTGCGGCGCGCCGTCCGCTTTGGCCGGATTCTCGGATTCGATGCGGGGAGCACTTTTCTTCACAAGCTGGTCCCCGTGTTGGTGAAGGAGTTTGGAGACGTATTTCCGGAGCTCAAGCAGCGCCAGGCCAAAATCGAATCCGTGCTTCGCGCCGAGGAGGAACAATTCAACAGCACCCTCGACCGTGGTTTGCGGCTCTTCGACGACGCTGCGGACAAGGTGAAAAAGAAGGAGCTTTTCCCCGCTGAGACGGTGGTGAAACTTTGGGAAACCTACGGCTTCCCCACTGACCTGACCCAGCTTCTCCTCGACGAACGTTCGCTGAAGACGGACCCAGCCGAGGTGGAGCGCCTCGTAGCCGCGCACAAGAGCACGGGGGCAGAAGGGAAAAAGACCCTGGTGATTTCCGCAGTCTCGATCGATACAAACGCGGTCACCCAGTTTGTCGGATACGATCAGGACGAGACCGAGGCGACCGTGTTGCAATGGATTGAGAATGACGAGGGTGTTCTCGCCGTGGTGGATCGCAGCCCCTTTTATCTGGAGAAAGGTGGTCAGTTGGGAGATCTAGGCACGCTCACAGCGGGCAAGGAAACTCTTCCCGTGATGGCCGCTTTCAGCGTGGGAGAGGCCACCGTCATTCAGTTGGCTCAGCGCCCTGCCGCCGAAGGTGACAAGGTCGTGCTCAAGCTCGATCTCACGCGTCGCCGGGGCATTGAGGCGCACCACAGTGCAACCCACCTCTTTCACTGGGCGCTCCATCAGGTGGTGAGTCCGGATGCGACCCAGCAGGGCTCTTTGGTGGCACCCGATCGACTCCGCTTTGACTTCAATTCCAGCGCGCTTGACGCCGATCAGCTCGTCAGTATCGAGGCCCAGGTAAACCAGTGCATTCTCTCCAACGATCCGGTCACGGTCCGGGAAGTTCCCCATGCCGAGATCAAAGGGAGATCGGAGATCATGCAGTTCTTCGGTGACAAATACGGCGACAAAGTGCGCGTCGTCCAAATCGGAGGCCGCCCGGGGGAATATGATGGCTACTCGATCGAACTCTGCGGTGGGACCCACGTCCGGAAGACCGGGGAGATCGGCTACTTCAAAATCAAAAGCGAGGGAGCAGTCGCCGCCGGAATCCGTCGGATCGAGGCTCTTACAGGTCCGGCAGCCGGAGCACTGATCGCCTCTCAGGGCGAAGGTCTCGCCATGGAGATCAAGGAAATCGTCGACAAACTCGAGGTCAGCAACGCGACCCTCAAGAAGCTCGGACAACGCGCGGAAGAACCTCCCGAAAATCCAGCCTATCAAACAGCGCTCGACAAAGCACTTGCGGCCAAAGACTTCGCCAGCGCCGACGCAGCGCTTCACCAGGGAATTCGCTATCGCGATGGACTCAAATCGGTCGCTGTGACCGCCGGGAAGGCGGTTCGGAAATCATCCGCCGGAGCAGCCGCGGGCCTGGCTTCCGCCTGGTTCGACGAAGTGCTCGCAGGATCCAAGGAAACCACTTATGTCGGTCTGCTTCCCGGCGATCAAGCGGAGCTTCTCGCCGAGGCGCTCACCGTGGTCAAAGCTCGCCAGTTTCCCGGAGCCGTGGCTCTCGGGGTTGTGGTGGACGACACCCTTCATTTCGGTGCTTACGTCGCACCGTCTTTACGCGACCGATACAAGGCGGGTGACATTGTCAAAGCAGCGCTGGCGGCTGCCGGTGGCAAGGGAGGCGGCAGTCCGGAGATGGCACGCGGAGCGGGTTTGGCTGAGAAGTCAGATGCTGCTCTTCAGGCCGCTCGAGAGCTGCTGGGCTGAAGCCGTCGAGGACCCGTGACACCCGTGACTCAAGAAAACGGGAGGACCCCCGCCCCACTTGAACCCCGCCACCCCTGCCCAAAGGTCACATTCACTCCGCAGCTCCTAACTGCCAATCAGGCCAGGTTTCCGCTAAAATCTCGGCGATGGTTCGTTTTTCCATCGGAGCCAGATAGGAATACTCCGGGGAAGCGTGCTCGGGATCCAAGGCAGTCCGCACCTGTCGCGACACTTCCTTCCGCACCCATTCAGGCAGACCCATGTATGCGAGGGAATGGATCAGGTAGCTGCACCGGTGGCTGAACATCCGCGTCTGCAAATCGAAATCGCGGAGCGAACGCCCCTTCGAGTCCCGCACCCCCGCCTGGGCGAATTCTGCGGCAAAAGCACTGCCTGAGCTCTCCCGACACGCGGCGGGGAGGGGAATTTCATCGGCATAGAGAAGATAACGAACCAAATCCGCCGCCTTGTCTTTGAGGATTGCTTTGTGCTCTGGCAAAAACTGCGGATGCGCCGCCGCCTCGTAACTGCGCGCCCGATAGTTCAATTCGATGCAGCGATTGATGAAGCCCAGTTGATGCTCGCGCACGAGATGCGGCAACAGATCACTGGAGGGGAGCAGGTATTTGTTCAGATCGGTGCTCGTCTCGGCCGAGATTGCCGTCGTGACCACTGCGGAATTCTCAAAGCGCCCGATCCGGTTGCCTTGATGGGAGTCTTCAGGAACCTCTCCGGTAACAAACCAGCCACCCAATCGATCCGCCAGGGGCACGCCGTGCCCGAAAACTCCTTTGCGATACTCGATGATCGATCCCCCGCTCACCCCCGGAATGACCGACTTGGTCGTTAAGGTGGGCACCCGTCCCTGGGTGATCCCTGAGTGACAATTCATGCACCGGTCCGAACGTTCAGCGACAGGGATCTGATTCCCTGCCGGTATGTCGAAAATGTAGAAGATCGCCCCCAGTTTGGGATCGATCGAAATGATCTCGATTTTTCCGCCGGGGATATACCCAACCGCGACGTTCTCGTTGAAGTAGATCGCCCGCGGATTGCGTGGCGAGATGAAACGGAGTTGGAGACTCGTGGTCGAAAAGACGAGAAGCTGGGACGACACCGGAATCTTGAGCGCCTCCAACAAACTGCGCAGATAGCCGAGCTCACCCCCGGAAGCGTCCAACACCACCTCGCCGGACTCCAGTTTGTGGGTCAAAAGAGTGAACGGATCATCCCGCAGCGGCGTGTCCCAATAACGATGTTCGGGGGCCTCCAGGGTAAAATACGCCGTCTCCTCGGCCAGAATTGGCCAGAAGCCTACCGCCACCCCCAGCCCCAGAAGGGCTCGGAGAGCGAACGTAACCGTGCGTCCCGTGATGATGCGCAACGGTAGCGGGGAGTGGTCGGTTCGACAAGATCCGGTTTTGCGGCTATCTCAAGGCTTCAAGGCTTCAAGGCTTCAAGGCTTCAAGGCTTCAAGGCTTCAAGGCTTCAAGGGTTGATCGGGTCAAATGCGGTCCCCTTCGCCCAAAAACGCTTGTGCAACGCAGGTTGCGACATCGAAGAGAAGCACATTCACGTCCGGGCCTCAAGCCTTGGCTGCCTTTTTCCCCGGACTCACTTTGCTCCCTGTCCCCGGTTTGCTGAGCTGATCCAAGTCCGCCTCCGTGATCCCGAGGTCCTGCAGCGCCTTTTCCCGGGTCGCGCCTTCATCCATCGAAGCTTGGATCATTTCTCTCAATGTCAGGGCCAGTGGTGGCAGACCCTCCAATTTGGCGGCAGCGAAGAAACGACGAGCGGCTTTGCCCAGCAGTGAAGTGACTTCGTTCTGTCCGGTGGAGCGGTCAAAGGGCAAATCGCTCGGCAGGAGCACATTGCCCGAGGCCAGCACGCAGGCACGCTGGATCAGGTTCTCCAGCTCCCGGACGTTGCCGGGCCATTCGTAGGACTCGAGACTATCGAGGGCCTGCTTGGAAAATTGCATGAGTCGATTTTTCCCCTTTTCCGACTGGCGCTGGAGGAAATGCTCGGCCAGCAAACGGATGTCCTCCATCCGCCGGCGCAGCGGCGGAATGTGGATGCGCACGACATTGAGTCGATAGAACAAATCCTCGCGGAAGTTCCCATTCTCGACCTCTTCCTCGAGGCGCTTGTTGGTCGCGGCGAGAATCCGGACATCACTCTGCAGCGTCTGGTTGCCGCCGACGCGGGAGAACTCGCCGCTTTGGAGGACGCGGAGCAACTTGCTCTGCACCTCCATCGGCATGTCGCCGATTTCGTCCAGAAAAAGAGTGCCGCCGTCGCACTGCTCGAAGCGCCCCATCCGCTGGTTGACCGCTCCGGTGAAGGCTCCCTTTTCGTGTCCGAACAGTTCGCTCTCCAGCAGATTGCTCGGAATGGCCGCACAGTTGATCGCCACATACTCGGCCTTGGCGCGGCGGGAAAATTTGTGGATGGCGTTGGAGACGACCTCTTTGCCGACCCCGCTCTCGCCGGTGATGAGCACGGGAGCATCCGCCCGGGCGACTCGTCCGATCAGCTTGTAGACGTCCTGCATGGCCGGCGAGCGGCCAATGATCAAATCGTCGGAGGGCTGGGGCGGCGTGATCTTGTCCGAATCGGTCCGGTCCGCCGCGCTGCGCATCTGCTCGGCGGTCTGGAGGGCCCGCTCGGCCACCTGGCGCAGCTCGAAGTAGATGGCCTCGCGCCGGAGCACGTCGAAGGCTCCAAGGCGCATGGACTCGATCACCGCATTGGTGGAATTGACGAGGCCGTTGAGGATGACCATCGCATTCGGGACGGAAAGCCGCACTCTTTTGAGCAACTCCACCCCGTCGAGGGGCCGCATGTGAAACTCGGCGATCAGGAGATCAGCATCGAGTTCCTTGAACATCTTGATCGCCTCTTCCGAAGAGGACGTCGTATGGATCTCGACGCTCTCGGCGACGAGATGCTTTTTCGCCCAGTCGAGGAAATCAGGGTCATTGTCGGCCACGACGACCTTTTGTTTATGGATATCTTCCATGAAGGGTTGAAATTCACAGCACGATACGGCACAAGCAGGGGGGGCCGCACGGTGGGGGACCAACTATAGCACAAGCCCGCGAGTTGCCCGTATTTTTCAGAAGATGAAGTATCGCCAAATTCCTTCGGATCTCTTTCAGAAAAACCGCCGGAAACTGGCGGCTTCGCTTCCAGCGGGGGCATTCGCGGTTTTCCACTCGGGGGACCTGCCCTGGCGCAGCGCGGACGGCTCAGGTCGTTTTATTCAGAGTAGCGACTTGTTTTACCTGACCGGAGTGGATCAGGAAGAGACGATCTTGTTCCTCTGCCCGAGCCACCCCGACCCGGCCTGGCGCGAAATCCTCCTGCTGCGGGAAGGTTCGGAATTGCTGAGGATCTGGGAGGGACACAAGCTCACCCAGGAAGAAGCGAGCGCCGCTTCCGGCATCACCACAGTGCGCTGGACGAACGACCGCGACGAGGTGCTCCGTCGCCTCACGCGTCGGTGCCGCACGATCTTTCTCAATCACAACGAACACACCCGAAGCTCGGCCCCCCTGAACGCCTCGCTCGACGACCGCTTTCGGTTGTATTGTCAGGCGAAGTATCCGCAGCATCATTACGCGAGACTGGCCCCGCTCATGCACGCCCTGCGGGTGGCGAAAGAACCGGAAGAAGTCGCCCTCCTGCAGACGGCGGTGGACATCACGGGGCGCGGCTTTCTCCGAGTGTTAAGCGCTCTTCGCCCCGGGGTGATGGAGTATGAGCTGGAAGCGGAGCTGCTTCACGAGTTCGTCCGCTCCGGTTCCCGCGGCTTCGCTTACGAACCGATCATCGCTTCGGGGATGAATGCCACCATCCTCCACTACGTGGTCAACAACCAGCGATGCCGCGAAGGGGATTTGGTCCTCCTCGACGTGGCGGCGGAGTATGCGAATTACAACGCCGACCTCACCCGCACCATCCCCGTCAGTGGACGCTACACCCCGCGCCAGCGGGCGGTCTATGATGCGGTCCTGCGCATCGTAAAGCATTGCCGCGACGAACTGGTTCGACCGGGGAAATTGATCCGCAAAGAATACGCCCCCGAAGTGGCGCGTAATGTCGAGGAGGAATTGATCGAGCTCGGCTTGCTCGAAGCGAAGGAGGTCGCCGAGGAACGCAAGCAGGAAGACCTCCCCGAAGAGAAGAGACTCTACCGCAAATACTTCATGCACGGCGTGTCCCACAGTCTGGGTCTGGACGTGCACGACGTCGCCCCTGTTGATACGCGTTTTGTGGAGAACATGTGCATTACGATCGAACCGGGGATCTATTTGCCTGGGGAAGGATTCGGCATTCGTCTGGAGAATGACGTGATGGTGCACGCAGCCGGCAATGTGGATCTGATGGATGGCATCCCGATCGAGGCCGACGAGATCGAGGAGCGCATGGCGCAAGGTAAGATTTAACGACCCGTCACGGGCGGGAAGCCTGTGCTACACTTTTGTTCATGAAACCTGCCCCCTCCGCCATCCGCATTCGCGAAATCTCCCTGCATTTTCTCCCCGTCACGATGCGGATGCCGCTCAAGTTCGGCTCGCAGGTGGTCGATTCGGTAACCTGTGCCCGGGCGCACGTGCTGGTGACGAACGATGCGGGAAAAACGGCCGACGGTTGGGGCGAGACTCCTCTTGCGGTGGCTTGGGTCTGGCCAAGTTTCCTCGACTACGAGGACCGCCATACCGCGCTGAAAGATTTTACGATCCTGTTGGCCGGAGAGTTGACTCAATTCGACGCAGCCGGACACGCCCTGGAGATCGGATACGACTTCATCGAGCATCGTCTGGAGGACCTGCGGATTTCCTTCAACGCCACCCGGCCACCCGGAGCCGGAATTCCTCACTTGGCGGCGCTGGTCTGCTTCTCCCTTTTCGATCTGGCGATCCACGACGCGTTTGGCCGACTCCACGAGCGGCCGACGTATGAGACCTATGCCGCTCCCTTCCTGTCGCGCGATCTGGGCGACTTTCTTGAACCAGCCGAGGGCAAACCGAGCTTCGCGGGCAAAGTTCCGCAGGATTTTTTCCGTCCTACCATTCCCACCACGCTCCCAGTCTGGCATCTCGTCGGCGGTCTCGATCCACTCGACCATGGAGAGCGCAGCGGCAGCGAACCGGACGACGGATATCCCGCCACTCTGCTCGACTGGATTCGGGCGGACGGTCTTGATTGTCTGAAAGTGAAGCTGCGCGGCAACGACCAGGAGTGGGATTATGCCCGCCTTACCAAAGTCGGGCGCATGGCCCGTGAAGAGGGAGTCACCTGGCTGACCGCCGATTTCAACTGCACCGTGACCGATCCCGCTTACGTGACCGAAATCCTTGATCGCCTCCAGGCCGATGATCCGGTCACCAGCCAAAAACTCCTCTACGTGGAGCAGCCTTTCCCCTACGAGCTCGCTGAACATAAAATCGATGTGCGCGGCGTGAGCGCCCGCAAGCCGCTCTTCCTCGACGAAAGCGCCCACGATTGGCGATATGTCAGGATGGGGCGCGAACTCGGTTGGACCGGCGTTGCCCTGAAAACGTGCAAAACCCAGACCGGTGCCCTCCTCAGTCTTTGCTGGGCCCAAGCTCACGGCATGACCCTGATGGTCCAGGACCTCACGAATCCGATGTTGGCCCAAATCCCCCACTTTCTCCTCGCGGCTCACGCTCCTACCATCATGGGTATCGAGTCGAACGGGATGCAGTATTATCCCGAAGCGAGTGCTCCCGAAAGGGTCGTCCATCCGGGGCTCTACCGGAGGCAACAGGGTAGGCTCGATGGGGCAACCCTGTCAGGTCCGGGCTTCGGCTACCGGGTGGATGAGATCGGGCGGGATTTGCCGGAGGCGGTGTGGAGTTCTTGAGAAAACCACCCGGTAATAAACGGTGAAGGGAAACCGCTCCGACAGCATGCGACCTTTCACGGCCATCATGATCGTTGCTTTAGAAGAAAAAGCGGTATCCGTACTTGTTGAAAACTGTCGGCATCGGTTCTGATTTCTTGCGCCGACGTAGAGGCCTGGCGACCCGCTACCGGGAGCGCCACGCCGCAACGAAGATAAAGGTTGAAATCGGGAGGGTCATTCCGACTACGGGCGTTTAGCGGGTTGTCCAGGTGCCCTTTATTGTTGTCTTCGCTACACCCTTTATTGTTGGGCATTCTTCCTATTTGTGATGCCACCATACCCGTAACTTCGTGATGATATGCCAGATCGTTCCGACAAGTAGAAGCAGGAGACCAACAACTCCCATCGTCGATGAATCTGTAGTCGCGTTGAATGAAATGACGACAAGGATCACCCCCGCCCACCAGAATAGAGACGAACCTATAATGTGGATTTTGAGCCGCTTGCTGGTTTCCTGAATCGTGGAAACAGTTGTTCCAATCGCAGCGCGTTCCGAAGCAGCACGAGCCACTGGAGCTCCACAGCCGGGACATGCAGCCGCCGTATCTGAAACCGCCTTACCGCATTCGGGGCAGTGAATAATTGCCATTGTTCTATTAATGTAGTTCGTCAGGATTGCGGGTTCTTTACCCAACGTCAAGGCGACTCACGCGATTTATCGCGCTGAGTCCGCTGTTTTGTTCGCGCCTGTGGCTTTTTGAAGGTCATTGAAAGTAGCCGAAGAAGCGTCAACTTAGACTGGGACTGGAAAAATTTCTACGTGCCGAAAATTCATACTGCTTAAGATGCCGTTCTTGTTCGGGATAAAGTGAAGTCGAATAAGGAAGCTCTGTCCTTCCTTGCCGACTTCGGTCGCACGAAAGTCCATCTGATAGTATCGTCGCATGCCATCGAATGGTGCATCAGATGGCCCGAATACACCTTTCTCTTCTATCGAGAGGCGCGATGCCAGCATCTCAGCGATCAACGGTGATTGATTCAAAGTTGGTAAGCCGTGAGTTTTGAAACTCGCAGCGCCCCCTCCTGCAAACGTTGTGGGAGCTACTACGGTGACTAGTGCGATTGCAAGGAACTGGATAATGGTTTTCATACGCAATAATATACGATGGGGTAGTCCGTCCTTTTGTAAGAAATTTGTAAACTTCGGGTTTCACACCAGTTGAGAGCACTTTGGTCACGGCTATAGCATTCCTTGGGCGAACGTAAAGGCCGCTCGGCCCGATACCGGGGGCGCGGTCACGGTTGCAGGGTAAGGAATCGAGCCAGGGAAGTCAAGCGACTCGGAACGGATATCGGGTTGTCCATCGCCGTCTTGTTCGCCGCAGATTATATCTCCCAGTCGAGCTTGCAGCCAATCGTGATTCTCGGCGTCAGCGACCCATCGCTCTGCCGTGGATCAGTAGCCTCGATAACTGCAGCGAAGCTACTTCGATACACACCGCTGCCTTGCTCGGTGATCTTCTCGGATTTGGGAATCATCCAAAGTCTAAACTCTCTTCCCTCGGCACGCAGGGCGAGAACGTAGACCCCATTTTCCCGGTCTCGAACTACGGATTGGAATGCCGAATCGGCTCCCGAGATCGTGAAGGACTTGCCGTCAAACGACAGGCTCACTGAACGGATTGAGCCATCAATATCACCGACACGAACTTCGATTTCAGTTCTGCCTGATTCGGTTTTGCCTCGAATGACCGCATCAGCACTCCCGGCCAGTGCTGGAAGCGGCAGTCCAAGTATCAGGCTCAGGAATAGGATTTTCATTCTCTGGCGAACGTCGAGGCATGGCAACCGGATACCGGGGGCGCACGCTCGAATGCAGGGTAACGAATCTAGCCACGGAAGTCAACCAACTCAGTGCGGGTATCGGGTTGTCCATCGCCGTTTTGTTGTGCCCCCGTTGGTCGAGACTTTTTGCGAGCGATTGAGAAGGCGAGCATTGAGATCGTGGACGCCGAATACAGGAAGAATATGAGATAGTGACGAAAACGCTCCTGTTGCTGATAAAGCTCAAGCCGATCCGCGGAGCCAGCCAGTCTAGACTCTAATTCGACCCATGAATCCGAGTCAAAATCTTCAACCGTTTTTGAATTGTCTTCGACAGCAAGACTAAGTTTGAAGCTGTAAGCGACACTGCGAAGATTACCTGGAGAAATACTCGCTGTGCCAGGTTTTGATAAACTCATGCTGCTGAAGCTGTTCAGTATTGAAAAACTACAGAGCAAAAAAAATAATGCACTCGATGCAAAATAGCCTTTGTCGGAGGTTGTCATTTCTTGGCACAACGCTCTAGAGCACGCAGCCCTGATCAAGGGCGCTTCTGGATTGTGGACGAATCTCGTGGAGTAGGGAAGGAATTTCGACTTGGCGCGATCAGGGCTTGAGTGACTCGGCTTGTTCGCTCTCGACGATCTACGCATCTGGGAAATTTGCTCCGACAGTGAAAAATGCGAATACGGACATAACGACAGATCCGATGGCCACCGGAAGCAACTTCCGCTTCGGTTTCTTCAAGCAAGCGATCGTCCAAACTAAACCGCTGAAGGCCGACAACCCGCTGAAAAAGAGGAGAAAGGGCCAAACGTGAAACCACAAACGCCATAAGTCCATTCCTGATTCAGATCCTGCGACGAGTTGAGCAACGGTGGCTCCTCGGGCAATCACAAAAACGTAG
>Ga0163144_10003761_pt1 | contig 34565 bp, 28 predicted proteins | sample OliLak19BULKMAT1_FD_123175 | JGI IMG/M metagenome (GOLD analysis project Ga0163144, IMG submission 123175) | Freshwater microbial mat bacterial communities from Lake Vanda, McMurdo Dry Valleys, Antarctica - Oligotrophic Lake LV.19.BULKMAT1 | ecosystem: Environmental > Aquatic > Freshwater >...
AGATGTCCTTGAGCGCAACGCGGATCAGGTCGGTCTTCTTGACCTGATACTTCGCGAGGCCGTGGCCGGCGAGACCATCCGTCTGTTGCATGGAAACCTGGAAACCGCCGCGCTTGTTGACGCCGTTGATGTCCTCGGCGGGACGGAGGCGCACGGTGCGCTCCTTGTTGGAACCCTTGCGGTTGAAGGTGACCGGCGTGGAAGATGCCGGATAGAAAACGCGGACCTCGCCCGGCTCGAACTGGATCGGCTTCGAGATATTGCCATCGCCATTGGCGGTGAGTTCACAAAAGAAATAGGGATCCACCTGACGGCTCTGCCCCTTGCTTTCGAACTGTTTCCCCATGGCATCCGCCATCCCGATGGGTTCCTTGATGACGGGGCCGGATTCCGACTTGCGCTCCCAGATCAACTGGAACGGCAGGTCCATCCATGGGTAAGCGACAGCCCCTTCGATCTCGAGACGGGTGTTGTAGGGATTCCAGAGGGAAATGATCGGGGTGATCACAAGCTGGACCTTGTCTTCGGCGTCGAGATTGGAACTCAGCAGATAGATCATCCGGTTGAGTACCGGACGGACGGAGAGGGTGGATTTTTTGCCAGGCGGCGCATCATAGGGCGCGAGAAATGTCTTGTTCATCGGCGGGGCGGTCTCGGCCGCTACATGGTCGGCCCCGCGACCCGCCACGACATGCTGGCTGCCGCCGTAGAGATGATGGGGAATCCGATAGAACGAGCGCAGGTGGTCGAAGGTGGGAACGGCGGCGGCATAGAAGCGGAAGGAAAGCGATGCCACGCCGTAGTTGGTGGCGGAGGCTACGATCGGATTGTCCGTCAGCGGCAGGAACAGCGATTGCTGGCCCTCATAGGAATTGGGAGCGGTAAAGCCCGAGGCGGCATTCGGTGCGCGGAACGGGTTGGGAGTGCCATCCCAGGATGATTTGGCGAAATCCGCGTCGCTCATCTCGAAGCCGAGGCTCAGGTCGGTCTTGAGGCCGCCTTTCACGGCGTCCGTCATGAGGCCCTCGGAGTGGACCGTGTAACTTGCGCTGGTGAGGGCGACGGCTTGCGGATCGGCGGCGGGCGCTAGGTCGGTGTCGAGGCTGACCTGGTTGAATGACAGCAGCCGGTTGGCGCGGAGATTCCAGTTTTTCTGAGGCTGCGTGAGCGTCTTGGAAAGGGCGAGGGATGGACGTGGCTGGGCCTGCAGCGCGACGTTGATGGAAGACTCGGTTTCCGGCCCGCCAACGCTGATCTTCGCCTTGGTGTTTTCTTGGGAAATGGCCCAGGCAAGCTCGCCGCGCGGCATGGGCACGGCTTGTGCGGCGAGGTCAAATCCGTTGCGTTCCGCGGAGAACAGGGAGATCCATTGGGGATCATTTGCGGGGACTCCTGTTTCCGCCCATCCGCGCGACTTGAGCAACTCCGGGTTCGGCGAGGAGGCCAGCCATGAGAGGAAACGATCAGTTTTCTGATCCTCATAATCGGGACCTCTCTGCTGTGGATTGGCTGCCGCGCCGGGCGACCAGGAAGTCCAGACACCCACGAGGTTGGGTTGCGGCGCGGTCTGGGAAAGGATGGATGCATCCGCCGTGATCCGCCGGTCATCGCCCGCCGCCTTCTGGAGGTCGCCGATCGCCAGCATGACTGCCAGGCGGGCGTTGGCAAATGCACGGGCATCCGCCTCACTGATCGCCGAGTTGCGCAATGAAATGCTGCTCAGGGTCAACAAGCCGACGGCGATGACCGTGAGCAAGATCATCAGGCTGAGGGTGACGACGAGGGCAAATCCCCGGTCCAGGGTTTCTTTTTGGGTTTTGACGATCACGGTCGTGGAGTCTTTGAAGGTTTGTTGGGCAGTCTCCGAATGCGGGGGCGCACTAGGTTTCTCAATTTAAAAGATGAGCTTGGGTTTGAAAACTGATGCAGGCGATCAATTTCATGCGGGACAATGCTCCACCTAAATGCGATGTCCAGATTTATTGTGCAATTTTATGCATTTAAAAAATCACTTGTAAATACATCGGGCATCCTTCCCCCGAGTCCATGGACCATCGGACGATTGAGACTTGTGCCCCGAAAGAAAAGCTGAATGCTCCCGCCCATCAGGAATAAAGGTCAGACATCGTCCGCTGCGAACCAGCAACTCATTGCCGACCGGTTGGATATTTCCAGGGCGACTGTTTCACGTTGTTTCACCAATCATCCCGGCATTAACCCGGTGACGCGGGCACGGGTTTTTCAGATCGCGGCGGAAACCGGCTACGTTCACCTGCAGATGCGGAGCACCCGCTCGAATCCGAAGAAAGCGGCCAAAAAGACCCTCGGGGTGTTGATTTGCTCGAGCGAGGAAGAACATAACCGGCCGGATTACCAGAACCCCAGCGAGCAGATCCTCGCCGGTGTCACGGACTGCGCGCTGCTCAATGACGCCGGCGTGGAAGTCCACCTGATAGACCCGGTCAACTGCACCCTCGACGACCCGGCCTATCTGCGGATCGAGAAGCTGTGCAACGGTTGGGATGGATTGCTGCTGGTCTATCCGTTTCCGGACCCGGTCCTGCACCGCCTGGCACCGATCATCCCTTTGGTTTCCCTGGTGGAGCAGTTCGACCACACGGGAATTGATTGTGTGGACGTGGATCACTACAAGGGAATTTCCTCCGCCATCGAACACCTTATTGAGAACGGCCACCGGCGCATCGGCTTTTACACCCGGCTCTACGAAGTCGAGGCGAGCTGGTCGCTGCGTCGCTATGCGGGCTACATGGAGGAAATGGTCAGGGCGAGGTTGCCTGTCTCCAACCAAGACATCGTCAATGTCTTCCCGTCCCATGAGGGTGACGACGAAAGCAGCATCGAATACGCGGCCGGTCGCACCCGCGATGGGGTCACCGCATGGGTCTGCGCGGCCGACCACCAGGCCCATGACCTGATCAACGGTCTCGCCAAGCGCGGCATCGAGGTTCCTGGACAAGTTTCGGTCACCGGCTTCGACGGGATCGCCACCCCTGACGGTTCTCTGGATCTGACCACGATCATGATTCCGTTCCGGGAAATCGGAGCCACCGGCACCCGGCGCTTGATCGAACGGGCGGACAAGCGCTTCGGATCCGCCCAGCACGTCCTGATCGACTGCCGCCTGAGGGCGGGAGCGACCGTCGGCCCACCGCCCGCGCAGAAGGCCGGTGGCGGATAGAAGCGGCCTTCATTGGTGCCCGGGACAGCGACAAGCTAGCGGGTCCCTACCGCCTTTTCATGAGCAACACCCCCACGGCTCTGAAGTGAGAACCTGGGCCGACTGGCGGTTTTCAACGAGTCAGCTTCCTTTTTTCCAGCTCCGCCTCATGGCGGCCGGTGCCAGATCCGGCTTGAAAGCCTTGAGGAAACGTTCCTCCGCCTCCAGCGTCCCGACCAGCAACAGCGTGCCATCTGCCGGCAACACCGTGTCGGGCTCCAGATCGACCAGACGCTTGCCCTGGTTTTCCACCGCGATGATCGTGCAGCCGGTTTCGCTGCGCACCGCGCAATCGATGAGCCTTCGACCTTTCATCGAGTGAGGCACCGGCGAGGGAAAAATGCAGACCCCCTCGGCCAGCAGGAGGTTGTCGCTTTTTCGCAACAGGTTGAAAATGGTGTTCGCTCCCATCGAGGCCGACGACAGCACTAGGTCCGCCCCGGCACGGTGGAGAGTCCCGACGTTTCTTTCCAAGGTGCAGCGGGAAATGATCTGTATGTCCGCACGCAAGCGCCGGAAAAAAATGGTCAGCGAGATATTCACGTCATCCTCATGCGAGGTGATGATGATGGCGGCCGCCTCACGCGCGCCGGCGGCTTTCAACACCTCCATGTGGGTGGCGTCGCCAATGACGGCCTCGGGATGCTCCCGGACCCGATCGCCGATCTTTTCGATGATCACGGGCTGCATGCCCGCCTGCTGGAGTTCCCGGCTGACAATGCGGCCGACCCTGCCGCCGCCGACGATGATGGCATGTCCCCGCTCCACGACCTGATGGCTGAAGGCCGCGTTGTAGCGGTCGATCTGCTCCTCGGTGCCGGCCAGCACCAGCACGGCCTGGCGGGAGATCACCGTGCGGGCATCCACCGTGGTCAAGCGACCGTGGTCCCAGACTCCGATCACGCTCAAGCCGGTCCTCGGACGGATTGCGGAATCGGCCAAGGTCAATCCCTCCAGCTCGGTCCCCGCCACATTTGCCTCGGCGATGAACAAGCTGTTCGCGTGCCCGATCACGTGGGCCGCGGCGTCCTTGCCGACCACCCGCCGCGCGAGGGCCTGCCCCATCGTCTGCTCCGGCCTGAGGACCAAGGTCGCCCCGGCGAGTTCCAGCACGTCGCGGGCGGGATCCGATGTCGCCGAACCCACAATCGGCACGTTCTCGTTCAGCTCGCGGGCGGTGAAGGTGATGTTCGCATTGATGACGTCCGAGCGCGTGGCGATGAGCATGGCGGCACTGGCGATGCGCATTTTCTCGTAGGTCTTGGGATCGTCGAGGGCACCCACGGCGACCCGCACCCCCTGTTCATAGAGTTCCAGCGCCTCGGCCACATTGGGCGTGAGGATCACGTAGGGATGCCCGTATTTCTCAAGCATCGGTATCAGCGCGAGGGTGACCGGATCATGGCAGGTGAAAATGACGTGATTGCAGGTCCCGGGCGGCAGCTCACGCGGGGTGCGGGCCGAGGCTTGGGCCTGCATCCAAGGCGAGTAGAAAAACTCGATGAAAGTAAATGGCAGGATGACCAGCAGGAACATCACGCCGGTGATCAACACCAGCACCGAGAACATCCGGCCCAGATCCCCGTGAAAGGTGATATCGCCGAATCCGAGCGTCGTCATCACCGTGAGCGTCCAGTAGAGTCCGGTGGCCCAACTGTGTTTCTGGCCCTCGGCCTCCATGATGACGTGGAAAAGCACGCTGTAGAGCGCGATCAGCGAGAACAGCACCACGAGCAGGCGCAACAGGGCCTTCAGGTTGGTCCTGCTGCTCCGGTTCTCCATAAAGGCACTGAGAACAGCGACGAGAGACTTCATGAAGCGAGTGTTTCGCCTCCAATCCAAAACACAAGCCGCGCTTTCGACCCACACCCTCCGCAGCCTGCCCCGAATGCTTCTGAAGCCACGGAATCTCCTTGGACAACCCTCGTTGTAATTTTATGCAAAATAAATATTGCCTTGCTCTGAAAACAGGATACGAGTCTTATGCACATTGATGCAATTCCGAGCCGGAACCGCTTCATTAAACCCAACAAACCCCAATCAGCCGCTGCACATCGTCAGCTCTCCGGAATGCGGATCTCGCCTCACCCACGAGGTTGCAGTCCTCAAAAACAAACCTCTGAAAAAACGTCATCGAACCAAACAAAACCATGAAATCCATCATCAAAAAATCAATCCTCTGCGCCCTCCTCGGCGCTCCAGTGGGTGCCCACGCGGCATTCACGCCTTTCCCCGACGGGGAATTCACCTCGGGCCAGGGAACCTGGGCAGAAGTCGGTCCGATCACCGATTTCACCTATCCAGTCTCCGGCGGAAATCCCCCAGTCTCCGGCGGAGGTTACGGAGTCATGGATGCCTCCAACGGCCAGTGGGGGATCTGGGTCTCATCCAATGACAACGGCAGCTTCCTTCCGCTCGCCTCCCTCGGACTAACCGCAGGAAAGACCTACAACTTCAAGATGGACATGAAGCTTGAAGTCGGAAGTGTCGGATCCGCAATCGGTGGAATCAAGTTAGAGTGGGAAGGCGGAGGAGACACCGGCGATTTGCGCATCGCCACTCCCGCACCCACCACTAGCTGGCAAACCTATACCTACGCAGTCACCATCCCGGCGGGCAAGACTGGCGTGAAAGTCGTTCCACTTTGGGGTCCGGGTTCCATCGTCGGCTTTGACAACCTCGGAGTGGACAATACCGAGGTGATTCCGCCGCCGGTCGTGCCCGTCGTCCCCAACGGTGATTTTGAAATTGCCAACGGCGCTAGCTGGTCATTCTTCCAAGGAGGCGGCCAGACTGTCAGCTACCCTGCGAACGGTGGAAATCTAAACGGCAATGCAGTGATCAATTCAGTCGGACTAGGTGCCTTTGCGGTAATCGTATGGAACACCAACACTCCGAAGTCACTTGCCTCACTTGGTCTGACCGCAGGCAATACCTACACATTCCAACAGGACATGAAGATCCTTGCGCCGGCTGTCGGAACTCCCGGGCGCAGCATCGGCGGCATGAAGGTGGATTTCATCCCCGGCTCTACCGGAGACATCTATCCCTCCCAGCTCATCGGAGATGGAACGAATTGGGAAACCTACTCATTCCAAATCACCATTCCCCTGGGTGTGACCCAAATCAATCTCGTGGCACTCTGGGGACCCAATTCCAATGTCGCCTATGACAATTTCAAGATCCTTCTTCCCACGCCTCCTGCTCCGCCACAACCCGCGATCACCATCGGCAAGATGGTCAGTTGGACGCCGACGGTTGTTGATAACTTCTATCAGCCTCAGGAATCTCCGGACGGCGTGTTGTTCACCGACCTCGGCCCGGCATTCACCGGAACCACGGTCAGTTCCGCCTTCGACAGCACACCAGTGCCATTCTATCGCGTCCAGGAAAGCGCGCCAGTCGTCGTGCAAGCAGTGGTCAACGGAGGCTTTGAAGATCTCTTTTTCGACGATCCAGAAGGCTGGGCCCTCGTTCAATCCCAACCGCCCACATTGAACACGACGGATACCCACACCGGAGCCAACAGCATTCAAATCAAGGTGCAGAACGCAGCGACACTTGCGTCATCAAACGGTTCCGAAATCCAACAGAACATCGGCAACGCAGGCGGCTCCATCACTGCCGGAAAGTCCTACAACTTCTCGTTCTGGGCCAAGCAAGTCAGCGTCGGTCCCAGCTACGTGCAGCAATACAGGGTTCAGTGGCTTGACGGAGTCGGCGTAGAGGTGGGAGGAGCTGTTGGATTCCAGAACTTCTCAGGAGCCATCGGAATTTGGGAGCAGAAGACCCAAAACAATCTAATCGCCCCTACGGGTGCGACATCCGCCCTCATTCAAATCCTCGGTGTGACCGGTGCGGTTGACGGCGGATTTGGCGAAGTGATCATCGACGACGTGTCTTTGGCAACGACCAGCGCCGGAGCCGCCAGCACCATCGCCTCCTCCTCGGCCTCCGCCGCGGAAGTCAGTTGGCAGTCGATCACCGGGCAAAGCTATCAGGTGCGCTCCTCGACCGACTTGGCCGGATGGTCGCCCTTCGGTGGCGTCATCTCCGGCAACAACTCCATCAAGAAGGTGTATGACACACCGCTTATGACCAAGAAGTTCTATCAACTCGGCACTCTGCCATAGCAAACCTCATGAACCGGGGAGCGCCATTCGCGCTTCCCGATACTGGAAATCCCCATGGCCATTCGATCTCCGGATCGGATGGCCTTTTTCTTGTGCCGAGGCGAGTGACCTCGGCCGGGACCCAAGCGCTTGCCATAGATGATTTCGGTCACTGCCCAGAAACGTAAACGCTTTGCTCCCGGCTGGGTTGGCCACCCGAACCGGCGCATGAATCTCCAACAGGAGTCCAAGCTTCAGCTTGTCTTCAATCACCCGGCCCGGAAGACAAGCTGAAGCTTGGACTCCGGACAAGTCTGCCGATTCCCGGCAACGATTCCTCACTCGCTCGACCGCTTGTCCTGCGGGATGATTTCGAGGGTGAGTTCCTTGATCGCCGTATCCTCGGCGGCCACGATGAAAATCAACTTCCGCAGGTTGGGATCGTGCTCCCAAACTGCGGAATAGAGAATCTCGTCGGGTTCGGACTCCGAGAAGAGCTGGATGCCCATGTTGCGGGCATCACCTTCGATGGCGATATCGGCAACCGCCATCGATTCCGCAATCGGCGCGGTTCCCTTTTCGTTGCGGATCATCAACGGCTTGTCCGTCGTATTCACGAAACGAAGCGTGCCCCACGGGAAGCCGGTGCTGCTGTCCTCCACGACGATGGCACGCATGCCGGATGGGTCGTCCTCGTTCGGGAAAATCAAAACCAGCGGAGCCTTCATGTCCGGCGTGACCGTGACTTCCACGCTCGACGGCTTGTCATTGGGGCGCTGGCGATCAAGCGCGACGAGGGTGAGCGGTGTCTCGCCGATTTCACAGGTGTAAGCCTTGGAGCGTTTCTTGGCATTGAGATCCTTCAGCTCGGTAATCCCCTTGCTGTCCTGGATGCCGATCTTCCGGCTGGCAACCTCCGGGCTGAGCGGAACAAAACGGACCGAAGCCGCTTGGATCACATTGCAAAATCCGATCACCGCCAGAACCGCGGAGGTGAGTAGGATCGGACGGACGCGGGACGCGAAAGTGGATGAGTGTGACGTGATCATTTTCAGAAGATTGTTGGGGTTTTCAGAACAATTCATTTTTATGCAACCTTTGTATCATGGTGACGCCCACACCTTTCAGCAAGTTCCAATTCCACAAGTTGGACGACTTCGAACCGTGGAACTGACGGATTCATTGCTTCGTTTTCACATCGGATAGGACGGTCATTCGGGCGAGTGATCGACGTGTCCCGTGATCTGGCAGGTTCTGTCTGGAAAAATCATACCTAAACTGCAATATTATGCAATCTTTTGATTGCCGGGACATCAGTTTTTGATACCCTGCTGCTGCTTTCCGAGAAGATCTCGGATCGAAAACCCATCAAATCCCATGAACGACAGTTACCTATCAGGAGTTGGCACAGCTTGCCGCTGCCTCCTCATCGCCGCCGGATTAGCCACCACACCCGTTGCCCGAGCGGTCGATCTCTCGTCTTTCTCGGAGGACTTCGAGTCACTCAACCAAACGTCACCTACCGCGCTCAATCACTGGAAGATATACGCCAATGTCTTCAGCCCGGATCACAGCACCTATTTCTATGGCTATGGTCCATTCCCCGGTTCCAATGGAACTCCAGGGTTTTCTGCGGTGACCACCGGACAGGGCGGACCCGCACAGGGAGTCCAAGGTCTGGTCGTTTATAGCGACTACAACAATAGCGCCCAAGCGGCGGGCAATCAGGTGGAAGCCAACTTCTTCCAAGAGACCCTCATCACCGAAGCCGATCTCGGCACCCATGTCTTCCGTTTCGATGCGAAGGCTGGAGATCTCATCAGCCCTTCCAAAGCTTCCGCCTTCATCCGGGTGCTGGATCCGGTGACGTTTGTGACCTTCGATTTTCTGTCATTGGATACCACGGCACTTCCGGTCGGATGGGGCACTTATTCCATATCCATCGAGATCGACGAAATCATGGTCGGCCAACTGATCCAGTTCGGATTCTCGGCCACCGCGAGCAACTACGTGGCCTCGGGAGTTTATTATGACAATGTGACTTTCGGGATTGTACCACCAGCTCCGCCGGTGATCACGGGAATCACAAAAACCGGCAACGTTGTCAGTGTGAATTTCCCAACGGAAATCAATTCGACCTATGACCTTTTCAAATCAACGGACGGCATGATCACCTTCAATCCCGTGCTCACCCAACCGGCAATCAACGGCGACGGCACCTCGAAAGTGGCCACCGACAATTCAGCCACCGAACCCAGCGCCTTTTACCGGATCCGCAGGGTGCAATAAGAATTCATTTCCGGGTTGAATGGCATGGGATCCGGTGGCCACCTTGAAGGTGATTTTCCATCCTCACCGCTGCAAGGATGGGAAGCCGATGGTCAGCGTCCAGTTGCGAACCTCACGCGCTGCGAGCTGCGAGATCGGGGAAGGCTCCCGGATGTCGGACAAGCAATCGACCGGTGCGTTGGTCGGCTCGATGGCCCAATGGTGGAGGCCTTTCCAGAAGCCACGGGTGATCCAGATCCCGGCGTAGGGAAACAGATCGGCGGGCCACTTGAGGGTCAGGCGGGCTCCGTTCGCCGCTTGGATTTCCGCAGCGCCCTTGGACATCGGCCCGATGAATACCTTGGCGGCCTGGACCGCGCCTTTCGGAAATGTGGCCCGTGATAGATCGCAGCCTGTCTCGTATTCCGGCCATGGGAGCCTCTTCCCGTCGCCGGTGAGGCAGGTCTTGATGGACCGTGCGAAGCGGATCTCGTCGCCACGCTTCCAGGTGAAAAGTGGATGCCATGCCCACAGGAACGGCGTGGGTTTGGCTGCCAGATTCTCCAACCGGTAGTCCAGAATCACCTCGTGTTTCCGCAGGGTCATGCGGCGCTCGAAGGCAAGTGGCAACGAGCGGAGTTTCCACCTGCTGGACATCACTCCCTTCGCCGCCTGATCCTCGTCAAATCCGGCGGGCATGTTCCACACGTCTCCATGATCGGGCAGCTTGTTGCGGCCTAACTTGCATGACAGAACCGTCGGCAGACATTCGTCGATGCCCGCGCCGGGCCCGGTGGAGAAATCCGCCGGGTCGGTGGGGTGCCAGATCCTGCGCTTGGCCGCCGGCATCCAGCCGTCGAGCCATTCGCGCCCGGTCGTCCTGTCCCGCAGGGAGACGATCCGCCCGCCGAGCTCGGGAACCATCGAGACCGAGGCCGCTCCGCTAGCAAGCGAGTGGACTTCGAAACCAGAGATCGATTTCCGGGCGTGAAGGGTGGCCATGATCCTTGATCAAATCATTTCCCCTTGAGCACCGTCAACTTCTTACCTGCGGCCTCTAGCTTGGTGCCGTCCGAGAATTTCACGGTCTCCGGCTTTGAACCGAAGTTATAGGCCACATAGGTCTTCTTGCCGTCTTTGGTGAAGACATTGGTAAACGGGCTATCAGAGAAGACCGATGGATCGTTGATTCCGAGCTGATTCAAGGTTTCAATCCAGTGATACATGAAGGCATGGGTGTTGCCGCCCTCCAGCTTGCAATTCGGATTGGCATCAATGTAGGCGGCTGCGGCTTTCGGATCATTGAGTGCGTTGAACATGACAACGAGGTCGCCCCAGCCGGTGCTGAAATCCATACCACCCTCGCGCTTGGAAGTGATCATATCATAGTTCTTTTTCACATAGTTGGGATGGCGTCCCATATAGATGGAAGCGGGTGTGAAGGGCAGCCAGTTGATGCCGTGGATGCAGTCGATGTCGCCGGAGAACCAGGTGGCAAATGCACCCTTGCCGCCCCAGATCATACCGAGCGCCACTTGCGTGAAGGTCTTCGGGAAGTTTGTTCCCGAGACGTCGAACCAGTATTCCTCCACGGCGGTGCGCTCGGTGTTGTAGAGGAAAATGCCGGTGTCGCGGATCTCCTTGTCGCCGGTGGCCTCGCCCCAGAGCGTCATGCCATACCAGGCGTTCATGGATTCGGATGACGACTCCTGGTTATTTCCATCCGCGAAATTCGCATCGCCGGACGCCCACGAGTGACCGGCATATTTGTCGAAACAACGGATATAGGGAAACATCGGATCCTCGCGATCCGGCGAGGCGATGTCGCGGATCAGGATCATCACCATGGGTCCCCATTTCTTCGCCCATTCCGGATCGAGGCGGGCGACTTCCCCGGCCGCGCGGATGAAATAACCATAGTGGAAATGGTGGTCGTTGAGTGACTTGTCACTGCCATAGGATGGCTTGTTGCCCACGAGGCTGCCCCAGTTGGCGTTGTAGTAAAACAAGGGAGCGATCTCTCCCGGCGAGGCGACGAACCAGTTCTCTAACCGCCGCTTGATCTCATCCAGGAAATGCTTCTGCAATTCCGTGGCTCCGGTCACCTCGGCGATGCCGCTGAGGCTGACGAGACGGCCGAGGTATTTCCCTTCCCAGTAGGTGTCGAGAAATTCGGGAGACGCGGCCGCAGCTTCGGCCTTCAGGTAGCCAAGCATTCGCTCGCGGTCCTTCACGCCTTCGGCGGGAAACATCGGCAGCACGCCTTGGACGACGGTTTCGGTTTCGAATCCCCTACCTTCAGCAATCTTCATCTCGCCGCGCACGGAGGCATAACTCATCGCGGTGAGAGGCGCTTTGGAGTATTTCCACTGGTGAGGATAGAGTGCGAATATGGTGCCGTTGTCCTCACCTTCCCACGACTTGAATGCGAAACGATAGCGGGTCTTCACCTTGCCCCCAGCCACCTGATAGTCCTGGCGGGTATCGACCACGTGATTGTAGGCGTGCCGCTGGAACATCGCGAGGGTCTCCGGCTTGTTGTCGGGCATGAGTGCGATCGAGAAATAGCTCTTTCCCGCAGCCTTGTTGGTTAGAACCGTACCATCCAGCGACCAGGTCGTGCCCGTCGCGCCAAACAAACCATAGTGGTTGCCTTTCACGGTGACACCGAGGACCGGCTCATCGGCCTTTCCCGACCAAATTTGCGGAGCGTCGGAAAACGTCAGCACCGGATCTCCGCCGGCATAGAGGCAGTAAATGAACGGACTGCCATGGCCGAAGCTCGTCTTGAGCGAAGCATCGCCGGTGGCGAATTCCGCGGTCACGAACCAGTCCGAATAACCACCGCACACCGCCGAGGGAAATTTGGGCATCGCCGAGTGGCCGATCTTGAAATCACCGTCCGGGGTCACCCCGCCGCCCATGATCGCGTTGTCACTGCCGACGATGGCCGCGCCGGGATACGCGATGGCCAGTCCTCCCTCCGTGCAAACCATCCCGAGCGGGTGGGCGAACAGGTTGCTGGAAAACTCCTGCCATAAAAGTGAACTCCACCACTGGCCGGTCACGGTGGGTCCCTTCACATCCGCCGACTTGTAGATCTTGTCCGGCAACGGCTCGCAGCCCTCCGGCCGCACGGTCGTGTAGCTTCCGGCACCTACCGCGACGATTCCATTTCCGGCGGCAATCAAGGGCGAATGACAGGCGAAAAGCGTCAATGCCGCGCGCAATACGGTTCGTGAAAAGGAGGATGGCCGTCCCGGCTGTCTCGACCGGCGGGCGTCTCGCCTGTCGTCTAAAAACGCAGCGCCGGAAACCACAGATCCTGATGCGTGCCAGTATAAAAAAGACGGGTTCAATTCGAAATGTTGATTGGGTTTCATGAAGATAGGATGGATGGATTTGGCGGCGATGATGGCCGGTTGCGAGGTTTTCAGTTGCTGGAATTGAGGCAGTTCCGTCCATTTGGCCCGGGCGTCTCAAGGTCCGGATCATGGGTTTACGGGTGCGACTGGATTCAAATTGCATAATTTTGCATCGTCCTGTCGATTGAAAACTAAAAAAATCCGAAGGTGGGTCGCCGAGGCATGGATTTCGCTCGATACGCGGGAACGGACGACGATGAGATCTGGTAATGGATCGAATCACCAAAGTTGCCCGACCGGTCGCCGTCAGGCCCGGAGCATGAGATACGGGTGGTTTGCAACCGCGAATTCGGGCCGGACCTTTGAAAAGTGGTGGCGGGTTGGTCAGCGCCGCCTTGTTGTTCACCCCACTAGCGGTGGCGAGCGTCGAGACGGGAGTGGAGGTTCACATTACGGGCGATGTTGCTGACAGGGCGGCTAGTGGCGGTTGCTGTGTCTCGTCTTCGGCTTCTTGGTTTCATCTTAGTCCATATACAACTCTACCTTGAAGATTTTTGTATTCCTAGAACCGCAATGTGGGCACATCCTCTTCAACCCCGCGACTGCCTCTCCCCCGCATTCTCTGCACACCACAGACGTGGGCCGGCGGATTCCGGATCCAGGGCTGAAATTATGAGGATGATCCCGCCTTGCCGCCGCCCGCCGGATTGGCGAGGTTTGGCCCATGATTCTCAAACCCCTCGGCGATTCTGCATGGCTGATCGAGTTTCCCGATGAGATCCCGCCCGACCGGGTGATGGGATGGGTGGATGCGCTGGAGAAAGACCGACCGGCGGGGGTGCTGGACGTGGTGCCGTCATTTGCCTCGGTGGCCGTGCATTTCTCCGCAACGGACGGTTTTGAGATCCGGAAATGGATCGAATCCGTGAAAGTGACGGACCGGCCGCCAACGGGCAAGGAACACGCGATTCCCGTGGTTTATGGACGCGAGTTCGGGCCGGATCTGGATGAGGTGGCGAAGGTCGCCGGGATGTCCACGGACGAGGTGATCGCGCGGCATTCGGGTGCCATCTACACGGTGCGAGCGCTTGGATTTTCGCCGGGGTTCCCCTACTTGTCAGGCCTGCCGGAACGTCTCCGGATACCGCGGCGGGGGACTCCGCGGCTGGCGGTGCCCGCGGGATCGGTGGCGGTGGCGGGCGGGCAGGCGGGTATCTATCCATTCACCTCGCCGGGCGGCTGGCAGGTGCTGGGACGGACCGGATTGTCCTTGTTTGATCCATCCCATGACCCGCCTTCCCTGCTCCTACCCGGGGACCGCGTGCGCTTCGTACCGGCGGATGAATGGGAACCTGCACCGGAAAAGTTTTCAACGATGGAGGACCTGATGGGATCCACCTGGATCGAAGTGATCGAGCCGGGCGGTTTGACCAGCGTGCAGGATCTCGGCCGACCCGGCTACCAATCCTCGGGCGTGTCTCCCGGTGGTGCGGCGGACCGCCACGCCCTGCGGATGGCGAACTTGCTGGTCGGAAACGACCAGGGAGCGGCTGCACTCGAACTCACCATACGGGGGCTGGTTCTCAGATTTCACGGATCCACAACCGTCGCGCTAACAGGCATGACCGGGCGACCCCGAATGGTCGCCGATGGGGAAATCGTGGATTTCTCAAACCTCCCGGACGGAGTCCGCGCCTACCTATCAGTCGCCGGCGGGATCGTGGTGAAAAGCGTGCTCGGCAGCTCATCGACGGATCTGCGGGCCGGGTTCGGAGGCCATGACGGACGGGCGTTGAAATCGGGCGACCGGCTGGCAATCGGAAATCCGGGATGCGTCCCCGGCCCGGGTGACTGGCACGCGGGTCGGGCGGATAAGTCAAAGGCGCAGGACATCGAGCTGAGGTTCATTCCGGGTGTGCAGGAATGCTGGTTTTCCGAAGAAGCGCGGCGACGGTTTCGCGAGAAGATCTATCAACTGGCACCGAACTCCGACCGGATGGGAGCAAGGATGTCGGGTGCGAAACTTGAACTCGAAGTTCCCCGCGAGATGGTTTCCCAACCGGTCGCCTGTGGCTCGGTGCAGGTGCCGCCGGACGGTCAGCCCATCGTCCTGTTAGCCGGACGACAGACGATCGGCGGCTACCCGCAGATTGGCCATGTGATCTCGGTGGATCTGCCGAAACTCGCCCGCGCGTGGCCCGGGACTCCGGTGCATTTCCGGGAAGTCAGCCTGGATGAAGCTTGGGAACTTCGGCAGAGGGCAGAATTGGATCTCAAGTGGTTGCGGACCGGATTGAATCTGTTATGATGGCAGCAATGCGAAAGATTGACTTGAACGCGGACCTGGGTGAGGGCGGTAGCGAGGATGCGGCCCTGTTGAAATTGGTCAGTTCCGCCAACATCGCCTGCGGTGGCCACGCGGGCGACGACGATACGATGCGCCTCACCATTGATCTGGCGCTGTCCGCCGGTGTGGTGATCGGAGCGCATCCGGGCTACGAGGATCGCGAGCATTTCGGCCGACGGGCGATGGCATTTCCACTCGGCCAGGTGGCGGATCTGGTGGCGCGCCAGGTGGAAAAACTGGCAACGTTCGCCGCCGCCGCCGGCACCACCCTTCATCATGTGAAGCCGCACGGCGCCCTCTACAATCAGGCAGATCGTGACGCGCTTTTCGCCGCCGCCGTCGTCGAAGGGATCACGAAGATATTCCCGGACGCGATGCTCTATGCCTTGCCCGGAAGCCGCCTGGCGGAAGCCGGTCGGAACGCCGGCCTGACCATCTGCCCGGAGGGTTTCGCGGACCGGCGCTATCTGGAGAACGGCTCGCTGATGCCTCGCAACGAACCAGGCGCGGTGATTTCCAATGTCGATGAGGCGGTGGCGCAGGCAATGGCCCTCGCGAATTCCGGAAAGGTGGAAACCCTCTGCGTGCATGGCGACGGACCGACGGCGGTGGCCATCCTGCGCAGATTGAGGAAGGCCATCAAGGACGACGGCCTAACCGTCTAATCAACGTCATCGGGACCCGGCCCGGTGCTCGCTCATCCATGTGTAGAGCATCACCCAAAGCGAGAGCGCCAGGCCGAAAACCGGTATCTGCAGCAGCGAGGGCAGCGAATAGAGGATGGTCACGATCGGGATCCAGACGCCCCACGTCGCAAACAAGGTGGCGACCACGGTTTCCTGATAGTAGGCGGCGGTGAAGAACCGTCTAATGCCATTCATGCGATACCCGCTGTTTTTCCAATCATAAAGCCAGGCCGTAAAAGGAGCGGCGAACAGCGGGTTGTAGAGGAATTGATCGACCAGCACCTTTTTACACACCACTTGAAAGGTTGCCTCGGCCCCAAACCAAATCGCCTGCTGCCGGTAGAACAAATCCACGACCACTCCCATGAAACACCAGAACGGCACGGAGAAAACGAGGTTCGCTAAATTTGCCCCACGCACCCTGCCCTTTTGGAAAACAAGCACCCGCATCACCTCCGGGATCAACGCCCCCGCGACGATCGCGTTCACCGCCGAGTAACCGTAGCCCCAACGATCCTTGATTTCCGCTAGGCCGTTGAGCCAGTTGCGCATGGGCGGATAGAAATAGTAGGCGAGCAACAGCGAGAGCATGATGCCCTGCACGATCAGTCCGGGCACCACATTTGCCCGCGCGGCGCGCAGGCCCGCCGCCCAAGGAGGCTCGCGGCCTGTCACGATGATTGCCATGGATGGACCACGCGAATGATTTCAGACATCACGGAAAGGATTGATCACCCTGACACTCCCATACTGTTGGCCGTGGTTCAGGTCTTCGGTCAGCAGTTCGCTTGCACCGCTGGTTTGGGCGGCGGCCAAAATCATCGCGTCCCACCATGAGGTCTGCCAGCGGGCCTGAACGGTCAGTCCCAGTCGGAACACTCCAAGGGTATTGTCGATCACCGGCCAGAGGGAAAAGTCGGTGACCAAAACCGCAGCCTCCGTGGCGCGATTCCCGCTTCTGATGAAATTCACATGAAACTCCTGTAGCACTTGAACACTGATCGCTGCCGAGCCTGGCCGGAGCCATGCATCCTCCAGTATGCTCACGGCAATTTGACGCTTTCCTGGAGCATCAAGATCATACGCATATAGCAGGATATTGGTATCCAGAAAACGCTCAACGGGCATGGGCTTCGCTTCGGCTGAGGGGTTTACCACCGAGGTTGTATCCCTGATGTAGCCGGGCAAGTGCTTCCGCGGGTGGAGCCGTTGGTGCATCCTGCTTCAGAACCCACTCAAGACCTTCGATCACCAGTTTCTTGATCGTAGTCCGACGGCGGGCAGCAGCGATTTTGGTTTGCTCCAGTATGTCATCCGGCAGATCGATGGTCGTTTTCATATGGCCATAAATACGGGTATGTGGTCTTTGATGTCAAGTTGTGATCCAGCCTCCATCTGCTAACGTCCGGCAGCCCGATGAATCCCGCCCTTACCCCACCGCCGAAGTCCACGGGTGTCGTTTTCCAAGCCCGTGGCGTGCGCAAGGTCTATCACACTGGCGAGCTCGACGTGGTGGCGCTCCACGGCGTGGACATCGACCTGAACGCCGGCGAGCTCGTCTGCCTGCTAGGTGCGTCCGGCAGCGGGAAATCCACCTTGCTCAACATCCTCGGCGGACTCGACGTGCCGACCGCTGGAAATCTCATTTACAAGGGATGGCCGCTCGATGGCGCGGAGGAAAACACCCTGACTCTCTTCCGGAGAAACTGCGTGGGCTTTGTCTTTCAATTTTACAATCTCATCCCAAGCCTCACCGCCCGCGAAAACGTCGCGCTCATCACCAGCATTTCCCGCGACCCGATGACACCCGAGGAGGCGCTCGAAATGGTCGGCCTAACCGCCCGGATGGACCACTTCCCGTCACAACTTTCCGGCGGCGAACAACAACGCGTCGCCATCGCCCGCGCCATCGCGAAACGCCCGGAGGTCCTGCTCTGCGACGAGCCGACCGGTGCGCTCGACGTGACCACCGGCATCGTCGTGTTGGAAGCGGTGGAGCGCATCAACCGCGAACTCGGCACACTGACGGTCATCATCACCCACAACGCGGTGATGTCGGAAATGGCGGACAGGGTGCTGAATCTATCCGACGGGAAAATTGTCAGCTCGCATCGAAACGAGGTCCGCCGCCCGGCGTCAGAGCTGAAATGGTAACTATGGGACTTATGAGAGTCATAGGAATCATGATTACCATCCATCCCATCATTCCCATCTCTCCATGATCCACCCGCTTGATAGAAAGCTTCTCCGCGACATCGGCAAGATGAAGGGCCAGGTTGTCGCGGTGAGCCTCGTCATGGCCTGCGGGCTCGCGATGATGATCATGACGCGGAGCCTCATCCTGACGCTCGAGTCAACACGCGAAGCCTACTATCAGAAATATGCCATGGCGGACATCTTCGCCAATCTCAAGCGCGCGCCGTTGTCCGTCGGCGAGCAGCTTGCCGCGCTGCCGGGAGTCGCCACCGTCGAGGCGCGGGTGGCCGTGGATGTGACATTGGACTTGCCCGGAGTGGCGGAACCGGCGACCGGCCACATCATTTCGCTTCCCGAAGACGGCGGGCCACAGAAACTCAACCGTCTCTTCCTCCGCAGCGGGCGTCTTCCCAGTTCCGACGAGCGCAGGCAGGTGGTTCTCGGCGAATCGTTCGCCATCGCCAATGGCCTGACCCTCGGCGATTCGCTCGTCGCCGTGATCAACGGTCGCCGCGAGACCTTGGAAATCTGCGGCATCGGCCTGTCGCCCGAATACGTGTTCGAGGCCAGGGCCGGCGAAACACTGCCGAACCACAAGCGCTTCAGCGTGATCTGGATGAACTACCGCGCGCTCGCCGTGGCCTACGATCTCGACGGCGCGTTCAACGACGTCAGCATCGACCTCTCACCCGGCGCGGACCCCGAGCCAGTCATCGAAGGAATGGATCGTCTGTTAGCCCGATACGGGGCACGCGGCGCTTACCTGCGCAAGGAACAACAATCCGCCCAGAGGCTCGACGACGAGTTGCGCGTGCTGCACTCGCTCGCGGTGGCTTACCCGCTGGTGTTTCTCAGCGTCGCCGCCTTCATGGTGAACGCGGTGCTCGCACGGATCGTTAGATTGCAGCGTGAGCAGATCGCCCAGATGAAGGCGCTTGGTTACTCGGCACGGCAGGTCGGCGTGCATTATCTTAAATTCGTCCTCGTGATCGGGGTGCTGGGAACAGTCATCGGCGGCATCGCAGGACGTCTCATGGGTGGCGGATTGGTCAATATCTACACCCTGTTCTTCCGCTTCCCGTCACTGGTTTTCAAAATGGACTACAGCGCGCTCGGTCTCGCGCTGGCCGTCAGCCTCGGCGCTTCGGTGCTGGGCGTCCTAACAGTCGTGTGGCAGGCGGTGAAACTTCCACCCGCCGAGGCCATGCGCCCCGAGCCGCCCGCGGATTTCAAGCCATCGTTCTTCGAGCGCATCGGCCTGACACGATTCTTCAGCCCGGTCACCCGCATGGCCTTGCGGAACATCGAGCGGCGTCCGTGGCAGGCCGTCTTCACCGCCAGCGGCCTTTCCCTGGCCACCGGGCTGATGGTGCTGCCCGGCGCGATGAGTGACAGCATCGACTACCTGCTCACCTTCCAGTGGAACAGCCAGCAACGGCAGGACGTCGCCGTCTTCCTAACCGAACCCGCGTCCGGCCGCGGCTTCCACGATCTCGAGCACCTGCCCGGCGTGATTCGTGCCGAGCCGATCCGCAGCGTGCAGGCGCGGCTGAAATTCGGCCACCGCCACCGCAAGACGTCCGTCACCGGCATCTCGCCCGATGCCAACCTGAACCGGATGCTGGATGACAAGGGCAACGTCATCACCATGCCGACGGAAGGTCTGGTGATGTCGGCGAAACTCGCCGAAGTCATCGGCGCCCGTATCGGTGACGAAGTGCAGATCGAGGTGCTGGAAGGCAAACGCCCGACCTTGAATGTGCCGATCCGCGGACTCGTCACCGACTTCGCGGGCGTCTTCGCCTACATGGACATTTCCGCGCTGCGGACGCTGATGAACGAGGGTGACACCATCAACGGTGCCTACATCAGCCTCGATCACAAGCGTTGGGACGAGTTCATGCGTGAGCTCAAGGACACCCCGCAAGCCGCAGTGGTCATGGTGAAGCGCGACCAGCTCAACGCCTTCCGCGAGACCACCGGCCAGAGCATCGGGATCCTTCGCACGCTCTATTTCGTGCTCGCCACCATCGTCGCCTTCGGCGTGGTCTATAACAGTGCGCGCATCGCCCTATCAGAACGGAGCCGTGAGCTTGCCACCCTGCGCGTCGTCGGCTTCAGCCTCGCGGAAGTGCGCGGCGTGCTCGTCGGCGAACTCTCGTTCCTGGTTCTTGCGGCACTTCCCGCCGGATTGCTTTTCGGCCGCGGCCTGGCGCTTTTCATCATGTCCTCGTTCAGCACGGAAACGGTTAGGTTGCCGATTGTCATCACGTCCTCCACCTACGCGGTGGCGATCCTCGTTGTTCTAACCGCCTCCACCTTGTCCTTCGCGCTCGTCAGCCGGATGATCGGAAAGCTCGACATGGTCGGTGTCCTGAAGGCGCGGGATTAGACCCCGGCTGAGACAGTCGGACACATTCTTCCTCGCACCCGAGAAACCTTGCCGTCTGGCAGAAAAAATGCGCTTCTCCAGCCATGGAAAGAGCCAACTACATCCCGAAGACCTGGGAACTGCCGGAAGCCATCCGCAAGCGCTTGGGCGCGACGGTCGGCAGGCAGCGTCTGATGAATGAGGAAGACCACCTGTTGCTGATACTTCACCAGGTGCCGCGGACCGAGGATGACGAGGTCCGGACGGCGGTGGTTTTCTGGCGGAATCCCGCCGACGAGTGGAAAAGCGCTCCGGGCGGCGGCGGGCTCGGAGGGCTTGAGGCACACATCGCATCCTACCGAACCGCAATCCACCAGCTTGATGAGGAGGTCGAATCGGCCAAATTGCCTCGTCAATACTTCGAGATCATGCGCCGCATCCATCCCTTGCAGCGCGCCACCCGCCACATGCTCGACGCGATCCAGGCGACCCGTCTGGCGCTGCCGGACGACACCCGCATCATCAACATGCGCGACCAGGCGGCCGATCTGGATCGTGGCATCGAACTCATCGCCGATGACGCCAAGGCAGGCATGGACTTCACACTTGCCGAGTCCGCTAGCCAGCAGGCCGTCTCCGCGGAGCTGGCAAACCGGGAAGCGCGCCGGCTCAACCGGCTCGCCGCGTTCTTCTTCCCGCTGGCCACGCTGGTGGCCATCTTCGGCATGAGTCCGCCGGAGGAAATCTATGGCAAGCCCGGCTTCTGGGAAGTCATCGGAGCGGGAATATTGTTAGGTCTGATCGTTTACACCCTGGTCGCCGTGCGCGAGCGGAAGAGCCGATAGATGGTGGGTAGCGGAGCGCACCCCATGGAGTGCGGTGGGAAGCGAAGCGCCACACCGCTTTGGATGAACCCGGCGTCCCGGCTTGCTGCGTTCCCCCGGAAGAATCCAAAGCGGTGTCGCCGCTGCGCTCTGCCACCGCACTCCATGCAAAGGCCGGCCCGGGCCTTTGGTTTGACGCCTCCGGGCGTCGCGGCTATGCATGGACACCGCTTGGAAGAATTTCCCAACCCCATTTTATCATGAAACTTTCCATCCTGTCCTGCTCGCCGAAATGTTACTCCACACGCAGATTGGTCGAGGCCGGAAGGCAGCGGGGACACAAGATCGAGGTTCTCAACACGCTTCGTCTCACCATCGGATTGGACCAGGGAACACCGGATATCTATTACCACGGCAAGCAGCTCAAGCCGACCGACGCGATCCTCCCGCGGATCGGCACCTCCATCACCCGCTACGGCACTGCGGTGGTCCGCCAGTTCGAGCAAATGGATATTTTCACCCCGAACACGGCGGCCGGAATCGGCAACTCGCGCGACAAGCTGCGCAGTTTGCAAATCCTCTCCCGCCATGATGTCGGCATCCCTCTAACCGCCTATGTCGATGACAAGCGCGACGTCGAGGACGCGCTTCAGCGAGTGGGCGGCGCGCCGGTGATCATCAAGCTGCTGGAAGGCACCCAGGGCGTCGGAGTGATTCTGGCCGACAAGCTGGAAATCGCCAAGGCCATCGTCGAGACGCTTCACAGCACCAAGCAACAGGTCCTGCTCCAGAAATTCGTCGCGGAAAGCAAGGGCAAGGATGTCCGCGCGTTCGTCATCGGCGACCGCGTCGTCGCCGCGATCCGGCGCACGGCGCAGGGTCAGGAGTTCCGCTCCAACGTCCACCGCGGCGGCAAGGCGGAGGCCATCCACCTCGATCCGGTTTACGAGGAGGCCGCCGTTAGAGCAGCCCAGATCATGGGCTTGCGCGTCTGCGGTGTCGATATGTTGGAAGGGGCCAACGGCCCGCAGGTCATGGAGGTGAATTCCTCACCGGGACTTGAGGGCATCGAAGGCGCGACCGGCCTCGACCTCGCCGGCGAGATCATCGACTACATCATGGATCAGGTGCAGTTTCCTGAAATCGACATCCGCCAGCGCCTGACAGTCAGCCGTGGCTATTCCGTCGCGGACATCAACATTCCGGAAGGCAGCAAATACGTCGGCGTGACCCTCGAGCAAACCGGCATGCGCGAGTTAGACGTGGTCGTCCTCACCCTGCGGCGCAAGGGCATGGTCGTTTCCAATCCCAAGAGCACCCGGGTCCTGGAGGCGGACGATTCACTCCTGTGCTACGGAAAATCCGAGCACATGAAGGGCCTGATTCCCAACAAATCGAAAAAGCGCAGAAAAGTCAGCAGGTTGAAGCAGAACCCACCGACCGACCCGCCCGCAGCATGAACATGGACATCGGAAAATGGGGCGCCAGCGAAGTCGCACCGGGATTCCGGAAACGACTTCGGATAGAAATCGGCAAGAGTTTCAGCGGCGCCAATGTCACCCTCCCGTTGATGGTCTGGCGCGCCCCCGAGGATGGGCCGATCGTCGGTGTGACCGCCGCCGTCCATGGCGATGAGATCAACGGCACCGGTGCGATCCGCCAGCTCATCAAGGAGCCGCCGTTCACCCTCACGCGTGGGACATTGATCCTCGTCCCGGTGATCAACATCATGGGCTTCGAGCGGCACAGCCGCTACCTGCCGGATCGCCGGGACCTGAACCGCTGCTTCCCCGGCAACCCCACCGGCAGCCTGAGCGCGAGGCTGGCCCGCGTCATTTTCGACGAGGTGGTCGGCCGTTGCGACTATCTCATCGACCTCCACACCGCAGCCGTTAGGCGGACGAATTTCCCCAACGTTAGAGCCAATTGCGAGGATCCCGAATGTGCGAGGCTTGCCCGGGCGTTCGGCTGCGAGGTCATCGTCAATGGCTGCGGGCCGGACGGCTCGCTGCGCCGGGAGGCCGTCAAACGCGGGTGTCCGGCCATCGTCCTCGAAGCGGGCGAGGTCTGGAAGGTGGAACCTTCCGTGCAGGAACTCACGCTGCGCGGCATTTCCAATGTCTTGTCCGAACTCGGCATGACGGAGGTTTCCTACGAGCCGCCCCACCACCAGATCATCGTCAAGGAATCCCGCTGGGTCCGCTCCGAAAGCGGTGGATTCCTGCAATTCCATGTCGCCCCGGGAGATGCCGTTTCCGTCGGCCAGGCGGTCGCGACCAGCACCAGCTTGTTAGGTTCCGAGCATGAGATCATCCGCAGTCCGCATCAGGGAATCGTCTTGGGAATGACGACCATGCCCGCCGTCGGCCCGGGTGATCCGGTGGTGCAAATCGCGATCCCCACATCCAACAAGCAACACCTCGGGTTGGAGGAGAGCATCGGCAACCTCAACTCCGACGCGATCGAGGTTCAGCTCCGCGAACACCTCGCAACCAACATCGTCGTAACCGTGCTGGAGGAGGAATCATGAGTTCGCCACAAATCATCGGCTGGCGCGAATGGGTGGAGTTTCCCGAATGGTCCATCCGGATGCGGGCCAAGGTGGATACCGGCGCACGCAGCAGCGCCATCGACTGCGCACAGATCATCGAGCTGCCCGGCGACCGCGTCCGCTTCACCATCCGGCTTGACCGCAAGGAAAGGAAACTCGTCACGCTCGAGGCGGACATCAAGCTGCGCAAGCGGGTCCGCAGCAGCACCGGCGAGGGGCTCAACCGCATTTTCATCGAAACCACCCTGCGTCTGGCCAACGTGGAGAAGCGCATCGTCGTCAGCCTCGTCTGCCGCAAGACGATGATCCACCGCTTCTTGCTAGGCCGCGAGGGACTCGGCGGTGACTTCCTGGTGAACGGCTCCGTGGACCACTGGGCGACGCCAAAAAAGCGCATCAAGCCGCCCTCCAAAGCAGGGCCGTGATCATGCGCTCCGCCAGAGCCCCCGCAGCGGTCTTGCGTTTCAAATGGGACGATTCGTCAAATTCCGGCATGCATCTGATAGCGCATCTTGGAGGGCCCTCCCCAGACCCTAGCGACCGCGACGCAGGCTAACAGCAAGTCCACGTTAGTTCGACGGAAACACGACCTTTTCTCCTGCTCCATCACTGTGGCCGAACCGGTCGCCGATGTCCTTGCTGGTGACGAAAAGCATCAGCGAAATAAGGGCGAGCGCGCAGGCGGTCTGGAGGATTTCCAGCGGTTTGGCCTTCACCGGGCCGCCGAAGATTTTCTCAAGGATCGCGAGGACGATGTGGCCGCCATCGAGCACCGGGAAAGGCATCATGTTGAGCACGGCGAGGTTGACGTTGAAGAGCACCATGAAGGCGAGGATGCGCCGCCAGCCGTCGTCCATTTGCAGGAGCTGGTATTGCAGGGTGGCGATTCCGACCGGGCCGCTCAGGTGGCCGACTCCGATGCTGGAATCCGGCGCGACGACGCTGGTGATGGTGGTCCACATCATCCGCAAGCTGTCGGCGACCTGTTTGATCGGACCGGGATGGATGATCCCCGGTTGCTGATAGGGTGCCTCGCTGAAGGCGAGTCCGAGCATCGGCCCCCTGCCCTCGGGCGTGAGCGGAACCACCGGAGCGGCGGTTAGATTGAGCGTCTTTCCGTCACGCAGGATCACGAATTTGATCGGCTCCATGCCGTTCGCCTTGATGAAATTGACGACCTGCTCCGAGTCGCTCTTGAATTCCTGGCCATTCATCGAGACCAGGGCGTCTCCGCTCTTGAAGCCGGCCTTTTCCGCAGGGCTTCCCTCGACGATGGAGGAAATACCGATGTGGTCGATCTCCGGCCCGACTCCGACCTGACGCAGGCCGCCGCGTTGGAACCACTTGGTTTTCTCGGTCTGGAACTCGGAAACAAGCTGGAATGGCTTTTCAACACCGGGACGCTCGATCATGAACTCGATCTGCTTGCCCTTGCTGAGGATGATGCTCTCCACGACGCTGTCGAGCGAGCCGGCGAAGCCGTTCACCGGATTGCCATTGATGGCGAGGATCTTGTCCCCCGGCTCGATGCCTGCCTTCGCGGCCGGGCTTTCCTCGAGCACCGTGCCGATGACCTGGGTCGGGATGAAATCCGCGGGTTTGCCCACGCCCCAGACCACCACGGCGGACAGCAGGGCCAGCAACATGGAGAACAAAGGGCCGGCGAATGCGACGATGATCTTGTCCATCGGTGTGATCGGCGGAAGCGCCTTGGAATCACCCGAGCCACCTTCAAGCGCTTCCATCGGGGCCATTTGCGGCAGGGCGACAAAGCCGCCTGCCGGGATCCAGCCGAGGCCATATTGGACGCCACCGATGGTTTTTTTCCAAATCGGAGCACCAAACCAGATCTGGAAGCGGTCGATCTGCAAGCCCCGCCATTTTGCGGCAAGGAAATGGCCCAGTTCGTGGACGAAAATGATGATGTTGAATCCCATCACGACCGCGAGGATCAGCAGGATGACTTGGACGATGCTATAAAGGGTGGTCATGTGTGGGCAAAGAACTGCGGGAACCTAGCGCTTCCTGATGTTCCGGCAAGTTCATTAAATTTTTCAAAAAATCCCGGTTTGCCCCCGTGCATGGCTCGAAGTTTCTCAAGTCGAAAAGAGCGAGAACTTTCCGACTCTTGCCAGCGAGGCTGCTTGCGGCTAACGGTCTGGCCATGTCCCGGTTCGTGATTGTCCTGTTGATTCCACTCCTCCTCTCCGCATGCGGTCCGGGAAATGGCCCGAGCGTCGTCACCACCGGCGTGGTGGCGAACGGTCTCGGATTTCTGCCGCAGCAGGCGGAAAAGGGGACATTGTTCCGCTACTATCAGCCCAAGGCCGGATCGGCGTGGAAGAACAACTGGACCTCGTCATTCGACCTCACCGGTGTCTCGTGGAACGACTCGACCACCGCCACCCTGATCGCTCCGCAGTTCGTCGTGATGGCCGGGCATTACCAGCGCGATCCTCATGTCGCGGTGATGTTTCACGACAAGAAGGGCAATCCCCATGAGCGCTACATCACAGCGGCCAAGGCATTGCCCGGCTTCGATGTCGCGGTCGGAAAACTGAATCTGCCAGTCCCGCCGGACGTGAAACGCTACCGCTTCGCCAATGCCGCCGACGCCACCATCGGCCGCGCCGTCGTCGTTTCCGATCAGACGAAAACCCTGTCGGTCCACCAGATCGCCGCCGTTAGCGGTGCCTCCGTCAGCTTCAGCAACATCCCCGGGCTGAACCCGGTCTATCAGCGAAACCTCATCACCGGCGACAGTGGAAATCCTTCATTTATCATCAGGAACGGCGACCTCGTCCTCGTCGAGACCCACACCACCGGTGGTCCCGGCGCGGGACCCTTCTACGGCGATCCGCAGCTCCAAGCGGCGATCCGTGCGGCGATGACGGCGATGGGCAATTGAGGAAATCACCCGCGATCCGTCGCGAGCTTCCTCACTATCAGGACCAGCGACCCCGCGACGATGCCCCAGAAGGCAGAGCCGATGCCGATGAACGACACGCCTGATAGAACCACGAAATAGGTGACTACCGAAGCCTCGCGGTAGCGCTCTTGGGCGGACGCCGCAGCCAAGCCGCTGCCGATGGTTCCCAGCAGCGCGAAACCGGCGAGTGCCAGCACGAGTTCATGCGGAAATGCCGCGAACAACCCGGCGATGGTCGCTCCAAAAATGCCAACGAGGCCATAGAAGAATCCGGATGAAATCGAAGCCACGTAGCGTTTTCCCGGATCCGGATGCGCTTCCGGACCCATGCAGAAGGCCGCAGTGATCGCCGCAAGGTTCAAGGTGTAGCCGCCGAACGGTGCGACGATCAGGTTCGTCACGCCGGACCAGCCGATGATTTTCGAAACCGGCGGGTGGTAGTCGTGCGCCCTGAAAACCGCCACTCCGGGAAGGTTCTGCGAGGCCATGGTCACGATGAAAAGCGGCACCGCCACACCGATGAAGGTGTTGAAGGAAAACTCCGGCGTGACCCACACCGGGCGGGTCAGTTCCATCGGCACCGTGGCTCCGTGAAATCCTCCCTGAAGGACGGCGATGATCACTCCTAACACCAGCATCACCGGGATGTTCGAGCGCGGCCAGAAATTCCTGCCTGACAACCACGCCACGAACATCGGGATGATCAATCCGGGGTTCCCTGGAATCGAGGCGAAGGCATCCAATGCGAATTTCGAAAGCACCCCTGCCAGCAATGCGGACGCCAGCGGCAGGGGAAGCCGGTTCATGATCCTCTCGAACCCTCCGCTGAAGCCCGCGATGGTGATCATGGCGGCGCAGGCGAGAAATGCCCCGACCGCCTGCGGCATTGATAGATGACCCTCGGCCGCCGCGCCGGCGATCACCGCCGCGCCGGGCGTGGACCAGGCAATCAGGATCGGCAGGCGATAGACCAGCGACAGCGCGATGCTCGAAACCGCCATCCCGATGCCAAGTGCCCACAACCAGGATGCCGTTTGCTCCGGAGTGGCTGATAGATTCCGCGCGGCCTGGAAGATCAGCGCCACCGAGCTGGTGAATCCGATCAGGGACGCGACGAAGCCGGCGGCCACGGCCGAGAATGAGAAGTCCTTGAACATCGATCGCGCATCACTTTCGGAAGCCATCGGCAGGCACAAGGCGGGATTGGTCAGCCGTCGAGCGTCTTGATGATCCAGTCGAGCGTCCGTTTGCGATAGGCACCGTCGTCGTCAGACAGGGCGGTGCCGTGGCGGCCGGATTTCACCTCGAACAAGGTTTTCGGCTGGCCGGCGGATTCGTAAAGCTGGAGACCTTGTGAGACCGGGACGATCTCGTCACGAGTGCCGTGGACCACCAGAAACGGAACAGGGGCGAGCTTCTCCACGAAGTTCTTGGGCGCGAGTTCGTCGGTGACGAGGCTGGCTCCGAGCTGACCGCCGATCACACGGGCCATCGCCTGATAGGAGGCGAACGCGCCGTCGATGATGATCGCGCGCAGGCCCTTCACCGGCGACTCGCCAAGGGCGGTGACGGATTGGGCGCCGCCCAGGCTGTGGCCATAGGAAATGATGCGCCCGGGATCGATGTCATGGCGTTTGAAAGCATAGGAAAACGCGGCCTTAACGTCATCGATCATGCCCCGGCGATCCACCGTTCCGCCGGATTTTCCGAAGCCGCGGTAGTCATACATGATGACATTGTAGCCAGCTTCCGCGAACCACGCGCAGAAACCGATGTGATAGCTGATAGATCCTGCGTTGCCATGCGAGAAAACCACCGTTGCTTTCGGTTTCTGGTCTTTCGCAGGGATGAACCAGCCGTAAAGCGGGGTGCCGTCGTCGGATTTGAAATCGATGGGCTCGTATTCCAGTCCCCATGTGGCCGGAGTGGACGGTTCATCGCGGGTGGGGAAATAGAAGAGCTGGTTGCCGCCGTTTTTCCCGATCACTCCTTGTGCGAGTTGGGAGAGTTTCCCATCCGGATCCTGCAGCAGCGCCCGCATGTCATCGGGATTGAAAGGTTTGGCTTGCTGGGCCGTCGCGACGGAAAGCGAGGCGAGACAAATTGCGGGAACCGGTGACTTCATGATGGATAAATCGACACCCGGATCCGGATTTGTCGAGCGAAAGAAGCGCGTCCCGCCGCGTGGGTGCCGCCATGGACTGCGGTGGGAAGCGAAGCGCCACACCGCTTTGGATGAAACCGTCGTCCCGGTCCGCGGCTTCCACCCCCGGAAGAATCCAAAGCGGTGTCGGCGCTGCGCTCTGCCACCGCACTCCATGGTGGGTGCTCCGGCACCTTCCATCCCTTGGCTTTTCGAACTCCTCAGTTTGCCCCATTTTCTGAAACTAAGTTTTTCCTTGCGCCCCGCGGCACAAGGATGTTTGTTCACAGGAACACTGTTCATAAACCATGCAACCTGAACTCACACGCCGCCAACAGCAGATCCTGGACTACTTGAAAAAATCCCAGCGCGAGACCGGCATCATGCCGTCCACCCGCGAGATCCAACATAGCTTTGGATTCGCGAGCCAGACCGCCGCCATGAGCCACCTGCGCGCGCTCGAACGCAAGCGGGTCATCTTGCGACTCCCCGGAAAGGCACGCGCCGTCATTTTCCCCGACGAACTCGACCGGGCGGAAATCTTCGACATCCCCATCTACGGCTGCATCGCGGCCGGCATGTCCCAAGATGTCGAACAGGAAAAACAGGGCTGTATTTCGATGGACATCTCGACCTTGGGAATCCCCCGCAACGCGCGCACCTTCGCGCTCAAGGTTCGTGGAGACTCGATGATCGATGCCCATATCTGCAGCGGTGACACCGTGATCCTGGAATTCCGCGAACCCCGCAAGGGAGACATCGTGGCTGCCCTCATCGACGGGGAAACCACCTTGAAGCGGTTCCTGATCGAAAAAGGTCAGCCGTTTCTGCGTGCGGAAAATCCGGATTTTCCGGATTTGATTCCTGCCCGGGAGCTGATCATCCAAGGAGTTCTCATCGCTTTGCTAAGACAAGCCGCTTGAGAGTCGTTTATCGGCATCATGAGCCTGGATTGGAATCCTTGACCATTCCAGCTTCCGAAAGCGCCCGCCAACCGCCGTGCAAGACGGACACCTCCGCGCCCAGTTGCAAGCTGCGGATCCGGTCCGCAACCTGCCGGCTGAGGCCGCAGTTTTCGTCTCCACAGTAAACGATCACCTGCGGGGTTTCCATGATCCGCATGGCGATGTCCGCCTCGAAGGCCTGCATGTCCTCGTCCGCATCCAGATTCCACAGCGCGGAGCCGGGCACACCGTTTTTCTCCCAATCCTTGCGGTGGCGGGCGTCCACCCACAGGACCGGCTCATCCGGGGAAATCTGTTGGAGACAAATCTCGTCGGGCTTGAGAGTCGCCGGATCGCAGCGGAGGGTGCGGACCGGGGGCCCTTTCAGCCAAAATGTCCCACCCGCCGCCAGTGCGGAAATGAAACCGATCGCAGCCAACTGCCCGAGGGAATTCATTGCCGTGAAACGCCCGCGGCTGCGGGGGTGAACTTGCGCACGACGGCGAATGCCTGCTGGGTCTTCTGCTTGGAGATCTTGCTGTCGGTCTCGATCCGGATGATGCTGAGGTCCGGTAAGTCAACGGACTTCGGAGTGACCACGAGGTCGTAGCTCCGGCCCTTCTCAAGGGTTTTCAGCTCGCAGGTGAACGTATCCTTGGATTTCACGTCCACCACATGGATCAAACTTCCCTCGGCGATCCGGATCTGGATGGTCTTCGGCTCCAATTTTTCGCCGATCGCCCAAGAGAGGGTTTTGGGTTCCAGATTGACGAGCACCGGAACGTGAATGTTGACCTTGAGATAGACGGATGGTTTGTCCGGTGGGTCATCGTCGAGCCAGACGGCGATTCCCTTTTCGACGCTGCCGGTCGTGTTGCCGACGTCGAAGGTGGTGCGGATCACTCCGGATTCGCCGGGTGCATATTTGAGTTTACCGCCTGAGATTTCCACCTTGAGGCATGAGCAGTTCGGGTCGCTCTTGGTGATGGAAACAGGTTTGTCGCTCTTGTTGGTGAATGCGAAATCGGTCGTCACGGTGGTGGCATCCACCGCGGCATCCTGTTCCTTGTTCATTTCATCAAACTCCAGTTCGCCCGCGTGGACGAGAGCTGTGAGCATCAACGCGATGGCGAGTGCGGATTTCATGCGGGTATTATGAGCCCGGTTTTTGCTTTGGCGCAAGGGCGATGCCGATAATCAACCGACCGCCACGCCACTCGGGACCGAGGATGAAGAGCGGGCGGTTGCCCTCGAGACGGACATCGGTCTTGAGAATCTTGATCTTGCTGATCCAAAGTTCGAGGTTCAGGCTGGCGGCACCCTTGCTTGGTTTGCTCCGAGCCTCGAATTTCACGAGCACCTCGTCCGATGGTCTCAGCGGCTGCGCCCAATTCTCATAGCTCCGGAACAGCGGCTGCACCTCTTTGCCCAGGATCCGATAGCTCTTGAAACTGAGCCGCTCCTCGCCTCGGAGCCGGGTTTCGGTGTCCTTGGACACCCCGGCGGCTTTGGTTCCGGCGGCATCAGGGTCGCCATTGGTCGCGTGGTAAACCGTGAATTCAACCTGCCCGATCACGGCCTTGCCGGGATCCTTCTGGGCGAGAGCGCGGTGGGAGGAAGCCACGCACATCATCGCCAGACCCAGCGCCATCCATTTCCGGCGACCCATCATCGGATCGTTCCAGCCCCCGGATTCATGGCCCCACCGGCGGTTGAATCCATCTCCCGATCCATCGGCACATACACCGTTTCCGAGAAATCCGTGGTATCCGGGATGGCCGCCACGCCGTTGAGAACGATGACGGTCGCAGACGCCTGGGCACTGGCAAACCACTCGGCATTCACTCCTTTTTCCGGAGTATAAATCACGGGTTCCACCGGGATTGCCTTGGGAGCACCCGCGACATCATATTCCGGCGGTGCATTCCGGGTCTTGGTTCCTACCCAAAACGTGAGGACCATGCCCGCGCAGGCAGCCATCGGCATCAAGAAGGATTTCCGGAAAAACGTCTTCCGTGGCACCGCCTTGGGTTGCGAATCACGGATCGCCTGCATTACCCGGCTATTGAAGAAATCCGGATAGGGTGGTTCTTGCACCGCGGGAATGGCCGAGGCGACCATCGCCCGCCATGCACGCGTTTGCGCGCGCGCCGCCAATTGATCGGGTTGGCTCATCGCCCACGAGTCCACGGCGGCGAGATCCTCACCTTGCAATTCATCTTCCAGCCACAGGGCCAGCGTTGCTTCATCTGGATTCGTATTCATCTTTTAGCAATACTTGGAGTTTTTGACGCGCGTAATAAAGCCGGCTCATCACCGTGCCCAGGTTGCTCGACATCGCGTCTGCGATTTCCTTATACGACAATCCCTGGACGTCTTTCAAGATAACGACTTCGCGGTGCTCTGCGGATAATTTTCCTAAAGCGGCCTCGATCTTCACCCGCAGCTCGCCGTGAGCCATGGTCTCATCCGGGGATTCGCCACCGGACGGCGTGGTGAAAGAGCCGGAATCGATCCGCTCCCTCACGAAAATCTCATCGTTCAGCTCACCGGCGCTCTGGATCTTCCGCTTCCGCGTCCAATCATAGACCGCATTGTGGGCGATCCGGTAAATCCAGGTGGAAAACCGCGCCTTGGCCTCGAATTTCGGCAGGGCATGCCACGCTTTGATGAAAACATCCTGACAGATGTCCCACGCGTCGGCTTCCTGATGAATCATGTTGCGGATCATGGCGAATATTCTTCCTCGATGCCGGGTCACCAACGCGTCATAGGCAGTCATATCGCCTTTCTGCGCCAGCGCGACCAATCGGAAATCGTCGTCCGGATCATTCAGCGAAGCATCCGAATCGACAGAACCAACGGGTCCCGGCTCGATTTTTGACGGTTCGCCACGCGATTTATTCATGATTCAGGAAAAAACTCACCATTGCGGCCTTTGGTCCGCATGCCCGCCAGAGTGACCGCCGACTGTCACCCACGCAACCCGGAATCTCCCGAATGTGTCCCGGCTGTCTCAGCCGGTTTTCAGGAGTGAGGACACTCCTGTCCTCACTATTATTCTATCGTGAGATAGAAATGACTCTCTTCCCCAACCTCATCGGCTGTGCGGACAGGAATGTTCGCACTCCATATTATAGCCTGCCAAGGAACGCCACATCGCTCCACGACGCGGACGAACCAAGCCGCGCAATGCGCTTTCCCTCCTCAGGCCAAATGTAAACCCGTCGTCCACCGGAGCCGATGAGGGCTGCAAAATCCGGTGGCTGGCTGCGGGAAAGGCAGCCACGATTCCAGAATGCTGCGGGCATCGGCTGGTCGATGGACCGCTCCACCTCGATGGCCCCGAATCCAGGTCTCGTGGCACGGGTGTTGCGCCAGATTCCTCCGCCGAACATCGGGTTGACCGAGGAGGGGCTGGCCATTTCTGCAAACGCTTCCGCAGAGATGCCGTCCGAATTATTTCCCGCTAGAAGCCGGCCGATGGTCATTCCGAGACGACCCAGCTCGTTGACGCTAAACTCGGTGCCGGTGGAGAAATAGGGAGTTCCCTGCCTGTCCGAGCGCCAGTTTCCCGCGTAAAGTCCGATGGGTTTCATCACGGTTCGGTTCATGAAATCAGAGAGCAACTGATGCCGGAGGACGAGCTTGCGCCTCATCACCTCTGCCAGGATTTCCCAATGGGACGGGCCATAACGAAAGACGGTTCCAGGCGCATCGACACATCCCAACGCGGCAGCGACCCGCCCATTGTCGGCGGGGCGATTTCGATAGAGCGGGATGACACCGGACTCCATTCCTGACGTTTGTTGGAGCAACATCCGGACGGTGATTCTGGATTTCCATGGATCGCCGCGCCACTCGGTGATCGTGTCGGCCACACGCTCAGAAGGCGTTAGCCAGCCCTCGTCGGCGGCGCGGCTGGCGGCGAGTGCGGCAATCGATTTGGTGATGCTCAGTGACGGTCCACGGGCATCAGGAAGCCAGGCAGCAACCCGTCGGTTGCCCTGCCAGGCGGCCCATCCTCGCCCGCCATTTCTCCCGGCGGTGGCTTGGAGGATCTCGACATCACGGCGGGACCATCCATCAGCTTGGAAGCCGCCCGCGCATCCCGTGACGGCTGAGGCGGCGGCGAGTCCGCTGAGTTTCAGGAAATCACGCCGCGTTTCCATCATCTGCGGACGGCGATCATGAGGTTGGCATCGGAGGCTTTCATCTGATAGCCGGAACCAAAGGAAAGACCTGGAAGCGGACCGGCGGCATCGTAGGCCGCCTTGAGATCGGACTGGGAGTGCTTGGAGAAAAATCCGATGGGAGCGTCGTAGTCGCCGAACAAGCGGACATGCCATTGCTGTTGGTCGAATGCGGCATAGGGAATGCCGGAATCGTCCTGGACGACCGCATGACAATTGCCGAGCACCCAACTGCGGACGGAAGTGAATGCGACGTCCTGCATCAGATAGGACGCGGCCTTGAAATAGGCCACCGAGCCGGAGCCGGTGGACGAGAGCCAGGAGGAATAAGCGCCGCCGAACTTGCCGTTGGATAGATCCCCGGAAACGTAGGTCATCGATTTGCGGCCACGGCCAGG
>Ga0163144_10003763_pt1 | contig 34557 bp, 27 predicted proteins | sample OliLak19BULKMAT1_FD_123175 | JGI IMG/M metagenome (GOLD analysis project Ga0163144, IMG submission 123175) | Freshwater microbial mat bacterial communities from Lake Vanda, McMurdo Dry Valleys, Antarctica - Oligotrophic Lake LV.19.BULKMAT1 | ecosystem: Environmental > Aquatic > Freshwater >...
CTAAGTCAACAACGTTTTGCGCAGCGTTTCATACGCGGTTTTGGCGCATCCATCTGCGTCATCCCCGCCGCACATTAATTGGACGCCTGAAATCGCCCCAACCACAAGAAAACTTAAATTTTCCGCCGAAATATCTCCGCGCAAATCATGCTCCTGCTGCGCTTTCTTTAAAAGCTCTTTCCAAAGTATGCACCAGCGCAACTTCAGCTCGTGCACCACTGCACCTACGCCCTCATCTGCGGCACGCAGCTCCGTGCACCATAACGCAAATATACGCCCATAACTCCAATTTCCATCTTTGCTTAGGTCGGCTAATGTACGGAGAATGCGTTCGATTTTATCGCGCGCACGTCCGTTCTCCTGCTGCACCTTGAAGAAATTTTCGTTGAAACACGTCTGCAATTCGGCGAAAACGGCCAGAGCCAGTTCTTCCTTGCTTTTCCAATGATGAAACAGCGCGCCTTTGGTTATTCCCGCTTTATCGAATAGATCGTAAATACTCGTGTTGTGATAACCCTGTTGGGCAAATAATTTTCGTGCGGCTTGTAGAATCTGTTCGCGCGTTTGTATGCCGCGCGTTGAAATCCGGGTCGACGACTTCTCAGACGACATGTGACGCCTCCAAACATTCTCGCTTTAAACGGACCAACTGGTTTGGAAATTTAGGTGCTTCCGCGGAAAGATGCAAGCTTTAATGGCTAACTCTGCATTAACACATTTTACGAAGATAGCCGCGATTCGGCGGAATCTTGAGCGCCTGAATCAGGTTCTTCATGACGGATTCTCTTCGGGCCGACTATCCGCCGGCCGATCGGCATCCTTCTCGCGTTCGCGCTTCTTGGTGTCCACTTCACCATCAATCTGCCGAGAGGTCGTGGTGCCTTTGTCGTACGACTTCGGAGCCGGCAGGCCCTGGACCCGGCGCGCGTACAATTTCATGTAGCGCACAAACCGCGTAAAGGCGCAGAAACTGCACACCGCAAGGCCCGGAATGCCGTCCAGAAATCCGCGCTTGAGGAAATACATCTTGAAAAATTCCCAACCCGGATGCAGGAAGAAATTCCAGAAGTGCGGCTTGCGGCCTTCGCGATGGTAACGCTCGGCCGCCTGCGTGGTGTAGCGGTTGAATCGCTGAAAATAGCGGTTCAGTCCATCGGGCGCGCAGGTGATGTGATCCAATTTTGCTTTTAAATGCCCCGACTTCAGCATTTTTCCTGATGCACTTTTGATCTCAACGTCCGCGTGCACATCGCGTTCGGCGTAGCGGCCCATGTCGCGGTGGAACAGCCGTTGAACATCGTTGGTTTCCCAGCCCCCATGCTTGATCTCGCCACCTAGAAAAAAGTTGCGGCGAATCACAAAGTACCCTTTTTGTTCCGGCCCGCCGGGCCGCGCAAGCAGGCCTTTGATTTCAGCTTTCAAGTCTTTGGTCATGCGTTCGTCGGCGTCGATGATGAAGACCCACTCATGCGCGCATTGCGGAAGGGCCCAATTCTTCTGCGCGGCTGAATTCACGTATTCGTGCTGAATCACGCGAGCGCCAAAACGGTGTGCAATCTCCAGCGTCTTATCGGTGGAGAAACTGTCGACGACGAAGATCTCGTCAGCCATATCCTGGATGGATTCCAGACACGCCGCCAGATTAAGTTCCTCGTTGAAGACAGGCACCAGCACGCTCAGCTTTTCAGCCATGGCTCCCCGCGAAAAGGTCCGGTATTGTCGTTAACAGACGCTTCAGTAAGCAGTTACTTTAACAGAAATGGCGGCTGAAAACGAGTCGTTCAGCGAAGCGAACGCGGGGTGACGGTCGATTTCATGAGTTCATTTCAGCCGGATGAGCGTGGCCTTTGCCTGGCCTGAGTACGGCATGTTGGCGGCAGCCAATCGGGCCAGTTCCGCTCTGGCGTCAGCGCCGCCTAATAGACCTAGAATCTCAATGGCGGTCACGGTGCGGAAATCCGCAGTGCCGCCGATCCGCGCCAGCAATGCCTGGACTCGCACGCGCACTTCCAGCGAGGGGTGCTGAAGCGCGCCCAACAAGGCTGTCCGAGCCGCTACGCCGCGCTGCGCAAGCTCTTCAAAGGCGTTGGCGCGGAGCTGAAAATGAGCGTCATCAAGCGGCTCGATCAGTTTTTCAAAATCGGTCGCCGCACGCGATGACGCGTCACGCACTCGCCGCACGATTTCTGGTACAGCCGCAGCACCTTGTTCGGCGAAGAAAGCGAATGCAGCAGCCCGATCTTCGTAGTTCGCGGATTTCAGTTTCTCCCACGCCTCATCGGCATTCGCGGGTCTCCCGTTGGCAACGATGGTCATCGGCGGCCGCGTCAAATCCCAAACCACCAGGCCTTCCGCCGCGGAGAGGCTGATCGCGCGCTTGCCGCTGGGATCCACAAGGATGCTCGTGGGTGTGCTGACGAGACGGAACCGGCGAAGTTCAACGCCCGAGTCCACCTCCCATTGACGCACCGTTCGGTCTGCGGAGCCCGATAAAATGGTGCGGCCATCAGGCGAAAACGTGAGGCATGAAATATCCGCTTTATGGCCGAGTAGTATGCGCTGAACCTGACCGGTAGCGACTGACCAAACCCGCAGACGCCCGCCCGCCGGTTCGTTGTCTTCGGACTCCGACCACTGCTGCCGGTTTCCACGCGTCGAAATTCCCAGCGCGCCATCGGGGGAAAGAGCGACCGCCGCCACGGAGCCATCATGGTTGGGCAGCGTGCGCAGTTCCTGGCCGCTGAGCACGTCCCAGAGCCGCGCCGTTTCGTCGTTGGCCTCAGAGACCAGAATCCGCCCGTCGGTGGAAAAGGCAACGGCGTCTATGGCGAGCGAACTGGCGCCGGGCACTTCGTTAGGAACTTTATGGCCGGTGAGAACATGCCTTTTGGAACCGGTTTTCAAATTCCAAATGTGAATGCCGACGGAATCCGTGCACGCCATTAAAATGCCATTACTCGAGACGGCTAGGCCGCTGACCATGCCTTTGTGATCGTCAAATTTCCGCAGCGGTTTTCCGGCGACGGCATCCCATTCATGCACGCCTTCTTCGCCGCACGTAAAAACACTCTTCCCATCCGTGGCAAACGCGACACTTTTTACTTCCCCAATCTCCGCGTTGATCGCAAGCAGCAGCTTGCCTTGAGCCACATCATAAAGACGGAGCTTTCCGTCTTTACCTGCGCCCGCAGCGATTTTTCCATCGCTGGAAATCGCGAGCTTTCCCATCTCGTCGCCAGGACCAGAGTACACCAGGGCGCCCACTGGCAGCTTGACGGGTCCTGCAGGCCTGCCATTCAAGACGTCAAAATCGAGATCATCGTCGCCGCCATGCAGCAGCAGCGGAATGAGACAAGCCAGCATGAGGCCCGTCTGGAGGGATAAGCGTTCAATGCGACCCATGAACGCAGTCTAAAGACCGCGCTGCAAAGTCCAAGGCCTAATCTTCGCTTTGCCCTCCCGCGCGCTGAACTAAACTCACCTCTCGGAAGGAGTAGCGAACGGTGCGTGTTTGCGAGCTGGTGAGATGAAAAGCGATCGTGGCCGACATCGAAGTTCCCGAACTACAGAATTCAGCATCCACCAAATAAAAACTGGAAGGCAAGGCCTTCCAGTTCACTCTAATTTAAATTCGGGCCGGTTAGAATTCGACTACAAAACGCTTCATCGAGCCGAGAATTCCAAGCACGAGCGTCACGAGACCGCACACGATGGCACCGAAGAAGAAGCTGGCCTGAGCTTCAATCGGCCCCGCGGCGTCGATAATTTTTCCGTCGGCCGTGAGCTGCTTGCCGGAGACCCAGGCACTCGATCCGCCGATCCACATCACGATGCAGATGGACGTGAAGATGAAGAAGACGATGGCGATGATGCCGAAGAGGCGTTGCTTTTTCTGGACGGACTCCACTTCGGAATGTTCCGCGGCGGTGAGATTCTGAATACGGCGAGCGCACACGGGGCAGATGATGTCCCGTTCCTCAGCCTTCAGATCCGCTTCCCGAATCGTTGCACATTCGCTGCAGCGCAATTTAACGGCAATGCTCATTCTTCAACCTCCGCCTCAGCCACATAAAACATCCGCGTAAATCCTGACACGCGAAAGCCAGAATTTCCTTCGCCCAACATGAAAAATTTTGACGGCCAAAAGTGTAACTTCCCCGCCGCTTTTTGACAAGAACCTAAAAACCACGCTTTTTTGACCCCTGCCCCAAGGCATAAGAAAAGCTCGCGGCTGAATATCGGCCGCGAGCGGGGATCTATCTAAAGGAAGGTTACTTATTCCTTGATGGCGCGCAATGCCTCGTCCGCACACCAGCAGTCGAATCCCTGCTTGCGCTTCTTCAGTCGGCGCAAGGGCTCAATGGCGCTTGCCGCTTCTTTGCCGATTCGACCGAGCGCGATCGCGGCACTGACGCAGATGTCATCCTTCTCGAGCGCCTCGATCAAACCCGGCACCGCCAGGCCCGCTGCCGATCCCAATTCGCCGAGAGCCGTGATCGCCGCGACACGCACCACCCAGTCCCTGTCTTCCATCGCTTCCATCAGCGCGGGAACGGCCGCTTGCGCGTCCACGCCCATGTCCGCCAGTCCACAGATGGCTTTGACGCGCTGGCTGCAATCACCCATCTTCAGGGCGTCGATGAGCGTTGCGACGCGGTCTTCTCCGATGATCAACGGGCTGATATTCGTGCGCCTGTCCGTTATGATAGGGTCGATTCCAGCGGTGATGTTTCGGGCGCAATTGGCTGCGGCCTGGGCCAGGGTACGAACCATAAAGTGGTGCTCCTCATTATTTGTGGCGTGGGCGGAGTGACACGCCGTGTGAATAGTTTGACCAGCACAGAAGGAATCGGCTGCGAAATCTCAATTTCCGTGCCGATTTTGCGATCCCCTATCGAGTGACTGCTTCCATTACCCGCTGCATGCCTATCGCAATGACGTAAGGTATTTTCGCCTAAGTTATTAGGCGATGATGTAGACTCGCGGCTGATTTGCTTTTAGTTTTCGTAAGGATGGTTAATCATACCAACGCTTACCAAACTGGAAAAAGACAGTGTTACTACTCCCTCTAGGATGCAGAGCGACAGGACCAACATGAAATCAGCGAAACGTTCATTCACACGTTCCAGAAAAGCCTTCAGTGAAGCCTCCGGCTATTTTCCGGGCGGGGTGAATTCTCCAGTTCGCTCGTGGAAAAGCGTGGGTGGCGATCCTTTTTTCGTCGCCAGCGCCAAAGGCGCCGAACTCGTCGATATCGATGGCAATCGCTATGTCGATTTTGTGGGTTCCTGGGGGCCCATGATTCTGGGACATTGCCATTCCAAAGTTGTTTCCGCCATCCGCAAGCAGGCGCTGAATGGAGCCAGCTACGGTGCGCCGACGGAACTGGAATCGCGCCTGGCCCAGAAAGTTCAATACCTGTTTCCGTCCTTGGAACGCATGCGCTTTGTCTCTTCCGGAACGGAGGCCTGCATGCATGCTGTCCGTGTGGCGCGCGGGTTCACCGGCCGCGAAAAAGTTATCAAGTTCGAGGGCTGTTACCACGGCGCGTCGGACCCGATGTTGGTGAAAGCCGGCTCCGGCGTCGCTACGTTCGGCTTGCCGGACTCCGCAGGCGTGAATGCCAGCACAGCCGCCGATACGCTCACCGCTCCTTTTAACGATCTGGCGTCCGTGCACGCGTTATTGGCAGCGAACAGAGGCCAGGTTGCGGCAATCATTATCGAACCGGTGGTGGGCAATGCTGGCGTACTGATTCCGCGGGAAGGGTTTTTAAAAAGTCTCGCCAAACTGGCGGCTGAAACAGGCACGCTATTGATTTTTGATGAAGTGATGACCGGGTTCCGGCTCGCGGCGGGCGGGGCGCAGGAGCTTTATGGCATCCAGCCCGACATGACGACGCTAGGGAAAATTCTCGGCGGCGGGCTGCCTTGCGCGGCCTACGGCGGGCGCAAAGAGATCATGGAGAAAGTGGCGCCGCTGGGGCCGATTTATCAAGCCGGCACGCTCTCTGGAAATCCGTTGGCGATGGCCGCTGGATTGGCGACGCTGAAACAGTTAAGCGAACCGGGCGTCTATATAGAGCTTGATAAAATATCGGCGACTATTGCTTATCACATTCAAGAGGCGGCGGATGCGGCGGGCTGGGCGGAAAAAATATGCCTGAACCGGGTGGGGAGCATGTTTACGCTCTTTTTCTCAAAGGGACCCATTCTCAATTTCGCAGATGCCAAGAATTCCGACGCCGGCATCTACGCTCAATTCTTCCGCGTCATGTTGAATCACGGCGTTTATCTGCCGCCCAGTCAGTTCGAAGCCGCGTTCGTCAATCTGAAGATGGACCGAAAAATCATCAAGCGAGTGGCCAATGCCGCCAAGGCTGCGTTTGCCAAGTTGGATTAGTTATTGTCCTCACGCAAAGCCGCCAAGGCGCAAAGAACAGCAACGAATTAAATTGGAATAAAAAAAGGGCGCCGCAGAGGCGCCTATTATTTTTAGTTACTTGGCCGTTGCCGTTCTTTGCGGCTTTGCGTGAGATAGTAATTACGCCGCTTCGTCGGACAAGAAAATTTCGTACTTCTCGAGATTGCATTCGAATTCTGATTTGCCGTCGGAAAGTTCCACCATGGCGAACGGTTCGTGCGGGTAGATTTTCTTAATAGTCAGCAGAGGCCCAATCGCTGTGCCCGCTTTTGTCGATCCGTCCCAGGGATGAATGCGGCGGACGGCGTCTCCAACATAAAGGTTCAGTAAAACTGCGCTTCCCACTGCATCCTCCTTTCTTGTTTGTTTCGCTTCCTGTTTGACTACCTGAATGACGTATGAGCGTTGAAAATTTTCAATATTTTTTACATTTTAATAGATTATTTATCGCCGCAAAAGACCGCACTCTTGAGCATTCAAGCGTTAAGATTGTGCGATTGATTCAAGGCTCGTTTGGCAGTATTCAGAATGGCTGAGTGCCGTTGATGCCCGGCCGCCCCCTTAGAGCCTTCGACCTATCATGCGTACAACCATTCAAGACATCCTGAAAATGAAAGCCACCGGGCAGCCCATTGCGGTGCTCACCTGCTACGATTACACATCCGCGCGCATTCTCGATTCCGCTGGCGTTCCGGTCCTTCTTGTCGGAGATTCTCTCGGCATGGTCGTGCACGGTTTCGATTCCACGCTGCCTGTTACGCTGGACATGATGATCCTTCATTGTCAGTCCGTGGTTCGTGGGTCGAAAAACGCGCTGCTCGTGATCGACCTGCCGTTCGCGAGCTATTCAAATACCGACTATCCGGGCACCCTGAAAAATGCCGCGCGCGGGCTGGCCGAAGGCGGCGCGCAGGCCGTCAAGATTGAAGGCGGCGCGCGCATGGCGTCGGTCGTCGCCAGCCTCGTCGGCGCGGGCATTCCGGTCATGGGCCACATCGGCCTGACGCCGCAATCCATTCATCAGCTCGGCGGCTACCGCATGCAGGGCAAGGACGAAGGATCGCGCAAACGCCTGCTCGCCGATGCCCTGGAACTCGAGTCCGCCGGCGCGTTCGCTATCGTGCTGGAACTGGTCCCGGCTGACCTCGCCAAACACATTACCGAGCGCCTGAAAATTCCGACGATCGGCATCGGCGCGGGAAAGGATTGCGACGGCCAGGTGCAGGTCTTCCATGACGTCTTCGGGCTCTACGAAGATTTTGTCCCCAAGCACACGCGCCGCTACACGGAAGCCGCCCAATCCATTCGCGACGCCGCCAAGGCCTACATGAGCGATGTGGGGGCCAAAAAGTTCCCCGAAAAGTAAGCCGCTAAAAACCGATAACGGACGATTGACAACATGGCAATGCGAAAAATATCTGAACGGCAGCGACGCGTGGAACTGGGCGAACTGGCTCCCGAACAACCGGCGCTCTCGCGTCAGCCGCGCGTCATCGTCATCGGACACAAAAATCCCGACACCGACAGCATCGCCGCCGCCGCCGGCTACGCGCAGCTCAAACGCATGATGGGCATGGTCGACGTGGAGCCCGCCTGCGCGGGATTGCCCAGCGCCCGAACCAGTTTTCTCTTCAAGCATTTTGACGTCCCGCTGCCCGCCGTCCTTTCCGACGTTCATCCGCGCATCAAGGACGTTCTCGATCCGAGGCCCGCCACTGTCTCCGCCGGCCAGACGCTTTTGGAAGCCATGTCGGTGTTGCAGCGCACCCGCCAGCGCCGCGTGCCGGTTATCGACAGCCAGAGAAAATACCTGGGCATGGTGAGTCTCTTCGACATGGCCGACCGCATGGTTCTGCAGGCCGGTCAAGCTGATTTCGAAGGGGAGGGCGGGGGCTTGATGGGCCGCCAGATCAACACGTCCATCGCTCACATCGCTGAAGTTCTCAAGGCTAAAGCGATCTCGCTTTATCGCGATGGCATCATCGAGCTGCTTGAAGTGTACGTCGGCGCCATGAGTGAAAGTGCGCTGCGCGAACGCATGTCCCGGCGCGACGGCCAGCGCATCGCACTCGTCGTCGGCGACCGCCACGAAATTCACAAGCTCGCCATCGACCTGAAATTGCGCCTGATGGTCGTCACCGGCAATTTTCCTGTCGACGAAGATCTTCTCGACGAAGCGCGCTCGATCGGCACCAGCATTCTGCAGACGCCCTTCGACTCCGCCACCACCGTCCGCCGCTTGAAATTCAGCGCGCCGGCCGAATCGATGTTGCAAGAGAACGTCACCACGTTCGGCGCGGAAGAAAAGCTCGCCGACATGCGCGATATCATCTCCAGCGAGAAAGACGATGTCTTCCCCGTCGTCGACGACAACGGCCGCCTCGAGGGCGTCCTGACGCAGGAGATCCTCGAGCAGGAACTGCCGCTCAAGCTGATCCTCGTCGATCACAACGAACTGGCGCAGGCCGTGGACGGCGCCGACGAAGTGCCGATCATTGAAATCCTGGACCATCACCGCCTGGGTTCTCAGCAGACCGCCATGCCGATCAACTTCATCAACGAAGTCGTCGGCTCGTCCTGCACCCTCGTGAGCGAACAGTTTCGCCGCTGGGATCACAAACCCACACCCGACATGGCCGGAATTCTGATGGGCGGTATCATTACCGATACCCTCATGTTGCGCTCCCCGACCACAACCCCGCGCGACAAGCAGGCCATTGAGTGGCTCAAGGAAATCAACGGCTCCGATCCGAAAAAACTGTCGGAAGAAATTCTCTCCGTCGGCTCCAGCATCGCGACGCAGCCGGCGCGCAGCGTCGTCACCGGCGACAAAAAAGACTACAATACCGAACGCTACAAGTTTGCCGTGGCACAGGTCGAAGAAGTCGGCTTCGAAAACTTTTTTGCCAAGCGAGGCGAACTGCTGCGCGAAATGCGCGCCATCCGCAAGGAAGAGAAATACGATTTCTTCGGGCTGCTGGTCACCAACGTGGTCCGCGAAACCAGCATGATGCTCTGTGTCGGCGAAAAGCGCGTCCTCGACCGCATCAACTACACGCGCCTCGACGAAAGCACCTTTGATCTTCCCGGAGTGCTCAGTCGCAAAAAACAGCTCCTCCCCCATCTGCTGAAAGTTTTGGAATAGAACTATGAGGAATTAGGCATCGACTGTTTTGTATAGTTCTACAACGTTGTTACGCGTGACTTTGGCAATAAAGGGCGGCGCCGTTTCATTGGCCCTCGCAGTGATTTTGTCCAAGTTGGCAACAAAAATATCGGCCATTTCTGAGCCAGTTAAGTTGCCGGACGTTAAAACAAATGCCTTCACCTTTGCGGCAATTAGCGCATCACGTTCCGCTATGTGGTGTCGAATATTTTTGTCTTTTGTAAGTACAACCCAGTTCTGTTTTCCTACTCGCGCTAACCAATCTTTGTCGCTTGTTCCGATCGCGATATTGCCTGAGTAACCACGAACGACTGCGCCAGCTTTTTCAAGCGCCGTTGAAACGCCCTTCCCTAAACATTCATCGATGAAGAATGTGACAGGCTCAGGCCGCCCGGCCTCCGAGCTCGTATCGGATTGCTTCTTCGATTTCAGTCGCCTTGCGCCCATAGTCTTTGACCAGCGACTTAATCGAATCGCCAGCCGTATATCGTTCAGCAATCGTCGCGGTTGGAATTCGTGAGCCTTTAATGCAAGGCTGCCCGAACCGAACGTTAGGATCTATCAAAACAACATGTTTCGAGAATTCCATTCGAGGCGTCGTCACTGGGTACATCTGAAATGGAATCGAATCTCCAAATTTCAATCGGCTAAGATATTGAACCATTACCGGCCTCATCGCCATTTGGCCAGCTTCGGAAACGCAAATGAGCTTTCTTTGATCTCGTACAAAAATTTCCTTTCCGTCAGTTAAAAATTTCCGATCAAATAATGGCGCGTCGGAACCCCAATTTTTCTTCACGTAGGAAATCGCTTTGCGAATTTTAGAAAGATGAACCTCGTGCCCACGCAAGAGTGAACTCAAACTGAACACTTCGACGAGATTTCTAAACGACATCAGTCTTCTAGACTTGTCCGCTACTTCGATAACTGGCTCGGAGCCCTCTTGACCCAAACTCCAGCATAGCACGCTCGAACGCGGTAAACGCAGATGATGTGCTACATCTCCGACGGTATAAAGCGGGGTTTCTATAATTTTAACGTTTGCTTTAATTTTAATTTCCAAGCGGTCCTTCTTTCTTATTCCGTATACTATTTTTCTGAGTATCGGAAATCCAGCGCATTTGCTTTATTCTTTTACTTCTTCCACTTCTTCTTCCCATACGGCGCGGGCGCTTCCATCCCGCGATCCGCTTTATCGGGCGCCCCCCGCGATCCGCGGCCCTTCTTGCGGCGCAGGCCGCCAATGCCGCGGTCAGGCACGATCTCACCTTTCACTTTCAATAGTTCATCGCGCAAATGGGCCGCTTCCTCAAATCGGAGCTCATCCGCCGCGCGTCCCATCTCCTCCTCCATCAGCTTGATCTGCGCCACCTTATCGAGCGTCACGCCGTCGATGCCGCTGGCCTGCTCCTCGATCCGCCGCATTTTAATAATGCCCTCGATGCCTTCGCCGATGGCCTTGCGAATCGACACCGGCGTGATGCCGTGCTTGGTGTTGTACTCCACCTGTTTCGTGCGCCGCCGGTCCGTCTCCTCGATGGTCTGGCGCATCGCGTCGGTAACACGATCGGCATAAAAAATGACACGACCGTTCAGGTTGCGCGCGGCACGCCCGATGTTCTGGATCAGCGAACTGCGGCTGCGCAGGAAGCCTTCCTTGTCCGCGTCCAGCATCGCCACCAGCGACACCTCCGGCAGATCAAGTCCTTCACGCAACAGATTCACCCCGACGAGGACGTCAAAATTCCCGAGCCTTAAATTTTTCAGAATCTCGACGCGTTCGATCGCGTCGATCTCCGAATGCAAATAGCGGCAGCGCAACCCCGCCTCCCGCATGTACGTCGCGAGGTCCTCCGACAAGCGCTTGGTCAGCGCCGTGATCAGCACGCGTTCGCCCTTCGCCGCGCGCTCACGCACCTCTTTCAGCAGGTCGTCGATTTGTCCCGTGGTGGGCCGGATCTCAATGGGCGGTTCGATCAGGCCCGTCGGCCGGATGATCTGCTCGATGATGCGCCCCGCTGATTTCGTCAGTTCGTACTCGGCGGGTGTCGCACTGACATAAACCGTCGGCGGCGCGATCGATTCGAACTCCTCGAATTTCATCGGCCGGTTGTCCATCGCGCTTGGCAGCCGGAAGCCGTGCTCCACCAGCGTGCCCTTGCGCGACATGTCGCCGTTGTACATCGCGCGCAACTGCGGCATGGTCACGTGCGACTCGTCGATGAACAGCAGGTAGTCGTCTTTCGGAAAAAAGTCCATCAAGTTGTAGGGACGGCTGCCGGGGATGCGGCCGTCGAAATGCCGCGAATAGTTTTCAATGCCGTTGCAATAGCCGACTTCCTCCAGCATCTCCAGATCGTAGCGCGTGCGCATCTCAAGGCGCTGCGCCTCCAGGATTTTCCCCTGGTCGCGCAGCACCAGCAGCCGCGCACCCAGTTCATCGCGGATACCCTGCAGCGCGCGTTCGACACTCTTTTCAGGCATCACGTAATGCTTCGCCGGAAAGATCGCCACCGACTCGAAGTCTTTCAAAATTTCGCCCGTCAGCGGATTGATCTCCATCAGTCCTGAAATCGTGTCGAAATCCAACTCGATGCGGATCGCCGTCTGTTCGTACGCCGGAAAAATTTCGATGGCATCGCCGCGCACGCGGTATTTTCCGCGCGAGAAATCGATCTCATTGCGCTGGTAATGATTGTCCGACAACTTGCGTAGAATATCCGTGCGCTCCAGCGCCTGTCCTTTCTCCAGGATCACCGCCATCTGTGAATACACATCCGGCGAACCCAGTCCGTAAATGCATGACACCGACGCCACGATAATCACGTCCGAGCGCGACATCAGCGCCGATGTCGCTGATAGACGCAACCGGTCGATATCCTGATTGATCGCCGCGTCCTTCTCAATATAAATGTCGCGCGCCGGAATGTAGGCTTCGGGCTGGTAGTAATCGTAATAGCTCACAAAGTACGCCACCGCATTGTTGGGGAAGAACGATTTAAATTCGCTGTAAAGCTGCGCCGCCAGCGTCTTATTATGGCTGATGATCAGTGCCGGCCGCTGCAGGCGCTGGATCACATTGGCCATCGTGAACGTCTTCCCCGACCCCGTCACGCCCAGCAGCGTCTGGTGCTGCAGCCTCGCGTTCAGCCCGTCCACGAGCTTATCAATCGCTTGCGGCTGGTCACCTTCTGGCTTGTATTCCGAACTCAATTCAAATGCTGGCATGATGGTGTCTCGTTAAGCTCGTAAAAAAGAGCACGCGTGCCTTACTTTGCACATCCTTTATTCTTTCGATTACTCGACTCTTATCAACCTTCGATTGGAGATTTGAAAACATGCGGCAGACGATGGCGTGCCAATGACCCGCAGGGGGCCCGCGACGATATCACTGCTTTTTCTTGCGGGATTTCAGGTCGTAGAATTCGCCAGGTTTCAGCGAGACGTAATCGGGCTCTCCGGCCGCGGGGGGATCAGTGCGGTCGTAGATGCAGGTGTTGGTTTGGCCGATGACTTCGAGCGTCTGGCCTCGGACGAGAACGGCGGAGCCTTCGTCGATGCCAAGGCCCAGAAGCTGCGGGAACGTTTTTTTCAGAGCGGTCATGTCGGCGAAACGATCGCGCTTGATGAAATGCTGATCGATGGCGACTCCTTTAAGGAACCCCAGGCCGCGTTCGTAGCCTTCGGACATCATCTCCCGGTTGCCCAGCGGGTTTCCGCGCACGAGATAGTCGCCCTGAATGGTGGCGCCGGCAGACGATCCGCCGATGGCGCCGCCGCGTTCGAGGATGTCGTGCATGACTTTTTCAGCGGGCGTGCCGGAGTAGGCATCGACCAGGCGCCACTGCCGGCCACCAGTGAACCAGAGGCCTCGGGCTTCGTTGAGACTCTTGAGGAAAACGGCGTCGGAGGCTTCGGTACGATTCCGGGCATGCAGAACGCGCAGGTTTTTTGCGCCGCCGCGTTCCAGCAACTCTGTATCGAAAAGACGCGGCGGAAGATTTTCATCCAGAGCGGTGGGGATGATGACGATGAGCGCATCGGGGCCTCCGGCGGCGTCGACGAAACGCTTGATAACGGAGGTGGGACAACCACCTCCATCGATGATGAGCGTGCCTTTCCCTGAGACTTCGGCGGACGTGGGACTCCTGGGCGGAAAGGCGGCCTGCGCGCGGGCGAGCGCGGCGCGGCTGTCGGCAACGAGGTCGAGCACTTCGTTCCGCGGGAGTGAATCCGTGCGGGCGGGACGGTTCTCGGATTTCGAAAACACGCGACTGACGGTGGAACCTCCCAGGACCATCATGTTGCGGCCGGCGACGATGAGCGCGGTGTCTTCATCGATGCCAAGTCCGTAAAGCCCGGGATGTTTTTCAAGCAGACCCTGCAGCCGCGGCTGACGGTTGCGCGCGATGAAATGCTGATCGAGGACGGCGTTGGTCAAGAAGCCGAAACCGGTGCCGATTTCGGCGTCGGCCGCGCCGCGGCGAATCATGACTCGGGACATGATCGCGGCACCCGCGGACGTGCCCCCAATGACGCCGCGCCGATCCAGCAGTGCGTGAAGTTCGCGTTCCACTTGCGTGCCGACATAAGCCAGTTCCAGACGATGCTGCAAACCGCCGCCGATCCAGACACCGGTGGCATCCCGCAACGGAGCGCAAAAGGCGGGATCGTTGGCTTGATCTCGTGAACGAGTGTGTAAGACGGTCACCGAAGCAGCGCCCATTTTTGTTTTGAAGAGTTCGACGGATTTCGTGGCAGGCGGAATCTCGGCGTCTTCGCCAGCCGTGGGGATGACCACGATGCGGGCCGATTCATTTCCGGCGAAGTGCACGAACGCTTCCAGAACTTTGGCATCGAGGCGGCCCCCGCCGTGAATGATCAGCGCACCGGGGATTTTCTCTGCCGGCCGAAGCGAATCGGCGCTATGGACTACCGCGCAAACGGTGGCGAGAAGAAACAAAAGGCGGCGGCACATTTAAGAAGTGTCACCTTGAAAATGCGGGAGGCAAGCCTGAAACGGCGATTCGAGGACTGGCTTTTCGTTTGGTAGCCCATTAACTATAAGGAGGGGAAAATAAAATAAGAATTTACTTCAGTGAAACAAAAAGCCCTATATTAGGCATGGGATTCGTGGGATAGAGCAGTGCCTGGGAGTTGCGGACATGGCGATAAAAACTTTATGTAAAGTGTGTTTTAGTATGGTTTAATGCGTTTTTAAGGTAACTCGGTGCGAACCTTAAAAATGAGGATAATGGTGCCGATGTGAAATACGGTTTGTTGGGCGATCCGGTTATTCTATTTTTTATTGTGATTGACACTTGAAAGATTGTTGTTAGGTTACCTCGGCATGAAGCTCTAAAGCAGATCGGCCAGTGTGGACGGTATGTAGTCGGGCTAGGTGAAGTGAAGGAGAATGGTGATGGCGACGGGTAAAGTAAAGTGGTTCAACGATCAGAAGGGGTTCGGCTTCATTACCCCAGATGAAGGTGGAAAAGATTTGTTCTGCCACCACAGCGAGATTCAGGCAGACGGATTCCGGTCGCTGTCAGAAGGTCAGGCTGTTGAATTTGAACCGATTCAGGACGCAAAAGGTCCGAAGGCCACGAAGGTTCGCCCTATCAAGTAAGCGAATTTAAAAGTTGAACTTAAAGGGCGTCCGGTTGGACGCCTTTTTATTTGAAAAAAAGCCATTCGACTTACGTCGAGTGGCTTTTTTATGTGAACACATATCGGCGTTGAGCGCTTAAAGGATAAAGTGACGGGTTTTTTTTAAAGTCATCAAACTTGGCTTTAGCCTGCTTTGACTCGTCGGGGCTTAAACCCGTGTCCCCGAGTGAAAAAATACGGCCAGTTAAAAGCCGCAAGAGAATTCGTTCATCCAAAAAAAATGGTATCCCCATGGGGATTTGAACCCCAGTCTTCAGGCTGAGAACCTGACGTCCTGGACCGGGCTAGACGATGGGGACCCAAGAGCCATACTGCAATCGGCTTCAAGAAATGATAGCGACGAAATCGATTCGCGCAAGGCTTCTCCGCGGTTTTCGTTTGGTTCAACAATTTTGATCTGCGAACGGCTGGGAGCGTGGTTAAACTTATTTGTATGAATGGGAACGATTCCGCGGCTTCGATCGCCGTGCTCGGTTTTACGATTTTGGCGTGGGCCAGTTATCTGCCAGTGTCGAAATCGCCCGCGCTGAGGCGGACAATGTGGCCGACGCTTTTGATGATGGCGCTGGCGACGCTGGCTTCGCTGATACGCGTTGAGCGCGATTACGCCGCGAGGCGACTGGATCCGTATTCCCTTTCGGCACTCGCGGCAAGCGCGTTGTTTTTCGCCGTCTATTTTCTGGCGCTGCGTGTTCCCGTGAGCGGCAAGCGGCTCGCGCCGGGCGCGCGAATGCCGCCCATTGAACTGCCGGATGAGCGCGGTGGGACTTTTTCGACGCGCGCGTTTGAAGGGCGCGGACCGCTGTTGCTGGTTTTTTTTCGTGGGTTCTGGTGAATCTCCTGCATCGATGAACTTCGAGGTCTCGGAGTCGTTCAGAAAAAATTACAGGCGATGGGTGGAGAACTTATCGCGATCTCGACGGATCCGATCCAGCGCCTAATCGACGGACGGCCGAACTATCCCGATCTGCCCTGTATTCTGACGTCTGATGCGGACAACCGGGCCATTCAAACGTTGGGACTGGTGCAGAAGACTCCCGGAAAAGCAGTCGCGGCGCCGGCGAATATTCTGATTCGCGCGGACGGCACGGTGGCATGGACGCATTACGCAAGCATCGTGATGGACCGCCCGGATTCGAAGAATGTGGCGGCGGCGGTTGACGCGCTTTAGCGCAACTTGACATGGTGCGTGAAAATCACAGACTGTAGATATTGGCGCACACCGTCGTTGCGCGGCGATCGGAGTACTGCAGCGTGGCTCATCTCACCATCTTGACGGGCGCAACACGGGGACGAATTATTGAGCTGAATCTGGCTCCCTGTCGCATCGGCCGCGACGCTCATCTTGAGATTCCGATCAACGACACGAAAGCGTCACGCCTGCATGTCGAAGTGCTTTTCAAGGACGGCCAGTACGTGATGCGCGACATGAAAAGCAAAAACGGCACGCTTGTAAACGGGACGTCAGTCTCGGCGCTGACTCTGCAGGAAGGCGACCAGATCCAGATCGGTGAAACGCGGCTCGCGTTTTCTCTGCAGGATGCACCGGCGCACCGCATCGAAGGCCGCAATTTTGATTCGATCATGGCCACCCGCCTGCCGCTGGGAGTCGTACCTGCCTTGGGAACGGCCGGATTGAAAGACGACAATACCGCGGACAGTTTTGAAACCCTTGAGATGAGCGCACCGCTGAGCCTCCTTAATGACGATATGAGCGCTCCGCCGGTGGATGACCTCGCATCGGAAAATGCTTTAAACGCCGACACCGTCGATCTGGAAACCACGCCTGTTCCGATGGCGGCTCCGACCTTTCCACCGGTGCCGCGTACGACAGATTTTGTGGAACGGTCCAACCGTTCTCTGCGGGCGCTGTATGGCCTGGCGCGGTCGGCCGCGGAAGCGAACTCCAGCAGCGAGTTGCTATTGGCCTTGACCACCGGACTGCAGGCGGCGCTTGAAGCAGACCGCGTGACGGCGGTGAAACTGGATGAGAAGGGCGGCTGGGAGGTCGCGGACCTGCATTCGTCGCAACCGGGCGAGAAACAGGGCAAGGGCGTTGCGGCGTTTTCTAAAGTGCCGGTGTCTCGAACCATCGTCGATTATGCCGCGCGTACGCGGCGGTCGGTGCTGACGGCGCCGCGCAATGACGCGCGATTTGGGAATGCGAAGTCGATTGGGGAGCAGGGTATATCAAGTGCCATGTGCGTGCCGATTCTGGCGCATGAGCAGCTCCTGGGATTGCTGTACGCGGACCGTTTGGGTGGGCAGGATTTTGTTCGCGAGGATCAGGAATTGATGACGGCGGCGTGTTTGCAAGCTGCGCCGGCGCTCGCCAATCTGCGGCGGCTCGAAGAGGCTCTCACCAAGAAAGAACGGCTGCTGAAAGAATTGAAAAATCAGCACAATTTGCTCGGTGAAAGCCCGCGTATGAGGGACGTGGCGGCATTCATTGAACGCGCCGCGCCGACGCAAGCGGTGGTCTTGATTCTGGGCGAGAGCGGCACGGGCAAGGAACTGGTGGCGCGTGCGATTCATTACAATTCGCGCCGCAGTGATGCCGCGTTTGTGATCGTCAACTGTGCGGCGCTGACCGAATCGCTGATTGAATCCGAACTGTTCGGACATACCAAAGGCGCGTTCACGGGCGCGACTGGCGATCGCGCGGGCCGTTTCGAGATGGCGCACGAAGGCACGCTATTCTTGGATGAAATAGGTGAGCTCTCTAATTCGTGCCAGACGAAGTTGCTGCGCGTTCTGGAGCAGGGCGAACTGTCGCGCGTGGGCGAGGGCCGTGTGAGAAAAGTGGACGTGCGCTTGATTGCGGCCACGAATCGCGAGCTGCAGTCGGAGGTGAAGGCCGGACGATTCCGCGAGGATCTTTTTTATCGTTTGAATGTACTGTCGATCAGTCTGCCGCCGCTGCGCCACAGAGGCGACGATGTGCTGCTGCTGCTCAAGCACTATTTAAAAGATGCGGCATTGCGAAGCGGGCGGCCGAAGTTGGAATTTTCTGAAGAAGCTCTGGCGGCGCTCGTGAGTTACCGCTGGTCTGGAAACGTGCGCGAGTTGCGCAATTTGACGGAGCGTCTCGCGGTGCTGTGTCCGACCGAAACGATTGGCGTGCCGGATTTGCCCAGCGAGTGCCGAACGGCCGCGAGCGCGGACGTTCCGGCCGAAACGACAGTAGCATTAGTTGGCGCGCCTGCCGCCGCACCTTCGGCGCGGGCTGAGTCGGCGCTGGTGACGCTCGCCGATGTTGAGCGCGAACATATTTTGCGCGTGCTGGAATCGAGCGAGCACAATAAGAAACTGGCGGCCGAGAAACTGGGAATCGATCGCAGCACGCTATATGCGAAACTTCGCGCGTACGGGTTGCCATAGACGTTCTGAAAAGATGAGGCACAACGAGAGCGGCTGTTTGGCCGCTCTCGTTTCATTTCAAACTAGTTGTTCCCACCTTTAGTAAGGCGGAACCTTCTGAGTCGGCGTCACTAGGGGCTGAGTATCTTCGGGCGACGTATCGGTTGAGGAGAAGGTAGACGAGGCCGAACGCGGCATCGGTTTGTCCGTTACATCGTAATCAGCGGACGCTTCTCCAGTCGACGAAACATCTTCGCCGCCATTGTTTTCCAGAATTTTCTTGGCCTTTGCCGTCCAGTCCGAATCATCGCAATGGACTGAAAGGAGAATGCCGCCCGCGTTGACACGGCCTTCGTAGCGTTTGGCTTCGTACTCCGGAATGCCCATTCCAATGAGCCCTCCCGCGATGCCGCCGAGCGCGCCACCAGCTCCCGCGCCTGCGAGTGCCGCCACGATGGGACCGGCCGCGATCAGCGGTCCGACGCCTGGAATGGCGAGTGCACCGATGCCGGCGAGCCAGCCCAACGTGCCGCCGATAACCATGCCGGACCCAGCACCCAGACTCGCGCCCTCGGGCGCCTTGGTGTTGTGTTCGTGCGCGAATTCTTTACTGCCTTCGTTCTGGGGGAACAACACAGAAATATCCGTGTTGCGATAACCCGCCATTCTCAACTGTTCGACGGCGTTCTCGACCTTCTGCCGGTCAGAGAAGATTGCAAATGCCGCTGTATTTTTGCCTGCCATATTATGCCTCCTTAAGCGAGCCCGCAGAAAGGTAAGCACGTGGCCGGCCAGCTAAGTTGAATAATCATTTTGGTTTTGCGGCCTGAGGCATGCCGAACAGTCGGTCCGCTCTGGCCTCTTTATGGCAGTTCATACAGGAGGCGACTTTGCCCGCAGACGTCACGTGTTTCCCGTCAGAAGTTAGGGTTCCGTAAATCCAGCCGTCATCGGTTCCGGGTGTAGCGGGCTCGAGTTTCAACATGATAAACAACCCTGACTTCTCCTCGGCGTGGAAAAGTTTTTCACCTTTGCGGACATATGGCAGAGAGCGGTCAACCGCGCCGATCTCGTGTTCTTTGATGGGACTGTGCATCGGGGCTTTTTGCTCGATGACGCGCTGCACCGTCGACGCGGGAACTTCCTTGGGCTTCCAGCTTTCTTTTACGATTGCTTGTCCGACGTCGGACTTCAGCGCGAGGTATTTGTCGCGTTGCTTTGCGAAGAGAAAATAGATTTTATCGGCGTGCGGTGCGCCCTCGTCGCCAGCGCTGAAACGGGCGAGGCTGGGATTGGGCATTTTGCACATCCATGGGGCCCAGCGCATTTCGTCATCCACGCGCCCGTAACGGAGATATTCGGCGGCAATTTCAAGCAGGCGTGGATGAAACGCCGCGTCGTTAACCGCGGCTTCGGCCTTGCGGGCAGGTGTATCGCCGCCAAATAAACAAGAACAAAGCAGAGTGAGACAGACGAACTTGATTCTGAACATGACTGCCCTCCGTTGTGTCGAGCCTGTAGTTTACAGGCTCAAGGCGGTAGGCGCGGTAACGAGGTTGTAAAATGTCCGCTACTTTTTTTCGACGAGCCAGATGTTGCGGTAGCGCACCGGATTGCCGTGGTCCTGAAGGTGGAGCGGACCGGGCGCGGCGCTTTCCTTCAACGGCGCGGCCGTGGTATTGCGGGGGAGGGGAACTTCATTCTGAACCACAACGCCGTTGAGTTTAACGCTCATCATGGCATCCTTGGTTTTCTTCTCGCCCTCCCACGTCGCGGCAGTGAAATCGATATCGTACGTCTGCCAGGCCAGCGGCGGAAAACACATATTAAGATCGGGATCTTTGATCGAATAAATGCCGCCGGTTTCGTTGTTCTTGCCGGCCAGTCCGAATGAGTCGAGCACCTGCGTTTCGTAGCGGCTCTGAAGATACACGCCGCTATTGCCGCGATCCTGTCCCCGCGCGAAAGGCTTGTAGGGCAGGCGAAATTCCACATGCAGCACGCAGCTTCCGAATTTTTTGACACTGTTGACGCCTTGTATGAGCAACTTATCGTCGCTCATTTTTGCGCCCTTCTGAAACTGCTCGACGTTCGAGCCATCGAAGAGCACGACCGCGCCTTCCGGCGGTTTGGCGCCCAGCGTCGGACTTTCGCGTTGAATGCGTTTGAGCTGTCCCAATTCCGTTCCAGCCGTCGCCGAGACCGTCATGACGTTGTCTTTGATTTTTGCGATCCATGTGGCGTGGGTAAACGTGGTGATACCGTCAGCCGTGGCGCCATCGCACTCTTCCTTCTTGGGCTGCGCCCAGCCCTCGCCGGGAAGTCCGCCGGGATAGAGCACGGCATGAAATTTTCCACCGCCGAGCGCGATCACCTGAACCCCGGTCTTCGCCTTGTTGAGCTCGCCCGCGTATTCGCCTTGGATCAGAAAATCGGCGTCGGCCTTGGCCGGATCGATGACGGCCTCGCCGCCGGCGGCTGCAAAAGCCGGTGCGGAACTAAGAATGAAAAGCGTTATCGAGACCACAAGTACGCGATTGACGAGCATGAAGAGGCCCTCCCTTATCGCACACATTTACACCGCATACTGAAGCACGTCAGTTCAAAACCCTCGGTTTTTCAAATGCAAATGCGTCCCACGAATCGCAGAAATAGTTTCAACGCGTGACGAAGCGCGGCGATAAGTGGTGTACTGAACTGCGGAAGTCATTTATTTACATAGGCGGCGATGCATGACGGCAGCACGGTCATTACTTTGGATGATTTTCAGCGTTGCTGCCGCGGTGCAGGCCGCGGACAAAACGCCTGTCAGTTATAAAGACATCGTGCCGATATTGCGCGCCAACTGCCAGGGTTGCCACAAGCCGGATAAGTCCAAGGGCGGATTGGACAGTTCGACTTATTCAGCGCTCCTTAAAGGGGGCAAGCATGGAGTGGCGGTGAAGGCCGGCGACTCGAAGTCGCTCCTCTTAGAGCAGGTTCGGGGCGCGACGCCAGAGATGCCGCCCGACGGTGATGCGCTTAAAGCCGACCAGATCGCGTTACTTGAACGCTGGATCAAGGAAGGCGCGGAAGACGATAGCGCGTCAATTCCAATCACGATTCAAGCGGCCGTTTACAATTCCCTGCCGGCGGTGACCGCGATGGCTTTTTCTTCCAACGGAAATGTGCTGGCGGTGGCGGGCTACCGTGAGATTTTGTTGCACAAGCCGGATGGCTCGGGACTGCTGGCGCGGCTACCGTGTGAAGCGTCGCGCATCGAGGCGATCACGTATTCAAGGGATGGAAAAACGCTCGCGGCCTGCGGCGGCGTGCCGGGGCTTTTCGGGCAAGTTCTGCTGTGGGATGCATCGACCTACAAGCCGCGTGCTCATTTTAAACTGACGACTGATTCACTGTTTGGAATTTCGCTTTCGCCCGATGGCGAACGGATCGCGGTGGGCTGCGCGGATCGAACAGCGCGCGTTATTTCATCCCAGGACGGGAAGGAAGTGGTCAAGTTCGATCAGCACACGGACTGGGTATTCGGCACCGCGTTCACCGCTGATGGAAAGCGGTTCATCTCCGCCAGCCGCGATCGCGCGATGAAGCTGATCCATGCCGAGAACGGCGACTTGCTTGATGACGTCAACAAGCAGACCGAGCCGATTTTGTGCATGGCCCGGCATCCCACAGAGGAGCTCGTCGTCTTCGGCACCGAAAAGGGAATGATCCGCTCGTACAAAATGCTCGACTCGTCGAAGCGCGACGAAAAAAATGACGATCCGAACCGGGTCAAGGAATACGACCGGCTTCCAGGCGCGGTGCAAGTCATATGCTACAGCGCGGACGGAGCGTTCATCGCGGCTGGCGGCATGAGCAAAGAAGTGCGCGTCTTCAAATCAGAGGGCGGCCGGTTGTCAACCATTACGGGATTCACCGGACCGGTTTATGCGCTGGCATTTACTCACGATGGAACGCAGATCGGCGTCGGCGGTATGGACGGAAAAATACGAATTTACGAGACGAAGTCGGGCAAACTTGTTAAGGCGTTCCCTTCCATTCCGGGCATGGCATCGCCGTCCGATTCGGCCGCGCCTGAAATTTCGTCCAAGCCTGTAAAGTGATCTGGCGAAATAATCCCTAATAAGGCGATTCGAAAGCGTCCGCAGAAAATCTATTTCACGCTCCTTTGGAATTAATTCAGAATCTCTTAACTTTCGAGTTGCTAGAAGGTAAACAGTGTTGAGGCCGCTTCGAAGGGGCTTTGGATGCTGTGTGTGTTACGGGCAAAACGAAACAACTCGCGCTGGGCCGATCAATGAACCAGAACAACAATCTCGCAAAACTGCATCTCGCGCTGATTGTTGTGCTCCTTTGCGCTGACTTGCAAGCCGCCGATAAAGAGAAATTTGTTCGCCTTGTTGTGCAACCGAGCGCGATGACGTTGCGCGGCAGCGGCGACGAACAGGGGTTGCTCGTGACGGCGGTGTCGAGCACGGGCCGGTTGGTGGATGTCACACGCCACTGCAAGTACGCCGTGAAGAAATCGAAAACGATCACCGTCGATGCCAATGGTATTTGCCGCGCCACGGCGGACGGTGAGGCCGAAGTGACCATCGAAGCCAAGGGTCTCAAAGAACGCATCATTCTCAGCGCGGTCGAAACGGCAACTAAGCCAGTGCCTTCATTTCGTCAGGATGTCCTTCCGGTGTTGACCAAGACGGGATGCAACTCCGGCGCGTGCCACGGAAAATTGGCGGGGCAAAACGGATTCAAACTATCACTGCGCGGCTACGCACCGGAATGGGATCACGAGTGGCTGACGACCGAAGTTTCGGGACGGCGCGTGAATTTTTCGAATGCCACCGACAGTCTGCTGGTGCTCAAGCCGATCGGCACGGTGCCGCATGAAGGCGGAAAAAAGTTGACCGAAGGTTCCCGCGAACACCGCCTCCTTGTGGAGTGGATTAGCGCGCGCGCGCCGGGCCCCCTTGCAAGCGAACCCGATCCGTCGCGCATCGAGGTGTTTCCCGGAAACCGCACCCTGCGGCTGGACGATGCACAGCCGCTGATCGTGCGCGCGCATTATCCGGATGGCCGCGTGCGCGACGTGACGTGGCTCAGCCAGTTTTACTCCAATGATGAGACGGTTCTTTCGGTTTCGCCGCAGGGCCTGGTGAAGCCTCTGCGCGCGGGCGCGGCGGGAGTGCGGGTGCACTTTCAGGGACTTGTGGAGGTGCTGATTTTTACGATGCCGCACGAAAACAACGTGCCGGCCGATGCGTTTTCAAACAAGAACAACCTCATTGATGAGCATGTGTTTTCGATGCTGCAGAAACTGCGCATTCCGCCATCCGCATTGTGCACTGACGCGACCTTTATGCGGCGCGCATTTCTGGATGCGACCGGCGTGCTCCCTGATGCGGACGAAGTACGCGCATTTGTCGATGATAAGAGCAGCCACAAACGCGAGCGCTTGGTTGAGCTGCTTTTGGAACGGCCGGAGTTCGTCGATTTCTGGACGCTTCAGCTTGCCGACTTGATGCAGAACCGCAAAGAGCGCGATCATGACGTGCGCGGGACGAAAGGCGTGCGCGCCTTTCAGACGTGGTTGCGCGCTCAGGTTGCCGCGAACCGTCCCTGGAATGAGCTCACGCGCGACGTCTTGACCGCAAAGGGCGATTCGGTGGGGCAGCCGGCCATTGGTTATTTCATCACGACCATCGGCGAGAAAAGCAACGTCGAAGAATCCGAGGTAGCCGATTCGGTGGCGCAATCCTTTCTGGGGACGCGCATCGGCTGCGCCAAATGCCACAATCACCCCCTTGAGAAATACACGCAGGATGATTACTTCCATTTCGCGGCATTTTTCTCGCGCGTGTCGCTGAAGCGCGAGGACCCGGTGAAAAATCCCACACGGCTTTTTACCTATTCGCGCGACGAAGGCGAACAGCGCAAGCAACTCGCGGAGACGGAAAAGAAACTCGCGGAAGCAGAAACGTCCGCGTCGGGAAAAACAGGCGACGAAGCGACGAAGGCCATGGCGAAAGTGGCCGAACACAAAAAACGAATCGGCGAAATCAGCAAGCAGATCGAAGGCACGCAGAAAAGGATGCCCGGTGTCACACAGCCGCGCACGAAAAAGATGCTCGGGCCGCAGGCGCTGGATCGCATTCCGGCGGTGATCAAGCCGGGCGAAGACCCGCGCGAGGCGCTCGCGGCGTGGATCACCGATCCGACAAACAGCATGTTCAGCGGCAGCATGGTGAACCGCATTTGGAAGCATTACATGGGCGTGGGGCTGGTGGAGCTGGTGGACGATCTGCGCTCGAGTAATCCACCGTCGAATCCGCCATTATGGCAGGCGTTAACGACTGAATTTGTCTCCCACAACTTTGACCGCAAGCATGTCATGCGGCTGATCTTGAATTCGCGCGCCTATCAGCTTCGCTCCGCAACCATTCCGGGAAATGAACAGGATCGCCAGTTTTATTCGCATTATTACGCGCGCCGCTTGCCGGCCGAAGTCTTGTCGGACGCGATCAGCCAGGCCACGAAAGTCCCAGACCAGTATGCGGGGTATCCTGTCGGCACGCGCGCGACGCAGCTACCAGAGCCTGGCGTGACGTCGTATTTCATGGGGCTTTTCGGCCGCTCGGAACGCGTGACGGCCTGCGCGTGCGAGCGCAGCGGGGATGTGTCGCTGCCGCAATTGCTGCATCTCCAGAATAGCGAAGACTTGGTGAAAAAAATTCGATCCAAAGAGGGGCGCATGGATGAGTTGCTTAAGAAGGCGGCGAGCAACGAACAGTTGGTTGAAGAGATTTTTCTGTCCACCGTTTCGCGGCGGCCGGAGGCGAGTGAAATAGCCGCCGTGAATGCCGCTTTGGCGTCGGGCGACAAGCGCGAGGACGTTTTGCGCGACCTGTTCTGGGCGCTGCTGAATTCAAAAGAGTTTGCGTTCAACCATTAAGTACGACGGGGAAGCCACCATGTTTGATGTCTCGCTCAGCCAGTCGCGCAGCCGCTTATGCAACGGCGTGTCGCGGCGGAATTTCCTGCGCATCGGCGCGTTGGCGCCGATGGGGTTGTCGCTGCCGGGTTTGCTTGCGGCGGAAAAATCAGCGGCCGAGAAGAGCGTGATCGAAAGTGTGGCCTCGAAGACGCGCGCGAAATCAGTCATCCTCGTGTTCCTCGGTGGCGGCATTTCGCATCACGACAGCTTTGATATGAAGCCGGATGCGGTCGAAGAAATTCGCGGCAAATACAAACCCATCGCGTCGAATGTCGCGGGCACGAAGGTGTGCGAACTGCTGCCGAAAATGGCGCAGACAATGGATAAAGTCTGCCTGGTGCGCTCGGGCACGCACGAAAACGACCACCACGAGACGGCGACGAATTGGGTTCTCTCCGGCCGCTTCGGTTCGCCGTTCGGGGATTTTCCAGCGATGGGCGCGGTCGTCGCGCACGAGACGGGATTCGGCGGACTACTGCCTCCTTATGTGGCCGTCCCGAAGAATCCGGCGTTCACGTGGGAGCTTGGAAAGAGCGCCTACCTGGGCGGGCGTTACGAGTCCTTCAAGGCGGGCGATCCGAATCAGAAAGAGTTCAAGGTTCGCGACCTGTCGTTGGCGGAGCCGCAGACACCGCGAGCGATCGAGCGGCGCAAGACGCTGCTTCAGGCGGTGGATAAATTGTCGAGCGAGATCAAGGGCAACGACCAGATCACGACGTACGATGAATTTTCTCAGCGCGCGGCCGAGATGGTTTTGTCTCCGAAAGCGCAGGCGGCATTCGATATCGATAAAGAGCCGACGAAGTTGCGTGACGATTATGGCCGCAACGAATTCGGTCAGAGCTGCCTGCTGGCGAGGCGGCTTGTCGAGAGCGGCGTGCGCTTCGTAACGGTAAATTCAGGAGGCTGGGATCACCACAAGGAAATCTGGAAAGGTCTCGACCGCATGCTTCCGATTTTCGATCAGGGATTCGCGGCGCTGATCAACGATTTGAATCAGAGTGGGCTGATCAAGGAGACGCTCGTCGTTTGCATGGGCGAATTTGGCCGCACGCCAAAAGTGAACAAGGATGTGGGACGCGATCATTGGGGCCGCGCCGGTTCGATGCTGTTCGCGGGCGCGGGCGTTCAGGGCGGAAAAGTTATCGGCAAGAGTGACAAGCAGGGCGCGTATGTACTCGACCGGCCGGTGCGTCCCGCCGACGTATGCTACACGGTTTACGAAGCGCTCGGAATCAATCCGCGCAAGGAAATTAAAACGCCGGAAGGACGTCCGATTGAAATTCTTGCTGAAGGCGCCAACATCGACGAACTCTATACCTAATGGAAAACGCGAGACCATGCCGATGAGCCGCGCTTTTGGGCGGCGATGCCGCGCCGCGATGGCAGCGTCATTTCTGCTCGTTTGCGTTTTTGCGCACGGCGAAGAGAAGAAGGACGATAAGAAAAAAGATCCGCTCGTTGTAGTCGTCGTGCCTCCAGCGATCGTTTCAGGCGCGAAGAAAACGATTCTGATTCGCGGGCTCAATCTTTCCAACGTGACCGAAATAAAATTTCCGGATGCAAAGGCTGAGATCAAAGCGGAAATCAAATCCAAAGGCAAGGTTGAGGTGCCGAAGCCTCTCGAACCGCCGCAGGCCGGTGACACGAAAGTTGATGTTGAGGTGACTCTCCCCGCAGACCTGCCGCCCGGTCCGCTGCTGTTCACGCTTACGGCCCCGGAAGGCATGACCAAACCGTATGCCTTGATTGTGCATGACCCGGCTACCGTACAAGACGAGAAAGAGCCGAACGGGGGTTACCGGACGGCGCAGGCGTGTGTGCGCGGCAAGAAGATGCTGGGCTCCATTCACGACGCCAATGATGTCGACGTGTTCCGCTTCGATGGCAAGGCGAAAGAAAAGATCGCAGCACAGATTACGGCGCAGACATTGAACTCGGCGCTGGATTCATCGCTGCTGCTGGTTGACGCGCACGGGAGTACACTAGCGACGAGCGACGACACTGAATCAAGCCGCGATTCGCTGTTGCGATTTTCGCTCCCAGCAGACGGCACGTATTACCTGGTTCTGCAGGACGCTCACGGGCGCGGCGGGCCGACGCACGTTTATTTTCTGACGCTTGAAAACGACAGATAGAAATTTCTGACTCGTCCGCATTCGCGGAAAATATCGATCTCACTGTCCCCGCAACACTTGCAGTCGTCAGTTGCCGCGTCGTCGGTGCAGAGCGGTTTCAATTTTAGATTTGACGCGCGCGAGGTTTTTGCGTGGAGCGTCGGCGTCCGCTGATTACTTTATAATGAGGAGCAAGGCCATGTCGGATGGGGTGATCAAAACGAAACCCACCATGTTTGCCACCGGCGAAGCGACGGCGATTCTGCCGGCTCGGGATAACAGCGGGAAGCCGATTACGGTGATCGGGACGCAGGCGATTCGCGATGGCTTCGACGCGGGATGCCTGGAGCAGGCGCTGAATTCGCGGAGCGCTCCCGGCGTCACCGACCTGGTGATCAACCCGGATGCGCATATTGGTTACGGCGCGCCGGTGGGATGCGTGATGGTGTCGCCGACGCACATTTATCCGGGTCCGGTAGGGGTGGACATCAAATGTTCCATGAGCTTGCTGCAACTGGATATTCCCGGCATGAACATCGCGGATGTGAAAACGCGTCGCGCGCTGATCAACGCGGTGACCGACCGGCTGCCGACCGGAGCAGGGAAGGGGCAGCGTTCGGTGAAGAAGTCGCGGTGCGTGGATCTGGCGCTGGGAAAGCGTGCGGTGATCGAGGGCGCGTCGGGGGGCGTCTGCGAAGCTCTGGGAATTCCGCCGGAGTGGGCGCTGCGCTGTGAGGATTCTTTTCATACGGGGCATGATGAAACGAGCGAGGCATTGGGAGACCGGCTGGAACGGTTGCTCAAGACAAAGCCGTTTTCAAATTTCGCGGACAAAGTCGGTCAGCTCGGCTCGTATGGTGGGGGAAATCATTTCGGCGAATGTGAAATTGTGGAGCTGGTGAATTCGAAAAGGAATGAGGGCCTCGCGGACACGTTCGGGCTGCGCGACGGACACGTGGCGTTCCTGTCGCACTGCGGATCGCGCGGCTTTGGGCACAATCTGGCGGCGGGGCAGTTCCGTTCGCTGCAGGATAAGTTTCAGCGCTGGGCGATTCCGCTGCCGGGGAACGACCGCGAACTGGTTTACGCGCCGCTCGGTTCTCCGGAGGCTGATGCGTACATCGACGACATGTCGCTGGGCGCGAATTTCGCCACGGTCAACCACATGCTGATCAACGCGATGGTTCTGGAAGCGTTCCAGGAGATCCTGCCGGGGACGAAGGGGTGGCTTGTGTATTTCATCAGCCACAATATCGCGCGGCGAGAAGTGGTGAATAAGCAGATGAGTTGGGTGCATCGCAAAGGCGCGACGCGCGCGTTTCCGGGCGGGCATCACGCCCTGATCGGAACTCCATTCGCGGCGACGGGGCATCCCATTTTACTTCCAGGAAATCCGCGCGATGGCAGCGTGATCCTGGTGGCTGAAGCGGGCGCGGACAAGAGTTGCTACAGCGTCAATCACGGGGCGGGACGCGCGATGGGGCGCAAGGCCGCGATGCGGGCGCTGGATCAGAAAAAGATCGACGCGGAATTCACGGCCTGTGACATTTTGACGAACTGCCGAGAGTACCCGATCGACGAAGCGCCGGCGGCGTACAAGGACTTTGGCGAAGTATTGCGCAGCGTGGAACAGGCGGGGCTGGCGCGTCAGGTGGCGAAGCTGAAGGCGCGGTTTGTAATTAAGGATGGATCGCAGGCGGACGATTGACCATTGACGATTTTGGATTGATGGACGATGGACGATGGACGATTGACGAATGAGCTTTTTCTCGGTGCAAAAGTGTTTATAAGTAGCGAACAACTTTTCTGAGGAGAATTGGGCTTTGGCGACGCGCGTCATTTTACCGAAAGTGCCGGTCACGGCGGATGTCAATTTGTTCGATGGCGAACGGGTATCGGGGGAGTTCTTCGTGGCGGCGAAGTCGCCGGTGCATGGCGGAGAGGAAACGCTGCTCGAACTATTGAACGACAATGCGCGGTCGTTTGTCCCCTTTCAGACGGAACACGGATTGATGCTGCTCAACCGGGCCACGGTGCGAAGCGTGCAGTTCGATTCACCGGATCTGATGTCGGTATTTACCAGCCCCGACAATGATAATATTTACGGCATGACGGTGTATTGGCGCACAGAGACGCAGACGGATGCGGAGGTGCAGGGCTTCTGTTACACAGGCGCGCTGGATGAAAAAGGTCGCCGGCCCGTTGACCTGTTGAATTCGCCGGAGATGTTTTTGCTGCTCTTCAGCAACGACCGCATGATTCTTTTCAATAAGCATGCCATCAGCCATGCGACGGTCTAAATAAGTTAAAGGTTGGAAGGTTAAAAGCTAAAAGTTGATGCGGTGCGCGCCTAACCGTTAACTTTAAAACCTTTCACTCTTTTAGACGGTGGCGATGGCGTGGCGGTCTTTGCCGCTGCGTTTGGCGATGTAGAGAGCGGTATCGGCGCGGTGCAGGAGCATGTCGATATTTTTGTCTTCGTGGCGCACGGCGGCGATGCCGACGCTGACGGTGATGCTGAGCCGGTTGCCGTCCAGGTGTAGCGGCGACTTGCGGACGTTTTGAAGGATTTTTTCCGCCGCTGATACCGCGCCATCCAGCGCCGTCTCGGGCAGGATGATGACAAACTCTTCGCCTCCGTAGCGGCCGACGACATCGACGGCGCGGATGGATTCAGACAGGCGCGAGGAGATGTATCGCAGCGCCTGGTCTCCAACGAGGTGTCCGAAGGTATCGTTAATGGATTTGAAATCGTCTGCATCAATCACGAGCAGCGAGAACGTTTTTCCGTAGCGCTGCCAGCGGGCCCATTCATTGCCGGCCAGGTCGAGGATCATGCGGCGATTGAGCAGCCCGGTGAGGGCATCTTCACGCGCGAGCTTATTGAGCTGCTCGTTGGCGTCGGCCAATTGACGTTCCATTTTCTTGAGCGCGGTGATGTCCTTCGAGACGCCGACAATGCCCTGCACTTTTCCATCACTGTCGTAGAAAGGCACTTTACTGGACAGGGTCCAGCGTTCGGGTGCGCCAGCGATGAACTGTTTTTCGACCTTGTTTTCGATGCGCAGCCCATTGATGACGAAGCGCTCGTCGGCATTGAATTCCAGCGCCCGCTCTTCGGGATAAAAATCGAAATCTGTTTTTCCAACGGCTTCATTCGGGTGTGACAAACCGACATGGTAGGCCTGGTACGTGTTGATGCGGATAAACCGGAATTGCAGATCCTTGAAATAAATGTTATCGGGCACGTTGTCCATCAGCGCCTGGAGCAGATCGCGCTCCTTCGCCAATTCTTCTTCGGCCTGCTTGAGGACCGTGACATCCTCCTTGATGACGAGCACGGCTTTCACGCCGCTGGCCATGGTCAGCGGCAGTTTCTTGGTGCGGTACCAGACTTTTTTTCCGTTGGAGCGCGAGGCCTGCGCCAGATGCAGCTTTGCGTTTCCGGTACGAATGATATCGAGGTCGTCTTCAAGCCAGACGGCCATCTCCCGCGGATCGCAGCCGTATGCAGCGTGTATCGTTTCGTGCGGCTGGCCGATCAGAAGATCGAGAGTGGCATCATAGAACTCCGCGAGCGCTGAATTGGCGAGAATGATTTTACCGCCGCCGTCGCGAAGGAGAATGATATTGGGATTGGTGTCGAGCACCTGGCGCAGCAGGTATTCGCGTTCTTTCAACGCCTCTGCGACGTGTTTGCGTTCGGTGACGTCGGTGATGACGCCGACGAGATTGAATTTTCCAGGTCCGATGGGTGTGATTTCGGTGTTCTCGGACATCGTGCGGACCGTGCCGTCGATGCCGCGGATACGGAATTCCTGCTGGTAACTTTTCAAGGAATTGCGCAGCGCATCTCCGGAAATCTGATCCATGCGCGCCATGTCTTCGGCGGGAATGTGCTTGCGCCAGAGATCCAGCTCATGCGCGCCGGCGGCATCCAACCCGAGCCAGCGGCGCAGAGGTTCAGGCGAGAGCATTTTCAAATCCCAGACGAAGCCGCCCTCCGCGCGCTGAAGAACTTCCGCCGACCAGAGGATGCATTCAGCGCGATCGATCACGCCGCGCAAAAGATCTTCAGCGTGTTTGCGGGCGGTGACGTGCATACGAAGCAAATCGCGTTCATGCTCCAGTTCTTCTTCAGCGTGCTTGCGATCCGTGATGTCGCGGCTGATGCCGACCAGGCCGATGATCTTTCCGGAGGCATCAAAGACGGGCGCTTTGGTCGTGGACATCCACAGGACGCGATTTTCGTCCGTGGCCGATTCCACTTTTGCGACCAGAAGCGTGCCGCTGGTCATGACGCGCTCATCGTCCGCGCGAAAGGCTTTGGCGTCCGATTCGGCAAAGAAGTCCTGGTCGCTTTTGCCGATGGCCTCTTGCGGCGTTTTCACTCCAAGGGTTTTGACGACGGCACTGCTGATCCAGAGAAATCGGCTTGCGAGGTCTTTGAAGAAGATTTGGTCGGGAATGTTGTCCATCAATGCGCGCATGAGGTCGCGGTCGCGATGGAGACCGTGCATGCTCTTTTCCAGTTCCGCGCGTTCTTGAATGGATTCAGTCAGTTGCGTCTCGAGTCTGCTGATGATTGCGCGGCGCTCACGCGATTGTTTATGGGAGCGGCTGAGTAGAAATAACGCCAGAGCGAGCGCGGCCAGAAATATATAGAGGAGTGGCGTCATCACTAATCGAGCCTCACCCGACCCCATGCGTTTGTGTTCGAAGGCAGCAACAAGCAATGATGTAGTGCCACATTAAGATTGTGTCAAAAGCGAAAAGCGGGGTGAATGTTGGGACTGGCTCAAATTTGAATTTCGCCCGGCGTTTTTGTGCCTTGGTGTCTTTGTGTCTTGGTGGTAAATCCGCTTTGTTGTCAGTTGTCATCTAGTCGTTGGAGAGAACTCATGCCTGCCGAAGCCCTGGCTCGATTGCGCCCGTCAAAGCCCCGTTCGTTTGTGCCGGAGAATATCCATCTCGGTGATTGGGCTAGCGTGAAGCCGTTGTTTGAAAAGCTCGAAGCCGCGGCGGCTTCGATCAAGACGGCCAAGGAACTGGAACGCTGGGTGCTCGACGCCAGCGAACTCGGCGCGGCGCTCGATCAGGAAGGCGCGTGCAGGTACGTCAGCATGACGTGCCAGACCGATGACGCCGAAATCGAAAAGGCTTATCTGCATTTCGTTGAGACGCTCGATCCGAATGCCAAACCACACTGGCACAGGATCAAGGAACTCTTTCTTGGCATTCCGGCTCATAAAGAGCTGCCGAGCAAGCGCTGGATGGTTTTCACACGCGCGGTGAAAAACGACGTGGAACTCTTCCGGCTTGAGACTATTCCGCTGCAGGTGGAAGAAACAAAATTGGAACAGCAGTACCAGAAAACAATGGCGGCGATGACGGTGCCGTTTCAGAAGAAAGAGCAAACGTTGCAGCAGATGGGGCGGCATCTGGAGGAGACGGACCGGACTCTTCGGCAGCAGGCATGGAAATTAATCGCGGCGCGACGCTTGAAGGACAAGCTCAAGATCGAAGATATTTTCGACGCGCAGCTTAAACTGCGGTCTCAGATCGCGGCGAATGCGGGGCTTCCGAATTATCGGGATTATGCGTTTCGCGCGCGCGGCCGTTTTGATTATACGCCCAAAGAATGCGACGCGTTTCATGAGGCGGTCAGCGAACTGGTGGTGCCGCTCGCCCGCGAGACTCAGAAGCGCCGCGCCACGTTGCTGGGCGTGGAGACGCTGCGGCCCTGGGATCTTGCCGTAGACGTGCGCAACCGCCAGCCGCTGCGGCCGTTCTCAGATACGGAAACGATGGTTGAGAAATGCCACGCCATCTTTCGAAAGATTGATCCGGTGCTCGCCGATGAATTCGAGCTCATGCGCAAGCACGGCTTACTGGATCTGGACAGCCGCAAGGGCAAAGCACCGGGCGGGTATCAATGTTCTCTGGAGGAGGCGCGGCTGCCGTTTATTTTCATGAACGCGGTGGGCTTGCAGCGCGATGTAGACACGATGCTGCACGAGGCCGGGCACGCGTTCCACGCTCTGGCCGCGCGCGAAGAGCCGTTGCTGTCCTACCGGTCGGCGCCCATTGAATTCTGCGAAGTGGCGTCGATGAGTATGGAATTGCTGGGCTCTCCCCACCTGACCGAATTTTATTCACCCGAGGATGCGGCGCGAGCCCGTCGAACTCATTTTGAAGGCATCATCGCACTGCTGCCGTGGGTCGCGACGATCGACGCCTTTCAACATTGGATCTACACGCATGAAGGGCACTCGCGCGAGGAACGCAAAGCGACGTGGCTGGGGTTGCTCGACCGTTTCGGCGGCATTGAGAGTTTCAGCGGCTATGAAGACGCACGCGCGGCTATGTGGCACCGGCAGGGGCATCTTTTCGGCATGCCGTTCTACTACATCGAGTACGGCATCGCACAGCTTGGCGCGTTGCAGCTCTGGCTGAATTCCAAGAAGGACCTGGGCAGCGCTGTCGCGAATTACCGAAAGGCATTGGCGCTCGGCGGATCGCGGCCGCTGCCGGAGTTATTCAAGGCGGCGAAGATTAAATTTGATTTCGGACCCAAGACGGTGAAGCCGCTGATCGAGGAGATTCAGAAGGAATTGAAGGAGTTGGATGAGGCGTGAGGCGGATTTTGGATTTTGGATTTAACAGCCGAACTCGCAGGCTAGAAGCCTGCGCGACGAAAGCGGGCGGGCTGGAAGCTGCGGTACGAGGGTTAGCCTTTGATGCCGGTCATGGCTATTGCTTGGCCAACTTTTTAATGATTCAATTAACTGAGTCCGGGCGAGACGGCCGGACCACGGAAACTC
>Ga0163144_10003764_pt1 | contig 34552 bp, 28 predicted proteins | sample OliLak19BULKMAT1_FD_123175 | JGI IMG/M metagenome (GOLD analysis project Ga0163144, IMG submission 123175) | Freshwater microbial mat bacterial communities from Lake Vanda, McMurdo Dry Valleys, Antarctica - Oligotrophic Lake LV.19.BULKMAT1 | ecosystem: Environmental > Aquatic > Freshwater >...
ACGACACCATCGTGGCGATGGGCTATGACGGCGACGTCTGCGTGGGCGCCAACTGCTTCGGCACCCAGGAGCTGAACGACGCGCAGCGTCCCGGTGGCGCGCAGACTCTGGTGGTGCCCATCATCAATCAGGCAAGTATCGTCACCTCGCGCACCGTGCTGGTCTCGGGCGGCACCATCAACAAGGTTAAGAAGTGGGGTGTGATCTGCAACACCTGAGCGGGGCCGGTTGCGGTATGTTTCTGGGGGCCCGTTTGCACAGGTCTTGGAGTTCCGCCGCTTGTCAGGTTGGCTCAAGACCCGCACGATGTTGGAGCCCCACGCGCCGCTGCAGAGGGCCGCGCGCAGCGCACTCGACGAACTTCCGGGCCTGTCTTGACAACACATGAGGTTTCGCCATGAGCATCTTCGACAGCAAGCGCACCAAGTGGTGCAAGTCCATGTCGACCCACGTCGATGCGCGCGGCGAATACAACCAGTTGTCGGCTTGCATCGGGCCGAAGGGCGCGATGGCCTTCTTCGGCATCGTTCACGACCACTACGAAAAGAACAAGAACCTCGCCTCGATGAAGGCCGATCTGGTGAGCATCTACACGCTGTTCGAGCGTGAGAACGTCGCCGCCAAGCGCCAATACATGGGCGAGCTCGTCACCAAGGCCAGCAGTGGGGAACTGGGCACGACTCTGGCCAGCAACCTGCGGCCCGAAGTCGAGTACTACAAGACGCCGGGCGTGGCGCGTGGAGCCACCCCGCGTGAAGTGGCCATCGACAAGGCCGCCAACTGGGTGTGCGGTGACTACGTGGCTGGCATTGCTGCGGTGAAGGACATCCTGGCTTCGCACGTCCCGGTGCGTGGCGGCGACCATGGCAAGCTCGGCGCCGCGCTCGGCCCCACACCCGCTGGCATCGCCAAGGTGCACAAGAAGGTCGTTCCCGGCGCGCCGGCCTACCGGTTCGGCTATGCCGGCGGCCGGGTCAAGTACCCCACCACGGCCGGTGCCGGCGTGCTCCTCGATGAACTCTTCAACCTGACGGCAGGCACCAGCGTCTGGCCGGCTTTCGGCGATGCGCACTGGGACAGCATTGCCATGTTCTACCTGTCATCGCTCGTTACCATCCAGGCGTTTTCCGACGGCAACAAGCGCGCCGGCCACATGGCCTACGCCATCGTGCTGATCAAGGGCTCGCATGCCTTCAAGGCACCCACCGGGGCGATCGAAAACACCTTGTTCAAGATGAAGGGCTGATCACTCGGCACCGACGCTGCGGGCTCGGGCCCGTCACCTGCGTCAACCCGAGTGACGAAACTGGCAGGGACACCTGCGGAGAAAAAGAGGGTTTCGCGGCGGGGCGATGTGCTGCCCCAGGAACAGATGAACCCTCAACGGCCCGGCGTCGGCCGCAGCTTCGACTTGTCGAAGCCATGCAGTTCCTTTTTCAGCGCCGTGGCCTTGGCGATGTCGGCGCCAAACACCAGCTGCTTCATCCAGCCGGGGCTGAAGACCGGAGCGAACTCCTGGTTCAGCTCGGCGGTGATGAACTGCCGCAGGTCAGGCACCGATTCCAGGCAGAAGCAGGATGCGCGCCCCGGCACCACGGCGAAGATGGGCAGGTCGATGTCGCCGACGAAGGGGCGGCCGCCTTCGTCACTATGGTGGACCATGTTGCCGCCGGTGTAGCCCCGGCGCTTGATCGCGATGTTGAGGCCGTCGCGCAGCGTGCGAAGGCGCGGCGTCATGTTGCCCAGGTGTGCGTCCTCGCCGGTGTGTGCGGCCCTGGTGCGGATCGCGCTCTCCAGATCGGCGTGGCTGACCATGCGCCGGTCTCTGCCGTCAGGACTGTAATTCCCCTTGCGCGCCCACGCCGCGAAGAGATCGTAGTCGCCGGTGGTGGCGGCCCTGCAGTCCCTGGCGGAAATGGGGCACAACGGGTCGCGCATCGCCATCACCGGCACCCACTCGCCGCCGCCGGCCCATTCGCGCGCGCTCACTCGTTCAGCCTTGCGGTAGCGAACGGCCCACATCTTCTGGGCGGCGCCCTCGGGCTTTTCGCGCGCCAGCTTGAAGTCCAGCGCCAGGCCCCAGGGAGAGACGGCGTGCATCAGAAAGCTGTCGGAGTCGCGGTCGGTGATGCTCACCAGACGCTGCTTCTGCAGCTATTGCTGGCGCTCGTCAGAGATGTACAACGGCACCTCGACGGCTCTTTCGTCGATGGCGTGAAGAAGTGCTTCCCTCTGTTCCTTCTGGCCCTTCTCGGTGCCGCCGACCTTGGTAAAGCGCGGGTCATCGAGCACGAAGCCCGCCATCGGCCCCCAGTTGCAGGACTTGGCCTTGTTGTGGAAGCCCTTGGAGGCGTAGCCCTCGAGGATCAGCCCGGTGGCGTAGATGCCCACCGCACGGCTGGCGATGACGGTGTCTGTGCCATCGGCCACCTCCTGAAAAGCGTCGGCGTGCAGCGCCGGGATGCCTGTCTTGTCACAGGCGCTTTGTCCGCGCAGGATCATTGCAATCTCCACAAGGCAAGCGGCTGGCTGCCGCAATCAAATTTACGCTGGCATGTCCAGGGACGCCGGCGCTCGGCCTTTCGCGCCGTCATGTCCATTGCTTCCACGGCATGCGGTCGACCGGCAGATCGGCCAGCAGATCGACCAGCGAATCGTCACCGTGGTACTGCGGCGTGCCGTCGTCATGCTGCCCCATCAGCACCAGCGGGATGCCGGCAAAACGCGGCCGCAAGTCGCTGATCAGCATGTCGGCCTCTCCCGCGCTTTGCACCACGGCGAGCGGGGTGAGCACGACGAGGAAATGCCGGCCCTGCAGCGCAATGGCGGCGGCCGTCAGGACTGGGTGGGTCGACGCTCGGGCTGGTGCCACGGCGGCGTCCGCCAGACCCTCGGTGCTGGCGCTAGCTGCGGCGGCTGCTGGCGGCGGCGCACAGTCCGGGCAGTCAACGGGGTCGGACGCCACCGCCTCGCGCAGCAACATCGCCTCGGCCTGCACAGGGCGGCTGCGGTCAACGGCCGCGCAGAGCCAGCCGGCGCTGGTCTTGACACGCAGCAAGGCCACTTCGGCCGGCCATGCGTCGACCCGCTGGCGCGACACCAGCCACACGCCGTCAGCGATGCCGCCGCCATGGCAAGCTTGGCATTCATAAGCCCAGACGGCCATGAGGTTCTCCTGACAAATGGTGGATTGCCGATTCGATTGTTCATCATGGAGCGGCGGAATGGCCAACCTTCTTCGTCAGGCACGGCGTTTCTGGCGGGCCGGTCAGGGACAACCAGCCCCGCATGGCGATGGCGTGGCTCCTGAAAATTGATTAACCTCGACCACCGCGAACCGATGTGCCGCCCACCCGCACACCACCGATGACATTCCGGATCGACCCCCGAACCCTGAGCTCCTGGCAAGACAGCCCTGGCGGCAGCTTGCTGGTGCCGGCCGGTGACTTTTTCGCGGCTAGACAAGGGCTGGCGCCCTCGCTGGATGACGATGCCGGCAGCGGCCTGCTGCGCGGCGCCGCGGTGGCTCTGGCCGACGGCAGCGACATCTCCCGCTTCGACGGCCACATGCTGGTCGATCAGCTCGCCGCGGCGCTGGCTGACGGCCGGCTGAGAGACGTCCGCGGCGCCGGTGCCATGAAGATGCTGAGGCTGGTGCCCGTCGCCACGCCGGCGCCGCCCCCACCGCCTCCGGCGCCCGCACCCAGCCCGCGTGCACAGGCCGCGGGACCGGCCCCGGCGCCTGCCGAGTCCACGTTCGACGCGGGTCTGGACGTCGCGGCGATGGTGGCCGTGCTGGTGCGGGCGGCGCAGGACGGCGTGCCGTTCTGTGAGGAGTGCGCGCGCGCCGCGGCCGAGGCGGCAGCGTGAATGACGAACAGCGTCAGGCCATCCTGCAAGCCCTGTGGCCAGAGGGCGAGAAGTCCAAGCGCAGTGTCTGGGCGGTGCTGGATTGCGCGCGCGACGCGAAAATCTACCTTGCGCTGCTGGAATCTAAGCTGGAATTCCGTTGCCTGTACAGCGGACAGGTGCCGCCGGTGTTGGTGATGAATGCGCCTCATCTGGTCGAGCTCTCTCTCGGCAACCGCCTTGTCCACCGTTGGCTGGACGAAGCCTGGGGCAGTGCCTGGGGCGTGTTGCTGAAGATTGACGATGCGTCCAACCTGCGCCACCACCTGCGCAAGTTCTTGCGCGTACGCGATTCTCCCAGGCGCCAGTCACTGTTCCGCTTCTACGATCCGCGCGTGTTGCGAGTGTTCTTGCCGTCCTGCGATTTGGCGCAAAGCCGCGCCTTTTTTGGCCCCATCGCCACCTGGATGTGCGAGTCGCGCGACGGGCAGTCTCTGTTGCAGGTTCAGCGTCTCGCAGGTGTCGACTCGGGAGCTTCCACGTCGAGCCCATTCACACTGCGTGGCCCGCAGATCAAAGCATTCGAGGACGCGATGTTCCGAACCTGGCTGGAGCGCCACCTGCGTCAATACTTCGCCGACGCTTGCAGCGCCTTCTCAGCTGCTGGCTTGCAGGCGCTGGTGGATCAGGGCATCGAGCAGGCGTGCGGCCACGGCTTCGTTGCGCCCGCCGACATCAGCCGATTTGTTCATGTCGTGCTGTTGTTTGGTGCTGACTTCGAGCGGGATCCCGAGTTGGCCTGGGCGCGGGAAGTCCTGGCCGACCCGGCGATCACCAGCCCCGCAGTCCGCATGGACCTGCTGCACGACAGGGCGGTCGACAGACTGCGCGAAGCCAAGGCCCCGGCGAGCTGAGGCCATGCACAACTTTCGCGACTTGATGGCGGCGGCGGCGGATTCCTTCGTGAACTCCGCGCAAGCCGTGCGCCAAGCCTGCCAGCGCGGCCCGCCGCCGCCCGTGGGCCCGACTCTGGTGATCGCCGCGCCGAAGATCGTGCTGGTGAAGAAGGCCTACCAGGCCGAAGGACACAGGCTGCGCATCACGGTGGGTGTTGATGCGCGCTTCACCGGCACGGGCACACTCAGTTGCAACGAGGCTGCGGCGGTCAACGTGTTCGACGACCAGGGCCGCGCGGTCGCGCTGCCGCTGGCGCTGACCGCGCTACAGCTCAACCGGGGCCGGGTCTTGCTGGTGGAGGGGGCCGCGCCCAGCGCGGGCCTCAATACCACCACCTTTACGCTTACGCTGACCGCAGGCGCGGAGCCGCTGCAGTACAACCCGGCCAACGACAGCCTGACCAGCGTCGAAGTGCAACTCGACCTGTGCCAGTACAAGGCGGTGCCCGGCGGTGCCGACCCCGGGGCGCTGAGCGACGCGGCGAAGCAGAACCCCGGCCGCAATCTGCACCTTCATGACGCACGCCACCTGGCTGGCCGCGCCCTGCTCATCGTGCACAAGGCCCGCCCGCACGCCTACGCGGGCAGCGTGGTGCTGACGACGCCCAATGGCCGCGTGGCAATTTACGATGGCGCCGACGAGGTGCCCACCAACGGCCAGGTGGCGTTGCCGCTGCCGAACTCGACGCTCAATGCCAACGTGCCCGGTACCGGGCTCAGGTTGTGGGTGCAGGGTGAAGCGGCCAGCGCGGCGATGCGCGACGCCAGCTTCGTGCTCGGCATCTCCGACCTGCCGCAGCGTGAGGGTGACCGCGTCAACCTGACCGTGGTGCAAGCTGTGCTCGAAATGTTCAAGAGCCCGATCAAGCCCACCGCGCCGCCGGCCCTGATCGACGACGCGCAGAAGATGAACCCCGGGCGCTTCGTGCATCTGCAGGACGCCGGCAACCACCATGCGCGAGCCAAGATCGGCATCCGGCATACCCTGCCGCGCGACTTCAACGGCGCGCTGGAACTTCTGTCGTGCGACACGGCCGGCACGGCCGGCGCCGCGCTGGCGCTGTTCGACGAGCAGGCCCCAGGCACCGGGGCGCAGCGCGCCGGCAACCCCTACATCGTCAACCACAACGGCACGGCGTTCGCGACGCCGGGTGAAGACTCCTGGGTGCAAGGCGCCGCGGTCAGCGCGGCGTTGCGCGATGCCGAGCTTCGCCTGCGCGTGACCGACGCGGAGGGTGCGGCTGACCGTGGCGCCTTCACGGTGGCCAACCTGACGCAGATCCAGGCCACCATCCAATCCACTCCGGCCAACAACCAGACCAACAGCGCTGCTATGACGCCACCAGTCGCGGCTCCGGTCGATCATGTCTTCACCAGCACCCACTACGACCCGGCATTCCCGGCCAATGACCTGCTGGTGCTGATGCGCATCGACACCGCACCGGCCGTTCGGCTGGTGGTCACCGCGGCGCCGGCCGCCTTGCCGCTGCTATGGCAGGCCGTCCGCAACCCGCAGGATCACCCGTCGCTCGGCAACGCGGCTGCCGTGCCCACGGTGACCCCGGGGGCCCCGGTGACGCAAGGCGACTTGCTGACCGACAATAAGGGTTCGTTCCACGTCCACGCCTACATCGACTGCAATGGATCAAACACCTACAGCTCCGGTGAACCGTCGATACCGCTCAGCCTAGTTTTGGTCGATGCCCGGATTTTCCGCGACAGCAGCGCAGCGCGCACCGCGAACCTGCAGGTCGACACGGTGAACAATCGAATCGTGAACGGGCAGTGGGGCAATACGCCGCTGACGGCGCCCGATCTTGCCGGCGCGGGCATGGCGATGGAGTTGAGCGCCGACGTCACCGGTGGCGGCGCGGACGGCCGCCTGGGCTTGAACAAAGTCTTCGCCGGGCTCATCAACAACGTTCGCACACGGGCCATCAACTTCGCTTACACCGACACCAGCGTGCGCCCGGCCACCACCCACCGCGAACGGCTGATTGCCACCTCCAACCCGACAGTGGCGACTGGTGGTGGTGGTGCTTGGTACACCACCGGGGATCCCGTGCCCCTGCTCTACGCATTGCCGCTGCTGGATTCGGGGGCGTTCGCCAACCCCGGGCTCGGTGCCGATACAGCGTGCATGTCGACCAGCGTCAAGTCGCCCGAGGTGCGCAGCAATCGGACGAGAGGTCAGCGCTGGGTCATCCGCTGCATCGACTCGCCCGGCACACCGTTCCGCCGCACCCACTTCGTCAACGTCAATGCGGTGCTCAGCGATGTGGACTACCAGTACGACTTCCGCGCGGCGTTCTGCTTTTGGACAAACCTTGGCGCGGTGCGGGGCTCCAGCGGCGCGGTGGCCGAGCGGCGCTATGCAGTACTGCGCAACTACGACTGGGGCGTCCGCGGGGTCTGGACGGTTGTCTGGCCATTGGCTGGCCCGGCCGCATTCACGGTCGTGACGCCGCATACCATCAGATCCAGTGGCGCGACGACACACGCACCGCTGGAAAGGCCCAGCGTCTGCAGCCTGGAAGTCCGGCCACCGTCGGGCATCGCCGCGGGGCTGAAATGGGACGCGCAGTAGATGGCCGCGCGTCCAGGCCATCATGGAGGGCCACGGTCACCTCGCGTGGGCTGCTGGTGCTCATGCTCTTGTTGGGGAGTATTGGCGTGAGTGATTCGGCAACTTCCGTTCTCCCACCAGCGGCACCGTCCGCCGCCCTGCCATTCGAGCCTGCGGCCGAGTCACCGCTGTTGAACGCCACCCATCTGTTCCTGGCCCGTCCCGAGTGGATCCAGGCCGGAGCCTGGGCGCGCGGCGCCGATGGCTACGAACAGCGTGAGCTGACGCTGTCGATGCGGCTGGCGGAGCACTGGAAGGGCCCGCTGGCGGCGGTGCGTAATGCAGTGTTCCCATTGCGCGTTGTGCAGCGCCGCGTCAATGAATGGATGCCGATGGAGCCACCGGACCTGTGGTCGGCGCGTTCGCCTGACGACCTCAGTGCGATTTTGGTGGTCGCCGTGGCCGGTGATGACCAGCGTGAACCCGCCGCCTTGATGCGTCCACCCGCAGCGCGTGCCCTGTTAGCCGAAGCGGCAGTGGCCGACGTGCGCGCCGCGATCGTGGCGGAACGGCTCCGAAACGGTGCCACCGAAGAGGCGGGAATGCAGGCGCTGCTGGCCCAGGCTCGCGAGAATGCGGCCGTGATCGACGCCCCGTATGGCACCTACCTGTGGGACCGGCTGCGGCCGCTGTTCGGCGCCGAGCCCATGCGCTGGGCCAATGCCGTCATCCCGCTGTTGGCCCAGCCCGACGCGAGCCGTCGTTTTCGAATCACCGTGCTGGACGGCTTGCAGCATGCGGTGCTCGACCATGATCCCGAACCGCAACTTTGGCACCAGGTGCTTTTGGCGTACTTCCAACTGCTGGCATTGCCCGAATGCGCGTTCCTGCGTGAGGATCTGATCAACCTCTACACTCACAACCTGGTGTTCGACGCCGATGACAAACCGGTGCTTTCGGCGCGCGACGTGTTTGCCGACCCGGCCGAGCGTGCTCGGCTCGTGGCTGTGTTAGTCCAGGCGGCTGGCGAACGCGCTGAGCGCCTGAGGCGCTGGCTGCAGCCCTGAAACGCTTGGGAACAGGGTTAGCCGGGAACGCTCAGCGCTGCCAGCGGCTCGGCTGGCTCAGCCACCGACTGCATCCGCATTACCGTCACCGCGTTCGCGTGCCGGTGGCTCAGTACCGGCATAAGCCCAGCAGCCAGAAGGGCATTGCCACCAAACTCACCCAAATACTGCTCGGCACAAGCCTGCAGTTCGCGTTCGCCATCCTGCAGGAACGTGAACGCCGGCAAGTCGCCGATCTCGCGCTCGCCGCCCAGCTCGAAGTCCCAGCCACCGGCGGCGGTGAACGAACGCCCGATCAGCAGCGTCACCGCGAGTGCCGGGTTGCCCCACAGGAAGCCTTCATGCTCCGGCGTGCCGGGCATCTCCTCGAAGGCGAACGCCGCGATCGGATCGCTGCCCTTTCCGTACGGCAGCCGCATCAGCACGCGCGGCGTGGCAAGGCCGATCCACGGTGCGGCCTCGCTGCCGCGCAGCGCCTGCCAACCCGCGCTGGGCGCGCTGGCCAGTGCTTCTTCGCCCCGGGCAATGAACGGCCCGCCGGCCTGCGAGGCGATGATGCCCAGCGCCGCGAGCAGCCCGACATCGGTATCGCCCGGCCCGAAGCCGTACAGCCCGGCCAGCAGCGACCAGCCCTGGCCGCCCGGCACGTTGCGCCAGCGGTCTGCCAGCGCGTGGTGCAGCCCGGTCTCGGCCAGCTTGCCCTGCGCGCCGATCACATCGGCCAGCAACTCATCCCGGGTCACATCGAGGATGTGCAACTGCAGGTCGTCGTCCAGCTCCAGGCTCTGGATCAGCCACTGCACGCCGCGCCAGGCCGATTCGAGCGACTGGAACGCTGGGGCGTGCAGCAGCTTGCGCATCTGCTCGGCGATGGCCGCGTCGACCGCCGCAACATAGTTCCGGGTCTGCTCCGCGTTGTCGGTCACGATGTGCGGCGCGACGATGCGCTGGACAAAGGCGTCGATGCCCGCAGGGGGCGTGGCAGCCGGCGCGGCCGGCGCCGCTGCGGCGGGCTTGCCCAGCAGCGAACCCAGCAGGTCGCCGCCGGTCGCCGGCGGCTTGGCGCGTGCCTCGCGCAGGGCCTTGAACAGGTCCAGACGAGAATAAAGGGCGTCGGGGTGGAAGTCATCGAGCTGCTCGAAATCGATCTCGCCGGCCTCCAGCTTCAGCGTGGGCCGCAGCCGGGCGATCACCGTGTCGAGGCTGTCGATGTCCAGCCGCAGCGTCGGCCGGCCGGCCAGCGGCGTGCGCTCTGCAGCCGGCTTGCCGCTGAAGTCGCCCAGCACCAGCAGCCGCATCGGGCTGCCGCTGTCGCGCAGCGGCGCCTGCGTGTCGCCGGCACGGGGCAGGGCGATTTTGAATTCCATGCGTCCGGGCATCGGAGGATCTCCTGGGGTGCAGCAGCGGGCGTTGCCGCGAAACCAAGGGGTGACGCGGCTTGCGGCCGATGCTACTTTGCTTCAGAGTGCATGCCACCGCAAGCGGGTTCCGCGCTGCCGCAGGTTCATCCCCGCCCGCATTCAAACGCCAATGATGTCGACGATGTCCAATACCGCCTTGACTGAACCAGGTGCCGATGCAGCCGACACCCTTCAGCAGGCCATGCAGGCCCACGGTGCGGGCCGCCTCGACGATGCCGGCGCGCTTTACCAGGCGGTGCTGGCGGCGAACCCCGACCACGCCGACGCGCTGCACCTGTCGGGCGTGCTGCAGGCGCAACGGGGCCAGCATGAGCAGGCTGCCGAACTCATTTCGCGGGCGATTGCGCAGAACCCGGCCGAGGCGATGTTCCACAACAACCTGGGCAACGTGCACATGGAGCGCGGCCTCTACGCCGGGGCCGAGGCCTGTTACCAGCGCGCTCTCGAACTCGACGCCGATCGCCTGGACGCGCTGAACAACCTGGGCGTGCTCTGGAGCACCGGCAGCCGGCCCGATGATGCCGAGAAGGCGCTGCGCCACGTGATGCAGCAGGCGCCCGATTTCGTCGACGCCCGACAGAACCTCGTCAACCACTGTTTGCGGGTCGGCCGCGTCGTCGAGGCCGTGCAACTCTGCTGTGACGGCCTGATCGTCGCGCCCCGCCACGCCGGCATGCGCTACCTGCTGGGCATGGCGTACTCGCTGATGGGCCGCAACGACGAAGCCATTGCCGTCTACCGCGCCTGGCTGGAGGCCGAGCCGGGCAACGTGCGCGCGCTGTTCCACCTGGCCGGCTGCACCGGGGTCGACGTGCCCGAGCGTGCGCCGGATGACTATGTCAAGCGGGTCTTCGACAACTTTGCCAGCAGCTTCGACGCCAAGCTGGCGGCACTCTCGTACCAGGCGCCGGCGCAGGTGACCGCTGCGGTGGCGCGCCATGCCGGCGCGCCCGCCAAGGCGCTGCGCGTGCTCGACGCCGGTTGCGGCACCGGCCTGTGCGGGCCCTTGCTGGCGCCGTTTGCGCGGCACCTGACCGGCGTCGACCTGTCCGAAGGCATGTTGCGCAACGCGCTGGCGGGCGGCTTCTACGACACCCTGCTGGTGGGCGATCTGCTGGCCTTTCTCGAATTGCGGACGGCAGGATTCGAACTCATCGCTTCGGCCGACACGCTGTGCTATTTCGGCGCGCTCGAAGCTTTCGCGGCAGCGGCCCGCCGCGCCTTGCCGGCCGACGGGCTGCTTTGTTTCACCGTCGAGGCGCACGACGACGTCGAAGCCTTGCCGCCCTACAGGTTGCAGCCGAATGGCCGCTATAGTCATCGCAGAACCTACGTAGAGCGTGTGCTGGCCGGCGCCGGGCTTTCGATCATCGAGAACCTTCCCGTTGTGCTGCGCACCGAAGCGGGTGTTCCGGTGCAAGGCTGGCTCGTCACGGCGCGGGCCACCGGGCCGTGCTGATGGACCCGCCCGTCAACAGGCGGCCTGTTTTGACCGAGGTCGGCGTCAGCCGAAGGACCCATGCCCGTTGACACCTCCGCCATGCTGATGCAGTTGACCACCGCGCTGGGCGCCGGTGTGCTGAACTTCAAGTCGATGTCGGCGCTGGAAGAGATGTCCCGGCCGTTCGAGTTCCAGATCATCGCGGTGGCCGAAGACCAGGCCATCGCCACCGACGACCTGCTGGGCACGCCGGCGGCGGTGTCTGTCGAGGTGGCCGAAGGCGCGCAGCGCTGGTTCCACGGGCTCGTGACTTCGGTCGGGCTCGAGGGCGTCGAAGGCCGGCTGTTTTCCTACCGGCTGACGGTGCGGCCGGCGCTCTGGCTGCTGACGAGATCGGCCAACCTGCGCATTTTCCAGGACTTGTCGGTGCCCGACATCCTGCAGCAGATCTTCGACACGTACCCGGGCAACGTCGTCAACGAACTCAGCGCCACCTACAACCCGCGCACCTACTGCGTGCAGTACCGTGAGACCGACTTCAACTTCGTCAGCCGCTTGATGGAAGAAGAGGGCATCTTCTATTATTTCCGCCACGCCGAGGACAAGCACGAACTGGTGCTGGCCGACGCGCCGGCCACCCACGTCGTCTTTTCGGCCGACTTTGCAACGGTCAAGTACCTGGAAGACGACGACGGCCAGCTTGAAGAATCGGCCATCACCGAGTGGCGTTTCAGGCATGAAATCCAGACCGGCAAGGTCACGCTGCGCGACTACAGCTTCGAGACTCCGGCTGACACGCTGGAGGTGGTGGCCGAGTCGAGCCGCAGCCATGCCGAAGCCACCCGCGAGGTCTACGATTACCCGGGCGGCTACGCCGTGGCGGCCGACGGTGAACCGCGCAAGACGGTGCGCCTGGCCGAGATGGAAACAAGATATTCGCGCGTCTCGGGCCGGGGCAACACGGCCGGGCTGGCTGCCGGCTGTCTGTTCACGCTGGCGGGCCACCCCCGCGACGATCAGAACGCCGAGTACGTGGTGATCTCCACGCAGATCGACATGACGATGGCCGGCTACGAGAGCGGCGGCGGCGGCGACACGGGCTTTCTGTGCCGCTTCGGTGCCATGCCGTCGGCCGAACCCTTCCGCCCGGCGCGCATCACCCGCAAGGCCACCGTGGCCGGGCCGCAGACCGCCGTGGTGGTGGGCGACGGCGATCCCGGCGACATCGTCACCGACGAACACGCCCGCGTGAAGCTGCAGTTCCACTGGGACCGTCTGGGCGAGAAGAACACCGCCAGTTCCTGCTGGGTGCGCGTGGCATCGCCGTTGGCCGGCAACGGCTGGGGCATGATTTCATTGCCGAGGCTGGGGCAGGAAGTGGTGGTCGACTTTCTCGAAGGCGACCCGGACCAGCCCCTGATCACCGGCCGTGTCTACAACGCCACGCAGAAACCGCCTTATCTGCTGCCCGACAACGCCACCGTCAGCACGATGAAGAGCCGCAGCAAGCTGGGTGCGGCCGACGAGTTCAATGAACTTCGCTTCGAGGATCTGGCGGGCAGCGAGTACGTGCTGTTGCACGCCCAGAAAGACCGCTTCGAGTTCGTCGAAGAAACCCTGAAGGCCGAGATCGGCAAGGACGAACACCGCACGGTGAAGGAAAACCGCCGCGAAAAGATACTCGGCGACTATCACTTCATGGTGGTGAAAGACGTCAAGCAGAAGATCGACGGCAAGTCCAGCACGCACATCGTGAAGGCCGTGCTCGTGAAGGCCGACGACATCTACAGCCTGAAGGTGGCCAAGGACATCACCGCCGAGTCGGGCGCGGCCATCTCGTTGAAGTCGGCCACCGACATGCACCTGAAGATCGGCGGCAACCTCGGCGCCGAGGCGGCCACCAACGTGCACATCAAGGGCGGCACGAACATCGTCATCGAGGCCGGCACGCAGATCAGCATCAAGGCCGGCGCCTCGTCCATCATGATCGGCCCCGACGGCGTGTCGATCACCGGGTCGATGGTGAAGATCAACTCCGGCGGCTCGCCGGGTTCGGGCGCCGGTGCGAGCCCGGTGGCGCCTACCGACCCCGACGCGCCGGAAGATCCCGAGCTGCCCGAAGACCCGCTGACGCACCGGTGACCGGCTGATGCCCGCCGACCTGCCGACGGATGTGCAAACCCGCGAAGCCGCCGCCTGGCGTGACTTCGTGCAGCGCCTCGGCCGCCTGCTCGCGGCGCAGTGGCCGGCCATGCAGGAGCGGCTCGGTGAGCGCCACGACGCCTTCGTCGACGCCGCCTTGGCGCAGGCCGAAAAGCGCGGCTTCACCCACGCGGCCAGCGTGGCGCGCTATGTCAACCTGTGGTTCGTATGGGGCCCGGCCTTCCACGACAAGCCGGGCTTCGAGTGGGCGCTGGGCCTGCTGGCCGCCCCGCGCGAGCATGAATGGTTGACCGTGCACCAGCTCGTGCAGCGCTCGCTGGCCGAATTGCAGCGCCGGCCCGAGCCGCGCATCCAACCCGCCGCGTTGATCGCGGCCGACGAGCGGCTGCATGACCAGTTCGGCCGCCTGGGCCGGCAAGGCAGCCTGCTCTTGCCACCCGACGCACCACTGCCGCGCAAGGCCTGCGACATCGAGGCCGCCGAGCTGCGGCTGACCGGTGAGCCTTGGCTGCAGGAGTACCGGCTGGTGGGCGACGATTGGCAGCGTGTCAGCGTGCCGCTGCCGGCCGCGTTGCGGGTCGACGCAGTGCGGCCGCTGCCCAAGCTGATCGGCGTGCTGACATCACAGCGCGGCCTCGGGCCGCAGGCGCAGCTGCAGGTGCGCATCAGGCCGCACGCCGTGTGCGATGGCGACGTGCATCCGGGCATCGATTTTTCGGGCACCCATGGGCGCTGGCGCTGGGTCGGGCATGAGACCCGTTCCACCAGCTGGCCGGTGGCCACGCTGGAGCAGCCCGGCTCGCCCGCGGGTCCGGGCACCGTGGTGGCGGAAGAAAGTTCGCCCGACATCTTTCCGCTCGAACTCCTGGCCTGTGGTCTGCGCGATGAAGGCGAGCCGATCGGCAGCCTGAAGACCAGGGTCTGGGCCTGGCCTGCCGCGCAGTGGTGGGTGGAGGTGCAGCGCGCCGTGCCAACGGCACAGACCCTGCAGCCCGGCGGCCGCGCGTGGGCGCGCGGCGTCACGCGCTGCCGCGTCGAGCGCGATGGCTCGGCGCAGGACAGTACGCCCCTGCGCCTGCAGTTCGAAGAGGGCCTGGACGGCGCCGTGGCCGCCGGCCTGCAGGCCCTGGCTGCCGCCTGGCTGCCCTTGCCCGGGCTGGCCGCGCCCAGCGTGGACGTGACGCTGGGCCTGCTCACCGGCAAGGCAGCCTGCACCTGGGGCTGGCGCGCCGCGCCCGCCGGGCTCGACGGCCGCGCCCTGATGCGGCTGGTGGCCAGGCTCGAAATGTCGGCCTGCCAGGCCGATATCCAGCTCGGCGGCGAACTCGAACTGGCCGGCACGCGCAGCCGGCTTCGGCTGCATGTCGCGGGCCAGGCCGCGCTGCGCGAGCGTCTGGCCCGCGAGGCAACCGAGCCGCCGCTGGCCGACGCCATCTTGCGTGCGGCGGCCAGCTTCAGTTTCCCGTTCCAGATCGACGTCGAGCCGCTGGCCAGCGAGCAGGGCAGCCTGCTGCAGTTGGCCGGGCCACTGACCGGTGCGCTGGTCGGTGAAGCCGGCTTGCGGCCGAACACGGCCGGCGGCACGGGCTGGGAATGGTTCGCCGGCCTGCGCATCGAATCCGTGCTGCTGCCGCTGTGCGTCACCGACCCGCTGCTCGGCAGCCACACGCTGGTGCTGCCGCTGCTGCCGGCAATGACGCTGCTCGACTGGAGCCTGGCCTGATGGAACGTCTGCTCGTGCTGCGGCTGGAAGCGCTGGGCTGCGAAGCCGAGGCCTTGCTCAACGGCGTGCCGGTGGCCCGGGTCGGCGGCAGCCGGTTGGTGCTGACGCTGCCGGTTCACGAGTACACGCTGTCCGGCGGCAACGAGATCGAACTGGTCGTCAGGCCGGCCGCGCCGGGCGCTGCGCCCGCGCCGGAGCCGTTCCTCTCCGATGGTCTGGCCTGCGCCAGCCTGCGCCTGCTGCTGCCGCGTGTCGGGCAGGCCGCGCACCCGGCCACCGCGCGCACGCTGGCGCAACTGGACTGGGCGCCGCCGGCCGACGAAGTCTGTGAGGCGCCGCTGAGCCAGCGCCGCACCGTCGAGCTGCCGATCGCCTTCCCGCGCTGGCGCTGGCTCGATGCCCCCGTGATCGCCGATACGCCCAGCCTGAAGGGCGAGGTGGCCGCCTACCTGCTAGGCGTGGCGGTCGGGCTGGCACATGGCGACGCCGAACCGCTGGTGCAGGCGGCGCGGCTGCGCTTCGAGGAACTCGCTCAGGCCTACCAGCGCAACGTGGCCGACGACGTCGGCCGCTTTCGGCTTCACATCCAGCAGCTGCATGCGGCCAAGCCATTGAAACCCGTGCTGCCCGCCGCTGCCAAGATGATCTTGCGGCCGGTGGCCGGCGGCCGCCTGCTCGAATGCCTGGCGCCGGGCGGCGGGCCGCTGCTCAGCAGCCCGGTGGCCGGTGGCGGCACGGCGAGCTGGCCGCTGCGCCTGGCTTCGGTCGATGGCCGGTTCTATGTGGTCCGTTAGTCGCAGCACGGCGGTGCGGCGGCCGGATATGCTGCGGTTTTGCCAACCGGGCTGGCAACGCGCCGGTCCGCCTTCTGGCTGTGTGCGGCCGGACGTTCTGAAGGAACACAACGAATGATCGTGCTGACCGTGCTCAGCTACAACGGCGAGCCCAGCGGCGGCCTGTCGGCCAGCTTCGATGAGATCGGCGGCAGCATCGGCCGTGCCGAAAACAACCAGCTCGTGCTGCCCGACCCCGAACGCACCATCTCGCGGGTGCACGCGCGGATGGTGTTCCGTGCCGGCGGTTACGCCATCGTCGACAACGGCAGCAACCCGATCAGCGTGAACGGCACGCTGCTCGGATCAGGGCGCGAACACCCGATCGCCGCGGGTGACCAGGTGCAGATCGGCGGCTACCTGCTGGCAGCCTCCGCAGGCGCCGGCGCGGCGGAGGACGACGATCCTTTCGCCGACCTCTTCGGAGCCGCTGCTCACAGCCCGGCGACCCCGCCCCCTGCCGTGACGGCCGCCTGGCCGGCGCCGGCTTCCGCTCCGGCACGGGCACCTCAGGGGCATTCATGGCCGGCGCCGTCACACGCGCCGGCTGCCCCCGCCTGGTCCGCCCCTGCGGCGCCTTCGCCCGCCGGCATGGCGCAGATCCCCGATGACTGGGATCCTTTCGCCATCGATCCGGTCGATGTGCCAGCCAGGTCGCCAGCGGCGGCAGGCGGCGGGTCGGCCGCGATGGACTTCGGCGGGCCGGCCGGGGGTGACTCGCTGGACGATTTGTTCGGTCTGGGCGGTGCGGCCACCGGCGTCGACCCGCTGGGCGCCGCACCGGCGCAGGCGCTGCTGATGCAGGCGAACACAGCCTCGCATGCCGACCCGCTGCAGTCGCTGTCACGGCCTGCCAGTGTGGCTGCTGCCAGCGTGGCCGACCATTTTTCAGAGCTCAACACGCCGATGCCATTGCCGCCGGCCAGCCCGCCGCGCGCATTGCCGGCGCGGGTTTCGCCGTTTTCATCCTCGCCGGCACCGGCACATGCGCCTGCGGCGCCGCCCGCCATGCCAGCCGCCGCCCTGCCTGCCGGCGCCGTGTTTTCATGGGACGAACCGCCGCGCGACGGCCGTGTCGTCACCTTGCCTGGCGTGCGCCGGGCCGCGGTGGCAGCACCGCCGGCGCCGCCGACCGCAGAGCCGGTACGGGCCGCGGCGCGGCACGCCCAGCCGGCCAGCGCAGGCGGCGACGAATTGCTCGCTGCCCTGCTCGACGGCCTCGCCACGCCCGGCCTGCGCATCGACAGCCTGACGCCCGAGCTGATGCTGCTGCTGGGGCAGTTGCTGCGCGAGTCGACACGCGGCGCGGTCGAACTGTTGGTGGCGCGCGCCGCGCTGAAGCGCGAGATGCGCGCCGAGATGACGATGATCGTGGCGCGCGAGAACAACCCGCTGAAGTTCTCGCCGTCGGCCGAAGTCGCGCTGCAGCATCTGCTGGGGCCGTTGGCGCCGGGTTTCATGGCGCCTGCGCCGGCCCTGCGTGACGCCTTCGACGACCTGCGTGCCCATCAGCTCGGGGTGATGGCCGGCATGCGCGCCGCGCTCGAAGGCGTGTTGCAGCGTTTCGACCCGCAGCAGCTCGAGGGCAAGCTGACCAGGCGCTCGGCGATCACGAATCTGATCCCGGCTGCTCGCAAGGCGCGGCTGTGGGAGTCGTTCCAGGAACTGTTCGCCCAGCTCTCCAGCGAAGCGCAGGATGATTTCGACGAACTGTTCGGCAAGGCCTTCCTGCGCGCCTACGAGGCGCAGCTCGATCGCTTGCAGGCCGAACCCGGCCCGAGGTAGGCACCCATGCTTTCAGTCGAAGTGGCTCTGCTCTCGGACCGTGGTGGCCGCATGTACAACGAGGACGCTTGCGGGCACTGGCACTCGGAAGACAAGCTCTGCTGCGTGCTTGCCGACGGCGCCGGTGGCCATGGCGGCGGCGACATCGCATCGCGCCTGGTGGTGCAGGAACTGATCGGCCGGTTTTCGCAGAGGCCCTCGGCCAGCGGCGCGGACCTGGGTGCCATGCTGCGTGCCACCAATCAAGCGCTGATCGACCAGCGTGTGCCCGGCACGGCGCGCCAGGACATGCACAGCACCGCAGTCTGCATGGTGCTCGACTTCACCCAGCACCGCGTGCACTGGGCGCACGCCGGCGACTCGCGTCTCTACTGGTTCCGCAGCGGCCGGGTGATGAGCCGCACCAGCGACCACAGCCTGGTGCAGTCGCTCGTCGATGCCGGGCTGCTGAGCATCGAACAGATGCGCTACCACCCCAAGCGCAGCGAACTGCGTTCGGCGCTCGGCATCGCCGGCGACGTGCTCGAAGTCAGCAGCGGAGACGGTGATGAAGCCGTGTGCGCCGGCGATGTCTTCATGCTCTGCACCGACGGCCTCTGGGAGTACCTGGACGACGACGTGCTGGAGCGCAGCCTGGCCGCGGCCGCCACGCCGCGCGCCTGGCTCGACCAGCTGGACGTCGAGGTGAAGGCCGCGGCGAGCCACAAGACCAGCCACGACAACTTCACGGTGCTGGTGGTCTGGACCGGCGCGGCCTGACCTGGCGAAAGAGAACGATGGCACTCCACACCTGCACCGGCGCGAAGATGATGTGCACCATGGGCGCGGCGCCGGCGGTCTTCAACGCGACGCCGAAGATGGTGGTCACCAACTACATGGCGGCCGGCAACATCATGGATTTCGTGCCGATGATGAACATCCCGCCGTTCGGCGTGTGCCAGAGTCCGTCCAATCCAATGGTGGCGGCGGCCACTGCGGCCGCGCTCGGCGTGCTGACACCGATGCCCTGCATCCCGGCGACGGTGTCGCCATGGAAACCGGGATCGCCCAAAGTGCTGGTGGCAGGGCAGCCGGCGCTGAACAACACATCCAAAAACATGTGCATGTGGGCCGGCAGCATCAGCTTCGTCGATGCGGGCCAGACCAACGAGATGATTCCATGAGAGAAGCCCGCTTCAGGCGGGCTTTTCGTCGTGGCCGCCGAGGCCCGGCGCGGTTTCAGCCCGGTGCCGCCACACGGCCGATCTCGACACGCCGGTTTTCAGGCGCGAACGGATCCTTGCTGTTCTTCGGGGTGTTGGCGCCCAGTCCCACCGGCGCCAGCATGGCCGGCTCGGCGCCGAGTTCCACCAGATAGTCCTTCACCGCTTCTGCGCGCTTCTGCGAGAGAGACTGGTTCGCGGCAGCCACGCCCGAGGCATCGGCATGGCCTTCGATGCGCACGACCTTGCCGCTGCCCTTCTTGGTCTTCAGCACCTCGGCGAAAACCTCCAGCTGCTTTTTCAGCGTGTCGGGCAATTCGGCCGAGCCGACCTTGAACGACGACGCGGGCAGCGAGTAGCGCACTGCGGGCTTGAAGCCCATGCACTTGAATCCGGCAGCCTTCAGCTGATCACAGGCTTCTTCCGGGAACAGGCCCTCGGTGATGGCCTTCGCGTCCGGCACCGTCTGGCCCATGTCGACGGCGTCGGAAGTCTGCGCCTGGGCGGGCACGCTCATAAGCCCAGCCAGCAGCATGGCAACCGTGATTTTGAGATGTCCGAAACTCATGGCAAACCCTTTCGACGGGATCGGCGGGGTGGACGACGGGCGCACTGCCCATCGCTTCTGGTCGGCGGCGGGCCCGATCCACGCCCGCGCAGTTGTGGCGTCTGCAACATGGCGGTTATGAGACTGTGCCCGTAACGCCTTGTATCCACGGCGCATCATAGCGCCGCCAAGGCCTGGATCGTCATCCCCAAAGCGGGCGATGCCGCAAGTCGAGATTGCGAGCGTGACGGGCGCGGTGGGCGCGTGTATCGTTCGGCCGTCGTCCAACGGCCAACCGGCCGCCGTTGCGGAAAGGCCGCTGATTTCAGCCCCCGTGCGACGCGGACGATCCAGCAATCGAGCCCCATCAGATGACTTGGCACAACAAGGTGATGTGGACTGAGGGCATGTTCCTCCAGCCGCAACACTTCCAGCAACAGGATCGTTTTGCCGGCCGCCAGCTCGACGGCCGTTTCGCCGCTTCCGTGGCATGGCCCTGGGGCTTCACGGCGTTGCAGCTCGATGACGCTGCATTGCTGCACGGCCGCCTGGCCTTGAGCGCGGCGCGCGGCCAGTTGCCCGACGGCCTGGTGTTCTCGATTCCCGGCGACGACCCGGCGCCGCCGGCCTTCGAGGTGCCAGCCGACGTGCGTGATCAGGTCGTCGTGCTGGCGGTCGCGATGGCCAGGCCCGGCGTGGCCGAGAGCGACGTAGAAGCGGCCGAGAGTTCGATGCCGCCACGCTACCGCGCCAGCGACATCGATGTCGCCGACAGCCACGCCGCCAGCCTGCGCGAGGCACCCCTGCAGATTGGCCGACTGAACCTGCGCCTGATGCTGGCGCGCGACGCCAACGAGGGCTACACCACGCTCGGCGTGGCGCGCATCATCGAGCGGCGCGCCGACGGCCGCGTGGTACTCGACACGCAGTACGTGCCGCCGATGCTGCACGCGCCGGCCCACGTCGTGCTTGACGGCTGCTGCCGTGAGGTGCACGGCATGCTGTATCAGCGCGGCGAGGCGCTCGCCTCGCGACTCGTGCAGCCTGGCCGCGCTGGCGTGGGTGAGATCACCGATTTCCTGCTGTTGCAGGTCGTCAACCGCCACCAGCCGCAGTTCGCCCACCTGCAGCGGCTGCCCGTGCTGCACCCGGAGCGGCTGTACGAGTTGTGCCTGGGGCTGGCCGGCGAGTTGTCGACCTTCCGCGATGCCCGCCGCCCGGCGGCGTACCCAGAGTACCGTCACGACGATCTGGCCGGCTGCTTTCGTGCCGTCATGTCCGACCTGCGGCAGTCGCTGTCGATGGTGCTCGAGCAGACCGCTGTGCCGATCGACCTGCAGGAGCGCAAGTCGGGCATGCGGGTGGCGATCATTCCCGACATTGAACTGCAGCGCACCGCCAGCTTCGTGCTTGCCGTCAATGCGCAGATGCCCGGCGAGGCGCTGCGGGCGCGTTTCCCCACGCAGGTCAAGATCGGCCCGGCCGAGCGCATCCGCGACCTTGTCACCCTGCAACTGCCCGGCGTCACGCTGCGTGCGTTGCCAGTGGCGCCGCGGCAGATTCCTTTCCACGCTGGATTCACGTACTTCGAACTCGACACTCGCGGCAACGAACTGTGGAAACAGCTCGAAACCTCGGGTGGCCTGGCGATGCACATCGCGGGAGACTTCCCCGGCCTGGCTCTCGAGTTCTGGGCGATCCGCGGCTGAGCGCGGAGCGTGCTCCTGACGACACGACAGACGACAGGACAGATATGAACGACCAAGACCCTCCGTCGGACCCGTTTGCCGCCTTCGAGTCGGACCGCACCGTCATCAAGCCCAGCGCGGGCCGCGGGCCGAGAGCCGGCGCGCCGGCGGCACCTGCCCCGGCGCCTGCCGCTCCCGGCTGGGCGCCCGCCCAGGCGCCCGCGCCGGTCGATGCCCTGCAGCCCGAGCTGCCGGCCTACGCCAGCCTGAACCCGCTGGTGCAGGCCGCGGCGCCGTTGCTCAGCGCCGCGCCGAGGCTGCGCGCGATGGTGCGCCACCCGAACCCGGCCGCGCTGCGTGCGTCGCTGGCCGAGTCGGTCAAGCGTTTCGAGGCCAGCGCCCGTGCCCAGGGCCTGCCCAACGAACAGGTGGTGGCAGCCCGCTATGTGCTGTGCACGCTGCTCGATGAATCGGCCAGCAGCACGCCCTGGGGCAGTTCTGGCTCCTGGTCTTCCCAGAGCTTGCTGGTGCAGTTCCACAACGAAGGCTGGGGCGGCGAGAAGGTGTTTCAGCTGCTCACGCGTCTGGCTGAAAACCCGGGACAGAACCGCAACCTGCTGGAACTGGTCTATATCGCACTCTCGCTCGGCTTCGAGGGTCGGTACAAGGTGCTCGACAACGGCCGCGCGCAGCTCGACAGCGTGCGGGAACGGCTGGCGCAGATGCTGAAGACACAGGCCGGGCCGGTCGACCGTTCCTTGTCCACGCAGTGGGTGGGCGTGGCCGCCGCACCGAAGCGCCTGCACGACGGCATTCCGCTTTGGGTGGCCGCCGCGGCGACCGCGCTGCTGCTGCTGCTGGTGTTCATCGCGCTGCGCCTGTCGATGAACGCGCAGACCGACACCACGTTCAGCGCCCTGCAGTCGCTCGGCACGGTGGCGAGAGCGGCGCCGCCCGCGCCGCCCCCCGCGGTGCCCCTGCCGCCGCCGCCGGTGCGGCTTGCCGGCTTGCTGAAGGCCGACATCGACGCCGGCAGCGTGCAGGTCAAGGACCTCGCCGACCGCTCCATCGTCACGCTGCGCGGCGACGGTATCTTCGACGCCGGCAGCGCCGACGTGGCGGGCCGCGCCAAGCCGCTGTTCGAGCGCATCGGGGCGGCGCTCAAGCAGTTGCCGGGCACCGTCACCATCAGTGGCCATACCGACAACCAGCCGATCCGCTCCTTGCGTTTCCCGTCCAACTGGCACCTGTCGAAAGAGCGCGCTCTCAGCGTGCGCGACCTGCTGGCCGGCCAGGTCAAGCCTGAACGCATGACGGCCGAGGGCCGCGCCGACACCGAACCGGTGGCCGACAACGGCACGCCGTCCGGCCGCGCGAGCAACCGACGGGTCGAGATCATGCTGACTGCCGCGGCGCCGGTCTGACGCCCATGGCCTTGCCATCCTCCGTACCGCACACCTTGTCAGGCAGCGCACGATGAAACGTTTTCTGCAATGGTTGCTCAGTCCGCTGGTGCTCGGCACTCTGGGCTTGCTGGCGCTGTCGGCCATTGTCTGGTGGGTCGGCCCGCTGATCGCCATCGGCAGCGCCCGGCCGCTCGATGGCCTGTGGGTGCGCGTCATCGTGCTGGTGCTGATGTGGGCGGCCTGGATCGGCCGCCTCAGCTGGCTGGCCTGGAAGCGCAGGCGCACGAATGCTGCGCTGCTGGCCGGGCTGAGCGCCGGCCCCTCGGCCAGCGACAAGGAAGCGCAGGTGCTGGCGCAGCGCTTCAACGAGGCCGTGCAGAAGCTCAAGGCCAGCAGCGGCCCCTCATGGCTGGCGGGGCTGTCCGGCGGGGGCCAGCATCTGTATGAGCTGCCCTGGTACATCTTCGTCGGCGCACCGGGCTCGGGCAAGACGACCGCGCTGATGAATGCCGGCCTGCAGTTCCTGCTGGGTGACGCCGGCAAGGGCTCGGTCCAGGGGGTCGGCGGCACGCGCAACTGCGACTGGTGGTTCACCAAAGACGCCGTGCTGATCGATACCGCCGGCCGCTATGCCACGCAGGAAAGCGACCGCGATGTCGATGCCAGCGCCTGGGACAACTTCCTTGCCCTGCTGAAGAAGACCCGGCCGCGCCAGCCGATCAACGGCGTGCTGCTCACCGTCAACATCCAGGACCTGCTGCAGCAGGGCGCCGGCGAGCGCCAGGAACACGCCGCCAAATTGCGCGCCCGCCTGCAGGAACTGCACTCCAAGCTCGGCGTGCGGGCACCGGTCTACGTGATGGTCACCAAGGCCGACCTGATCGGCGGTTTCAACGAGAGTTTCGAGGCGCTCAACAAGGACGACCGCGACCAGGTCTGGGGCTTCACCTTCCCGGCCGATCAGGCGCCCGGTGCCGACCCGCTGGCCGATTTCCCGGCGCTCTACCAGCAGTTGCAGAAGCGCCTGGTCGAGCAGCTGATCGGCCGCCTGGAGAGCGAGCGCGACGTGCTCAGGCGCGCTGCGATGTTCGGCTTCCCGCAGGAGTTCGCTGCGCTGCAGGGCGTGCTGGGCGACTTCCTCAGGCTGGTGTTTTCCGGCGGCGGCAATGTGGAAGCCACGCCGCTGGTGCGCGGCGTCTACTTCACCAGCGGCACGCAGGAAGGCTCGCCGATCGACCGCGTGATGGGCGCGCTCGGCCGCTCTTTCGGCATCGATCCGCGCTCCGCAGCCATCGGTGGCGGCAAGGGCAGGAGTTTCTTCCTGCACCGGCTGCTGCGCGACGTGGTGTTTGCCGAAGTCGGGATGGGCAGCACCAACCCGGCGGCGGAACAGCGCCGGCGCGTCGTCCGTGCCGTCGTCTTCGGCTCGCTGGCGATGTTCGCCACGGCCGTGCTGGCGGGCTGGATGATCAGCCGCTCGCGCAACCTCGACCACGCCGCGGTGGTGGCCGAAAAGCTGCCCGCGCTCAAGCAGGCGGTGGCCGGCCTGCCCGCGCCGATCACTGCCGACATGACGCCACTGCCCGGCGTGCTGGCCCAGGTGCGCGGTGCCGCCCGCGCCGAAGGCTTCGACATCGCGGCGCCGCCGTTCCTGAACGGCCTGGGCCTGTACCAGGGCGACAAGCTCGACGCCGCCGCCCAGCTCGCCTACACCCAGCTGCTGGAAAAGACGATGGCGCCGCGGGTGGCGCGCCGGCTCGAGGAGCGCCTGCGCGCCGTCACCAAGGACAACCTCGAGAACGCCTACGAGGCGCTGAAGACCTACGTGATGCTGTACTCGCCGGAGCAGTTCGACGCGCCCACGCTGAAGGCCTGGATCGGCGTCGACTGGGACAACAACTACGCGAGGATGGCGCCCGAAGCGCGCACCCAGCTCGACGCCCAGCTCGACGCCATGCTGGCGCTGGGCCCGCCGCGCGCCGCGCTGGCCAAGGATGACGCGCTGGTGGCGAGCGTGCGCGAGATGCTGTCGGCCTACCCGCTGGAGTACCGCGCGTACAGCCGCATCAAGCGGCAGTACCGGCCCGGCGAACTGCCCGAGTTCACGGTCGCCGGTGCCGGCGGGCCGAGCGCCTCGCAGGTGTTCGAGCGTGCCAGCGGCGAGCCGCTGACGAAGGGCCTGTCGGGCTTTTACACCAAGGACGGCTACCAGAAGTTCGTGCTGCCCGCGGTGAAGAAGGCCACCGTGCAACTGGCGAACGAAGAATCCTGGGTGCTCGGCCTCAAGCTCGACCCGGCCAAGCTGCGCGACGCCACGCTGGGCAGCGCCATCACCGACAAGGTGCGCCGCCTCTACTTCGAGGACTACATCAAGACCTGGGACGGCTTCCTGGCCGACGTGAGGCTGGTCAAGCTGGCCGGCCTGGAGCGCAGCATCGCAGTGGCGCAGATCGTCTCCTCGGCCGATTCGCCGCTCGCCAAGTACCTGCGCGCCGTCACCGAACAGACGCGCCTGGTGCCGCTGCCCGGCGCCACGGGCGCGCTCGACAAGCTGGCCAGCCAGGCCAAGGCCGACGCCGCCGCGCTGGCCGGTGCGGCCCCGGCCGCCGGCGGTACCGGCGGCCCGCTGGAACGGATGGTCGACGACCACTTCGCCAGCATCCACCGCCAGGTGACGGGCACGCCGGCGCCGATCGACGACACGCTGAAGATGTTCACCGAGATCTATACACAGCTCAGCGCGGTCGATGCCGCGCAGAAGAGCAAATCGCCGCCGCCGCCCGGCGGTGGGGCGGAAAAGATCAAGGCGGCCGCCGGTCAGCAGCCCGAGCCGATCAAGTCGATGCTGGCACAACTGGCAGACGCCGGCGCCAGCCAGAGCCGCGACGCCGAACGCTCGGGCCTGAACGCCGACCTCAAGCCGATCACCGAGTTCTGCAACAAGGCGGTGGGCGGGCGCTACCCGTTCGCTTCGGGATCGAAGGCCGACGTGCTGCCGGAAGATTTCGGCCAGCTGTTCGGCGGCGGCGGACTGTTCGACGACTTCTTCCAGAAGCGCCTCGTCACGCTCGTCGACACCTCGGCCGCGGTCTGGGCCTACCGGCCGCTGGCCGACGGCAGCAAGCCGGTGGCAGCCGCCGCGCTGGCCGAGTTCCAGCGTGCCGCGCGCATCCGCGAGGTGTTCTTCCGCAACGGTGGCAAGTCGCCGGCGATGCGCATCGAGATGCGCGTGGCCGAACTCGACCCCGCGCTGAAGGAACTGGTGCTCGACATCGATGGCCAAGCGCAGAAGCTGGTGTCGGGCGCACCGTCGATCACCGTCACCTGGCCCAGCACGCGCGTGGCCTCGGTCGTCAAGCTGAGCACCGGCCTGGGCAACGCCGGCCCGCTGCTGATGTTCGAGGGGCCGTGGGCGCTGTTCCGCCTGTTCGACCAGTTCGAGGTCAAGACCTCCGAGCAGCCCGAGAAATTCAGCGTCATCATGAATCTCGACGGCCGGCGGGCCCGCGTGGAGGTCATCGCTTCCAGCGTGTTCAACCCCTTCCAGATGCGCGAGATGAAGCAGTTTCGCTGCCCGTCTTCGCTGTGACGGGCGTGGTTGCCGGCATTCCCCCGGGCTGGCACGGCAAGCTGCCGTCGCTGGGTGACTTCGCCTCGCGCCGGCTCGACCCCGCCTTCATCGAAGCCTGGGACGGCTGGCTGGCCGGCGGCCTGCACGCCCTGCGCGAGGCCGACCCGCATGAGTGGCTGGATGCCTACCTCGCCAGCCCCAGCTGGCGCTTTCTGCTGGCGCCGGGCGCGCTGCCGGGCGAGGCCGGCCGCCAGGGCTGGGCGGGTGTCTTGATGCCATCGGTCGACCGCGTCGGGCGTTATTTTCCTTTCACCATCGCGCAGCCGCTCGGTGATGCCCCGGCCTCGACCGGCCAGATGCAGCTGCTGTGGCACTGGTTGGGCCGGGTCGACGAGCTCGCCGGCGAGGCGCTGCAGGACGACTGGAAAGTCGACCGCCTGGAAGATGAACTGGCGCGCATGTCGCGCCCGTCGCTGGAGCCGCTGGCCATGTCGCTGGTGCTGCCGCCCGAGTCGCCCGGCGCGCTGGTCGAGCAACGGCTCCCTGACGGTGCCGACGCCGCTGCCGCCATCGGCATGGCCACGCAGGCGCTGTGGCGTCGCCAGACGGCCGGCACGGCCTGGTGGTATTCATCCACTGAGCTGGTGCCACCGCGCCTGCTGGCGTCACGCGGTTTGCCCAGAACACTGCGGGCGCTCTTCGGCGACACCGGCGTGCCCGCGCCTGCGGCGCAGCCGACCTCCTTCTTTCACCCGACCCAGCCATGAGTGCCGACGACAACGACGACGACGAGCGCACCGTCATCCGGCCGCCAGGCCCGCCGCGTCAACCCGCCCCGGGCAATGACAAGACGATGCAGGTCGGCGCGCCGCCGCCGCTGCCAGAAGACCATGGCAACGGCCTGCCCATCGGCACGTTCCTGGCCGAATTCGAGCTCACCAAGCTGATCGGCGAGGGCGGTTTCGGCATCGTCTATTCAGCCACCGACCATTCGCTGCGCCGGCGTGTCGCGTTGAAGGAATACATGCCTACCGCGCTGGCGGCGCGCACCGGCGTGTCGCAGGTGCAGGTGAAGTCGCAGCGGCACCGCGAAACCTTCGAACTCGGGCTGAAGAGTTTCGTCAACGAAGCCCGGTTGCTGGCCAGCTTCGACCACGCTTCGCTGCTCAAGGTGTACCGGTTCTGGGAAGCGAACGGCACCGCCTACATGGTGATGCCCTTCATCGAAGGCGTGACCCTGAAGGACACGCTGCGCCAGATGAACGGCCCGCCCGACGAAGAATGGCTGCGCACGCTGCTCGCCCCGCTGACCGAGGCGCTGATGGTGATTCACGCCGAGCAGTGTTACCACCGCGACATCGCACCCGACAACATCATGCTGCTGGCCGGCAGCCACCGGCCGCTGCTGCTGGACTTCGGTGCTGCGCGCCGCGTCATCGGTGACATGACGCAGGCGTTGACGGTGATCCTGAAGCCGGGTTATGCGCCTGTCGAGCAGTATGCCGAGATCCCGGGCATGAAGCAGGGCGCCTGGACCGACGTCTACGCGCTGGCCGCGGTGGTGTATTACGCCATCCTGGGCAAGACGCCGCCGCCGTCGGTGGGGCGCCTGCTCAACGACACCTTCGTGCCTTTGTCGCAGGCCGCCGCGGGCCGCTACAGCGAACCCTTCCTCGCGGCGATCGACCGCGCCCTGGCAGTGCGGCCCGAAGAGCGCACGCAGTCCATCGAAGAACTGCGCGCGCAGCTGGGCCTGTCAGGCGCGCCGGCCAGCGGCATCACGCAGATGCTGGCGCCCGCGCCCGCTGGCGTGTCGGCGCCGGCGCCGAGGCCGGCTGCCGCGCCGGCGGCTGCGGCTGCGGCAACGCGCCCTGATGCCGCCTCCGCCGCCATGCCGACTGGCAAGAAGAGCGGTGGCACGGCCGCTGTGGCCGTCGGTGGCGCCGCGCTGCTGGCGCTGGCGGTTGGCGGATTTGTATTCTTTGCGCCCGGCCCCGCGCCCGCCCCGGGCGGCACAGCCGCGCCGTCATCCTCGCCGACAACCGTGCCCGCGCCTGGGACAGTTGCCGGGTCGCCACCCGCTGATGCACAGGCTGCGGCACCTGTTGTGGCACCGGCGGTGGCGCCCGCAACGGCGCCGTCTGTCACAACCGCTTTCGACCTCGGCACCGAATTTTCGCGCGTCGTGCAGGCGCAGACGCCCGGGTTCGGCGTTGCCGCCACGGCCGACAAGGCGACGCTGAAGATCGGCCACGACGAGATCGGCTTCACCGTGACGAGTGAGCGCGACGGCCACCTCTACATCTTTGCGCGAGCCTCCGACGGCACCTTGGCGCAGGTCGTGCCGAACACCAATTCGGGTGCCGTGCGCATCAAGAAAGGGCAGCGTTTCCACTTCCCGCGTGGTGACGGCGCGGCGCTCGACGCGTCCGACCCGCCTGGCCCGGTGGAACTTCTCGCCGTGGTGTCGACCCTGCAGCGCGACTTTTCCGAACTCGAGCCCTCCAGGCGCGAGGGCGCCTTCAAGATCCTGCCCAGCGGCGCCGACGCGGCTGCCGTGGTGGCCCGCCACAAGGGCCCGCAGCCCTTCATGGTCGGGCGCGCCATCTGCCCTACCAGCGGCGACTGCGACAGCGGCTTCGGTGCCGCGGTCCTGATCATCGACACAGTGCGGTGAACAAAGCCTTCACCCGCGAATCCGAAGGCGACGAAGACGACGACGAGGCGCCTGGATTGCCTGCGCTGCCGGCCGGCGCACGCAACTATGTCACGCCGGCCGGCTATCGGCGTCTGCGTGAAGAGTTGATGACGCTGCTCGACGCCGAGCGGCCGAAGATGGTGGAAGTGGTGTCCTGGGCGGCAAAGAACGGAGACCGCTCGGAGAACGGCGACTACCTCTACGGCAAGAAGCGGCTGCGCGAGATCGATCGCCGTATCCGCTTCCTGACGAAGCGGCTCGACATCGCCGAGGTGGCCGATCCGGCCCTGCACCACGGCCGTGATCAGGTGTTTTTCGGCGCCACCGTCACTTACGCCAATGCGAAGGGCGAGCAGCGCACCGTCACCATCAAGGGCATCGACGAGGCCGACAGCCTGCGCGGCGAGGTGAGCTGGATTTCACCGATCGCCCGGGCGCTGCTGAAGTCCCGTGTCGGCGACGAAGTGCAACTTGTCACCCCGCTGGGTGCGGAGAAAATCGAAGTCGTGGAAGTGCTCTACCCGGCGCCCGGGGTTTGAGGCTTCAGGGCTTGACGCGCCAGCTTCGCAGCACGTCGCGGCTGCGCCGCAGGGTGCGCAGCACGTCGGCCAGGTGCTGGCGGTCGCGCACGCTGACGAGCAGGCGCAGCTCGGCGCTTTCGGAGGGCGGCGCGTCGCCCATGTCGAGGTGGGTGATGTCGGCCTCGGCGCTGCTGATGGCGGCGGCCACCTGGGCCAGCACGCCCTTGCCGTTGTTGACCAGCACGACGATGCGGGTCTCGAAGGGCCGTGTCAGGTCGTCAGCCCATTCGACCTGGATCCAGCGCTCACTGTCGCGCTCGAAGAGCCGCCTGCCGGTGTGGCATTCGGCGGTGTGCACGAGCAGACCCTCGCCGCGCCCGAGGTAGCCGACGATGTCGTCGCCCGGGATCGGCCGGCAGCAGGGTGCGAGCTGCACGGAAGCGCCTTCGCTGCCGTCGATGAACACCACGCCCTGCGTCGACATGCCGTCTTCGAGGCCGTAGCGGCCCAGCGTCAAGGTGACGGCGTCTGGCTTGGCGCCTTGCTCCACCATCAGATGCGCAAGCCGCTTGGCCACGATGACGGCGATCTTGCGGCCCAGGCCGACGTCGACCAGCAACTCGGAGCGGCCGCGGTTGCCGCTCCAGCGAGTCAGCTGCTGCCAGAGCAGCATGGCGGCGGCGTCGCCGGGCTCGGCCGTGGGCAGTTGCAGGCCTTCGGAGCGCAGTGCCTGGGCGAGCATCTTCTCGCCCATCGCGAGCGACTCGTCATGTTCCAGATTCTTCAGGTAGTGGCGGATCTTCGAGCGCGCGCGCCCGGTGCGTACCATGCTCAGCCAGCCCGGGTTCGGCCGTGCGCCGGCGGCAGTGAGCACCTCCACCACGTCGCCACTGCGCAGTTCGGTGCGCAGCGCCACGGGTTCGCCGTTCACCTTGGCAGCCACCATGCGGTCACCGACGTCGGAGTGGATCGCGTAGGCAAAGTCGACGGCTGTCGCACCGCGCGGCAGCGCCAGGATCTTGCTGCGCGGCGTGAAAACGTAGACGGCGTCGGGATAAAGGTCGATCTTGACGTGTTCGAGAAATTCGGCGGCGTCGCGCGTTTCGTCCTGGATGTCGAGCAACGACTGCAGCCACAGCGTACCCAGGCGCTGCGCGTCCGCCGCGCCGCCCTTCTCGCTGGCCTTGTAGAGCCAGTGCGCGGCAATGCCTTTTTCGGCCACCGCATGCATGGCCTCGGTGCGCATCTGGAATTCGACCGCCGTGCCCAGCGGGCTGACCAGTGTGGTGTGCAGCGACTGGTAGCCGTTGGCCTTGGGGATGGCGATGTAGTCCTTGAAGCGCCCCGGCACCGGCTTGTACAACTGGTGCAGCACGCCGAGAGCAAGGTAACACTCGGGCAGTGCGGCCACGACGATGCGAAAACCGAAGATGTCGCTGACCTGCGCGAAGCCGGCGTGTTTTTCACGCATCTTGCGGTAGATCGAATAGATCGTCTTCTCGCGCCCCGAGACCTGCACCTTGATCTTCTGCGCCGCGAACGCGTGTTCGACGTCCTTGTGGACGCGCTCGACGATGTCGCGCCGGTGGCCGCGAGCGCGCTGCACGGCCTTCGCCAGTGCGCCGTGGCGCCAGGGGTGCAGGTGCTGGAAAGACAGTTCCTGCAGTTCCCGGTAGGTCTGGTTGAGGCCGAGCCGGTGCGCGATGGGGGCGTAGATGTCGAGCGTCTCGCGGGCGATGCGCAGCCGCTTGTCGGGCGCCATCGCGACCATCGTGCGCATGTTGTGCACGCGATCGGCCAGCTTGATGAGGATGACCCGCACGTCGCGCGCCATCGCCAGCAGCATCTTGCGGAAGCTCTCGGCCTGGCTTTCCTCGCGCGTGCTGAAGTGCAGCTTGTCGAGTTTGGTCAGGCCGTCGACCAGGTCGGCGGTGGGCGCGCCGAACTTCTGGATCAACTCGGTTTTGGTGACACCGCGATCCTCGATCGTGTCGTGCATCAGCGCCGCCATCACGGCTTGGGCGTCGAGCTTCCAGTCGGCGCAGAGGCCGGCCACCGCGATCGGGTGCGTGATGTAGGGCAGGCCGCTGGCGCGGAACTGGCCCAGGTGCGCCTCGTCGGCGAATTTGTAGGCCTCGCGAACCAGTTTCAGGTCGGCCTTCGACAGGTACGAGAGCTTGTCGGTCAGCGCCGCGAACGAGTCCGCTTCGGCGGGCGGCGGAGCCGCTGGCGCGAACGACACGCGCTGCAGCCCCTGCAGCGCAGAGGGCAGCAGTTCGGCGGCCAGCGAGCGTATTCCCATGGTCCCGAATTTAGCGCGCTTTGCCGGTGCGGGCCGGCGGCGGCCACAAATGACGAAGGGCGCCCATGGGCGCCCTTTGGTCACAGTCGGTGAAACGAATCGATCAGATAGGCACCTTGCGCAGCATCTCGATGCCGATCTCGCCGGCGGCGATCTCGCGCAGCGCGGTCACGCCGGGCTTGTTCTTCGTCTCGATCTTCGGCGCGTGGCCTTGGCTCAGCATGCGCGCCCGGTAAGTGGCTGCCAGCACGAGCTGGAATCGGTTCGGGATCTTGGCGAGACAGTCTTCGACGGTGATGCGGGCCATGGGCGGTATCTTTCGGAGGTCAAGTCAGATCAGGTCGAGCGCGGCGAAAACCTGCGAACGGTTTCGCATCTGGGCCGCGTACTTCAGGCGCTGGGAGTGGACAACCGTTTTCAGGTCGAACAGCGCCGTCTCGAAGAGAGCATTGATTATAACGAAGTCGAAGTGGCGGGCCTGCGCCACCTCTTCGCGGGCGTTGACCATGCGTGTGGCGATCACCTCGGGGCCGTCTTCGCCACGCCGCTGCAGGCGCTGCTGCAGTTCCTTCCAGCTCGGCGGCAGGATGAAGATGAGCACCGCGTACGGAAAGATCTGCTTGATCTGCAGCGCGCCTTGCCAGTCGATCTCGAGCACCACGTCTTCGCCGAGCATCAGTCTTTGTTCCAGGCCGAGCCGCGATGTGCCGTACAGGTGGCCATGCACCTGCGCCCACTCGAAGAACTCGCCGCGCTCGCTCATGGCGCGGAACTCCGGCTCGTCGATGAACCAGTATTCGCGGCCGTCCTGCTCCTGCCCGCGCGCCGCACGCGTGGTATGTGATACCGACACCGAGAGGTGAGAATCGAGTTCGAGCAGGGCCTTGACCAGACTCGACTTGCCGGCACCGCTGGGTGCGGCGACGACAAAAAGGTTGCCTGGAATTTCCATGTGCAGATTCTAGAGGGGAGCCCGGCGATGGCTTGCCGCCGCCGGGCCCGGTCCTCCCGGTTCACGAAACGTTCAGCGCGCGGTCTTGGCGATGCGGACACCATCGGTGCCGTTGCGATACGCCTTCGAGTCGTAGCTGCCGTGCTCGCTGTTACGCGCCGCGATTTCACCGCTGGCGATGGCCGCCAGCGTCTCGGCCTGAACATCGGCGCGGCTGCGCTGGGCGATGAACGGCGTGGGCTTCTGGAAGTCGCCTTCGGTGACGCTCAGCGTGCCGTTGGCGCGGGCTTGCTGCAGTTCCGCCTGCACCTGGGCGCGGCTGGTGGCCGAACTCAGGGGCTGCGGCAGTTCGTAGGTGGCTTCCTGGGCCAGCGCAGCGCCAGCGGCGGCGAACGACAGGGCGAAAGCGGCGATGAGGGTGGAGGTCTTCATGATGGGTTCCTTGGTGAGTGACTCGGGTGACTTCGGGTTGCCTGGCGGTCCGGCTTCAGCGCCGACCACAGAAAGAATTCTGGAAACCCGGACTCGCGCCAGCCGGACAGCCAGATGACAAATTCGTAATCTGGCCGAGCGGCTGAAAGTGCGACCATTTGCGCTTTGCACATTGCTGACCTGCTGCCGCCCGCCCCATGCGTATCCTCGTGGTCGAAGACGAAATCAAGCTTGCCCAGTACCTGCACAAGGGGTTGAGCGAGAACGGCCATGTGGTCGACCTGGCGCACGACGGCATCGAAGGTCGGCGCCTGGCGGTCGGCGCCGACTACGACCTCGTGCTGCTCGACCTGATGCTGCCCGGCGTCGACGGTTTCGGCGTGCTGGCGGCCCTGCGCGCCGCGCAGCGCAACACGCCGGTGCTGATGCTGACGGCGCGTGGCCAGCTCGAAGACCGTGTGCGCGGGCTGTAGCAGGGCGCCGACGACTACCTCGTCAAGCCCTTCGCCTTCAGTGAACTGCTGGCGCGTGTGGGCGCGCTGCTGCGCCGCGGCGCGCCGGCCAGTGCCCAGCAGGCCACTCAGCTGCGCCTGGGCGATCTCGAGGTCGACCTCGGCAGCCGCAAGGCGCAGCGCGCCCTGCAGCGGCTGGACCTCACCGCCAAGGAATTCAGCCTGCTGGCGCTGCTGTTGCGCCGGCGCGGCCAGATCCTCTCGCGCACCGTGCTTGCCGAACAGGTCTGGGACATGAATTTCGACTCCGACACCAACGTGGTCGAAGTGGCGGTGCGTCGGCTGCGCTCCAAGCTCGACGACCCTTTCCCGGCCAAGCTGTTGCACACCGTGCGCGGCATGGGCTACGTGCTGGAGGATCGCCAACCATGAAACCCTGCGACCCCACCCGCAGCGTCTGCAGCCACTCCATCAGCCGGCCCTTTCCAGAAAGCTCGCGCTGCTGGCGATGCTGGTGATCGGCGGCCTGAGTCTGGCCAGCTGGATATCGATCAATCTGCTGGTGATGGACAAGAACGCCGAACAACTGCGTCAGCGCACCGCGCTCATCTCCGACATCGTCAATCTGGAGTCGCAGGCCGGCGGCGAGAACGCCGTGCTGGCGCGCCTGAAGGCCGACGCTCCCATGCGTGCCAGCACGCGGCTGGAGATCTGGCATTCGGATGGCCGGGTCTTCTATGCCGACCCGCAGTCCGGCACGCATGCGATGTCCGTGCACACGCGCAGCGAGGAGTTCGCCGTGCTCGGCCTGCAGGTCGGCGGCGAGCTGCTGAAGGCGCGCTACACCATGGACGTCTCCAGTGACGCCAGGATGGGCCGCAACTGGGCCGTCGTGCTGGTCATCGGCACCCTCGCGGCCGGTGCGTGTGTCGGCTTCGGCACGCTGTGGCATGTGCGCCGGCAACTGCTGCCGCTGC
>Ga0163144_10003767_pt1 | contig 34546 bp, 34 predicted proteins | sample OliLak19BULKMAT1_FD_123175 | JGI IMG/M metagenome (GOLD analysis project Ga0163144, IMG submission 123175) | Freshwater microbial mat bacterial communities from Lake Vanda, McMurdo Dry Valleys, Antarctica - Oligotrophic Lake LV.19.BULKMAT1 | ecosystem: Environmental > Aquatic > Freshwater >...
CCAAAGCCAAAGCCAAACCCGCTGCCGATCTGCCGCTGCCCGTGGTCATCGAGGAGCTGACTTATTTGCGGAAAACCTTCCGCGATCTCGTCGCCGCCTACGCCACCAGCATCGAGTCCGAAATCGCCCACCTGCACACCCGCCTGAGTGCCGATGCCGCGGGCAAAAAGAAGCTGCCCGCCGACCGGCTGAACGATCTCCGCGACATGCTCATGACGCTGCGCTCGCTCGAAGTGAAGCCCGCCAAAGGCCGTCGGCGCGACTTAAAGCGCGTGGAAAGCGTCGTCGAGGATCTCCGCACCATCGCCGACCGCTGGGGCTAAGCCGCGCGCGCTGGGCTCAGCGCGCCACCAGGCTCAGGATCGCCTTCTGCGCGTGCAGCCGGTTTTCCGCCTGCGTGAAAATGGTGTCCGCGTGCGCTTCGAGCACCTCCTCGGTGATCTCCTTCCCGCGATACGCCGGCAGGCAGTGCATGACCAGCGCGCCCGGCTTGGCCCGCTCCACCAGCGCCGCATTGATCTGATAGCGCCCAAACTGCGCCACGCGATACGCCGCTTCCTCCTCCCGGCCCATGCTCACCCACACATCCGTGTAGAGCACGTCCGCGCCTTCCGCCGCCGCCGGGAGATCTTCCGTGATGACCAGCCGCCCGCCATGCCCCGTCTCGTACACCGCCGCGCCGCCCACCGCGGGCGTCTGCACGTTGGGGAAAGCCCGCGCCACGATTTCCGGCGGCGGTTGAAACGTGCGCGGCGCGGCGATCCGCAACTCGAAGCCCAGCTTCGCCGCCGCCCACAGCCACGAGATCGGCATATTGCACGCGCCGTCGCCGACGAAGGTCACCACCTTCCCCGCATAACCGCCCAGCCTTTCCACGATCGTCTGCAAGTCCGCCATGATCTGGCACGGGTGCTCGGCGTCGGTCAGCGCATTGATCGTCGGCACGCCCGAGAGCTGCGCGAAAGTGTCCACGTCGCTTTGCGCAAACGTGCGAATCACCGCGCCGTGGATCATCCGCCCGAGCACCCGCGCGGTGTCGCTGATCGGCTCCCCGCGCCCGAGCTGGATCTCGCTGGCGTTGAGAAAAAGCACATCGCCGCCCAGCTCGCGGATGCCCACCTCGAACGACACGCGCGTGCGCGTCGAGCTTTTGGCAAACAGCATCGCCCAGCACTGATGCCGCAACGGATGCGCGGCGTGCCGCCCGCGCGTCGCCTTCATCTCCGCCGCCAGCGCGAGGATGCCCTGCAGCTCGGCCACGGACGCAGATTCGATGGAAAGGAAGTGTTTCATAAGTTGCCGGGCGGGTTTGGAAAAAGGCGCGGATCATCCACCCGCGCCCCGCCGTTCACAAGTGAACTTTCCGCGTCGCCCGCGTGCGGGCAAACGGCCCCGCCGCCCCAAGTCGTGCCAAAGCTTTCCGGTGCTTTGTGATTTACCTGCCATACACTCCGCCCCCAATCCCGCCTCCGCCATGCGCCACCATCTCGATCCCGTCATTTGGAAAAAACTCCAGGCCTTCGCGCGACGGCGGCGGAGCCTGATCATCCTGCGCGGCGTGTTTGCCGCGGTCGCGATGCTGGTCGGCACGATGATCCTCGTCGCGGGCGTGGATTACTGGCAGCCGCTCCTGCCGGACTGGGTGCGGTGGGCGCTCAGCGCGGTGGCCTACTCGGCGGTGCTGGTCATCGCCTGGCGGCTGTGTCTCGACCAGCTCCTGCACGCGCCGGACGAGCGGCAGATTGCGCGGCTCGTCGAGCACGCGGAGCCGAAGCTGCGCGAGGATTTGCTCTCCGCCGTCGAGCTGGGGCGGGCGCAGGGCGACGTGTTCGACTCGGATGAATTTCGCGGGCTGCTCCAGGCCGACGTTTCCGCCCGCATGCAAAGCCTGGAGGTGACCTCGCTGCTGCCGGTTGCGCTCCTCAAACGCTACATCGGCATCGCCGCCGCCATCGCCGTGGCCGTGGTCGCGCTCACGCTGGTCAGCCAGAATCGCTTCACGACACTCTTCTTCCGCGCGCTCCTGCCAGGCGCGAATCTGGAGAATGTCGCGGGCACGCAGTTGCAGATCGTGAAGCCGCTCGCCGGCGACGCCACGGTCGCGCAGGGCGATGCCGTGCAGGTCATCGTCGAGGTGCGCGGAGTCGCCGCCGAGAGCGCGCAGATCGAGGCCATCAGCGGCGAGGGCCGGCGCGTTTCGCCGATGAAGCGGCTCCCCGAGAACCGCTTCGCCACAACGATCCAGGTCGGTCGCGAGAATGTGCGCTACCGCATGCAGGCCGGCGACGGGCGCACGAAATACTTCCAGCTCACCGCCGTGGCCCGGCCGCACGAGGTCACGTTTGAAAAGACCTATCACTATCCCGCCTACGCGCAGATTCCGGGCAAGACCGTGACCGAGCCCACCGGCGGACTCGTCGGGTTGGAAGGCACCGAGGTCGAGCTGAAGATCACCGCCAACCAGCCGCTCGCCAGCGGCGAGCTGCGCGTGGATCGCGGCGAACGCATGCGGCCGATCCCGCTCGTCACACTCCCGGACGGGCGGCTCTCCGCGCGGCTGCCGCTGACCAGCTCGGGCACGTATCGGCTGCACCTCATCGCGAAGCAGACCGGGTTCGAGAGCAAGTTCAGCCCCGAGTATGAAGTGCGCGCCATTCCCGATTTGCTGCCCACCGTCGAGTTCGTCACGCCCCTCGAAGACCTCATCGCGCCCGCCAATGAACTCGTGAAAATCGTGGGCCATGCCACGGACGACGTGGGCCTCGCCCGCGTGGTGCAGATGGTGAAAGTGAACGAACGCCCGTGGAAGGAAATCGTGCTCAAGGAAAAGGACGCCGTCGGCAAGCAGACGCGCGTGGAGCGCGAATGGGACCTCGCTGGCGAGGGCGTGAAGGCGAACGACTTGATCACGACGAAGCTCGTCGCCACGGACTTCAAAGGCGGCGTCACCGAGACGCGGAAGATCCAGATCGTCGTCGTGGCCGCGGCCACTGAGATGCAGCGGCTGGCCGCGCTGGGCAGCCGCAAGGCGCTCGGCGAAGCGGTGCAGGCGATGGCCGCGGCGGTCGGCGATTGGGAAAGCGCGGTCGGCGAAGCCCGCATGAAGTTCGACGAAACGGAAGGCGCGGACCCCGCGCGGAAGCTGGCGCTCGCCGCCTGCGCCAAGGCCCAGACCGCGTGCGCGGAAAAGCTCGCCGCCGCGTGGACTGCCGTGGACGCGCCGCTGCGCGAGGCGCTCGCGAATCACGAAAGCTCCGACCTCGTGCTGCTCGGCCGCCTCCTCAGCCGCATCAGCAGCGGCGAGGTCCAGGCCGTGGGCAAGATTCTCGAAATCCTCAGCGCCCAGCCCGCCACGCCCGGCGCGCGCGACCTCGTCACCGCGATGCACTCGCGCGCCGCCCGCGCCCACGGCCTCGCCGATCTCGCGCGGCTGACCTCCGCCTTCAACCTCTCCGCCGAGCATATCGACGTGGTCGCCGAACTCGGCATGCTGCTTTCCTCCGAGCAGCGCCGCGTGCGCGAGCTGGCGCTGACCAGCAAGACCCCCGAGGACTGGGGCCGCATCGCCGCGCGCCTCAACGCCGTGCTCAACGTCACCAAAAATATCGACGGCGTGCTCGTGGCGCTGAAGGACGGCGGCGGCCCCATCGCCGCGCCCGCGGAAGGCCTGCTCAACGGCAACTTTTTCGCCTCCTCGCGTGACCGCATGCAGGACGCCCTCAAGGACGAACCCGACGAGAAGCTGATGAATGTCTTCGAGACCTTCACGCGCTTCTTTGGCCGCGCCGTCGGCGACTTCATCAATACCAAAGTGCAGCTCTCCAGGCGCGCGCAGGACGTCATCGTCGCCCGCGGCCACGGGCCCGTCGGTGGCAAGGATACGCCCCTCGGCCTCGCCGGCAGTATGCACCAGTTGCTCGTCGCGGAGCTCGATCCGGGCTGGGCTGGCGTGGAAAAGCTCCGCGGCGAACTGGCGGCCATCGCCCAGTGGTCGCAGCTCGCGTCCGCCGAGCGCACCGCCCTTTCTGACGAGCGCTGGGGCGCGCTCAGCGATTCTTTCAAAGCCCACGCCGACCTCGAAGAAGTCCGCGCGCGGGCCGACAACTTTTTCGTCGGCGACCTCCGCCGCGCCAGCGTCGCCACGCTTTCCGTGCTCGCGCTCGCCGCGGGCGACGGCCCGGAGCCGACCGCCGCGCGGCTCGACGTGCTGGACCAGAGCATGCGCGTGCTCGCCGGCGGGCACGATTTGCAGGAGCTGCTCGAAGGTCTCACCGCGCTCGTCGCCCTGGACCGCTGGGAGATTCGCCAACCGCACGCCCGCACCACCATGCCGCGCGATTGGGCGTGGCTTTCCACCCGCCTGCAAATGGCCGCCGCGCAGCTCCGGCGGCTCGACGTGCAGGACGGCGAAGCGCGCCAGCTCATCGAGGAATCCGCCAAGGCGCTCGCCGCCATCCCCGGCAGCGCGCCCTTCCGCGCGGTCATGTTGGAAATGGGCGAGCGCCGGAAATTCAAGCACACGCCCGGCGTCGCGCGGGTCGAGCTGGAGCAAGTGGCCGCGCTGCTGCGGGCCGCGCTCGCGCCTTTGCACGGCCCGATGGGCACCGCGCGGCGCAACCTCCTCAAGCTCACGCCCAGCATCAGCGAACTCGCCCTCGCGCTGGCCAAAGAGGAAGCCGCGCTGAAGACGGATTCCAACCAGACCGCCACGCAGGCCGCCGCCGCCCAGCCTGCGGACAACAAGGCCGCCGCCGCCCCGCAACTCGCGCGGCAGCAGCAGATCAACGGCAAGATCGAGACCCTCAAGGAACTCATCCGCGCCGACGCGAACGCGCAGAACATTTTGCAAAAAGCCGAGCGCGACCGCATGCGCGACGCGGACGACGCGCTCGCCATGCTCAAAGATCCGCCGCCCGCCGCCGCGCAATCTTTGCTCCAGGTCACCCAGGGATCGGACGCCACCCAGCAGCAGCTCGATCTCGATCAGGCCGTCGAGCAGGAGCAGAAAATCGTGGACGCGCTACTGCTCATCGGCGGGCATTTCGCCGCGCTCGAGCAGGGGAAAAAGCCGGACGAAACGCGCGAGGCCTTGCGCCAGGCGGAGGACGATCTCGGCATTAAGGAGCAGCTCGACAAAGATTTCGCCAAGGCGGAAATGCTCGCCGCGATGGAGGCGATGAGCCCCGAGGATTTGCTCAAGGAGCTGGAGGCCAAACTGCCCACGAATCCCGAGATGGCCGAGAAGCTGGACGCGATTTCCAAGGACGCCGTGGCGGTCGGCCTGGAGGAACTCATTCGCGCCTCGAAAGCGGAAACCGCGACCGCGAAGCACGTGGACGAGCGGATCGCCAAAAACCAGGACCCGAAGCGCCAACTCAGCGTGCTCGCCGCCGCGCAGCTCGCCGCCGCGGCCACGCGTGAAGCCCAGGCCGCCGCCGAAGCCGCGCGCCAGCTCGCCGAGCAGGCCGCCAACCGGGCCGCCCTCGAACGCAGCAAGGTCGCCGTGGAAAGGACGACCGTCGCCGTGCCCGCTGCCGACCAGCTCGTCGAAGCCGCCCAGCGCCTGACCGACGCCCGCCAGACCGAGCAGATCATCGCCGAGGCGAACGCCGTCATCCAGAAAGTCGCGCCCGTCGTCCAGCCTTCCGACCACGCGCGCAACGAAGCCCAGACCGCCGCGAACATCGCCAAAACCGAGTCGCAAAACACCGGGCCGCAGCAGGCCGCGCACGCCGCCATCGTCCCGCAGGCCACTCTCGCCGCCGAGAAATCCGCCCTCGCCATCGAGGCCGCGCGCCAGGCCGAAACCGCGGCCCGCGACCTCGCCGAGCGCGCCCAGGCCATGGCGAAAATCCCCGACGGCGCGCCGCAGAACCCCGGCCTCGCGCAGGCCGCCATCGAGCAGGCTCCCGTGCGGGGCGACGCCGCGGAAGCCGCTGCCGACATCGGCCGTGCGGCGCGGCACGCCGCCCGTTTGGGCACCGGCGACAGCGGCGAGAAACTCGGCGACATCGCCAAACAGATCGCGAACACCGCCGAGAAAACCGTGCCCGCGGCGGAGCAGGGGATTCGCGCCTCCGCCGACCCCGCCGCCGCCCTGCCGCCCGTGCAGAAAGCTGCGAACGAACTCGCCGACGAAGTGGAAGCGCTCAAAAAAGAAGCGCAGAACGCCAGCAGCCCACCGCCCGCCGGCGAGCAGGCCGGCAAAAGCGGCAAGCCCGGCGAAAGCCCCGCCGGCGAGCCCACCGCAGCGACCTCAGCCGAACAAAAGGAAATGGCCGAGGCGCTCGACGCCCTCGACCAGCAACTCGCTGATGCCGCCGCCGCTGCTGCCGCAGCCGCCGCCCAAAGTCCGCCCGGCGAGGGTCCACCCGGCAAAGGCCCACCCGGTCAGGGCCCACCCGGACCGATGGCCGGCATGGCCCAATCCGCCATGGCCTCCATGCGCCAGGGCCGTTCGCCCAAACCCTCCAAGATGCCCGGCATCCCCGGCCCCTTTGACCCCAAGGAAAAGTCCGAGGCCGGCGCCAAACTCGACAGCGCCCCGCCCTCCAACGGCATCCCGCCAGAACTCGCTGCCATGAAAAAAGGCGACTGGGGCAAACTGCCCAAGAAGCTCGCCGAAGACCTCTCCAAAGGCCGCGCCGAGGCCATCCCCGACGAATACCGCGAAGCCGTCGAAGCCTACTACCGGGTCATCGCCGAGCGCTCCCGCCGGCCGTAAAGGAGCGGCGCGCTTCTGACCTGCGGCCCGTCCAAGGCGGAGGTTTGCGCTGCGCGGCGGGTTTCGTCGGCGGCTGGAAGCGCGCCGCCCCTTTGCCGCGGCCAACACGACTTCGCAAAGTTTCCCCGGCCACGACCAGGCGACTCGATCCCGCCATCCCGCAAAAACTCCGAGGGCGCGCGTGGCCGCGGTGGCCGTCTGCCAGTCGCGCGGGGCGTGGCGGGAATTCCGGGTGGCGCACGCGACCCGCGGGCTGTCTTCGGCGACTCGCCGAAGACCAGAGGGTGCGTGTCGCACCGGCGAAGTCGTCGAAAAATCAGCCGTTCCTGCCGCTCGCCGTCTCTCCTCTTTTGCTGAAATTTGACGAACACAACCCCGCCAGCACGCCGGGCCCCCCCTTTCGACTGAGCTTTCGGGGTTGGCGCAAAACCGGACCTCGCTGCTCGGCTAGTGCGGCTTGCGGGCGATTTGGATTTTGGGGAAGGGGCGTTTGACGGGGCGGTGGGCGCGGCGGGTTTTCTTTTCGCCGAGGGCGAGGGCCATGAATTCCACCTGGCTGCCGCGGATGTCGGCCTCCTTTTTTCGCACCGGGCGGGAGTAGGCACCGTCGGGGCCGAGCAGGCTGGCTTTGGTGTTGTCGGCGAGCTGGGTGGCGAGGATCTGGGTGACGATGCGCTCGCGCAGCGCGGGATCTTCGACGGGGAAGACGACTTCGATGCGGCGGAAGAAGTTGCGCGGCATCCAGTCGGCGCTGCCGAGGAAGATTTTGGGCGCGCCGCCGTTTTCAAAATAAAAGATGCGCGAGTGCTCGAGGAAACGCCCGACGATGGAGCGGACGGCGATGTTTTCGCTGACGCCGGGGAGGCCGGGCCGCAGGCAGCAGATGCCGCGGATGATGAGGTCGATTTTCACGCCGGCCTGGGAGGCGGTGTAGAGCGCGGCGATGAGTTCTTCGTCCACGAGGGAGTTCATCTTGGCGATGATGCGGGCGGGCTTGCCGGCTTTGGCGGCGGTGGTCTCGTGCTTGATGAGCGAGGCCATGGCCTCGTGCGCGGTGAAGGGCGCGATGACGAGTTTTTTCGCGCCCTGAAAGTGGCTGATGCCGGTGAGGAGGTTGAAGAAATTCGTGGCGTCCTCGCCGAAGTCGGGCTGCGCGGTGAAGAGCGAGAGGTCGGTGTAAAGGCGGGCGGTGCTGGGGTTGTAGTTGCCGGTGCCGAGGTGGACGTAGCGGCGCAGGCCGTCGTCGTCGCGCCGGACGACGAGGGCGATCTTGCTGTGGACCTTGTAGTTGACGATGCCATAGACGACGTGGACGCCGGCTTCCTCGAGGCGGCGCGCCCAGGCGATGTTGTTGGCTTCGTCGAAGCGCGCCTTCAGCTCGGTGACGGCGGTGACCTGCTTGCCGTTGCGCACGGCGTCCATGAGCGCGCCGACGATGCGCGGGTCGCCGCCGGTGCGGTAGAGGGTTTGTTTGATGGCGAGGACGTGCGGATCGGCGGCGGCTTGTTCGAGGAAATCGACGACGCTGGAGAAGCTCTCGTAGGGGTGATGCACGAGCACGTCGCGCTGGCGGATGATGGAGAAGAGATCGCCCGCGCCGCGGAAGGCGGGCGCGACCGGGGCGACGAACGGTTTGTCGCGCAGCTCGGGGGAGTGGTCGCCCTCGCAGATGGCCATGAGGCGGACGGGGTTGAGCGGGCCGTCAATGATGTAGAGGTCGTCCTCTGCGAGTTCGAGGGTTTCGAGGAGAAAGTGGTAGATCTCGGCCGGGCAGGTGGCATCCACTTCGAGGCGCACGGCGGCGCCTTTGCGGCGGTTGTGCAGCTCGTTCTCCACGGCCTTGAGGAGGTTGCTCACGTCGGCTTCGTCGATGTAGAGCTCGCTGTTGCGGGTGACGCGGAAATGCCAGAAGCCGAGGATTTTTGTGCCCGGAAAGAGGTCGGCGAGATAGTGGCCGATGAGGTGGCCGAGGTGAATGAAAGCGCGGCGGTCGTCTTCGCGCGGCAGCCGCACGAGGCGCGGGAGCACGCGCGGCACCTGGACGACGGCGAGGCGGCGTTCGGTTTCGCCGTTCCGCTCGATTTCGATCTGCACCACGATGTTTAGCGACTTGTTCAGGAGCTGGGGGAACGGGTGCGAGGGATCAATGCCGAGCGGGGTGAGGACGGGGCGGACGTTGGCGCGGTAGTATTGCTCGACCCAGGCGCGGTCGGCGGCGTTGAGCTGCTTGTAGTCGAGGAGGTGGATGTGGTTTTTGGCGAGCGCGGGCAGCAGTTCCTCGCGCCAGCAGCGGTACTGCTGCTCGACCATGGTGCGGACCCGGCGGCGGATGGCGCGGAAGGTTTCGCTCGCGGTGCGACCATCGACGCTGCGCTCGACGACGTCGCTCTCGACCTGCTGCTTCACGCCGGCCACGCGGACCTCGAAGAACTCGTCGAGATTCGAGCTGGTGATGATGAAGAACTTCACGCGCTCGAGCAGCGGGTTGGACGGGTCGAGCGCCTCATCGAGCACCCGTTGGTTGAATTCCAGCCAGCTCAGCTCGCGGCTGAGAAAGTGGGCGGCGGTGAAGGTTTTCATGCAGAAGATCGAAGGCGGCGCGAAACCTAGGGAGCGCGCCGCTGAAACGCCAAGTCACAAACGTGTGACGCGGATGCGCCGGGCGGCATGGCCCCTGCTTAATCAGCGTATTATGCCAGGACTACAATTAGCAGGATTGGCTTCGGGCCTCGATTGGCGAAGCCTCGTTGACAAGCTGATGGACGCGGAACGCGCCCCTCAGAACCGGCTGCGCGCGGAGAAGGCGGCGGGTGCGCAAAAAAGCACGACGCTCGGCACCCTGAAGGACAGCCTGACGGCGCTCCAGACTGCGCTCAAGGCGCTCGGCGAGACGAGCGATGCCTTTGGCGTGCGCTCGGCGAAGCTGGCCAATGCCAATACCACCTGGACCGCGAGTGCCGCGGTGGGGACGGCGACGGGCGCGTATCAAATTCAAACCACGCAGCTCGCGAGCAAGGCCCAGCGACTCGGCACGGCGGATGCCGGCAGCAGCCTCAGCGCGACGAGCGATGTGAGTGGGCTGACGCTGGCGACGCTGCCCGTCGGCGCGACCATCCGGGCGGGGGAGTTCACGGTGAACGGCGCGCGCATCACGGTGGCGGTGACGGATTCGCTGCAGGATGTTTTTGCGCAGATCGCGACGCAGACCGGCGGGGCGGTGACGGCGAGCTACGATCCGCTGGCCGACAAGGTCCAGCTCAGCAGCGCGGGCGAAATCGTGCTCGGCAGTGCGAATGACTCGAGCAATTTCCTGAGCGCGCTCCAGCTTTACAACAATGGCACCGGCTCGGTGCTGGCACCCACCGCGCTCGGGGTGGTGAGCGTCAGTGCGGCGATCACCAATGCGAATTTGAAGACGGCGGTCACGGCCGTGGATGGGGCCGGGGGCGGCAGTTTCTCGATCAATGGCGTGGCGATTGATTACAACGTGAACAACGACAGCGTCCAGAATGTGATGGCGCGGATCAATGCCTCGAACGCGGGGGTCACGGCCAGTTTCGACCGGGTGAACGACCGCTTCACGCTGACCAATAAGACGACCGGCGATGTCGGCGTGGCGATTTCCGAGGGGCCGGGCGGTTTGCTCGCGTCGCTCGGACTGGGCGGTGCGGCGACGCTGGTGCGCGGGACGAACGCGCAATTCAATGTGGATGGCGGCCCGACGCTGACGAGCATCAGCAATTCCTTTGATGAGACCAGTCACGGCATCACCGGCCTCGCGGTAGTGGCGACCTCGCAGACCACGGAAAGCGTGACGGTGGCCGGCGACAGCTCGGGTGCGCGGAAAAAGGTGGAGGACTTCATCGCGAAGTACAACGCCGTGCAGGCGCTCATCGAGCAGCAGACGCGGGTCTCCACGGCGGGCGCTGGGAGGGTCAGTGCCTCGTTGCTCGCGGGCAATCGCGAGATCACGGACATTTCCAAACAACTGCGGAACCAGATTTTCGCCGCCGTGCCGGGGCTTTCCGGTTCGGTGCAGCGGCTGGAGCACATTGGCATTGATTTCAAAACCGGGACCTCCGAGTTGGAAATCAAGGACGCCACCAAGCTCGACACGGGTTTGCGCGACAAGGGCGACGATGTGCGCACGCTGTTTGGGGATGCGGGCGATGGCCTGGTCAAACGCATCGACTCTTTCGTCACGCGGATCACGGCCACGACCGGCACGCTGACCACGCAGACCAGCACGCTCTCGAAGCAGGCCGCGAACATTGATGAGCAGATCGCGGCGATGGAGCGCCGGCTCACGCAGCAGCGGCAACTGCTGGAGCAGAGTTTCATCCAAATGGAAACGGCGCAGTCGCGAATTCAAAGCCAGCTCCAGGCGCTGAATAACGCTTTTGGTGGTTCGAGCAAATGACCGGGGCGCGCCGTCTCGTCGCGCTGTTCGCGGCGGGTCTTTCTCTGCTGCTCGGGGGCTGTCTCACCGGGCGGCACGCGCTCGCTCCGCCGCCGCCGCCACCGCAGAACTATCTGGCGCCCGAGGCCGGGCGAACGCCGCTGCGGCGCGTGGCGCTGCTGCCGATCTGGAGTGAGAAATTGCCGGGCGATTACCTGCGCGATCTCGATACCGCGTTTAACGGTGAACTGACAAAAATGGCGCTCTTTGAAGTGGTGCCGGTGAGCCGCTCGCAGATGGAAGCGGCCTTTGGGGAGCGGCAGTTGGCCTCGATCGACGCGCTACCTGCCCAGACGCTCAGCCGCCTGCGCGCGGAATTTGGGGTGGATGGAGTGGTCTTCACGGACCTCACGCATTTCTCGCCGTACCGGCCGCTGGCGATGGCGGTGCGGGCGAAATTGGTGGACGTGAGCACTGGGGAAATCCGCTGGGCCTTTGACTACGTGTACGACAGCGGCAACGCGGCGGTGGCCACGGCGGCGAAAAACTTTCAACTCCGCTACACCAATGAGCACCAGGCACTGAGCAGCGATGGAGGCTCGATTTTGCTCAGCCCGAGCCGGTTTGCGAAGTATGTGGCGAGCCAAACTTACGCCAACATGCGACCCGAAGTGGAGCGCGGCATGTTTTCCGCTAAACCATTGCCCAGTTCCAACCGATAAGCCCAAAACGCGATGAATATCCAGCCTCTCAAAACCGATGCCGTGCCGACCCCGGCCAAACCGAAGGCCGCGCCCGCCAAGCCTGCTCCCGAGCCGCCGCCGCAGCCTGCGGTTCAGGCCACGAAAAACGAACGGCATCTGGAAGCGCTCCGCAATGAGCCCGACGTACGCGCGGCGGAAGTGGCGCGTGGCAAGGCGCTCGCCGCCGATCCGCATTACCCGTCCTCCGACGTGCTGGCGAAGCTCGCGGAAATTTTCGTGAACGACGCCAGTCGCATCCAGTAACCCGGCATGCGGCCCGCCCAGCTCGCCAGTTCCTATAAGTCCGTCGCCGTGTCCTCGGCCACGCCGGGCCAACTGGTGCTGATGCTTTACGATGGCGCGCTCCGCTTTCTCGCCACGGCGGCGCACGGTTTTGCGCAGGAGGGTGTCGCGCTGCGCAACGAGCAGATTCACAACAACCTCGTGAAGACGCAGAAGATCCTGCGGGAGCTGCAGTGCAGTCTGGATCTGCAGGCGGGCGGCGAGTTCGCGAAGACGATGTTCGCCCTTTACGAGTTCATGCTCGACCAGCTCCAGGCCGCGAATCTGGCCAAGGACGCCGCGCCGATCGGAGTCGTGGAACGGTTGCTCGGCGAAATCCGCGGTGCCTGGGCGCAGATGCTCGAGCAGGCCGCGACCGTCCCGGCGTGAGCAAGATTCTCGAGCGGCGGTTCTGGCGGTTGCTGCGCGATTACGAGCGGCTCACGCAGGATGAATCGGTGGCGATCCGCGCGCGGGATTTTGACGCGTTGGACAGCCTTCATGCGCGCAAGCCGGCGGTGCTGGAGGCGCTTTGTGCGTTAGGCGTGCAGGCCGGTTTCGACCGGCGGACGGCGGACCTCGGGGCGCGTATCGAGCGGCTGACGGCGGCCGAGACGGCGAATGCCGAAAGCATGGCGACGATGCTCGGCGAGGCGCGCCTCGAGCGCCAGAATCTCGAAGTAGCCCGCCAGCGGCTGCGCAGTTTGAACACCCTTTACGGACCCGAAGCCACACGCGAGCAGGGCTTCTGCGTCCACGGTTAATCTATGAGCACCCACCAACCAGACGCCGCCATCCTCCTCGTGGACGACGACGGAGACATCCTCGAAACGCTCGGCGCGCAGCTCGCCTGCGAGGGTTACTCCGTCACGACCTGCCTCGATCCCGAGGAGGCCATCGTCGCCATCCGCCAGCGCGAGTTTGCGGTGATCATCTCTGACCAAAACATGCCCAAAATGACCGGGCTCGAACTGCTCGGCCAGGCCCGCGAAATCCAGCCGAACACCTCGCGCGTGCTGATCACCGGACTGTTTGGCCTCGATACGCTGATCGGCGCGATCAACGAGGGGGAAATTTTTCGCTTTCTCGCCAAGCCGTGGACCCGCCTCGAAATGCTGGCCACGGTCGGCAACGCCGTGCAGCGCTATCGCATCCTCTGCGACAACGACCGGCTGCGCGCGGAGACCCTCGCGTTGAACGACGATTTGGCAGCCGCGAACGCCACGCTCTGGGAGCACGTCGGGCAGTTGACGCTCCAGAAGGAGCAGCTCGACGAGTCGCACCTTGCGCTGACGGAAAACTTCGAGCACTCGCTCGGACTTTGTCACCGGATCATCAACACGTTTTACCCGCTGCTCGGCACCCGCACCAAAGCGGTCGTGGAGATCTGCCGGCGGATGACTGAGTCGCACGATCTTTCCGCCGAGGAAAAGCATGTGCTGATGACCAGCGCATGGCTGCACGACATTGGGTTGGTCGGGGTGAAACGCGAGGTCTTGCACAAACTTTTCCATCACCCGACGGAATGCACCGAGGAGGACTGGGCCATGATTCACCAGCATCCCGGCTACGGCCAGACGCTCGCTTCCTTTGTCGATCGGCTCACGGCGGTGGGTGCCACGATTCGCGGGCATCACGAGCGCTTCGATGGGAAGGGCTATCCCGATGGGCTGGCCGGCGAAGCGATTCCGTGGACGGCGCACTGCCTGGCGGTGGCCGTGGCGTTTGTGGAGACCGGGCTGCCGAAGACGCATGCCAGCGAGTTCATCGTCCAGCAGTCGGGACACGCGTTTCATCCCGATGCGGTGCGGCTCTTTTTCAAGGCGACGCAGGCGCAATCCCTGCCGCGGCAGATTCGCGAACTACTGCTCGGCGAACTCGAACCCGGCATGAGCCTGGCGAAAGGCATCTACAGCCCCGCGGGCCTGCTGCTCATTCCCGAAGGTCAGGCGCTCACGCCGGCCACGCTCGCCAAAATTCGCAATCACAACCTGCTCGCGCACGTGACGCAGCGGCTGCTCGTTTATAGCTGAGACGCGGGCGGGGATGGCACTTGGGCTGCTCACCGAGCAGCCATGTATCCGCTCCTTGTTTCTGGAATCACCTCCGTCGCCACCAACCTGCTCGCTACGTGGAACCGTGCGAGTGAACGCAAGGCCGAGACGGAGCGCATCAATTTTCAAGAGATGCTGGATCGCGTCGCCGGCCCGGCCAAAACAGCGGGCGAAGCGACGGTGACAAAGACGGTCAATCCGCTCGCCGCGCGCATCGCGGAACTGCAGGCGGCCTTGCTGGATTCGCCGGAGGTCCGGGCGCTGCTCGAAACGAGCGACCCGACCCGGCCCGCGACGCTGCAGCTCGGGCCGGACGGACAGCTCGCGGCGCAAACTCCCGGCGGCTGGCCGCGCCCGCTACCGGTCTCCGCGGAGACGCAGGCGCAGGCCCAGGAACTCGCGCGGCTGCTCGCCAACGGCCCCGCATTTACCGGCATGAGCCCTGCTATGAACCTCTCGCGATGATCATCGAGAGCCTTTTTTCCAGTAAGAATTACCAGGCCAGCAAAAAGTTGCTCGATGCCGCCACCCTGCGTCACGAGGGCCTGGCCACGAACCTCGCGAATGTCGAAACGCCCGGCTACAAGCGCGTGGACTTGCCGAAGACTTTCGCGGCAGAATTTGCCGCGCGCATGCGCGCGGGAACCATCGCCACGGCCGCCATGCCGAAATTGACCGAAGACCTCGCGGCGACGAGTCAGCGCAAGGATGGCAACAACGTGGAACTCGACAAGGAGCTGCTCGCCCTCGGCAAAAACGTCTCGGAATACGACACCCTCACGGAGTTCGTCAGCGGCTCGCTCAAACAACTCCGCATGGCCATCACCGGCCGCACCACCTAAGCCGCATGAACTACATCACCGGCATCCAGGCCACCGGCAGCGCGCTCAACGCCGAGAAAATCCGCCTGGACATCGTCGCGCAAAACATCGCCAACGCGCACACCACGCGCGATCTCGACGGCACCGCCTACAAGCGCAAAGTCGTGAGCTTCGAGTCCGTGCTCGGGACGGAGCGGGGAACATCGGGCGGCGTGCGCGTGAGCAGCGTGCAGAGCGACGAAACGCCGGGCGAACTGATCTACAGCCCGCAGCATCCGCACGCCGACGCGAACGGCATGGTCCGCATGCCCAACGTCAAGATCGCGGTCGAAATGGTGGACATGCTCAGCGCCTCGCGCGCTTACGAAGCGAACCTCGCCGTCGTCCGCAACGCCCGGCAGATGGCCGCCAAAGCACTCGCCATCGGTCGCTAGACTTTTCACCCGCCATGCAAATTGGATCGCTCCCCGTTTTTCATCCGCCACCACTCCGGCTGGATCAGCTCACCCGCATCGGGAAAGAAACCGACGGCCAGATCGGCGGACTGCCCGGACTGGGCGGTGGAGCCGCGCCGACGCTCACCGAGCCGGGAACGAAGTCATCGTTCGGCAATTTCCTCGATCAAGCCGTCGGTGAAGTGGACGGCAAGATGCGCAATGCCGCCTCCGAGCAGGCCAAAGTCCTGACCGGAGAAACCAACAACCTGCACCAGGCGATGATCGCCATGCAGGAAGCCAGTACGGCCTTTTCGCTGATGGTCGAAGTCCGCAACAAACTCGTCGAGAGCTATCAGGAGATCATGCGGATGCAGGTGTGAGGCCGCCAATGGCGATGGTTGAGAAAATTTCATGAAGACGTTTCTAACGCAGTTCGTGCAGCTCTGGCGGCAGCTTGGCCTCAATCAAAGAGTGTCCATCATCGTCGCGCTCGTGGGCGTGATCGGCGGCCTGACCGCGCTCGTCGTCTGGTCGCACCGGCCGCACCTGGCGCTGCTCTATGGGCGACTCGGGGAAAAGGATGTCGCCGAGGTGCTCACCGCCATTCAGGCGGCGGGCGTGACCTACGAGCTGGGAGCCGGCGGATCGTCCGTCTATGTCCCGTCCGACGCCGTCCACAAGCTGCGCATCCAGCTCGCGACCAAAGGCGTGCCCGCCGGCGAGGGCGTCGGCTTCGAAGTCTTCGACCGGGCGAACTTTGGCATCAGCGACTTCGTGCAGCGGACGAATTTTGTCCGCGCCTTGCAGGGCGAACTCTCGCGCACCATCTCGCAGCTTCAGGGCGTGCGCTCGGCGCGGGTGTTGATCGTCCAGCCGGAAAACCGTCTGCTTTTTTCCGATGTGAAAGCGAAGCCCACGGCGTCGGTTTTCATCGAGGGCAGCGTCTCCGTGGAGTCGGTCAACGCGATCCGCTTTCTCGTGGCAAACGCCGTCGAGAGCTTGCGCGCCGATGACGTGGCCGTGGTGGACAACCGGGGCAACGTGCTGACCGAAGGACTCAACGAAGACCCGCAGCTCGGCAGCGCGTCGAGTCAGATCAAGCTCCGCAAAAGCGTGGAGGATTACTTTTCCAAAAAGGTCGAGACGATGCTGGCCAAAGTGCTCGGACCGGGCACCGCCGTGGTCCGCGTCTCCGCCGAGCTGGAGGTGGAAAGCACTACGCGCTCCGAGGAAAAATACGACCCGGATGTCCAGGTGCTGCGGAGCGAGGTGAGTACGGATGAGAGCACTTCTACCAATGAAGTGGACGGCGCCAAGGGCGGGGCCACGGGCACGAGTGCCAATACGCCCACGCCGCCCGGCAACGACGCCGGCGGCAAAGCGACGGGCAAGAACAGCGAGCAGATGCAAAAGGGCAAGACCCTCAACTACGAGATCAACAAGATCACCCTCAACGCCATCCGCGCGCCAGGCACGGTGGCCCGCATGACCGCCGCCGTCTTTGTCGCCGCCAAAGCCCAGCCGCGTACTCCCGCCGAACTCGAAGCGCTGCGCAAGATGGTCGTGAACGCCCTCGGCATCAAAGCCGCCGACGACAAGGAAGCCGCGAAAATCGTCTCGCTGGAGGAGGTCACCTTCGATGGTTCGCCGCTGCCCAAGGCGGGCGTCATGGAATTCGTGAAGAGCAATCCCGACCTGCTCAAGCAAGCCTTCGCGGTGCTCGTGGCGGCGGCGTTGGTCTTCGTCTTCGTGCGCATGCTCAAGCGGACCAAGCCGGACGAAATCCCCATCGAAATCCTGGAGCAAACCTACGCGGCGACCACCGGTGAAGGTGGGCACGCGGGCGGCCCAATCTCCGTGGAGAAGCTCAACGAAATGATCCGTCGCAAGCCGGAGAACATCGGCGCGGCGCTGCGGGGCTGGATGGCGACCGGCGGCAAAAACTAGGCGCGTATGGAATACGGAAAACTCACCAAGGTGCAAAAGATCGCGGCGTTTCTGATCACCATCGGACCGGAGGCGGCGGCGGATGTGATGAAGAGTTTCGAGAGCGTGCAACTCGAACCCATTTGTCGCGAGATGATGGGGATGCCGCTCATCCCGACGGCCGTGCAGCGCGAGCTGATGAACGAGTTTTCCGGAGTGATCGAGGAAGGTGCGCGCTCCACGCTGGGCGGACTCGGCTTCACCCATGCCGCGCTGGAACTGGCGAAAGGCGACTACACGGCATCGTCCATTCTCAGCCGCTGCGAGCCCGCGACCCGCACCGAGGCGAACGACGAAATCCGCCAGATGGACGGCCAGCAGGTCTTCAATCTCATCAAGTCCGAGCAGCCGCAGACCATCGCCTTTGTCCTCTCGTGCATGGATACGCCAAAGGCGGCGGAGATCGTGGGCATGCTCGTGCCGGAGCTGCGCGAGGAAGTGGTCGAGCGGCTCGGCGCGATGGAGGCGACCTCGCGCGACAGCATTCACAAGGTCGCGAAAAACCTGAACCAGCACATTGACCGCCGCGCCATGCAGCAGGGCTTGAATCGCAGCGGCGGGGTCAAAGCCTGCGCCGAAATTCTCAACGCCATGGACAAGGAGATGCGCAAGGTGCTGCTCACGAAAGTCGAGGAGCGCAACGCGCCGCTCGGGGCCGCCATTCGCAAGATGGTCTTCAGCTTCGAAGACATCGGCCGCCTCAGCACGGCCGACCTCCAGCGCGTGCTGCGCGAAGTGGATGCCTCAATCCTTCCGCTCGCCCTCAAGTCCGCCAAGCCCAGCATCACCACGGCGTTGCTCGCCGCGATGTCCAAGCGCGCCGGGCAGGGGCTGGCGGAGGAGATCGAAATGCTCGGACAGCAAAAACCGAAGGAGGTCGAGGCCGCGCAAAGCAAGATCATCGAAGTGGTCCGCAAACTCGAAGAGGCCGAGGAAATCACCATCGATGGAGGAGGCGACGAGAATGCCCAAGGATAACGTGATCAAGATTCACGCACCGCTGAAAGGGGTCGTGCTCTTCGGGGCGGGGCCGCGTGCGACTTTCTCGGAAGAGCAGATGGCGGCGGCCCGGCGCGAGGAATACCAACGCGGTGCGGACGAAGCCCGGCGGCTCATCGAGCGGCAGATGGTCGAGCAGCGGGAGGAGCTGGTGCATCTGCAAACGGAGACCTTTGCCGCCGTGGCGCGGCAGCACGAAGGACTGGCCCGGCAGCTCTACGAGATGCTCCCGGAACTGGCGCTGGAGGCGGTCGCGCGGATTCTCGCCAGGACGGAGTTCGATCGCGAAATGGTGCTCGGCATCACGCGCGATGTGCTCGGCGAAATCGAGCCGAGCGATGCGCAAGTCGAGGTGCAGCTCTCGGCGCGCGATCTCGAATTGATCGCGGGCTACGAGGAGGGCTTTCGCGAAAAACATCCGACGATCACCTTCCGTGCGAATCCCGAATTGCGCACCGGCGACTGCATGGTGCGGAGTCGCTACGGCGTGGTGGATGGCCGCCTCGCCACGAAACTGCGCACCGTGGAGAGCTTCCTCAAATGAGCGTGCCGCCGACCAATCCCGAAGCCGCCAAACTGCTCGCCCGCTTTCGCGAGCGCCTCCGCGCCGAGCGCCCGGTGCAGCGCGTGGGCCACGTCGTGCGCATCGCGGGCCTGATCATCGAAAGCGAGGGGCCGAACCTCGCGCTCGGCGAGGTCTGCGAGATCCGTGCCCGCGCCGGAGACGCGCCGATTTATGCGGAGGTCGTCGGCTTCCGCGATCAGCGGCTGCTGCTCATGCCGCTCGGCGAGACCCACAATTTGCGCGCGGGCAGCGAAGTTTTCGCCTCCGCCTTTGCGGCCACCGCGCCGGTCGGCGCCGGCCTGCTCGGACGCACCATTGACGGTCTCGGGCAACCGATGGACGGGCTCGGCCCGCTGGTTTGCGAGCGGAAGCCGAGTCTCCACCGCGCGCCGCCGAACCCGCTCGGACGCCAGCGCATCTGCGAGCCGCTCGCCACGGGCGTGCGCGCGATTGATGCCTTCACGCCGGTCGGCTGCGGCCAGCGCATCGGCATTTTCGCCGGCAGCGGCGTGGGCAAATCCACGCTGCTCGGCATGATGGCGCGCGGCGCGGAGAGCGACGTGAATGTCATCGCGCTGATCGGCGAGCGCGGCCGCGAGCTGCGCGAGTTCATCGAGAAAGATCTCGGTGAAGAAGGACTCCGCCGCTCGGTGGTGGTGTGCTCCACGTCCGACCAGTCGGCGCTGGTGCGGCTCCGCGCGGCGATGCTCGCGACGACGATTGCCGAGCACTTTCGCGACGCCGGCAAGAAGGTGCTTTTCATGATGGATTCGGTCACGCGGTTCGCCATGGCGCAGCGCGAGATCGGGCTGGCCGTGGGCGAGACGCCGAGCAGCCGCGGCTACACGCCGTCGGTCTTCGCCCTGCTGCCGCGCCTGCTCGAACGCACCGGCGCGGCGGAACGCGGCTCGATCACCGCTTTCTATACGGTGCTCGTGGATGGCGACGATATGAACGAGCCGATCGCCGATGCGGTGCGCGGCATCCTCGACGGCCACATCGTGCTCACGCGCGCGCTGGCCACGGCGAATCATTTTCCCGCGATTGATGTCCTCGAAAGCGTGAGCCGGCTGGTCCGCGACATCACCACCGAACCGGAGCAGGAGAACGCCGGCAACGGGCGCGACCTGCTCGCGCTGTTTCGGAAGAATGAAGACCTCGTGAGCATCGGTGCCTACGTGAAGGGCACCAATCCGCGCCTCGATCTGGCTATCGCGAAAAACCCCGCGCTCAACGGCTTTCTCCGCCAGCCAGTGACCGAGCGGGTGCCCCGCGCGGCGGCGCTGCAACAACTCCACTCGATCCTGCAATGAAGCTCTTCCGCTACCGTCTCGAAACCGTCCTGAGCCTGCGCCTGCGCGAGGAGGAGCAGGCCCGCGAAGCCTACGCGCAAGCGCTTCAGGCGCGGGCGCGCGCCGAGGCGACGCTGCTTCAGGAGCGTGCCACTTTGGAGCAGTACCACACCGCGCTGTGCTCCGCGCGCAGCGGTGTGTCGAACCGCCAGCACCAGCTCCTTTTTCTCAACGCTTTGAAGCAGCAGCAAGGGCTCTGCGACCGCTGCGCGGCGGAGTTTGCGGTGGTGGAAAAGATGGCGGGCCAGCAGCGCGAGGCGATGCTCGCGGCGCGCAGCCGGCGCGAGGCGCTGAGCCGGCTGAAGGAAAAGCAGCAGCGCGCGTGGCAGACCGAAGCCGCGCGGGCTGAGGAAGCGATGATCGGCGACCTCATCACGGCGCGCTACGGGCTCGGCCTGCGGGAGGTGGGCGCATGAAAATTCTCGCTTCACCCTGGGTGCTGGCGCTGCTCGGCGGTGCCTTGAGCCTCGGCACCACCACGCTGCTGCTGACGAAGGCGGTCTCGGTGCCGGCCGCGGCACCGCAGGCGCATTCCGACAAAATGGAGCTGCCGCCACGACTCTGGAGTTTCAAGACCGAGGCGATGGACGCACTGATCAAGGAACTGCGGGCCGAGCGCGCGAAGCTCGCGGAGGCGCAGAAGAGCGCGATGACCGAGCAGACGCAGGCCGCGGCGGAGGCGGCGGAGTTGGGGAAAAAGCGCGCCGAGATCAAGACGATGCGCGACGAGATTGATCAGCGCGTAATCGAGATCGAAGCGGGCGAGGTCAAGAATCTGAAAACGCTCGCGCAGACCTACAGCGTGATGCCGCCGACGTCGGCGGTGGCCATTCTCCGGGAGATGGATGAGAACGCCGCGGTGAAGATTCTCGCGACGATGAAGGTGGACCGCGTCGGGCCGATCCTCGGGGAGATGGCGAAAACGGCGGACCGCGCCGGCGAGGAAACCATGGCGCGCCGCGCCGCCCGCATCAGCGACAAACTCCGTCTGCTCAAGAACCCCCCGAAAGGAAACTCCTAATGGATGCCATCAATCTGCTGCCCGTAAAGACGCTCGACGTCACCACTTCACGACCGCGTTCCGACGCTTCGGCCGACCAACACGCGCCTGGTTTTTCGTTCGCAAATTTGCTCGATGAGAAAAACGTCCCGCCGAGTCAGCCGGCCGTGACGCAGAAGCCTCCGATGGAAATTCCCGGCGGTGAGGGTGAAATCGTGGAGCCGCTGGCCGAGGCGGCACCGACTTCTGACACGGCGGAGCTTTCGACTTTGCTGGCGATGTTTTCGACGATGCCGAGTCTGCCCACGCCGCCCGTCGCCGCCACGCCGGTGGGGACTGTGTCGTTGGAAAATGAGACGAACCTCGAAGGCGCGGACAACCAACCGAATGCTTCCGCAGCGACTGCGCGTGAAGCGACGGGCACGATCGCGCCACGCGCTGACCAATCCCGCGTCGAGCCGGACCTGCGCGAGACGCGCCCGGTGATTGAAGGTGAGCGTCGGGGGACTCGGGCGGTTTCGCCTGCCCAGATCACACCGCCGACGGTGCCGCATGCCGTGAAGCAGCCGCCGGGTGATCCCGCCGCGCCAGTCGCCAGGCTTTCGGCGCCGACCGACGAGGAAGTCCCACCCGCGCCGGTCGCGGCGCCCGCCGTCTTGCCGATCCTGGCTCCGACGCCGGAAGCATTTGCCGGAGCCGCGCCCGCGCCGATGGCGCCGCCGATTCCCATCGTCCCCGAGCGTGATCGCCCGATGGCTCCAGCCCCGCTGCGGACCGCACCCGTGCCCCCGCTGCCGTCCGGGCTGAATGTTTCACCTGTCGATTCCGAGGCTTCGCTTGGGGCACTGGCGAGCGCAGGGCTGCCGGTTACTTTCAACCCGACCGCAGCTCGGAAATTCGGTGAACCGCAGGTTGCGCCCATTTCTCAGGACGAAGGCGTGGCGCCCGCAGTCGCTCGGAGCAGCGCGCCGGTGCTCCCGCCTGCGACCGTCGTGTTAGCAAGCCCGCTTCCCACTTCCACTGCCGCGCTGGCTTTTGCGACCGCACCCGTACTAGCTCCCGACGCGGCGACGACCGCACCCGCGGCAGCCCAGCCGCTGCGTGAGGTGTCGCCGTTACCCATCGTCAAAGCGGGTCCGCAGCCCACCGTGCAAGCCGATTTTCGGGCGACCACGACCGTCGTGACGCCCCTATTGGATGGCACATTCACTGCTATGCAAGAGGTCGCCATGCCTGACCCCGTCAAACCGCCCGCACCCGAGCCCAAGGCGGTCACGCTCGCTGCGAATTCCGCAACGCTCCAGTCCACCATCTCGCTGACCGACGGGCGGGCGGACATCCCGGTCGCCGCGCTCCATCGCTCGCCGGGTTCCGGCAGCCGGCAGGGCGATGAGCAGCCCGCTTTTCAACAACAGCCCAGCCCGTCAGTCGTTCCGGTGCCCATTCCCGGCAGCACCTTTGCTCCGGCGTCGCCGGAAATTTCTGCCGCTGCGCCCGTACTGCGCGCCGAGGCCGAAACGGTTATTCACCGGACCATGGATGCCGCCGAGCGGCTGCGGGCGACCGGTGGCGAGCGCCTCGAAGTCCAGATCCGTCTCGATTCCGGGCACGAACTGACCGTGCGCCTGCATTTGACCCAAGGCGAAGTGAAGCCGGTCTTCGTCACCGAGTCGCAGGAGTTGCGGCGCGCCATCGAGCAAAACTGGGCACAATTTTCCGACCGCTCCTCGGACAAGGGCACGCGGGTCACCACTCCAGTTTTCGAGTCGCCCAATTCTCAATCCGGGATGAACGACCTCAATCAGCGCCAGCGGGAAGGCCGGGAGCGGGCGTTCGCGCAAGCACAGGAGGAGTCCTTCGCCGGGGCCAATCTGCCCGGACGCCACCCCTTCCGGGGGCCAAATGCCAAGCCCACCACCGTCGGCGCGCCCGCCGGAATTCAGCTCTACGCCTAACGCTATGAATATCGCCAATGTCACTTCCACCCGTAGCACGATTGACTTTCTCGATCCGGCGCAGGCTTCCCGACCTACGGGCAAGCAGACGCTGGACGTGAACGATTTCCTCAAGCTGCTCACCGTCCAACTTCAATCGCAGGATCCGATGAAACCGATGGAGGACACCCAGTTCATCTCCCAGATGGCCAGCTTCACCTCGCTCCAGCAAATGAAACAATTGTCCACGGACTTCAAAAACTTCAGTTCGGAGCAACGAATCAGCTCGGCGCAGAGCTTCTTGGGCAAAGTCGTGACCGTGACTACCGCCGATGGGGATGTCATCGGAGAGGTGAAATCAGTCAAGCTCTTGGACGGCAGCCCGCGGATCGTCATTGGCACGGGCAGCTATGACCCGGCGAAAGTAACCAATATCACCGCCCCGGCGGTGCCAGCTTCCACAATTCACTAGAATACCAAATATATGTCACTCGTCGGAACTCTTAATAGTGGTGTCAGCGCGCTCAACACGTTCTCGCAAAGCATCCAGGTCATTTCCAATAACATCGCCAATGTGAACACTACGGGCTTTAAGACCGCACGTGCGGGCTACGCTGATGGCTTCAGCAATCTGCTCCAGCAGGCAGCACCGTCCGTCGCCGGCGGCGCGGGTTCCAATGTTCCGTCGATCCAGATCGGCACCGGCGTGCAGCTCAACAGCGTGTCCTCGAATTTCTCGCAGGGGACTCTCACCACCACCGGATCCAATACTGACCTCGGCATCTCTGGGAACGGTTTCTTCCGGGTCCGGGATACCACCAATAACGTTGACTACGTGTCCCGCTCGGGAGACTTCCGACTGGACGATCAAGGGTTTCTTGTGACGAGCGAAGGTTTTCGCGTGCAAGGCCTGTCCGACGGCGCGGCGACCTACGACGCCACGGATGTGGCCGGTGTCCTGACTTACACCAAAACCACGACAGCACCGGTAGCCGTCGGCGATGTGCAAATTGATTTTAACCTCGCCATCGGCACTGGCCTGACCAACAGCACAGGTGGCACCTTTACGGACGCTCAAGTCACGGCCAGCAAGCCCACCATGCGTTCCTTCACGGTGGATCAGCTTGGGAATGTCGTGATCGGCCTCTCCAATGGCGATGCTTTCATCCGGGGGCGGGTCATGCTGCAGAATTTCAATGACCCCAACGCCCTGACCAAGGAGGGAAAGAACCTTTTCAGCGGATTGGAGGCGGCGGGTCCGATCTCCGGCATCAATCTCACCGCAGCCACGAATTCGCCGGGCACGAATGGCTTGGGCAGAATCGAAATCGGGACGCTGGAACTGTCGAACGTGGATCTAAGTCAGGAGTTTGCCGACATGATCGTGGTTCAGCGTAGCTTTCAGGCGGGCTCGCGGGTAATCACGGTTTCGGACTCGATGCTGGAGGAAGTCATTAACCTGAAGCGGTAAAACCCGGTAGTTCCCATTCATAGTCATGTCTAGTCCCGAACCCGCAGCCGAAGCGAAAGACGGAGCCGCGAAAGCGGCGAAGGCGCCGAGCGTCTGGATGCCAGTAATCGCCATGCTCGTGCTCATGCCCGCGATTACCTTTGCCGTCGCCCAGTTTGTGATCATTCCCAAGATGAAGGGCTTCGTGCAGGAGCAGCAACCGGCCGAGGGTGCAGCCGATAAGGATGGGCACGCCCAACCTGCCGCGAAAGGCGGGCACGGAAAGCCGGAAGCAAAGGGCGGACATGGCAAACCCGAGGCCAAGGGAGGTCATGGCAAGGGTGCCGAGGGAGGCGATCAGGGAACCTACGACTTCGAGAATGTCGTCGTGAATCTTTCGGGGACGATGGGCACCCGCTATCTCAAGGCGAGCTTTACTGTGTATAGCGACAACGCCGACCTGAAGAAAGTTATCGACCAAAATAAAAAGCAGCTTCTCGACGTGGCGACCACGGTTCTCGGTTCGCGCACGCTGGCGGACCTCGAACAACCCGGCGCGAAGAATGTGGTCCGCAACGACCTGATGGCAAACCTCAATCAGGCGGTAAAGTCCGACCTGATCAGCCAGATCTTCTTCTCCGAATTCGTCGTGCAATGAGTGACGCCGCCGAACCCACAGCGGCTGTGGACGTGCCGGAGGAAACCACGGCACCGCCCATCGAAGTCGGGCCGGTGTTCAGCCATGAGGGGAACCGTCTGGATGGGCTCGATCTGGCAAAGATCGTTGCTTACAACTTTCACAATCCCGGGTTTCTCGGCCAGGCGGATATGCGGCAACTCGGAGTGCTGCATCAACGTTTCATTCAGCATCTCTCGGCACGACTCTCGACCTTTTTCCGCATGGAGTGTGGGCTAAAGCTCAGCAAGTTCGGCACCGCGAGTTTTACGGAGTTCTGTCAGTCGCTGAGCAACCCGACCCAACTGACCCTCTTTCAAGTCGAGCCATTGCGGGGTGTGGGCATCGTCGAGATCACGCTGCCGCTGGGGCTCACCATGTCGGACCGTCTGCTCGGCGGAAAGGGCCGCGTGACCAATACGGACCGGGCTTTGACGGAGATCGAGGAGACGCTGCTGGAGGATGCCATGCAGATCATTGTGACCGAGTGGACGCAACTTCTGGAGGGGGAGCAAACCGTGCTCCGACCGCAGATCATCGGTCACGAAACCAGCGGTCGCTTTTTGCAAACCTCCAGTCCGGATGCGGTCTTCGTCGTAACGAAAGTCGAAGTCACGTTGGGCGAACTGACCGAGCAACTTCAGATCGGCATCCCTTTTTCGATGGTCGAAGCGATGGTGAAACGAATGCAGGTCGCCCGGCAGAGTGGCGAGGACGTTTTACCCAAGAAGGTGCAGTGGCGCGCCCCGTTTGCCGGGATTCTCGTGCCGATCACGGCTGAGTGGAAGGTCCGGGAGATTACTTTGGAGGACGTGATGGCGATGCGGGAAGGGGATGTTATTCAACTGCCGCGGGAACTCGTCTCCCAGACCCGGGTGCGACTTTCCAATACCGAGGAATTCGTCGGGACGGTGGGAATGCAAAATGGACACGTCGCGGTCCAACTCGGGCAGCGTGCCCTGAAAGACTGATTACCATGGTCAATGCCCTAGAAAACCAACGCCTCAATACGGTTCTCGACGTGAAGGTCCAGCTCACCGTGCGACTTGGCTCATGCCAGTTGGCTATGCGCGACGTGTTGGAACTCAATCCCGGGGCCATCATCCAGCTCAATCAACGCGCCAACGCCGCCGTGGGGCTTTACGTGAACGACAAGCTGATCGCTCTGGGTGAAGTGGTGGTGGTCGAGGAGAGCTTCGGCATCAAAGTAACCCAACTCGTGGGTGAGGCGACGTCATGAGAGCGCGATTGCTAGCGCTGGCCCTGGCCGTCGTGCTTTCTGGCACGGCATCGGGGCAGGAACAATACGGACCGCCCGTCCCGAGCGTCCCGGAGGCTGGCGGAGCCGTCCCGGCGAAGGTCTTCCCGGCACCAGTAACGGAGCCGCTTTCGTTCAAAACGGGAGGCCCGGGAACGCTGCAAGTTTCGCTCTACCTCGCGTTCCTCCTCGTCGTCGTTGGCGGTGGTTTCTATCTGCTGCGCAATGGCGTCGCCCTTTTTCAGCCGAAGCTCAAAGGCGACCGCAAGCTGAACATCAGCGAAACGCGGATGCTCGGAAACCGCCAGTTCCTCGTCGTCGCGCAGTACGAGGATCGCCGGGTGCTGCTCGGAGTGTGTCCGGGGCGGATTGAATATCTATGTTCCTTGGGAGGTGGTGAACCGGAATTCCCCAAGGTCTCGCCGGAGGGGAACGATGCGTAGGCCCTTGTGGATTGCTTTAATACTGGGCCTGTGGCTTGCGGGTAGCGCGTGCGCGCAGCAACCCGTCCCAACCGCCGCGCCCGCGTTGAGTATCAATCTGGGTGGGTCGGAGCAGGGGAGTGTGGCCACGGCAATTCAGATCGTGGCGATGATGACTTTGCTCACCCTGGCACCGTCCATTTTGATGCTCATGACGAGCTTCACGCGGATTGTGATCGTGCTTGGCTTTGTCCGCAGCGCCATCGGCGTTCAAGGTGCGCCTTCGAACCAAATCCTCGTCGGTATGTCCTTGTTTCTCACGTTCTTCATCATGGCACCGATCGGAAAGCGCATCCATGACGACGCCATCCAGCCGTATATGGCCAAGGCCATTACCACCGAGGTGGCGCTGGAGCGCGCCTCGGCCCCGCTGCGCAGTTTCATGGTGAAACAAACCCGTGCCGGTGAGATTGATTTTTTCCTCGGCCTCTCTGGGAGGGGACCAACCAAGGTTGAGGAAGTTCCGATCAATGTCATCGCGCCTGCCTTTGTCGTGAGCGAGTTGCGCACCGCGTTTCAGATGGGATTCCTCGTTTTCATTCCGTTTCTCATCATTGATTTCCTTGTCGCTTCGACGCTGATGTCCATGGGTATGATGATGATGCCGCCGGTAATGATCTCGCTGCCATTCAAGCTCCTGCTCTTCGTCCTCGTGGACGGCTGGCATCTCGTGGTGCGTTCTTTGGTAGAAAGTTTCGGCGTATGAATATCGAGCAAGCGATCGAGATTCTCCGTCAGCTTGTGACCACTTCCTTGATGGTTGTGAGTCCGATTCTACTGGCTTCGTTGGTCGTCGGGCTTGCGGTTAGCATGCTGCAATCGGTCACGAGCATTCAGGAGCAGACGCTGTCCTTTGTTCCGAAACTGCTGGCGATTGCCTTGGTGCTAGTCATCGCGGCACCGTGGATTTTGCGGCAACTGATGCAGTTCACGATCATGTATATCCTCCGCATCCCGCAGATGGTGAAGTAAGGCCGGAGCCAACACCGAAGCCTCCAGAGCATGACCTACGAGCAGCTTCATGTCTGGCTGATGGCTTTCGTTCGGTCGGGTGGACTCCTGGTATTGTCTCCGGTCTTTTCGGGCAAGATGATCCCGGTTCCGTTACGGATCGCGATCGCTGCCTTTCTTGCGTATGTGGTCAGCGGAGTAGCGCGCGCGGCGGTCCCGTTGCCAAGTGATGTGGTCGGGCTGATTTTCTCCGCGGCCCACGAATTGTTAATCGGACTGATGATGGGCTTGGGGATGCGGCTGGTCTTCTTTGCGATCGAATTTGCCGGTCAGGTCATTTCGACCGAGATCGGTCTGGTGATGAGCGCGCAAATCGACCCGATCTCGCAAACTAATTCCACGCCGATTGGCTCCGCGTTCTTTTACTTCGGATCGTTGCTTTTTCTGATTTCCGGCGCGCATCACGCGATGTTTGTCGCATTCCTGCGCAGCTTCGAACTGGCACCGCCGGGTGCAATCACTGCGGCCCGGAACATTGGCGAGCTATTTGTCCACAGCACCGGCAACATTTTCGTCAGCGCGATCCAGATGGCCGCGCCGATCATGGCGATCAACTTCATCGTGACCTTGACGTTTGCCGTCCTCGGGAAGGCGGCACCGGGGATCAATGTGTTCTCGGAAAGCTTCGCGGTGCGGATTTTCGCGGGATTGACACTACTCGGGCTGACGCTCGGGCTCACGGCACAACTGGTGCTAAGTCAATTGCGGCAATCGCCGGAGTTGATGCTCCGGCTGATTCCGTAACCCCGTTACCGTGTCCGACCAGGGAGTAAAAACCGAGCAACCAACCGAGAAGCGCCTTCAGCAAGCCACTGATGAAGGCCAGTTCGCGCGTGTGCCGGACTTGCAGGTGGTCTTCATCCTGATCGCCGCGTTTTTCGTCCTGTCGTTTGGCTCGCGCGAGTATTGCCAGCGGATCGCGGGGATCAGCGTTGGCATTTTCGGCCATCTTGGAAAATACGCGATCAAGCCGGAGGCGATCGGTGAATGGGGAGCCATTGCCGCCCAGTCCATGTTGGAGTTTGTCCTGCCGATGGCTCTGGCCTGCGCTGGCGCGGGACTGCTGGCCGGAGGCTTGCAAAGCGGCTTCCAACTTTCGCCGAAAGCATTCGGGTTCAAGGTTTCCCGGCTAGATCCGCTGAAGGGTTTTCAACGAATCTTCTCCACGCAGGGCTGGGTAAAATTGGGGACCGATTTGCTCAAAGTCACGGTCGTCGGGATGACCGTCTGGAGCGGCGTGAAGGCGATCATGCACGACCCGATCTTTTACACACCAGTCCAGCCGCACCGCTTGGGGGCGTTTATCCTCAGTGCGGCGACGATGTTGCTCGGGCGGTTCATTTTCGCGCTCGGGGCCATTGCGGCGATCAATTACGTCTATCAGATGCGAAAGATTCGGTCGGAGATGATGATGTCGCGCCACGAAGTCACAGAGGAGCAGCGGCAGGCCGACGGTGATCCGAAGGTCAAGATGGCGCTGCGACAGATGGCCCGAAAGCTGATGCAGAAACAGATGTTGGGCGCGGTCCCGACGGCCGATGTGGTCATCACCAACCCGACCCACTATGCCATCGCCCTCAAATATGAGAGGGGCCGGGATAAGGCCCCGATGGTGCTCGCGAAAGGCGAGCGTGCTTTTGCCATGCGCATCAAGGCTCTCGCTGCCGAACACGATGTGCCCATGGTGGAAAACAAACCGGTCGCGCGGATGCTGTTCAAGGTCGGCAAGGTCGGCAAGCCGATCCCCGTTGAGCTGTATCAGGCCGTCGCCGATATTTTGGCATTTGTCTATAAGACTCACCGCTATTACTTCCATCGGCTTAAAGAGCGGAGGAGCGCCGAATGAACGGAGCCTTCAGCTTTCAGCGGCTCGTGACCGCGCTCAAGAAGGGCGACCTCTTCTTCGTTATCGCGTTATTTGGTACCATCGTGCTGCTGGTCTTGCCGATTCCGGCGCTGTTGCTGGACCTATTACTGGCCGCGAGCATCGGCATCTCGCTGCTGATGTTGCTCATCATCATTTACGTGAAGGATCCCGCCGAGTTCTCCGGTTTTCCGACGCTGTTGCTGGCGATTACGCTCTACCGCCTGGCCCTCAACGTGGCGTCCACGCGGCTGATCCTCGTGGAGGGGCACGCCGGAAGCATCATTGATGCGTTTGGTCATATCGTCATTCGCGGCAACTACGTCGTCGGGGCCGTGGTGTTCTTGATTCTCGTCGTGATCAATTTCATGGTCATTACCAAGGGTGCGGGCCGGATCGCGGAAGTCGCGGCGCGCTTCACCCTCGACGCCATGCCGGGCAAGCAAATGGGCATTGACGCGGAAATGAACGCCGGACTCATTGACGAGGCTACCGCCACGCGGCGGCGCGCCAAAGTGCAGAAGGAAGCGGACTTCTACGGAGCGATGGATGGTGCGAGTAAGTTTGTCCGCGGAGATGCCATCGCCGGTATCCTGATTACTCTCATTAACGTGCTGGGCGGATTTGTGATCGGCATCGTCCAGAAGGGAATGCCGGTCGTGGAGGCCTTGCAAAAATATACGGTGCTCTCGATCGGTGACGGTTTGGTCGCCCAGGTTCCGGCGCTCGTGGTCAGCGTGGCGGCGGGTATCCTGGTGACCCGCGCGAGCGAGGACGCGAACTTAGGGGCGCACATTAGCAAGCAGTTGACTCTGTACCCGCGCGCACTCGCGATTGCCTCGGTGATGCTGGCCACTTTTGGCGTCGCTCCGGGGATGCCGTTCTTCCCTTTCGTCATCCTGGCTGGGTTGACGGGGTTCGTGGCGTGGTCGGTGGGCAAGTCCCGGAAAGCGGCTTCGACGGCTGAGGCGCTGACGCCAACTGCGGCCAAAGGTGCGGCGAAAGCCGAACCAGAGAGCAAGCCGGCCGACGAGTTTAAGAAGTTGGTCGAAGTGGATACCTTCTCACTGGAGCTGGGTAATGGACTCCTCCATCTGGCGGAAAAGAAGAATGGCGGCGATGTCCTGGATCGGGTGACCGGTGTCCGCAAGACCTTTGCCCGCGAAATGGGAATCATCGTCCCGCCGATTGCCATCCGGGATAGCTTGGACCTTGAGGCCAATGAGTATCGTTTCCTCCTCCGTGGAAAGGAGTTGGCTCGCGGTCGTATCATGCACGGGCGCTGGCTGGCCATGAATGTGACCAACAGCCCGGTGCCGCTCAAAGGCGTGCCGACAGTCGAGCCGGTCTTCGGGATTAGTGCGACGTGGATCGGCGATGAGGAAAAGCGCGCGGCGGAGATGCACGGCTATACCGTGGTGGATCCGGGATCGGTGTTGATCACGCATCTCTCCGAGACCATCCGGCGCTCGGCTCATTTGATCCTGAGCCGGCAGGATGTGCAGACGCTGGTCGATCACCTCAAGGAGCAGAACCCCACATTGGTCAGTGAATTGATTCCCGACTTGGTCAACATCGGCATCATTCAGCGCGTGTTGCAGAACCTCCTGCGGGAAAGTGTCTCGATTAAGAACCTCGTCGTCATCATGGAGTGCATTGCCGACTTTGCGGCGGTCTCGAAGAACCCCGATGATCTCTCCGAGCAAGTGCGGCGGCGTCTCGGCGTCTATTTTGTAGCCGATTACGAGTGCGAGCCTGGGGTTGTGAAAGCCCTGACCCTTGAGCCCAAGCTGGAGCAACTCCTGATGACCAAGGTGCAGCGGTCGCAGTTTGAGGTCAGCCTCGTCATGGACCCACAAACCGCGCAACATCTTGTGAACGAACTCACCCGCTCGATGACCGCGATGGCAGAGCAGGGGCTTACGCCGGTGATCCTGACGACGGCGGAGGTGCGGCTGGCGTTCCGTCGGTTCTTTGAGCCGTCGCTCTCGAAGCTCGTGGTGCTGTCCTATCAGGAACTTCCCGCCCAGACGGAGATCCGTAATTTTGGCATGATCGGCATGCCGGCGCACTTACAACGTCCGCTTGAGAAAGCCGCATAACTATGAATCCCCAACGCTTCCGTTTTGTCGTCAGTTCCGCCGAAGAGGCCGTCAAAGTCTTGCGCGACCGCTTTGAGGGAAAGGCGCGGGTGGTTTCCGTGAATCAGGTGGAGGGCACGGGTCTCGCGAAGTTTCTCCAAGCTCCGAAGCTGGAGGTGATCGCAGAAATGACCGAGGCCGCGCCAACGGACGACGCACTCGAAGAGGATGCGGGGGGGGTGGGAACTTCCTCGGAAGTGTCGCCGGCGGTGGTATCCGCGCCGGTGACGGGTTCGCCGGAGCAGGTTTCATCGCGCGAGACGGGGCTCGCGCGGTTGCTGCGGGCTGGCGGGTTATCCACGCAAAAAATTGCTGGCCTGCAAAGCGAGCCGGGCTGGGAAGCTTTGGAAAGATTGCCGCGGCAACGCGCGTTGACCCGCGTGGGGATGCGTTTGCGCGCAGAGTTCGAGGCGATTCCGCGCCGGAGTCTGGGGGATCGGGTGGCCTTTATCGGCAGCCCTGGGGCGGGTAAAACCACGGCGCTGTGCAAATGGCTGGCGACTGACGTATTTGTGCGCGACCGCCGCAGCGTGGTGCTCAAACTCGATCTCGAACACGCCAATCCTGGCGATGCCCTGGCCGTCTTTTGCGAGGCGCTGGGAGTGCCCTTCGCCCGCTCCGTCCCCGACGTGCCGACCCTCGGGCCGGAGCAGTCGCTTTTCATTGATGTGCCGGGAATCGTGCCAGGCAGTAGCGATGATGTGCGACCGCTGACGGAAGCTCTTGGGCCAGTCTTTGCCACGAGTCGCGTGATCGTCATCAATGCGGCCTACGATGCCGAGCTGATCAAGCGTGCCTTTGCCTTTGCCGGGCGCGCTGCCTGCACGCATGTGGTCTTTACCCACCTCGACGAGCTGACCCATTGGGGTAAGCTGTGGGAGTTCATCCTCGACCATCAATTGACGCCGTTGTTTCTCGGTACGGGCCCGAATATTGCCGGCGACTTGGAGGAAAATGTCTTCGAGGCAGTGCTCGCTCACACCTTCCCGGAAGTTGGTCTGCAAGCTGCTGAAAAGGTCGTCGCCCAATGAAATTCTTCCTGCTGATCGGTGGCTTCTGCGGATTCGCCCTCACCTTTGCCGCCAGCCTGCATGCGGACAATGAGCTTTCATACGCCTTGCGCGACGGAGCGATTGGTTGCTTCGGTGGAGCGCTGATTTTCCGCGGGCTCCACTTTGTCGTTCTCCTCTCCATCCGCGATCACATCGCCCTGCTCGCCGTCCGCGCCCGCGTGCAGGCCGAGGCGGCCGAGGCCCAACAGAATTCCTAGCATGTTTGCCACCGCCACCACCTCGCAACCTTCCCATCCCGCGCAGGCCCTGCGCGCCTACCACTCCGGCATCAATGAAGATGCCCTCGTCGAACGTCATCTGCCGCTGGTCAAGACGACCGTGGATCGGATGCGGGTCTTCCTGCCGGCGGTGCTGGACATGGACGACCTCTATAGCGTGGGCTTCAATGGGTTGCTTTCCGCTGCGCGGAAGTACGACCCGGCGCTGGGAGCTTCGTTTCCTTCCTTCGCCACGCTCCACATCCGCGGTGCGGTGCATGACGAACTCCGGCGCATGGACTGGACGCCGCGGACGATTCGGGACAAGGCGAAACGCTTTAACGAAAGCCTGAGCCGCATCGAACAGACCCTGGGCCGCCCGGCGACCCAGACGGAGGTATGCGGGGAGCTGGCGCTGACTGCCGATGAGTATGAGACGTTGCTCGACGAGATCAAACCGGCGAGTTTCGTTCCGCTGGACGGCGAGGCGTTCTCTGAGGAGTCCGACGATGTCTCGCTGCATGAGGTGATCGCTGACGACACCCAGAAAACGGGACGGGACACCTTGGAAAAGAAGGAGCTGGTGCAGTTGGTGATCGCCCAGCTCCAAAAGCTCCCCGAGATCCCGAAGAAGGTGCTCGCGATGTATTACTTCGAGGGGATGCGCCTGGCCGAGATCGCTGCGGTCTTTGGAGTGACGGAAGGGCGAATTTCGCAGATCCATACCCAGGCTGTTCTGAGCCTGCGGGCGTTCGTGCGCCGTCAGGAGACGGCGTGTGCTGCGGCCTAGACACCAGGCGCAGAGCGTGGGCGGAGCAGGGTGGGCGGCTCCGGCGGGAGAAACAATGCGGAGACGCAAGGTTTCTACAGTTTCAGCTAATGGTGCCGGTGAACATGCCGAATGGAAGTGAACAACTTACGCTACTTCCCATGCTTCTTCTCATAGGCTTCATCATCGTTATCGGTTCCACGCTTGGCGGTTTCATGATTGCCGGCGGGCATCCAGGCGTGCTGTTGCACGTATCGGAGTTTGTCACGATCGGAGGCGTGGCTTTGGGCATTTTGGTCATCGCGAGTCCGCTTGGGACGTTGATCGCG
>Ga0163144_10003768_pt1 | contig 34546 bp, 27 predicted proteins | sample OliLak19BULKMAT1_FD_123175 | JGI IMG/M metagenome (GOLD analysis project Ga0163144, IMG submission 123175) | Freshwater microbial mat bacterial communities from Lake Vanda, McMurdo Dry Valleys, Antarctica - Oligotrophic Lake LV.19.BULKMAT1 | ecosystem: Environmental > Aquatic > Freshwater >...
GATTGGGTTGCGCACGGGATTCCCAACCACGCGCTTTTTTGCCTCCGCGCCAGGCGGCAAGCGATCCAGCCGGTCGAAGCCACAGGCGACGAACTTCGCGCTCTTTGCAAACAGCCGGTTGACGCGCCCAAGCACAGAGTTCTGCTCATGGATGACAATCGGCACGCCCATCGCGCGGGCCGCCGACAGCGAGGGATAGGATGGATAGCCGCCAAAGCCCGCAACCAGTTTCGGCTTTGTGTTTTCGAAATTGCGCCGCGCCTCGGCCGTGCCTTTTCTCAGTTTGAGAGCGGAAGCCAGCAGCTTGTGCGGCAGTTTCGATCCGAACGTCGCCGCGTCCACCTGCAGGCGCCAGTCAGCCGGAAAGTTGGTCGCATACTTCGCGCCGCGCTCGTCCGTCACCAGCGCCACGGTCCAGCCGCGCGCATGCATCTCGTCGGCAAAGGCCTGGGCCGGAAACATGTGCCCGCCCGTGCCGCCCGCAGCGATCACGACGAGAGGTTTGCCATTTTGTGGCGCAGATCGAGACGTCATGCGTGCCTCAGATGCGAGAGCGAAGTTTCCGGCTGCCTGCGCGTCAGCGCGAGCGCAAGCCCAAGCGTCAGCGCCGATCCCAGCAGCGATGATCCGCCCGACGACACAAGCGGCAGCGTCATGCCTTTGGGCGGAATCAGCGAGAGGTTCACCGCCATGTTCACCGCCGCCTGCAGCCCGAAGATCGCATAGAGCCCAGCGCCCGCTGCGCGCTGATAGATGTCAGCCTGCTTCGAGGCCTCCATGATGCCCTTGATGGCGATCACCGCGAAGATCACGGTGAGCGTCACAAGCAGTAGCAGGCCGAATTCCTCGCCCGCCACGGCGTAGACGAAATCCGTATGCGCATCCGGCAGCACGCGCTTCACCGTGCCTTCGCCCGGCCCGACGCCGAACAGCCCGCCGCGCTCGATCGCCTGCCGCGCCTTGTCGATCTGGTAGGTGTCGTAGTCGGTCGGATTGAGGAAGGAATTCACGCGGAAGCGCACGTGCGGGATGATCGAATAGAGAAGCACAGGCAGGATGGTGCCAAGCACCGCAAAGACACCGACCCACATCCATGGCAGGCCCGCCACGAAGAACACGATGACGAATGCGGCCGTCACCAGCGCCGCCTGCCCCACATCCGGCTGCAACAGCAGCAGCCCCACCGTCACGGCATAGAAGGCGAACGCGATCGGCGCCCACGGTCCTGCGGGAAACTTCTCCCGCTGCGCCAGCAACCACGCCGTCAGAACGACCAGCGCCGGCTTGATGATTTCCGACGGCTGGAACGTCGTGCCCCAGAGTCTGATCCATCGCGTCGCACCCTTCGCCTCATGCCCGAATAGCAGGAGCCCCGCCATGAGCACGAAACATACGAGAAAGAGCGCAAGACAGACCCGCCGCGCCCATACCGGATCGAGCAGAGATGAACCGAGCAGCAAGCCGATCGCAGCAAGCACGAACGCTGCCTGCCGGTAGACGAAATGAAACGGGTCTTCGATATCGAGCTTGGCGGCCGCTGCAGGCCCCGCCGCCAGCGACAGCACGATGCCGGCGCCGAGCAGCATCAGGGCCGCCGCGATCAGCCCCTTGTCGATCGTGCGCCACCATTCTGCGAGCGGCGATCTGTCGGATCTCTTGAAGACGTGCATCGTGGGCTCACGCCGGCTCGGTTGGCGGGCGGCGCTTCCCGAGCTTCACGGCCTCGTTCCGGAAAGCGAGGCCGCGCTGCTCGAAATCGCGGAACTGGTCGAAGCTCGCGCATGCGGGCGAGAACAGGACAATCGCCCCTTCGACGCCGGACGCGCGCGCATCCTCGAACGCCTGTTGCACGGCGACGTCGATGGTGCGGCACTTCGCATGATCCAGCTTGCCGTCGAGCGCGCGCGCGAAGGCGTCGGTGGATTCCCCAATGAGATAGGCCTTGCGGATCATGCCGAACAACGGCGCAAGCTCGTCGATGCCTTCTTCCTTGGGGCGGCCGCCGACAATCCACCATGCATTCGGGAAGGCGCGGATCGCCTGCTCGGCCGCCTGCGAATTCGTGGCCTTCGAATCGTTGATGAAGCGCACGCCGTCGATGGCGCCGATATTCTCCAGCCGGTGAGGCAGGCCAGGAAAGGTCTGGATCGCCGCCAGGATATCCGCCGGCTCGAGGCCCAGCGCATGGCAGGCCGCATAGGCCGCCGCGATGTTCTGGTGGTTGTGACGGCCAGGCAGCGCTTTGGCGCCGGTGACGCTCACCGGATGCTCGGCGCGGCCCGCAATCGAATCCTGCAGCATGCCATCGAGCACCGCGACCCCGCGGCCAAGTCCGTACTCCGCCGAGATCGGTATCACCCGGCGCAATCCCTCGCTCGTCAACTGCGTCGACATCACGCCCGAACGCATGTCGTCCACGCCGATGATGGCGACAGCGTCCGGCCCCTGATTGCGGAAGATGCGGCGCTTGGCGCTGACATAGCCATCCATGCCGCCATGCCGCGAGAGATGATCCGCCGAGATGTTGAGCATCACCGCGATGTCGCAGCGCAGGCTCTCGGCAAGGTCGAGCTGATAACTCGACAGTTCGAGCACATAGATGGCCTCGGCATGCAGTTTTTCGAGATCGAGCACGCCGACGCCGATATTGCCGCCGACGCGTACGTCCTTGCCGCAGGTTTTCAGGATATGCCCGATCAATGCCGTCGTCGTCGATTTGCCATTCGTGCCCGTGATGCCGACGATGCGCGGACGCTCGACTGACCTAAACTCGTTCACCGCGCGCGCGAACAGCTCCATGTCGCCGATCACCGGCACGCCCACCATCTGCGCCATGCGAACGAAGCGGTGCGGCTCGGGGAAGCGGAACGGGATGCCCGGCGACAGGACAAGCGCGGCGAACGTCTGCCAGTCGCGGCGGTTGAGATCGACCATGGGCACGCCCGCCGCCTCGGCCACCTTGCGCGCGCTCTCATTGTCGTCCCACGCGCACACGCGGGCGCCGCCGGCCATGAGGGCTTTGCACGTCGCGATGCCCGACCTGCCAAGGCCGAACACTGCCACGTCCTTTCCCTCGAATGTGCGGACCGGGATCACCTGTGTCTCACCTCAGACGCAAGGTGGCGAGGCCGGCGAGCGCCAGCAGGAAGGCGATGATCCAGAAGCGGATGACGACGGTCGGCTCCGACCAGCCGAGCTTCTCGAAATGATGGTGCACCGGTGCCATCTTGAAGAAGCGTTTGCCGGTCGCCTTGAAGTAGACGACCTGGATGATCACCGACAGCGCCTCGAACAGGAACAGGCCGCCGACGATCGCCAGCACGATCTCGTGCTTCACGCACACCGCCATAGCGCCAAGGCATCCGCCCAGCGCCAGCGAGCCGGTATCGCCCATGAATATCTTCGCCGGCGGCGCATTGTACCACAGGAAGCCGAGCCCCCCGCCCATCAGCGAGCCCATCACGACGGAGAGTTCGGCAGTGCCCGGCGTCGGGGACAGCAACAGATAGTCGGCAAAGCGCGGCGTGCCCGTCGCGTAAGCGATGAAGCCAAAAGTTGCACCCGCGATCATCACCGGCCCGATGGCGAGGCCGTCGAGCCCATCGGTGAAGTTCACGGCGTTGCCCGCGCCCACGATCACGAATGCTCCGAAGGCGATGAAGCCATAGATCGTAAGGTCGAACATGAAGTCCTTCAGGAATGGCAGCGCGAGTCCTGTCGCGAAACCCTCCTGCGGCGCCACTGCCAATGTGCCAGCCGCGAGAGCTGCGTCCGTCGTCGCCTGCGCATAGACGGAGATCCACCACACCGCGATGCCGGCGATGACGAACTCCATCAACAGCCGGACTTTTCCCGAAAGCCCCGCTGTGCCCTTCTTGGTCACCTTCTGGTAGTCGTCAATGAAACCGACGAAACAGAACCCCACGGTCACGAAAAGCACGATCCAGACGTACTGGTTGGTGAGGTCGGCCCACAGCAGCGTGCCCGACAGGATCCCGAACAGGATGAGGAAGCCGCCCATGGTGGGCGTGCCTTTTTTGGCCTGGTGGCTTTCCGGCCCATCGGTCCGGATGGGCTGACCCTTGCCCTGTTTCTTCCGCAGCCAGAGGATCGTCGGATAGCCGAACAGCATGGTCAGGATCAGCCCGGTCGTCAGGCCGAGCGCCACGCGGAAAGTGACGAAGCTGAACAGGTTCAGCTCGCCCGTATAGGGCGAGAGGAGATGGTACAGCATGCTACGCCCCAGTCGCTTTCTGCGGTGCCGCGTTCTGCGGTTTGGCAGCGGCGCTTTCGCTCATCTGCCTAAGCGCCGTTCCTACACGCGCCATGCCGGACGCATTCGACCCTTTGATCAACACAGCGTCCCCCGGTTCTAACCAGCTTTTCACGTGCGCGGCGGCTTCTGCCGGATCTGTGACATGTTCGACTCGCATTGCTGGCGCACGCGTCTTCAGGGCATCAGCAAGATGCTTCATCTCACCGCCAGACAGCACCGCAACCGAAACGTCCGCCGCGATGATCGCATTGGCCAGCCCCGCATGAAGCGTGGCAGACCCCTCGCCGAGTTCGCGCATTTCGCCAAGCGCAATGATGCGGCGGCCCGGCCTGCGCCCGAAGCCTTCGATTGCAGCCCGCATTGATTCAGGGTTTGCGTTATAGGCGTCGTCGACCAGCGTCACTTCGCCACCCCGCGGCAAGGTGAGCGCCTCCGCGACGCCCCGCCCCGCCGGCGGCGCATAGCCCGACAGCGAGGTAGCTGCGTCGCGCGCCGGCACGCCGGACAGCACAGCCGCGAGCAAAGCCAGCGCCGCATTCCCGGCCCAGTGCTCGCCCACCGCATTCAGGGTGACACTCACAACGTCGCCCATCACGTCGATGTCGATGCGCGACGTGAACCCGTCCGTTTGATAGCGCACCGGCGTCGCCGCGCGCGAACCCGCAGCGCCGCCGTAGGTGTAGAGCGTCACCGAAGGTTGGAGCTGCAAGGCCGCTGCGCGCAGCCGGTCGTGGAACTTGTCTTCGGCCGGCAGGATCGCCGCGCCGCCATCCTGCAGGCCGGCGAAGATCTGCGACTTCTCCTCGGCTACGCCCTCGATCGAGCCCATGCCCTGCAGGTGGGCCGGCGCGATACGGGTGATCATCGCCACATGCGGGCGCACCATCACAGACCGCGGCGCGATCTCGCCCGGTGTGTTCATGCCGATCTCGAATATGGCACGCTCCGTCTCTCGCGGCATGCGGGCGAGCGTCAGCGGCACGCCCCAGTGATTGTTGAACGACTTGTCCGACCAGTGCGCCTTGCCCGCTGCGCGATAAATGCGCGCCAGCATCTCCTTGACGCTGGTCTTGCCCACAGATCCGGTGACGGCCGCACAGATCGCATCCGTGCGCGCACGCGCTGCCAGCCCCATCCGCTCCAGCGCAGGCAGCACGTCATCAACAAGCAGGCCCGGATGACCGCCCAGCACGTCGCGCGAGACAAACGCCGCTTCGGCACCCGCCGCAAACGCGTTGGCCACAAAATCATGCCCGTCGCGCGCATCGGTCAGCGCGACGAACAGGTTCCCCGGCTGCAAGCTGCGCGTGTCGATTGACACGCCATTGACGGCCCAGGCGCCGAGCGCCTTGCCGCCCGTGGCCGCGACGGCTTCTTCGGAGGTCCATAGCGGGGACGGTGAATCAACCATGCGTTCCCCCAAAATCTTTCAGCGCAGCGCGGGCAACTTCGAAATCGGAGAACGGAATCGTCACGCCCTTCACGATCTGTCCGGTCTCGTGGCCCTTGCCCGCGATCAGCAGCGCATCGCCTGACTTCAGGCGGCGCACGCCTTCCTGGATCGCCGACGTCCTGTCGCCGATCTCGCTCGCATCCGGCGCACCCTTGCGGATCGCAGCGCGGATCGTGGCTGGCTCTTCCGAGCGCGGATTGTCGTCGGTGACGATCACCTCGTCGGCGAGCCGCCGCGCGACGTCGCCCATGATTGGCCGCTTGGTCGCGTCGCGATCACCGCCACAGCCGAACACCACGATAAGCCTGCCCCTCACATGCGGTCGCGCCGCCCGCAGAAGCACATTCAGCCCGTCCGGCGTATGGGCGTAATCGACGAACACCGGCGCCTTGCCCGCCGTCTGCCCGACCAGCTCCAGCCGCCCATGCACGCCCTTGAGCTGCGTCAGGCCATCGAGCACGGCATGCACATCATCGCCCAGCGCCATCGCGATGCCTGCGGCGCATAGGGCGTTCAGCGCCTGGAACTCGCCGATCAGCGGCAGGTGCACCTTACGCTCATTGCCAGCGCTCGGCCCGCCGCCCCACTGGATAACGAGGTCCTGCCCCGTGCCGCGCGGCAGGGCTTCGGAGATACGCAGATCGCGACCGCGCCAGCCGACGGTGAACGTCCTGAGCCCGGCCTTCTGCGCGACCGCCTCGAACCTTTCCAGCTCAGGGCTGTCCGCATTGATCACCGCAGGCGCGCCCGCCGGAAGCAACTCCGAGAACAGCTTCATCTTGGCGCGGCGGTAGTCGTCGAAATCGGCATGATAGTCGAGATGGTCCTGCGTGAGGTTGGTGAACGCACCCGCCGCCAGCTTCACGCCATGCAGGCGATACTGCGAGAGGCCGTGGCTGGACGCCTCCATCGCCGCGTGCGTCACGCCTTCCTTCGCCAATTTCTCGAGCGTGTCGTGGATTGCCACCGGATCCGGCGTGGTGTGGCCGAGATCAACCACGCCCGATGGCCCGATGGCACCCAGCGTGCCCATCGATGCAGACTTGCGGCCCATGCTCGCCCAGATCTGGCGAAGGAAATCGACGGTCGAGCTCTTGCCGTTCGTGCCGGTCACCGCCGCGACGATGCCCGGCTGCAGGGGATGAAGAGCCGCCGCAGCATTGGCCAGCGTCAGACGCGGCTCAGCCGTCTTCACGGCAGGAACAGCCCATTCGCCCGGACGATCATCGGTGAGGATTGCAACCGCACCGGCCTTGATCGCCGCGGCGATGAAATCGCGCCCATCCTTGTCCACGCCCTGTAGCGCCGCGAACAGATAGCCCGGCCGCACCTTGCGGCTGTCCGCCGTGATGCCGGTGATCTCCAGCGCAGCTGCGCCCGGGATAAGGGTGTCGAGTCTCATTGCGCCTCCGCACTGGTCCGCGTGACGGGAGCGATGCCGCGCGTCGCGGTCGCCCCCAGCACGGGCTGCACATCCAGTAGCGGGGCCGCGCGCGCGATCACCTTCCCGGCGATCGATGCCGCCGTAAAGGCGGCAGTGCGTTGCTCGCCCGTTCTGGGCTGCGCTTCATCGAGCACGACTAACACGACAAATTGTGGGCGGGATGCCGGGAATACCGCGGCAAAAGACGTTATGTTCCTGTCAGGATCGTAACCGTCCGGTGTCGGCTTCTCCGCCGTGCCCGTCTTGCCGGCCACTTCATAGCCGTTTGCGTTCGCCAGCTTGCCAGAGCCTTGCAGGACCGTCGTGCGCATCATGCTGAGCACGGCGTCGGCCGTTCGCGCCGACATCACGCGCGTCCGCTTCACGCTGGCCGCATCGACCGGCTCGATGAAGCTCGGCGACACATACTCGCCGCCGTTTGCGAACGGGGTGTAGGTCATAGCAAACGCCAGCGGACTCACCGAAATGCCGTGGCCATAGGCGACGGTCGCCATCGCGGTCTCATCCCAGCGCTGCGGGATCAGCGGCGAGGCCCATTGCGGCCCCTCGCCGCCATGACCGGCCAGAAGCCCGACCTTGCCGAGAAACGCCTTCTGCTGGGCCACGCCCATTCGCTGCGCGATCAGCGCCGTGCCGATATTGGAGCTCTCGGCGAGAATGTCCTCTGCCGTCGCCGCCTTGCCCGACACCCGCGTCAGCGGGTGCTGGTCACGCACCGTCACGGCGCCGATCTTCACCGGCTTCGACACATCGAAGGTATCGCTCGTCCGCAGCATTCCCGCCTCCAGCGCGGCGGCGACTGTCAGCGGCTTGTAGATCGAGCCCAGCTCCATGCGCGCATTGAGCGCGCGATTGGTCTTTGCCTCGTCGCCTTCATCGCCGCGCCGTCGCGGGTCCATTTCCGGCCAGGATGCAATTGCACGAACCGCGCCCGAATTCGCTTCGAGCACGATGCCCACGGCACCCTTCATGTCGAAGTCGGCGAAGGCGCGCGTCAGTTCTTCTTCCACGACGAACTGCACGCTTGCGTCCAGTGTCAGCTCGAGCGGCTCGCCGCCCTGCTTCAACCGGTCATCGTAGACGCGCTCGATGCCTTCGAGGCCATCGCCGTCGATGCTGGTATAGCCGAGGAAATGCCCAGCGAGACTTCCGCCCGGATAGCGCCGCTGCGGCTCGCGGACGAACATAAGACCCTCGACGCCGAGTTCCTTCAGCGCCTTGATCTGTTCTTCCTCGAGACCCCGCTTGACCCACGCGAACTGGCGCTTCTTGTCGGCCATCACTGCCGTCAGCGCATCCTCGCGCAGGTCCGGGAAGACGGTGCGGATGCCCGCCACGACATCGCGCGAATCCCAGATCGCGCTCGGATCGACCGCAAGCGATACTCCTTCAACCGTCGTCGCCAAGAGCTCGCCGCGACGATCCACGATGTCGGCGCGGCGCACGGCTTCCACCGCCGCCACCGGCACGGCGCTGCGGTCAGGTCCGTTGAAGGCGACATAAGCCGAGCGGCCGACGATCACGACGAAGACCAGCGCGAGCCCGACCGCAATGATGCGGGCGCGGCGCGGCCCCCAGACGTCCTTTGGATATGGCGCGGCGAATGCTCTCATTGCTGCTGCGGCTGAGCTCCCTCAGCAGGCCCATCTGCCCGTTGGGGCAGGCGCAGCTTTTCCTCGCCCAGCCGCTGCTTCAAGGCTTCGGGGGCGACGTACTGGCTCGGGTTGGCCGGCTCTAGGCCGAGCTGCTGCTGCGCGATCCCGCCGATCCGTTCAGGCCGGGTCAGCACTGCCTCGTCGGCGCGCAGAGTGGCTATGGCGGCCTCTTCCGCATGCGCCTCGATCTTGAGCTCGTCGATGCGGACCTGCGTTTCTTCCGCGCTCAGCTTGGCGCGATAGACCGCGACCGCGAGCACCGCGACGACCAGTCCGCCGATGATGGCCAGGCGTTTCATCAGGCAACTCCCTCAAGCTGTTTGAGCCCCGGCAGGCGGAACCCGTCGTCGGCGTCGACATTCCAGGCCGGTGCCTCTGTGCGCAGCGCCCAGCGCAGCCGCGCGGAACGTGCGCGCGGATTGCTCGCCGTCTCTGCCTCGCTCGGCTCGATGGCCTTGCGCTGCAGCACTTCGAACGTCGGCGCCTTGCCCTTGGCCATTTTCGGCAAGTGGCGGGAAACGCCAGGATCGTTGCCGGAACGCGAGCGCAGGAAGAGTTTTACGATGCGGTCCTCGATTGAATGGAAGGTTACGAGAACCAGCCGTCCGCCCGGTTTCAGCACACGCTCGGCCGCGGCCAGCGCGCGCACCAGTTCGCCGGACTCGTCGTTCACCCACATCCGCAGCGCCTGGAATGTGCGAGTCGCCGGATGCGTGGGCTTGCCGCGCCGCCCGCCGAGCGCCTTCTCGACGACATCGGCGAAGTCGAGCGTCGTGATGAAGGGCTGCGACCGGCGGCGATGCACGATCTCACGCGCAATGCGGCGCGCAGCGTGCTCTTCGCCTAGAATGTGGATGATGTCAGCCAGCTCGCCCTCAGTGAGGTGATTGACGGCGTCGGCGGCGCTCGGGCCCCGCTTTTCCATCCGCATGTCGAGCGGACCGTCGCGCATGAACGAAAAGCCTCGCCCCGCCTCGTCGATCTGGAAGGATGACACGCCAAGGTCGAGCATGATGCCGTCGACATGGTCGCGGTTCATGGCGTGCAGGATCTGCTCGATTTCGCCGAACCGTCCCGCCGCCGGAATCACGCGCGGATCCCTGCCAGCATGCGCCCATGCCCGCTCCATCGCCTCGGGGTCGCGGTCGATCGCAATCAGCGTGAAGTTGGCCACAGCCAGCGCCGCCCGCGCATAGCCGCCGCCGCCATAGGTGCCGTCCACCATCACCGCGCCTGCGACTGGCGCCAGCGCGTGGATCACTTCTTCGGCCAGCACAGGAACATGCGTGCCAGCATGCGGAGAAACAGGATGGGGCGACACGGGATCATCGCTCATTCGGCCGCACCCTCGGGCCTGCGCGGTTTGGCCTTGAGCAGGCCGAGATTCGCTTTCGCGAGCGCGCGCATCTTCGCCTTCTCGCCTTCGTAGGCCGCGGGCTCCCAGATCTGGAAACGATCGCCCAGCCCGACGAACTTCGCCTTCTCGCTGACGCCCGCGATCGCCAGAAGTTCGGCGTCGAGAACGACCCGTCCGCCCTCGTCCAGCTTCGCCTGCCGCGCCTCGCCCATGATGTAGTTCGCCAGCGCGATACGGCGCGGATCCATCAGGTCGAGCTCGCTCATCGAGGCGTCGAACTCTTCCATCAGGCGCTGACCCGCTCCCTCGATGCATGGTTTGTCCAGCGACGGCCACAGGAACACGCTGTCCGCGCGCCCGATCGCCTTGCGGAAGGCGGCCGGGATCGAGACCCGCTTCTTTGCGTCTACGCTGCTCTCGAAAGAGGAGAGAAACATGCTCCCGAATGCCCGCTTTGCGCCGTTCCCGGATGGGATTGCGCCCCAATCTGCCCCGCCACGGAGCCCCTTCCGTGAAGGTGCACGGGATACCATGGGGCTATATGGGAAACAACGGGACCTTAGCCCTCCGTTAACCTTTGACACGCCAGCGAACGGAACAAATCCGGTAGATCGGTGAGCTATATCGCCAGGGATGTGGATAAGTGGTTTACGACCTGTGAATACCGCCTCCCTAACTCCCCTAGAGTCAGGCGTTTGGCGGACTTCTCGGCCGCCGCAAAGCTGTCCACAGCAAATGGGTAAATCTCGATCGGACGGCCTGTAAGCCGGGTTCTGTCCAGAGCCAGTTCTCCCGAAAGAGAGCAGACTCCTGGGCGACCATTCCTCTGGGACGGCCCTTGCGGACCGCCTCGCGCGACCAACCCGGACGGAGCGCGAAAGCGCGCCTGCAGACTTTCCCGAAGGATTGGCTGCGTTCGTCCCTATTCGGTCTTGCTCCAGGCGGGGCTTGCCTTGCCATCCCTGTCGCCAGGGACGCGGTGGGCTCTTACCCCACCCTTTCACCCTTACCTCGGGATAAGTCCCAAGGCGGTTTGCTTTCTGTGGCGCTATCCCTCGGCGCACCATCCTTAGAACGATGTACCGGGCGGACGTTATCCGCCGCCTTGCCTTCGTGGAGCCCGGACTTTCCTCCAGCGAGTCACCTCGCCAGCGATCGCCCGGCCGCCCGATCGAGCGGGGTGTATAGCATCCAGCCGGGAGGAGGGCGATTCCGCCTCTGGGTGGAGCCAAAACGCCGCATCTCAGCAAAAACTGCGCTTGGTCATGGCCTGTTCAGGTCGGGCCGCCTAAAAGCGGGCGCTACGTCACCTGGAGGGCTTTATGAAATTCGCTGCTGCTGCCGTTCTCGGTCTTGCGGTCCTTGCCGCGCCTGCGTTCGCCGAGCCCGGCCCGGCCGAAGGCGCCGCCCTCTACGAGGCCAAGTGCAAGATGTGCCACGAGCCGGGCATGATGAACGCCCCCAAGCTCGACAAACTCGCAACCCTCGAGAACGACAAGATCGTCCAGGCTCTCACTACGCCCGTGCCGATGATGGCCGGCGTGGTCGGCGGCCTGACCGACGACGACAAGCGCAGCATTGCTGTCTTCCTGACCAAGAAAAGCATGCCGGCGTCCGGCGATCTGCCGGAAGTGAAAGCCGAGTAGGCTTTTCTCCAGGCTGAGAAACACCAAGGGCGGCGTGCTTCGGTACGCCGCCCTTCTTCCTTCTCCGTTGCCCATCGGGTGCCACCTCGCCATTGTCGCGACATGAAGAGCTTAGCGTGAATCACACCTTGCATTCACTCGCACTGACGCGGCGCAGCCTCACCCTTGCCGCGATCGCAACCGTGGCCGTACCCGGCGTCGCACATGAAACACCCGCCGAGCGCCTCCTCTTCATTGGCAACAGCCTCACCTACACCAACAATCTGCCCAGGATTGTCGAAGCCGTCTTTGCCGGGGCCGGCGCCAAGGCCAGCACGGACATGGTGGCGATGCCGGGCATCAGCCTTTTTGATCACTGGTACTCTCCACGCCGCGAAGCGGAAAAAGCCATCGCCCGCGGCGGCTGGACAGCCGTGGTGATGCAGCAAGGCCCCTCCGCGCAACCGGAAAGCCGACGCGACCTCCGTATCAGCGTGAAGCGCTTCGCCAAGTTCATCGCCGACGCCGGCGCTCGTCCCGCGCTCTACTGCGTCTGGCCACAACAGTCGCGACCCGAAGACTTCGACTCCGTGATCGAATCCTACCGCCTCGCGGCCGACGACATCGGGGCGCTGTTCTTTCCCGTTGGCGCCGCGTGGCGCGCAACGCCCGCCGAGATCCCGCTCTACTCGCCGGATGGTCTGCACCCCAACGCCTACGGCTCGTATCTCGCAGCCGTCGTGATGTTTGGCGTTCTCTCAGGCAAATCGCCCGAAGGCCTGCCCGGCACGCTGACATTCAGCGACGGCACACGCGCGCGTGTTCCGGACAGCATTGCGGCGGCGCTGCAAGGCGCCGCCGCAAGCGTACTGTAGGCGCGGCGTGTCTTGGATGCCGCTTAACCGCGAATCGCCCCGGCCAGCCGCTTGGTGATGATCTCCTCCGCCTCGCGCATGATGCGGTCGATCAGTTCCTTCACCGTCGGGATGTCGTGGATCAGGCCCGCGACCATGCCGCAACTCCACGCGCCGGCATCCATGTCGCCTTCCTTCATGATGCGCGGGTATACCCCGGCGACCTCCTCGATGATGTCCTCGAACTTGATACCGGCACCGAGCTGTTTCTCCTTCTCGAGAATTTTCGTCACGCCCGCATTGTTGAGCACGCGCTCCGTGTTGCGCAGCGGACGCATCACAAGTCGCGTGTCGAGCTCGGAGGCCTTCACCAGAGCGTCCTTCACGTTCTGGTGGATAGGCGCGTCCTTCGTCGCCATGAAGCGGGTACCCATGTTCATGCCTTCAGCGCCGAGCGCCATCGCGGCCACGAGCGAGCGGCCGTCAGCCATGCCGCCGGAAGCCACAAAAGGTATCTTCAGCTCTTCCGCTGCGCGCGGGAGCAGGATGAAGTTCGGGATATCGTCCTCGCCCGGATGGCCGCCGCACTCGAAGCCATCGACGCTCACCGCGTCGCAGCCGATCTTCTCCGCCTTAAGCGAGTGACGCACCGATGTGCACTTGTGGATCACCTTGACACCCGCCTCCTTGAAGAAGGGCATCACCTGTGCCGGGTTGTTGCCGGCGGTCTCCACGATCTTGATGCCTTCCTCGATGATGGTGCGCACGAAGCCCGGATAGTCCGGCGGCGTCACAGAGGGCAGGAAGGTGAGGTTCACGCCGAACGGCTTCTTCGTCATCTCACGGCAGCGGCGTATTTCCGCGCGAAGACCTTCCGGCGTCCTTTGGGTCAGGCCCGTGATGATGCCAAGCCCGCCCGCTTCGGAAACGGCGGCCGCCATCTCGGCGAAACCCACATAATGCATGCCGCCCTGGATGATCGGATGCTCGATGCCGAACAATTCCGTGATGCGCGTTTTCATGGCGACGTTTCCCTTGATGTTTTCCTCATCAGGAAGCCGCGAACCAGACGCCGTCAAGCCAGATCAACTATCGAATTCGATCAGCCAGCGGCCGTGTCGGCTCGAACCACACCTTCCGTGCCGGAACGCTGACCAGATCGCGCTCCGGCCAGCGCAGCGCCGTCAGCGCGCCGCCGAAGCAGCAACCGGTATCGAGGCACCATGTGTTGTTGACCGCTTGCACCTCCGGCCCCGCCACATGGCCATAAACGACCGCCGCGTCGCCGCGATAGTCCAGCGCCCAGTTGAGCCGTACCGGCGATCCATAGCCATCGGTCTCGCCCGTCGTGTCGCCATAGAGCGCGAAGGATCGCACCTTGCCGCCCGACTTGCCGATCATCTCGCCCTTCAGCCCGGCATGCGCCACGACAAGCGCCCCGCCGTCGAGCCATAGATAGGGCGGCAGCCCCTCAAGGAAGACGCGCACACTGTCGCGAAATCCAGCGCTCTCGTGTTGCAACTGGTCGACCGACGCTTGCAGCCCGTGCCCGGTCTTGACGTTCGCGCCCTTGAGCCATCGCACCAACTTGTTGTCGTGGTTGCCTTCGACGCACAGCGCCGCCCCCTGCCCGGCCATGCGGATCGCAATGCGCAGCACATCCGGCGTCCGCGGCCCGCGATCGACAAGATCACCCACAAACACCAGTGTGCGTCCCGGGGGCGGCGTCACGCTGACAGTCTCGCCCGCCCAGTTGACGCGATATCCAAGCCACGCCAGCAGCTCTTCCAGTTCATCGCAACACCCGTGCACATCGCCGATGATGTCGAATGGTCCGCTGAGCCCGCGGCGGTCAAAGCGTGAAGTTTCAGCCGTCATAGGCGCGAGCTATCACGCCGCGCGCGCTCTGCGAAACCGTGAGCCCGGCCCGGGCGGCGGCTCGGCCGAGCCCGCAAAGCACTGCGCCATGCCCATCCATTGCTTCGCGACGGACCCGTGCACGACAAGCTTCGTGTCCGCAACGTTCCGCACCTGGGTCACCACCTGGCAGAATTCCGTGGCGGAGCCCGACACGGAGTTGACATTTCCTTCTTGGCCCCACGTCCAGAACGTGCCCGAGGGTGCCGTCAGCTGCACGAAGGGAGCCACCGGCGGCAACTCCATCCGCCGCACCTGATAAGTCCAGCCGAATGTCGACACGCCAAGATGCGCGATGTTCTTTATTCGATCGTGATCGACGCGCTCGACACCGAGATGATCATAGACCTCCTGCCCGTGCGCCCACGTCTCCATCAGCCGCGCCGTGATCGACGAGCGGGCGCTCATGTCCGGCCCGGCCCATTTCAGCCGCGCCTTGGGATCGGCCGTTGCGTAGATGTCCGCGATCTCGCCCGCCGTCTTCAGCCACGCCGCACGCAGCGCCCGGCCGGACCCCGGAACCGTCGCCCGCTCAATTGCGCGCATGCCGCCCGCGCCGGCAATCGCGCCAAGCAGCCGCACCAGCTCTGCCTCATCCGTCAGCTGCAGCCCCGCCGCGCGATTCCAGAAATGCAGGTGGCGGATCACGTCGTTGACGGTCCAGCCCTTGAACTGCGTCGCTTCATCGAACGCCGGATCCGGCAGCGGCGCCAGCAACTCCGCCAGCGCCTCCGTCTCGCCTAGGAAGTCCGCCGCCTGATCCATGTCGCTTACAACGTCCGTGCGATGAGTATCTTCATGATCTCGTTCGTACCGCCATAGATGCGCTGGATGCGGCTGTCGCGATACATGCGGCTGATCGGATACTCATCCATGAAGCCATAGCCGCCAAACAGCTGCAGGCACCGGTCCACGATCTTGCCCTCGAGATCCGTTGTCCAGTATTTCGCCATCGACGCGGTCGACGCGTCGAGCTTGCCCTGCAGATGCTGCCCGATGCAGTGATTCACGAACACCCGCGCCACCGTCGCCTCGGTCTTGCATTCGGCCAGCGTGAACTGCGTGTTCTGGAAGTCGATCACCTTCTTGCCGAACGCGCCGCGATCCTTGACGTAGGCAATCGTCAGCTCCAGCGCCCGCTCGATCGTCGCAATTGCCTGGACCGCGATGTTGAGCCGTTCCTGTGGCAGCTGGCTCATCAACTGGATGAAGCCCTGGCCCTCTTCCGTGCCCAGCAGATTCTCCGCCGGAATCTTCACCTCGTTGAAGAACAGCTCCGAGGTGTCCTGCGCCGGCTGGCCCAGCTTGTTGAGATTACGCCCGCGTTCGAAACCATCGGCCTCATCGGTCTCCACAAACAACAGCGACGTCCCCTTGGCGCCCTTGGACGGGTCGGTCTTCGCCACGACGCAGATCAGGTTCGCCATCTGCCCGTTGGTGATGAAGGTCTTGGAGCCGTTGATCACGTAGCCATTGCCGGACTTCTTCGCCGTCGTCTTGATGCCCTGCAGATCCGATCCCGCGCCCGGCTCCGTCATCGCGATCGCCGAGATGAGTTCGCCCGACGCCATGCGCGGCAGCCAGCGCCTCTTCTGTTCCTCCGTGCCGTAGTGCACGATGTAGGGCATCACGATCGCATTGTGCAGCGAGGCGCCAAAGCCGTCGACGCCCTGCAGGCCCATCTGCTCCATGAGGATCACCTCATGCCGATAGTCCCCGCCCATACCGCCATATTCCTCCGGCGTCGAAAGCCCCAGCAGCCCCGCCTCGGCCGCCTCGGTCCACATCGCCCGCTCGACCACCTTCTCCTTGCGCCACTTGTCCACGCGCTCGACGGGGGCATGCTGTTCGAAGAATTTCGTGACCGAATCCTCGAACATCCGGATGTCCTCCTCCGCCATGAAATCAGGACGTTCGACAGCGAGGACAGACATGGGCAGCTCCGACAATTGACGCGCACGTCATCCTGCACACGCGCAAGCGGCTGTCGAGAGATGACGTTGCGGCGGCTCAACGCCCGCCCACGTCCTTCGAGACGGCCCCGGGCCGCCTCAGAACGACGGCGGCTGACAGACGCCAGTTCAGAGCTGCACCACCCCCGGCCCAGCCTCCGCCGCAAACAACGACGCCACTTCGGCCGCACGCGTGTCCTGCGCCACGCGCTGGTTCACATAGCCCTTGTCGGTGATCTCGCCCGCGTCCAGCGAAGGCGGCGAGGTCAGCATCCTGAAGCGCCCTACGCGCCGCGACGATCCGCCAGCGCCTGCATTGAAGGCCTTAAGCTTCTCCGCCACCTGCATCGTCAGCGACCCGAACGCCTTGGCGACATCGCCGCCGGCCGCCTCCGTTGCCGCCTTCATCGCAGCGGGCGATGGCCAGAGCATCGCGCCAATGAACTTCTTGTCCTGCCCGCAGATCACGCCATCGAACACCAGCGGCGCGCATGCCGCCACGATATCCGGTCGCAGCGTGCCAACCGACACCCATGTTCCGGAATCCAGCTTGAAGTCCTCGGTCACGCGTCCGTCGAAGATGAGCCCCTTCTCCGGATGCTCGGGGTCCTCGAACCGCGCCGCGTCGCCGAGGCAGTAGAAGCCCTCGTCGTCGAACGCCGCCTTGTTCTTCTCGGGCAGGTTGAGATAGCCGCTCATCACCGTCGGCCCCTTGACCCGGACCTCCAGCTTGTTGCCCACCGGCGCGAGCTTCAGCGTCGTCCCCGGCAGCGGGACGCCCACCATCCCGACGCGCTCCAAGATCCAGTGCGTCATCGTCACGCCCTGCGTCTCGGTCGCGCCATACATGGTCAGCAACGGAATTCGCATGCCCGTGGCCTGGATCGACAGCTGCTGGATGCGTTCGTAGACGTCGTCCGACAGTGTCGCACCGCCATAGATGAACGCCCGCATGCGCGAGAAAACCGCATCGCGCAGTTCGCTATCGGCCTCCATCGCCTCCGCCAGCATGCTGAAGGCAATCGGAGCCGACCCGAATGATTGCGGCCGCACATCCTTGAGATTGGCGATGGTTGTCTGGAACAGGCCGGCGATCGGCCGGCCCTCATCGATATGAAACGTGCCGCCCAGCGACAGTACGTTGTTGAAATTCACGTTGCCGCCCGAGATATGGCTCCACGGCATCCAGTCGAGCGCCATGCCGATCTCATCGGGATCTTCCGGCGGCAATTCGATACCGCCCCGCGCCGCGATCTGCGCCGTCATCTGGCCCTGGCTCTGCGGCGCCGGTTTCGGCATTCCCGTCGAGCCCGAGGTGAACAGATATTTGCCCACGGAGTCCGGCCCCAGCCAGTCCATCGCCGTATCGACCACGGACGTCGCCGGCGTCTCGGCAAACTGGGCAAACGCCTCGGACCCTTCCGACCCATCCGCAGAAATCACGGACACGCCCGTTAGATCAAGCGCGGCGAGCCCTTTCCGGAACGGCTCCATCGTCTGCACGAAAATCGCCTTCGGCTTCACGGCCGCAAAGCAATGCTTCAGCTTGGCGAAATCCGCCGACATGATCGAATAGGCCGGCGAGATCGGCGTCGCAGGCGCGCCAATGCGCTGTGCCGCCATCGACACCAGCGCATGCTCGATCGAATTCGCTGACAGGATCAGCAGCGGCGCATCCGGCCCCAGCCCGCGATCGAGCAGCGCCTGCGCCAGCGACCGGGTGATGCGCGCGGCCTCGCCATACGTCACCTGCCGCCACGGGCCATGATTCGGCAGTCGCTGTTTGAGCCACGCCCGGTCCGGATGCTGCGCTGCGCGTTCATCGAGAATGTGCGGGATCGTACGCGCCACAGGCCCCATCGGCTCGCGCGAGCGCAGGTACACGACCCCGCCCTCGCCGCGGATCGCCTCGATATTCGGCCCCTTGTAGGGCAAGGGCCGGAACGGCGGCAGCTTCGCCGTGTGAGCAGCCATGGGTCTTCCTCCATCGACTTATGTCTCGTCGTTCGGAGAACCCTACGCGCGCAATCGGCTTACCTCAATCGCTTCCCAACGGCGCGGCGCAATCCGCCGGCTTTGCAGGTGGACTGCGCCTCGAGGACTGCACCTAGCATAGGGGAAACTCAGCGGCGAACTCCAACCCAATCAACCACTTCCGCCCCGAATCCAGGGGAAACACTGGCGCGACATCGGCGAGGAAAAATGCGGCCGCATAGTCGGCCGCATGAAGCATGGACATGTCCTCTTGTGGCTCCTGCGCGACCTGCCGGCTCCGGTGGGGCTCGCGTGGCGTTTCTGGCCGTTGATGATGGTGGTGATCGCCAACAGTTGCCGCGCCAAGTCGGGCCGCAGCGTCAGCCCACGCGTCTACGGCTGCCTGATGCAGATACTCCCCATCGCAGAAGCGAAACTCCGCTTTGCGCTGCACCGCCAGTCCTACCGGGCCCTCGGCTGGAACCCGCGCGCCGTCGGGCTCGATCCGATCATCCCCATCACCCACTCGTCAAAGTTCACCACGCGCTGCGAGGCCCATCGCGCGTCGATGATGGACCTGCATACAACCGTCACCCTTTTCACCGACGATCCCGGCCGCCTGCATCGCATCCGCACCAGCGTTGATGCGAACATGACAGGCATAGCTCATGCGCAAGTCGCGCTTCGCGCTGCACAGCATGGGTTGGTGGGTGCATCGGACTCTCAAGCAGCGCTCATGCTGAGCAGCGCACGCACAGCGTGTCCATCGACGCACGCACGGGGGCTCATGACAGCCCTCGGGCCGCACGGACTCCCCATCCACCAAATCGAAAATCACCTCAGCGCGCCCGCGCGTCCGAGAACGCCTCCGCGCGCCCTATGCGGACTTCTCCACAAACACCGTCCCTGCGGAATACCCGGCACCGAACGAGCAGATCAGGCCCTTGTCGCCTGGCTGGAAATCACCTGAGTGCTTGTGGAAGGCGATGATCGATCCCGCCGACGAGGTGTTCGCATACGTATCCAGAACCGTCGGGCTCTCGCTTTCGCTTGCTTCGTGCCCCAGCACCCGCTCGGCGATCAGGCGGTTCATGCCGGCATTGGCCTGGTGCAGCCACAGCCGCTTCAGGTCCGTCGCCTTCAGCCCGAGCCGATCCATCTCCGAGAGGATCATGCCCGACACCATCGGCACGACTTCCTTGAAGACTTTCCGTCCCTCCTGGACGAACAACTTGTCTACCTTGCCCTCGCCGTCGGGGTCGCCGCGATTGAGGAAGCCGAAATTGTTGCGGATGTTGTTCGAGAACTGCGTCTTGAGATGCGTGCCGAGAATGTTCCACGCGCCCTTCCCCGCCACCTCTTCCGCCTCGATCAGAACGGCTGTCGCCACATCGCCGAAAATGAAATGGCTGTCGCGGTCCGTGAAGTTCAGGTGCCCCGAACAGATTTCCGGGTTCACCATCAGAACGGTTTTCGCATGTCCCGCACGCACGAAATCCGCGCCGGTCTGGATTCCAAATGTGGCCGACGAGCACGCGACGTTCATGTCGAACGCAAAGCCCTCGGCCCCGATCGCCGCCTGCACTTCAACTGCCATCGCCGGATACGCCCGCTGCATGTTGGAAGCTGCGCAAATCACGGCGTCGACCTGGCGGCCGTCCTTGCCCGCCTTCGCCAGCGCCTCCTTCGCGGCGTTGACAGCGATCTCGGCCAGCACGGAAATCTGCTCGTTCGGCCGCTCAGCGATGTTCGGCGTCATGCGGCGCGTATCGAGCACGCCCTCCTTGTCGACGACAAAGCGCGACTTGATGCCTGATGCCTTCTCGATGAACTCGACCGAGGACGGTTGCTTCGGCTGCACCGTTCCAGCCGCAATGTCGGCAGCATGTTCGGAATTCCAGGCGTCAACCCAGGCGTTGAAGCTGGCCACCAGCTCCGCGTTCGAAATCGAGTTGGGCGGCGTGTAAAGACCGGTGGCCGAAATGACGGGACGCGACATGGGTGCCTCTCTGACTCGCGCTGGTTTAGGCCCGTCGCAGACGCACGTCGAGTAGGCTTCTGCCGCTCGGCCTCACCCAAGGGGACGTTAAACGCGGTCGCCGCATTCCAGCGCACCTGCATAATTCGGTTGATCAATCAGCACCTGCGCGAAGACGCTGTCACGGAGGTAGGCATGAAGGTCCGGACGCCCAACGTCGATCTCGCCAAACCGAATCGCAACCGCCAGCTCTTCGCGCATCTGCTGCAACTCGCTACGCGCGCCCAGCAGCCGCTCCAGCTGCAGCTTCTCCCAGCCAACGGCGTCCGGGCCGAAGCTCAATTCCCGCAGCACAATGTCGATCGCGTTCGCGCCGACCCGGGCAAGAAACTGGTTGCGACCCTCAAGCAATGCGCCGGCTTCGCCGCGCAGGAAATCGCGGATACCGCCGAGCAGTTCATCCGATCGCGGCAGGTCCGTCGCGGACAGCGATTGCAGCTTCGCCTCCGGCTTCCGCGCAGGCCCCGGGATCAGCATGTTCACGCAATCGATCTGGCATTCCGACGATCGTCGTCCGATCGCGGGCCGTTCGAGACTCGTCTCCGACCCATTGCGAAAGCTCTGCCCCATCGACAGCGTGCCGACCGCCCACCAGAACGAGCCAAACACTTCCCAGAAGCGCACCGCATCCCTGTCTACAGTTTCACCGGATGCGCGCTCATATCCGGCGATCAGGTCGTCCAGCATGCCGAACCCGCCGACCGGCATCGAAGGGGCGCTGAACCGCCACGAGCGCGTGACCAGCCAGCCTAGATCACGCATCGGATCGCCGATATGCGCCAGCTCCCAGTCGAGCACGGCCACGACGCCCTGCGCCGGATCGACGATGAGATTGCCGTTCCTGAAATCCGAATGAACCAGCTTCAGCGGCCGCGCGCTTGGAAGGTTCGCGAGCAGCCAGCGCGCCGTGAAATCAATCATCGGCTGCGGCGACCCAAGCTCGAGATAGGCCGCATGCGTCTTTCGTACGGCATGCTCCGGCGTGAACGACTCGAGCACTTGATCCAGCCCGCTCGCCTTCACATCTACCGCATGCAGGCGCGCCAGTATCTCGCCGCATTGCCTCGCGAGTGTCTTGCGGACATCTGCGAACTCGGTGCCCCGCGCGATCTTGCCTCCCAGCGTCTCGCCGCCGATCCACTCCATCACGAAGCCCGCCCCCAGCCCATCCTCGGGCTTCAGCACAAGCAGAACTTCCGGCCCCGGCACGCCTGCTTCCTTCGCGGCGCCGAACAGCCTGGCCTCGCCATTGAGCCCCGGCCCCGAACCAACTGCCGACGCCCCGTCTCCCTCGGCGCGGCGCAGCGCCAGCTTCCGCTCGGCGCCATTCATGCGGACCGTCAGACGGTAGGTCTCGCGACTCGCCCCTGCCGACAGGCGATCGCAGGCGACCACTTGCTCGAAGCCGGGCAGTCGCACCAGCGCGCGCTGGAGGTTCGGTGCCAGGGTCATTCCTGCACGCCCTTCGGCGCGCGCTGGTCCATGAAGCCGAACATGTATCCGGCGACGCGGCGGATCTGGATCTCCTCAGAGCCTTCGGTAATGCGATAGCGGCGATGGTGGCGATAGATGTGCTCAAACGGCTTGTGACGCGAATAGCCGAGCCCCCCATGCACCTGCATCGCGCGGTCAGCCGCCTCACAGCACAACCGGTTCGCCCAGTAATTGCACATCGAGACTTTGTCACTCACCGCGAAATTGCCGATCGTGTCCATCTGCCAAGCGGTCTTGTGAATCAGCGCCCGGATCATCTCGCACTGCGTCTGCAGCTCGACCAGCGGGAACTGGATCGCCTGGTTCGATGACAATCGCTTGCCGAACGGCGCGCGCACATTCGCATAGGCCACCGACTCGCTGATGCAGTATTGCGCGGCCCCCAGAGACGATGCCGCCTGCCGGATGCGGTTCTCGTTGAAGAAATGCTGCACGACCTGAAGGCCCCTGCCTTCGCCGCCAAATACAGCAGAGTCTGGAACGCGTACGCCCTTCAGCGTGATGTGTGCATGATCGGACGGCATGTTGAACGTCCAGAGATATTCTTCAATGGTGAAGCCCGGCGACTTGATCGGCACGAGGAACGCCGTGATGCCGCCGCCATCCCCGGCCTTGCCGGATGTACGCGCCATGATCATGTCGTGACTGGCGGCATGCACGCCAGTGTTCCACGTCTTCTCGCCGTCGATCACCCAGCCATCGCCTTCGCGACGCGCGACCGTCTCCATGTGCGTCGCGTCCGACCCGTGCTTCGGCTCGGTGATCCCGAACGCAAACCCGCGTCGCCCCGCGGCGAGGTCGTCCATCCACTCGGCCTTCTGAACATCTGTCCCATAATTCCACATCAGCAGCGCGCCGACGCTGTTGCCGACGATCGAATGCTCGTTCTGCAGGTCGTTGTGCAGGCCCAGCCCCTTGGCCGCGAGATGTTCGCGGATCACCGCCATGGCGAGATTTGATCCGCACCCGACATCACGCGCGGAGCCGCCCAGTTCCCTGGCGAGGGCAAACCTGAAATGCCCCGCGGCGTCGGCCTTTCGCCGCGCCTGTCGCAGCAGGTCTTCCCACTCATGGCGCGGCAGGCCGCCCTTGTCCCAGTCCGTCCGCGCATGTTCGCGGCGATGGTCGAAGAAGCGGATGTTGTCGTCCGCGTTTTCGAGCGGCTTGATCTCGGCTTCGATGAAGCGATCGAGCTCGGCGAGGTAATCGGCGAGTCCCTGCGGCAGGTTGAAGTCCACGTATGCTCTCCGGCGTTTCCCGGCCGGAGAGTGTCACCTACTCGGCTGGGACCGCAACAGGGGCTGGGCCCGGCTCGACCTTGCGGTCACGGGGGGCCAGCAGCAGATACATCGGCGGGGTCACGATCCGCGCGATCAACGTCGAGGAAATCAGGCCTCCGATGATCACCATGGCGAGTGGCGAATAGAGCGGCGAATTCTCGAACACCAGCGGCGTCAAGCCGCCGATGGCCGTAAGGGAAGTCAGGAGCACCGGCAGGAAGCGGACCTCGCCTGCCTTCTCGATCGCTTCACGCAAGGGCGTTCCACGTTCCCGTTCCTGGTTGGCAAACTCCACCAGCAGGATCGAGTTCTTGATCTCGATTCCGATCAGCGCGATGAACCCGATGATTGACGTGTAGGACAGCGACTGTCCGCCAAGGTAGAGCGCCACGAGGCCACCCATGATGCCGAACGGGATCACGAACGCCACGACGCCCGCCGCCGCGAACGACCCAAACTCCAGTAGCAAGACCGCCATCACGCCGAACAGGGCGATCAGAATGGCTGGGCCCATGCCGCCGAAACTGCGCGACTGGGCTTCGGCCTCGCCGCCGACATTCCACGAATAGCCAGCAGGCAGCGTGATGCCCGTCAATTGCTGCTCGACGCTCGCCGAGACGTCTCCGGTGAGAAAGCCCGGCTGTGTGAAAGCCGTCAGCGTGACGGTCCGCTCGCGCTGGAACCGGCTGATGCGCGCGGGTCCTGACGAAAGGCCCGGGTCGGAAAATTCAGAAAGCGGCGCGGCGGACCCATCACCGGTCCAGATATAGAGCCGATCGAGGTCCGCCATGTTCATACGCTCGGCGCGCGGCGCGCGCACGATCACAGGGTATGCATCGCCCACCGGATCGCGGAAGGACGCGACGCGCGCGCCGCCGATGGCGATCCGGAGCGTCTGGTCCATCGCGCCGGCAGGCACGCCACGCAGCGCGGCGGCTTCAGTGTTGATGTTGAGATCGAGGTCGAGCAGGCGCTCAGCCAGCGGGTTGGTGATGTTGCGGATGCCTTCGGCGCCCGCCATCGCCCGTTCGACGTCGGCCGCGATGCCGGACAGCACCTCGATGTCGGCGCCCTGGATGCGAATGGCGATCGGCGCCTCGATCGGCGGACCGTTGAGGAAGCGCTTCACGTTGAAGCGCACGCCAGGATAGGTCGCGAGCTCGGCGCGCAGCTCTTCAAGAAGCGCGTTGCCTTCCTTTGACTCCCACTTGTTGAAGCGCGCGTAGATGCCGCCGACATTGCTCGCCTGCTCGCTGGGAATCTCGTTGTAATAAACCTGCGGATTGCCGCGGCCCGAGTTGGCGAACCGCCATGTGAATTCGTCATGCTTGGCGAGGACGCCGTCGGCGAACACCACCGCCTTGTCAGTCTCCTCAACGGAGACGCCCTGCGGCAGCTCGACCTCGACCATGAAGTACGGGCTGTCATTCTCGGGGAACAGGCTGAAGCCAAGCCGCGGCACCAGCGCCAGTGAAGCCGCGAACAGCGCCAGCCCCGCGATGACCGTCAGTCGCGGCATGCCGAGCGCCACCTTCAGGATCGGCCGGTAGATCGCGTGGATCCCGCCCATCACAACGTCAAGAAAGACGTTGGCATGGCTGTTGCGCGGCAACATCCGGCTCGCGAGGAACGGGATCACCGTCAGCGCCACAAAGAGCGACGCGGCAATCGTGCAGACCACCGCCATCGGCAGCGACCGCGTGAAATCGCCTGCCGCTTCCGGCAGATTAAGCAGCGGCACAAAGGCGAACAGAAGCGTGGCGGTACAGCCAAGCACGGCGACGTTGATCTCGTCGACACCCGCAATAGCCGCGTCTCGCGGACTCAGACCGGACCGCAGGTGCCGTGAGATGTTCTCGGTCACCACGATGGAGTCATCCACCAGCAGGCCAAGCGCCAGCACGAAGCCCGCAATCGACAGCTGGTTCAGCGAATAGCCCAGCATATCGAGGGCGATGACGCCAATGGCGAACGACGCCGGGATCGACACCATCACAACCAGCGACGCCCGGAAGCCGAGCGGCAGCAGCGTCAGCAGCACCAGCGCGATGGCGATCGCGAAATCGCGCCCCAGCGACGAGAGCCGGTAAGCCACCGTCTCAGACTGGTCGAAGCCGCGTTCCAGCTTGATCTCGGGCGGGAGACGCGGCTCGAACTTGTCGACCTGCATACGCACGTTCGCCATTACATCGAAAATCGTAGCGCCGAGCTTCGCTCGCGCCGTCACAAACAGCGCGCGCTGACCGTTAAACCGGGTATGCACCGTCTGTTCGTCGTTAGTCCATTCGACCTGCGCCACATCGCCCAGCGTGATCGCTGATCCGCCGTCTGAGCGCAGCACGATGTCGCGGATTTCCTCGAGGCTGTCGAACGGCCCCGTCGCCTCGACATTGAAACGGCGCCCGCTGCTTTCGACGGCCCCGATCGGGATGTCGGCACCTTCGCGCTGCACCGCCTCGGTCAAGGCTGTCAGCGGCAGGCGAAAATTCGCAAGCTTGTCCATGTCCGGGGTGATGCGCACTTCAGCGGTCGGGACGCCCCAGATCTCGGCTTGCTGGACGCCATTGGCGCGCTCGATCGCATCACGCAGCTCGCGCGCATAGGCTTCCATGCGCCGGTAGGACGCCGTCTCGCTCACCAGCGCCATCTGCACGATATTGGTCTGCGCCGGGTTCTGACGGTTGGCGCGCAACAGCGTAATCCCCTCCGGCAAGCTGGCGCGGATGACATTCAGTTCGCGGACAACCTCGTCGTATTTCTTCTCCGGGTCCGACCCGTAGATGAAGGAGACGCCAATCGAGGCGAGACCCGCCTGGCTGGTCGACTGGATTTCATCGACGTCCTCGAGGCCATTGAGCGCCGTCTCGATCGGGATCGCGACGACGCGTTCCATCTGTTCGGCGTCTGCGCCAGGCAGAACCACGAACACGCCGACGCCTGGGAACGAGACGATCGGGTCTTCCGATTTCGGGATAGCCATCACAGACTGGATACCCAGGCCGAACAGCATGAAGAACAGGATCAGCGTGAACTGCCAGCGATCGACGAAGAAGCGTGTGAAGGCCTTCATCCGCCCCTCCCCTTTTGTGCGCTATTGTGCTGCGACGGAAACAGCGTCGCCGTCACGCACCATCGAGGCGCCGCGGGTGATGACCCGGTCGCCGTCGTCAAGTCCCTTGAGGATCGTGACGCCCCGATCGCTGACACCGCCGGTTTCGACGGCGCGCCGCCGCGCCTTGCCCTCGGCGTCCACGACGAAGACAACGCCCTGGTCGGCGCGCGCATCGATCAGGGAGATTGCCGGCACCACATGCACGGCAGTCGTTGCCTGATCGCCGGCGCGTCCGGCGATGGCCACCTCGGCCACTTCGCCCGATCGCAGGCCGGCCGGCTGGTCAACCTGCACTTCGACGGTGAACAGGCCGGACTGCGTCCCCTTCGCCGCAATCCGCGCCACGCGCCCAGCCAGCGCCGCACGCTCGCGAATATTGACCGACGCCGCATCGCCAACGCGGACTTGGGAAACCTCTGACGCCGTCATCGATGCTTGGACAATGATACCCGTGCGCGACTCGCCGATGGACAGCACGCGCTGGCCTGCGGCGACGTTCTGGCCGGGTTCGGCGTCGCGCTGGAGGACGATGCCGCCGGCGGGCGCAACGATGGAGACCCGTTCGCGGGCGCGCTCGAGCGCCAGTTTCGCATTGTCGAGTTCGGCCTGCGATGCCGCGCCAGCGGCGTGCAGCCGTGTCACCCGCTCGAAATTCTGTTCTGCCGTGAGCCGCGCCAGTGCAGCTTCGCTGGCGTCGGCGCCGGTGGTGGTCCGGCGCATGGTCGCCAGCACCTGGCCAGCTGAAACCCTGTCGCCAACATCGGCCATGATCGCCTCGATCTCGCCGGGCGCGCCGAAACCAAGCGCCGTCTCGCGCTTGTAGGCGATCAGTCCACTTGCGCGAACCTCGCCGCCAGCGCCCGTCGCTGCGATATCGAGGGCTTCAACAGCGACCGCCGCCGGCACCTTCTGGGTCGCAACCGCAGCCTCGCCGCTACAGGCAGCCGCAAGAAATGCGCACCCGGCGGCCATGGCCAGTCGAATCGAAGCTGACAGCGCCGCTGGCATGTGTCACCAAATTGCAATACTTGTTGTCTTGACACTGTCTACGATTAGATTGACAGCGTCAAGAAAGAACGGGACGCAGATGACCGTTACCAAGTCGATTTCCCGCGATGATGTCAGGGCGAGCATCCTGCAGGCCAGCCTGTCGCTGATGAATGAAGGGGGGCTCGGCGCTCTCTCCATGCGCGAAGTTGCGCGGCGCGCCGGCGTCAGCCACCAGGCACCTTATCACTACTTCACCGACCGCGAGGCGATCCTTGCGGAACTTGCCGGCGACGGATTTGACCGCCTTTACGACTACATGGTCAGCGCCGTCGGGCTGGCGCGCAGAGAACGCGCCGAAAAGAACCGCGCGCTTGGTGAGGCTTATATCCGCTTCGCGCTGAACAACCCCGAAGTCTTCCGCCTGATGTTCCGTGTCGAGATGTGCGACCTGATGCGCTATCCTGAGGCGAAGGCGAAGGCGGACCGCTGCTTTCAACTGGTCGCCGACACGCTCGGCGCCGGTGCCACGGCAACGGACGACAAGACGAGTCCCGATCTTGTGCCCGTGATCGCAGCCTGGTCGACCGCTCACGGTCTCGCCACGCTGATGCTGGAAGGCAAACTCGGCGAGGCGTTTGGCGAAACGCTCGACCAGCGCGAGGAAGCCGCACGCCGCATTCTCGCCTTCACCTCGCAACAGTTCTCGAAGTAGTCGCGCTCAGCACCACGCGCCGGATATCGGGATCACCTGTCCTGACAAGAAGCCGCTTTGGCCAAGCGCCAGAAGCTCGACAAGGGCCGCAACTTCTTCCGCCTCGCCCAGTCTCCCCATCGGAACACGGGCAAGCAGCCTGGGACCCTTCACAGGGTCCTCCAGGAGCGTGCGCGGATAGTAGGTTTCCGTCTGGATGAAGTTGGCGGCGACCGCGTTCACTGAAATGCCGTCGCCCGCAACCTCAAGCGCCAGCGTGCGCACCACACCATTGATCGCCGCTCGGGCAGAGGCATAGGCCGCAAAGCCCGGTATCCCGCCGATCGGGCCGGACGACGACCCGAACACGATGCGGCCGGACTTGTTCGGCCGCATTGCCTTCACCGCAGCACCCGCAAACAGAAGCGACTCCGCAGCAAGCCGCTGGAAATACGGCAGCAGGTTTTCTTCCGTCAGGTCCTCGATGCGGATGCGCGGTGCCGACATGGCGGATGAAATCACGATGGCATCAAGCCGTCCGCCGAACCGCCCGGTAACACGCACCACGACATCGGCCGGCCTTGCCCAACCCACAACTTCAACGCCGTCGTGCTCGCCATCATTGTCGATCGATGGATCACAGCCGATCACCCGCGCGCCTGCAGTCACGAGCCGCCGCGCTATGACGGGGTTCGCAAAGCCCGTCAGCTCCGTGATCAGGACGTTCTTCGCATCCGCCATCGCTGTCCGCCTGTCAGAAGTGATCTGAGGGGGTCACTGCTTGCTCTTCGGCTTGGGCGGCGGTGCGCTCGGTCCGAAGATGCCTGGACCCTGCTTGTTCTCGAGACCCCTGGCCTCGTAGAGCCGCGCGCCGCTGAGGATGCCCTCCATGGCGTAGTTCCCTTCATGGCAGGCATATTCGTAGATGCTCTCATCCCGCTTGTTCATCACCATCTCGGCGCGCCAGGGCTGCGTGTAGTAGGTCTGATCGTCTATTTCGAATGTGTAGAGCAACTGCCCGTCAGACGCGCGGCTGAAGCGTTCGGTCAGCTTGCCCTCGGGCGACAGGATCACCTGCCCCTGCCGCGCCTGCTCGGGATGCACATTCACGGTTTCTACCACGAGCGCATCGCCCTCATACCAGCCTACGGAATCACCGAGCCATGGCTGGATCGCCGCAGGCTTGTGCGTCGCTTCTGCGCGGCTCTTCGCTATCGGGATGATGCGCGCATCATGAACCATCTCGACAAGGATCATCACATGATCCGGTGCCTGCACGATCTGGTAGTTGTTATTGTAGATCGTGTTCAGCATGCCTGGCCCGCCAGCATTGGTGAAGCCGATCAGGCAGCGTTCGGCGATGGGCAGCGATTCCGGCCCCTCATACATCGTAGCGCGCCTTTTCGCCGCTGCATCTGTGCGCGCCTTCTGTCCGGCAGGCGAGACCGGCACGCGGCCATCGGCCGGCTCGACCAGCCAGGATGTGCGGATCTCACCCTTCACCTTGGCAAGCGACTGGCCGGGATCGATCCAGAATGTGTTGTAGCCGCGATCACTGTTGCCATCGTCAAGCAGGTCATCGCCAAAGTCAGACGCGCCTTCTTCGCTGGCCGCCAGCAGGATCCACGGATTGTTCTCGATCAGCTCCTTCGCCTCCGACTCCGTGACAGAGAGCTTGGTCCCCGGCTGACGCGACAGGTTGGTCAGCGACTGGTTCGACCAGACGCCCTCAAGGTCCGGCCGCTTCGCCGTGGGCTCGCTCTGCGCAAGAGCAGGTGCGGCCGCAACACTTACCCCACACACCAACAGAAAGGATCTCAGCAGAACCGACATGAAGCTTCCTCCTCGCGTGCGGGTCTTCCCGTTCCGGCCGGGACGAGCCTACGCCTGCAAAGGCCCCACGCAAACGGTGACGCCGCTACGGCAAGTTCACATCGAAGCGATCAGCCCGGCCGCGTCTCCCGCGCCGCATTTTGCTGCTGGCCATAGCGAGCATGCCTTTGCGAGACACTGCCAAATGGCTAACGTCATGCGTGTTTGCGGTTCCGGTGTGGCTGCGAAGCGGCTATGCCTTTGCGTGCCGGGCCGCAGCAGGGCGGGCTGACTGGGGTGGCGTTGTGATGTTGGTGCGCGTTCTGCAATTTCTTCTGGGTGCCATGCTGGCCGGCGGCGGGAGCTATCTGGCCTGGACCTCTCGCGCTGACGCCGCGAATCTGTTCCCGCCGGGCGCTGCGGGCCTTCCCGTGGTTCTGCTGGCAGGCGCGTTCGGCGTCACCAGCGGGATTGTATTCCTCGTGAGCGCTGTCCACCCGCGCTCCAATCAAAGGCGCACACTGGCAGAGCGCGGAGCGCGTGATGACGCAGCGCTTGCAGAGGCCGACGCTTACTATTCGCAGCGCGCCGGCGCGGCTGATCGGGACTGGCGATCAGGGGAGATCACGCCGCTCGCCCCGGCTGCCCCGCCGCCCGAGCCGCCTCCCGAACCCCCAAACCCGATCGTGAAAGCACAACCCGTCGATGTCACGGAGACCGCTGCCCATGCGAAGGCGCGTTCGCTGTCGATCCCACCGGTCGGTCCAAAACCAGATGCGCCCGCAGCCGAGGCGCCGGCAAAACCAGCCGCCATTCCTGTGGCTCGATCAGAGCCGGAGGCGAACGGCACCAGCGCACCATCGCCATCACCTTTCCCGGCGCAGGTGACGCTTGCCCCACTGCCCCGCGCGGCCGCCCCCCCGCCAGTGTACGCACCGCAGCCGCCAAACCCGCCAGCCCCGGCCGCGCCGGCCGCCCCGGCCGCGGACGACCCGCATGCTGCCATCCGAGCTGCCATACGTGACGGCAAGCTGGATGAGGCTGAGATGATGCTGGCTGCCGCCCGTGACACCGCGAAAGGGATGGACCTGGCCCGACTTACCGCGCTGGCGGCCGATCACGCGGCTGTATCTGGGAGGCAAAGCCACGCAAAATGGCTCTGGCGGCTTGCCCTGAAGCGTTTTGGCGAGTTGGGGGCCTTGAATTCCGATCCTGCGAAGTCAGTAGCCGAGAGCCTGCGCCAGGCCGGCTGAGGAAGTTTCGTCAATCGAATTGGCCGCACGCGTAACTGCTCGACGTGCACATCTTGGTCATGAACGGCCGCGAGACGATCAGGCGCATCCGCGCCAGCGAAGAGGCCTGGAGCAACATCCGGTCATCGCGCTGACGGCCGACGCCATGAGCGGCGACCGGGAACGTTATCGCGCGTGAACTGGCGACCCGCTATGTCCGCCTTCTCAAGGGCAACAAGCGCGGCGCCGCGGCCGCCTGATCCGGCTGAGTCTGCGGCATGAAAAGGAAAGGCCCGCCGTCGCCGGCAGGCCCTTCGCATTTTCCCGATCGCCTCGCGTTATCTCGCGATGCGCAGTCGCGAGATGGACTGGGCGATCTTCTTGAAAGCCGTCTGAAGTTCGGCGGCGTTCGACGCGAGGTGTGCGTATTGCGGGTTTGACGCACAATCGGTCAGGAAGTCGATCGTATCGGTCGACGTGCCGAGCTGCATGCCGACCGTGTAGACCACGACACCGGCTGCCTTCATGTTGGTGCAGAGCGTCTGGGCTTGCGCGAAGGTGTCCTCGGTGTCGCAGTTTGTCGACGTGAATGAGCTGGGAAGATCCGATCTCCGGATTCCGTAGCAGCTTTCGTAGTTGAACTCGCCGTCTGTCATCAGCACAGCGACCTTGACGAGGTCGTCGGCATCGTAGGCAGCCGGCCTGTTCTCCGCCTCGTCGTCCCAGATATCAGCAAAGTTGGGCGAGATCATGTACCATCCCCAGGCGGCGCCCAGCTGTCCGGCCGTCATGCCGCCAGTCGACAGATCGTCGATCGCAGCGTTGAGGCGCGTCTTGTTCGAGGTCAGCGGCGTCACATGGTTGACCGTGTCGCATGTGCCATTGCTGGTATAGAGAATACCCAGGCCCTGGCCTGCGCCCGAGGTCGATGCGTCGGTGTAGGCCTGCCCGCCAGGTCGTTCAACGAGACACGTGGAGGCCATGTAGCTCGCGGCGCTTTCCTGATAATACATCCGCGCGCAACCGTAGTCGAGACACTGGGACGTGGCGGTGCCGGAGAAGGCTCCAGACACGTTGCTCAGCGAAGGTTTCGAGTCATTGATTGTGAACTGGTCATTGGAGAGCTTCGTGATGGTCCAGTAGCGGCGATCCGACGTGTTCGTGCCGACGTTGGCAGCAGCAGCGTTGGAACCATGGTTGAAGCCGGTAGGACCCGCGATGTTGCGCATTTCAACCTTGTCGCCTGTCGAGAGACCATGGTTCGTCGACGTGACCACGGTGCGGCAATCCATACGAGCGCACTCGGCGACTGAACCGCCGGATGACCGCCGGTAGTAACTGCGACCATCGCCTGGAAGATAGAAGGTCGAACCCGACGGGCTGTCGGGAGAGATCGAGGTTCCGGCCGGCGTGTTGATCGACGTGTTGCCGGAGGAGGTGTCATTTGTGACGCCCCAGAGATAGATGCGGTCCGAGGCCAAGAAATCGTGCGCCGCCGAAGTCGTGACAGTATAGCGACAGTCCGACACGAAGCACTCGGACGCTGTTCCATTGTTGGTGTAGGTCTTGAAGTCCGGACCCAGCGTTCCGTTGAGCGAAAAATTGTTCGTATCGCGGCTTGTCACGACCAAGGTCGTGCCACAGGTGGTGTTCACCTCGGTCCCCGCGCCCGTCATGTTGACGTTCTCGATGTAGATCAGGTCGTTAGTTGCAAAACCGTGGCTCGACGCGGTCACACGCACTGTGCAGTCAGTATAGATACAGCGCCGGAGCGTGCCGGCCGTACCGTTCGTAGTTCCTGCCGGAGGAGTCGTGTAGGTCGTCGTGCCGACATTCTGGAGCCAGAAATACCACGGCGAGCTTGTCGACCTGTCGGCGACCCTATACCTATTGCCGTTAAGTCCGGTGTAACTGCCATTTGCGCCCGTGATGATCACGGTATCGCCGTTGACATAGCTTGTGTTTGCGGACGTTTGGACACGAATCCGGGTGTTGCTGTTCGTTTTGGTGACGGCGGTCACCGTCGTTAGCGTGGCACCGTTCTGCCACGCGACATTTGAAATGGTCCGGCCGGAATTGGTGCGCCATCCCGCAGAGGAAATCGTCCTGGTCGTCGTCGCACCATTGCGCCAGTTCACATCCGTAATGTTCGTTGCACCGCGGATGTCGCCGCGCAATTCCGCGAGCGCGGTCGAGGTCACGAAGTCGTCCGACACGTTCGCGATGTTGACGCTCTGCGACCACGGAACGACGGCAACTTTGGAATAGAACGGCGTCTGCGCCACGCTGACGACCTCGTCGATCAGGGTTTTTGAGGCGGCCCGGAGGGCAGTGATCCGTGACCCGCCCATCGAACCGGTTACGTCCAGCGCGAGCGTGACCTCCACATTTGCGCCGCCCCGGCGTACCTCGCTTTCAGCTTCGATGGTGACGTAGGACTGGCCGATGATCGGCATGAAGAAGGTGTTGATCTGGACCGAGCCGCGGAGAAGCAGCGCCTCGTCCTCGCCGCCAAGATCGACAAGTTCAAGCGCGATGGGCTCATCGTGCGCAGTCTTGAAGTTCATTTCGACGAACTTGCGCGCAACCTCGTCCAGATCGGCGTCCTGGTCTTCGGGGATCGAACCAACGGCAAGCGCGGCCGCATCGAGCGCGGACGCCAGTTCAAAGCGGGCCAGAAAAGCCCGGCCGCCATCGATCGCCAGACCTGTGCAGGCGCACAGGGGCACCACCATGAGCGCAAACTGCATGGCGAAGGCGCCACTGCGGTTTTTTGCGAACTTAGTTAGCGAACCGAACATGACCTGTTTCCGTGTATTGGCACCCGCAATGAGCGTGCGCCGTCCCAAACTCATCAACTGTCGAGGTAGAGCGTCGCGCCGCCGTCATCGGTCTGGCCATCAAGCGCCACTTTTCGTTCGATGCGCGGTCGGGCGTAGGCCGATTTTTCGATCGCCATCGTGCCGCCGCCGAACAGTTCGGTCAGCACGCTCTGATAGTTGAAACGGACACCGACACGGATGATCGATTCATCCTCGATGCCCATGCCCTGCGTTTCGGGCAGATCAAAGGGAACCTCGGTCCCGGCGACGCGGCGCCACAACACAGCGGGTTCAGCGTCTGCCCCCTCAAATCCCACCGAAGAGATGTCGAGATCGAGATCGTCAGTGGTATCCAGCGGCCTCATCATGAAGATGGACGCGTCAAACAGTTCCTGCAGATCGCCTTGCTCGAGTTCCGTTTCACGCGAGACGATGTCGGCGATCTGGTGAACATAGCGGGTCGCCTCCTCGCTTGCGCGGAAGCGGAAGGACATTTCGAGCACGCCCATTATGAGGAAGATAAGCGCCGGCGCGATTAGCGCGAATTCAGCGGCGGCAACACCGCGGC
>Ga0163144_10003769_pt1 | contig 34543 bp, 26 predicted proteins | sample OliLak19BULKMAT1_FD_123175 | JGI IMG/M metagenome (GOLD analysis project Ga0163144, IMG submission 123175) | Freshwater microbial mat bacterial communities from Lake Vanda, McMurdo Dry Valleys, Antarctica - Oligotrophic Lake LV.19.BULKMAT1 | ecosystem: Environmental > Aquatic > Freshwater >...
GGCGAGACCTCGAGCGACACGTAGCCGTCGACGCCGGCCGTGCGCGCGTGGACGGGTTGGAACACGTCCGCGGCGCGTGCGAGGTCCTCGATCGCGAGGGCGAAGAACAGGGCCTCGCCGCGCTCGCCGCGGGCCACGCGCGTGGCGATCGACGCGTCGTAGGCCCGGCTGTGCTTGAGCGCCTGCTCGAAGATGGTGGGGTTCGACGTGAGGCCCGTCACCTTCCAGTCGTCGACGTAGCGGCGGAGCGTGCCGTCGTCGAGCAGGTCCCGGGTGATGTTGTCGAGCCAGAGGCTCTGGCCGAGGTCGTGGATGGCGTGCGTGGGCTTCATGGGGGGCCTCGCCGGGGACGGAGGACGCGCAGGGCCCGCGAATGTACCCGTGGGACCTGCCCCCCGTCGGAGCGTACGGGGGCCGGGCGGCTCCCCCGGCGGCCGACCGTCGCGGTCGGGGTTCCGGTACGCTCGCCGCGCGAGCCTCGCGTCCCCGTCGCCGCCGCACGCGCCACGCCCTGCCGGAGTTCCCCATGCCCGCCTCGAGCTCGATCCCCCGCCCGTCGGTGGAGGAGTACGCGGAGGGCACCGGGGCGTACGTCGCGAGCGTCCCGGGCGACGACGCGCGTCCGTTCCTCCTCGCGCAGGTCGATGAGGTCCTGCGGCTCGGCGAACTGTCGGAGGCGCGGGCCCTGCACCGGTACGCGCCGGGCAAGTGGAGCGTGAAGGAGGTCGTCGGACACCTCACCGACGCGGAGCGGATCTACGCCTACCGCGCGCTGCGGTTCGCGCGGGGCGACACGACGCCGCTCCCTGGCTTCGAGGAAGACGACTACGTCCCGGCGGGGCGGTTCGATCGCCACCCCATCGCCGACCTCGTGGACGCGTGGGGTGCGGCGCGGGCGGCGACGCTGGCCCTCTACAACGGCCTCGACGACGAGGCGCTCCTCGGGCGCGGCCTCGCGAACGGCCATCCGATCAGCGTCCGCGCGCTGGCCTGGGTCGCGGCGGGCCACACGCTGCACCACCTCGGCGTCCTCCGTGCGCGGTACGGGATCGCCTGACGCCGCGCCGACCTCGCCGTTCGCGGGAGCGCGGGAACGCCTCCCCCCGAGGTCGCCGCCGACGTGCCCATGAGGGCGAACGACCGCGTCCCGGACCGAAGGGCGGCGCCAGGCGACGATTCCGTCGCGGGGCCTTGCGGCGTCAGAACTCGGGAAGAAATTGCCTTCGCTCGGTTTCCGGCGGGCCAAGCCCCCCGGAAACCCGCTCGGCGCGCGGCCCCTGCGGGTCCGCGCGTCGCGGCTGGGAAGGAATCTTCGATTCCTTCACAACCTCTCAGCGCTCGCGCACGACGCGGAGCGAGTTGAGCTTCACCACGGCCACGCCGGCCGTCGCGAGCAACTCGATCGACAGCTCCACGTTGCGGGTCTCGGTCACCGTGAAGAGGGTGCGCTGCGGCTTCCATCCGGTGGTCCCGGCGAGTCGAGGCCCGTCGGGGGCGCCGTCCACGAAGAACCCGAGCCCGCCGGCTACCGGGCCTTGCGTGCCGACGACGCCGTTCGTCTGTGCGCTCGCTTCGAAGCGGTACGTGCCCGGCAGCAAGAGCACCCGCGCCCGCCATGATGCCGTGGTCGGCTCCTGCGGGCCCGCCTCGAGGCGCAGCACCCGGTCGGCTCCGAAGACCCCTTGGGTCAACTTCGCGCCGCCCGCCTCCACGACCGGGCGCCACGCTTGGATCCGGTAGGACTCGCCGGGGTCGAGGTCGACGGGCTTGGGCGTCGGCCGCGCCGCCTGCGCGACGAGGTTCTTGGCGCGTGCCGCCAGCCGGCTCTTGAGCGGTCCGGGTTGGGGGCCGCCGTCGGCGCCGGCCAGCGCCGTCCCGGCCCGGCGTGCGGCTTCGTCGAGGCGCTTGTGGACCCGCTCCGGGCGCGTGAAGAGCGGCAGCACCTCCTGGACGTGTCGGCGGTAGTCCGCCTGCCACGCCGCGTCCCGGAGCACCGCGACCGCCACGATCCCGACGGGGTCGTCGAGGATCGAGGCCTTCGGGTCCCCCAGGAGCTGGTCGGCGCCGTGCGGCAGGAACACCGCCCGGCCGTCCTTCGGGACGAAGACGCGGTAGTTGTTCCGGTTCATGCAGTACCCGTCCCAGTGGCCCAGCATCCGCTCGAGCGCCATGAACCGGAGGAACGCGTTCACGTCGAGATGGGCGGCGACGGCCGCGCGCGCCTTTGCCGGGTCCGTCTCCCGGCAGGCGTCGAGGAGCGCGGCGAGGTCGGCCCGGTCGTCGGGGTCCTTGCCCTCGTCTTTCTCGAGGTCGGTGTCGATGTCGGTGCAGAAGCCGCCGTCGTACAGGCTGCCGTCCGGCGCCGGGAAGCGGTCGCGGAGGAAGCGCTTGTCGTAGCCCTCCTTCAGCACGTAGGCCCCGAGGTCGCGGCCGTTCAGCCAGACGCGCGCGTGCATCACGCGGGGTGCCGGGATCCCCGCCGCCTGGAAGATCTCCGCCGCGACGAACTCGTTCAGGTAGGTCGGGTCCTGGGCGCCGTTGTTGAGGTGGAACTTCGCGAGGCCGTGGAAGCGCTGCGACTTCACGAATTTGTCCATCCGCACCGTGAGGCCCGGCTTCTCCCCGAGGGGGCGGAAGCTCCCGACGGAGCCCTTCAGGTGCACGCCGACGCCGTCGTGGACGATCTTGTCGCCCTCGCGCAGCGTGGCCCGCACCCAGGTCTTGGGCGCGGCGTCGAGCGTGGCGCAGTCCGCCGCGGAGATCGTGAGCCGCAGCGTGGGCGCGGGCCCCTTGGGGTTCGTGAAGTACGCGGCGACCTCGTCGGGCGGCGTCGCGGCGGGAGGGGCGTCCGCCGCCGTGACCGGCCGCGACGGCAGCGACGCGGCGACGAGGCCTGCCACGGCGAACGCGAGGGCGAGCGCCGCGCGTCGGGGCGCCGACCCCGAGGCGCGCGGAGGGCGCCCCGCTGCGGGGGGCTCGGACGGGACGGGACGTCGTCGGCGCACGCGGTTCCTCGAGGATCCGGCGGTCGCGCCGCGGGAGCGCGCGATCCTACCGTTCGCGCGGTAGAACCACGGCAACTCCTCCCCAGCGGCGGCCTCGCACGCCCAGGACACGACGATGCCCGACCCGGTCCCGGCTGCCGCCCCGACGCCGCTCCGGTCGGTGCCGGACGGCGTCCTCTACCGCCGCCTGCTGGCCGAGGCCCGGCCGTCCTGGCCGCATCTCGCGGGGCTGTTCCTCGTCCAGCTGCTCGCGACGCCCCTCGCGCTCGTCGCGCCGCTGCCGTTGCAGATCGCCGTGGATCAGGTCCTCGGGCAGCTCCCGTTGCCGCCGTGGCTCGCCGCGCTGGTCCCGTCCGGGTGGCGGGGCCCCGAGGCGCTCTTGGCGATGGCCGCGGGGATCGTCGTCGTGGCGGCGGTGCTCGCGCAGCTGCAGGACATGTACGCGTGGGTCTACCGGACGTGGCTCGGCGAGCGACTCGTGCTGGCATTCCGCGGCCGCGTCTTCCTCCACCTCCAGCGGCTGTCCCTCGCCCACCACGACGCCGGGACGAGCGCCGAGTCGGTCTACCGCGTGCAGACCGACGCGGGCGCCATCGACACCGTCGTCGTGCAGGGCCTCGTCCGCCTCGTGACCGTCGCGTTCCGCGTCGTGGTGCTCGTCGTCGTGGCGGCCCAGATCGACGCGAAGCTCGTCCTCGTGGCGCTCCTCGCGGGTCCGGTCATGGTGCTGCTCGCGCGCCGCTACCGCGGCCGGCTGCGGGCGCGGTGGAAGGAGGCGAAGGCGGAGGAGACGGCCGCCATGGGCGTCGTGCAGGAGACCCTTTCCTCCGTGCGCGTGGTGAAGGCGTTCGCGCGCGAGGAGCACGAGCGCGACCGGTGGCGCGCACGGGCCGATGCGGGCGTGGCGGCCACGCTGCGCGCCACGACCTACCGCGGGTGGTTCGACGTCCTCATGGGCGCGACCGCCGGTCTCGCCGGCGCCGCGGTGCTCTATGTGGGCGTCCACGAGGCGCGCGCCGGCGTGGTCACGCTGGGCCAGTTGCTGCTCGTCGTCGGCTACCTGTCGCAGCTGTTCGGCCCCATGCGCGAGCTCGGGAACAAGATGGCCGACCTGCAGCGCGCGCTCGCCGGCGCCGAACGCGTGTTCGCGGTCCTCGACACGGCGCCCGAGGTCGTGGACGCGCCGGACGCGCGGGCCCTCGGGCGCGCGACGGGGGAGGTAGAACTTCGCGGGGTGACGTTCGGCTACGGCGACGGGCGGCCCGTCCTCCACGACGTCTCGTTCCACGTGCCCGCGGGCGCCCGGGTGGGGATCGCGGGGCGCACGGGTTCCGGGAAGTCGACGCTCCTCGCGCTCCTCTTCCGCTTCTACGACCCCCAACAGGGGGTGATCCTCCTCGACGGCGTGGACACGCGGACCCTCCGTCTCCACGACCTGCGGCGGCAGCTTGCGCTGGTGCTGCAGGACACGGTGTTGTTCTCGACGTCGGTGGCGGAGAACATCGCCTACGGCCGGCCCGGGGCGACGGCGGCGGAGATCGAGGCCGCCGCGCGAGCCGCGGACGCCCACGACTTCGTGACGCGCCTCCCCCGCGGCTACGAGACGCCGGTGGGGGAGCGGGGCGTCCGGCTCTCCGGCGGCGAGCGGCAGCGGATCGCGCTCGCGCGCGCGTTCCTGAAGGACGCGCCGGTGCTCGTGCTCGACGAGCCGACCAGCGCCCTCGATGTCGCGACGGAGGCGTCGGTGATGGCGGCGATCGAGCGGCTCATGCGCGGGCGCACGACCTTCCTCGTCGCCCACCGGCCCTCGACGCTCGCCGGGTGCGACGTGCGGTTGCAGATCGAACACGGTCGCTTGATGTCGGCGGCGGACGGGACGCCGGAACAGACGCCGGAAGAGACACTGGACGGGACGCTGGACGAGTCGCCGCCCGCCCCGGGGGCGTACGGCGACGGTCGGACCGCGTCGTAGCCCGAGGGCGCGGCCCCCCCGCGGGGGACGCGAGGCCCGGTCGTGGGCGCCGGACGCGCCGACCCGTTTCGGGCCCGGCCCGGTCGAGGGGTCGCGCGCGCGCGCCTCGTCCGTCGGCACGACGGGCGGCCGCACGTAGAATGGAGGCTGCTTCCGCGGACGGGGGCCTCAAGGCCGGTCGTCGGTGGTCGGGTCGCGGACGCGCGAACGCAGGAGCTTTCGGGCATGGACGTTCAGACGTCTTCTCTCTTCGTGGGCTACCGCGTGGACGCGCGGGACGTGCTCGAGGACGTGTCCGGCGCGTTCGCGGACTTCGCCCGCGAGAACGGGGCCGCGGGGCTGGAGACGCGCGTCGTCGGGACGTCATTGTGGGGCCACGTCGTCGGTCGGGAGGTCCAGGCGATCTACCGCGACCTGCTGGCGCACGTGCGCCGCACGGGGCGTCCGGTCGTGTTCCCGTACCGCTGCGACGCCCCGGGCCGGCGCCGCTACCTCGAGATGCGGATGCGACCCGCGGCGCGCGAGGCCGTGGAGTTCGAGTCGAAACTCCTGCGCGAGGTCCCGCGCGCGTCCGTCGAGTGGCTCGAGCCGGAGCGGCAGACCGAGCCGGACCTCCTCGTGGTGTGCGCGTGGTGCCGGCGCTTCGACATCGGCGCGTGGGTGGAAGCCGAAGAGGCCATCGGGCTGCTCGGCTTGTTCGACCAACGGCGGTTCCCGGCGATGTCGCACGGGATCTGCGACGCGTGCAAGGCGACGGCCGTCGCCGCGCTCGGATCGGCTCCCGGGCCGGGCGCGATCTAGGCGACCTTCGTCCGGTCGGCCGGTGGACGGGAATTCGGAGCTCGACGTGGCCGAGACCGGTCGCAGGGTCCGTCGGGCTCCTGCGGGCGCGTTTCGGATGCGGAACTCGTGGGAACTCCCGTCTCGAACCCCGAGACGGCGGGACAATGGATGGATAATTCGGACCGGATACATCGCATTTGGGCGACGTCTCGGGGCCGCGAATGGGGCTCAGGGCCGTCCGCCCGAAGGGTGGGGGCCGCGCGCAAAACGGAGGGATCCATGGCCGACGAGATTCGGAGTGACGCGTCGAGGCAGAGCGTCGACGTGCGGGCGGCGAGGCAGCTCGCCACCACGACGAAGTCGGCCCCGCAGATGGTCGGCGTCTCGCCGCGCTGGCTGCTCCGCATGCTGCCGTGGGTCAACGTCGAGTCGGGCACCTTCCGCGTCAACCGGCGCAAGGCCGTGGTCCGCAAGTCGCGGATCGAGGCGATGGTCGCGGAGGGCGGTGCGAAGTTGAAGGCGGAGGACCTCCGCAGCCTGCCGTTCCTCGAGGATGCTGACCTCGCCCTGCTCACGTCGATGGCCGAGCGGTTCTCGACCGAGCAACACGAACCGGGCGACGTCGTCGTCACCGAGGGCGCCGTGGGCGACGCGTTCTACGTGGTCGCGAGCGGCAAGGTCGAGGTGACGGCCAAGGGCCCCCACGGCGAGAAGCTCCGCGTCGCCGTCCTGGGCTCGGGGCAGTACTTCGGCGAGATCGCGCTGCTCAACGGGCTGCCCCGCGCCGCCACCGTGCGCACGTTGACGCCGACGGTCCTCCTGCGCCTGTCCCGCAAGGACTTCGATGCGCTGCTCGGCACGTCGAAGACGGCGCGCGCCGAGTTCGAGCGCAAGGCCGGCGAGCGGATGAAGATGCTCGCCGAGCTCGACAAACACGGCGAGAAGCGGCTGGAGGCCTACACGGCGGCCGAGGGCGAGGGCGATCTCCCGCAGACGCGGATGGATTACGAGGAGACGCCGCGCGAACTGCCGCTGTTCTCCGTCCAGACCGTCGTCCGCATGCACACGCGCGTGTCGGACATCTACAGCAAGCCGATCGACCAACTCCGCGAGCAGCTCCGCCTCTCCGTCGAGGGGATCAAGGAGCGGCAGGAGTGGGAGATGGTCAACAACCCGAGCTTCGGGCTGCTGGCCCAGACCGAGCCGTACATGCGCGCGCGCACGCGCTCGGGCCCGCCGACCCCGGACGACATGGACGAACTGCTCGCGCGGGTGTGGAAGAAGCCCGCGTTCTTCCTCGCGCACCCGCGAGCCATCGCCGCGTTCGGGCGCGAATGCACGCGCCGCGGCGTCCCGCCTCCGACCCTCAATCTCTTCGGCTCGCCGTTCCTCACGTGGCGCGGCGTGCCGCTGGTCCCGTGCGACAAACTCGCGATCGAGGGCCACGGTGGCGCGACGGGCACGACGAGCATCCTCCTGGTGCGCGTCGGTGAGGCCGAGCAGGGCGTGGTCGGGCTCCACCAGACCGGGATCCCGGGCGAGCAGAGTCCGAGCCTGTCCGTGCGCTTCATGGGCATCAACACGAAGGCCGTCGCGTCCTACCTGGTGACGACGTACTTCTCCACGGCCGTGCTCACCCCGGACGCGCTCGGTGTCCTCGACGGCGTCGAAATCGGCTACTACCATGAGTACGCGTGAGGCCCGGGCGCCGCTCCCGCCCGCGACGCCGCCGCTGACCGGCTCGCCGCCGGGCGGGGGGGCGCTCGACCCGGCGATGGTGGCCTCGTTCGCCAACGCGTTGTACGGGGAGGCCTTCCGCCTCCCTGTCACGACGCCGTCGAACCTGCCGCCTCCGTCCGAGGGGGCGGTCGTGAACCCGCGCGCGATCGAGGGCTTCGGCACGTCGGCGCCGGCGGGAGCCTACGGCCTCGTCGCCGAGCCGGGCGTGCTCGGCGGCTTCGCCGGCGCGCCCGCGTCCGCGGGACTGCCGCTGCCGGCGTCGCCGAACCCCTCGTCGCCCGCGCCGTCGTCGGTGCCGATCGGCGGGATGCAGGACGGGGGCGCTCCCGCGGCGGGCCTTCCGTTGGGCGCGTCCCCCGTCGGTCCGGCGGCCTCCTCGATCGCGCCGCCCGCGGCGCCGCCTTCGGGCCCCGAGATGTCGGCGGGCGGCTTCGCCATGCCGGACTTCCTCACCTCCCTCGCGAATCTTCCGTTCACCGCGGGCCTCCGGTCGTTCGCCGCGCCGCCATCGGCCGCGTCGCCGGCGTTCGCGGGGTTCGCGGCCGTTCCGCCGATCCCTCCGTCGATCCCTCCGTGGATCCCTCCGTTCACCCCGTCGGTCGCCCCGCCGTCGTCCGGCACCGCGGCGGGGGGGGCATCGGCGCCCGAGGCGACCCCTCCCCCCGCGCCGAGCGCCGACGGGGTCGAGCCTCTCTATTTTCTCCGCTATGCGTCCCCGCCCGCGCGGCCGGGGCCGGCGTGCGGACGTGGCGTGCCGGTCGCCACGCACCTGGCCGACGCGTCGTTCGCGTCGGTGCCTGCGCTCTTCGTGTCGCCGGACGCCGAGGCGCAGCGCGCGACCGAGGGGCGGGGCCTCGCGTCCCCGGCGCCGTCGGCCGATCGGGCGGTCGCCGACGCCCTGCGCCGTCCGGCGCCGGCCGACGGGCACGCCCCGGGCGGCGGCGCGCCGTCGGCCGAGGCGCCGGCCTACTACTTCCTGCCGGCGACCGCCGTGCCCGCGATCCGCACGTCGTCGCCCGACGGCTTCGACGTCCACGCGGTGCGCCGCGACTTCCCCGCGCTCCACCAGCGCGTCCACGGGAAGCCGCTCGTGTGGCTCGACAACGCGGCCACGACCCAGAAGCCGCGTTCGGTGATCGACGCGATCTCGCGCTTCTACGAGCGCGACAACAGCAACATCCACCGCGGCGCCCATGACCTCGCCCGGCGCGCCACCGAGGCCTACGAGAACGCCCGCGACGTCGTGCGGCGGTTCCTGGCCGCCGGTTCGGCCGAGGAGATCGTGTTCGTCCGCGGCACGACCGAGGCCATCAACCTCGTCGCGCAGTCGTGGGGGCGGCAGAACGTCGGCCGCGGCGACGAGATCCTCCTCACGACCCTCGAGCACCACGCCAACATCGTCCCGTGGCAGATGCTGGCGCGGGAGCAGGGCGCGACGAGCAAGGTCGTGCCCGTCACCGACCGCGGCGAGGTCGTCCTCGAGGAGTACGCGCGCCTGCTCGGCCCGCGCACGAAGCTCGTCGGCTTCCCCCAGGTCTCCAACGCCCTCGGCACGATCCTGCCGGCGGCGGAGATGGTGGAGATGGCGCACCGCCGGGGCGCGCGCGTGCTGATCGACGGTGCGCAGTCGGTGCCGCACTTGCGCGCCGACGTCCAGGGCACGGGGGCGGACTTCTTCGTCTTCTCGGGGCACAAGATCTTCGGGCCCACCGGGATCGGCGCCCTCTACGCGAAGCGCGAACTGCTGGAGTCGATGCCGCCCTGGCAGGGCGGAGGCTCCATGATCCGCTCGGTGACCTTCGAGCAGACCACCTACTCCGACCCGCCGGCGAAGTTCGAGGCGGGGACGCCCAACATCGCCGACGCCGTCGGGCTCGCCGCGGCGCTCGAGTACGTCGAGCGCATCGGCATCGACCAGATTGCCCGCTACGAGCACGGCCTCGTCGAGTACGGCACGGAGCTCCTCCGCGCGATCCCGGGCCTGCGGCTCGTCGGGACGGCGCCGCAGAAGGCCAGCGTGCTCTCCTTCGTGATCGAGGGCGCCCGCACCGAGGACGTGGGGCGCTACCTCGACGGCGAGGGCATCGCCGTGCGCGCGGGCCACCACTGCGCCCAGCCGACGATGCAGCGGTATGGGCTCACCGGCACGGTGCGTCCGTCGGTCGCCCTGTACAACACGCGTGAGGAGCTCGACCTCTTGGCCGAGGTCCTGCGGCGGTTCCAGCGCGCCCCGTAGCACCGTCCCGCGCGCGCTCGTCGCGGGCCCTCGCCCGCGGGGGCGCCGGCGCGCGCGCAACGGCCCTCGTCGGACGGCGCCTTCGCGCGCGGCACGGCGCCGGACCGCTCGAGGATCGCTTCCCACCGTGCGAAACGCGTCGGCGAGCGTTGCCGCAACTCCTCGAGCCTCGCCGGGCCGGCGTCGAGGCAGAGCGCGTAGACGAGCGCGAACTCCGCCAGGTCCTCGTGGGCCACGGTGTCCCCGTACTCGGAGACCGAGACCTTGTCCGTCGCGATGGCGACCTTCCACCGGTCCAGCGTCTCGGGCTGCGACCGCGTGGTCCGCTGCTCGAGGATGTGGCCGGCCTCGTGCACCAGCACGAAGGCGTTCGCTTGCGGGATCAGGTTCAGGTCGTCCTGTGACCCGTGCGCCGCGGCGCCGCCCAACTCCGTGTCGACCGCCACGCCGGCCTTCTCGCCCTCCGACACGATCTCGAGGATCCGCCGGTAGACCGGCGGGATCCGCCGGAGGTGCGCCAGCACGTCCCCTGCGCCCAGTTTCGTCGCGTCCTGCGTCGTGATCTTGAAGGTCGCCGTCCCGAGCGCGACCTGCCATCGCCGCCCCGGCGACTGGTCGTTCGGCCTCCGCACCGGCGTCGGGCCGGTGAGGATCGTGCCGACCTCCGGATCGCCCTGTCCGAAGGTCGAGGCCAGCCGCGCGAAGTGCTCGATCAACCGCGCGGCCGTCTGCGGCGGGTTGGACTTCGGGGGCGTGGGCTCGGGGGGGCCCGGCTTCGGCGGCGCGTGCGTGGGGTCGTCCGCACGGACGGACGGCGCGTTCGGTGACGCGAGGCCCGCGGCGAGGCCGACGAGCCATGCGACGCGCGTCCGTGCCCAGCGCGATCCGGGGAGGCCGTGTATGCCGTTCAGCCTACGCGCCGCCGCCGTCCGCCCCGCGACGACCGACGTCAGCGTCGTGCACAGTCGCGCGACCTCGTCGTCCATGCTGCTCGTCGTGTCCACGACGTAGGCCACGTCGAGGCGGACCGGTCGCGGGTTGCGCCCCCCCGACGGCTCGACGTCGAGGCGGGTGGCGCCGGCGTCCACCCACGACGAGCCGTGCCCGTCGACGGAGACGAGCGCGGGCCGCGCGAGGCCGAGCGCTGCGCGCGAAATCAGCACCGACCCCGCGGCGTTCGTGCGGGCGAGGAAGGGGCCGGTGGGGGTGTCCACCCGGACCGCGACGTCCCAGAGCGGCCGGGACCCGCCGCGGACCGTCAGGATCTGGCGGTCGGTGAGGTCGAGTTTGGGCACGTCGCCGTGGCGGTAGGCCGCGACGTCGGGGAGGTCGTCCGGCAGGCGGACGTTGTCGTCGGTGACGCCGCCGACCCGGGGCGCGGGACCACCGCCGGAGGCCGGGCCCCGGACGTAGGCGGAACGACCTCCGCCGTTCGAGCAGGCCCGGTGAGGAACGAGAGGAATACGAGGGGGGTGAGACACGGGGCGCGGCGCATGGGGACCTCCGCGACGCCCGCGGGAGCGACCGACGAGACTGACGTGTCAGTATCTCGACGCCCGCGCGTGACGGGTCACCGCCCCGTGACGCGTCGCGCTGGGCGCGGCGCCGGCCCGGCCGGGCGGTCCCGTCGGCAGAGACGGGTGCGGCGGCGGCGTCGCCCGTAGAATTCCCCCCCGGTGCGCGGCCGGTCCGTGCCGCTGGAGGCGTCCTTGCGTCGAATTTCGCGTTTCGCTCCGTCCCTGTTCGCTCTCTTCCTCCTCTTCCTCGGCCTCGTCGTCGGCGTTGGGGCGCTGGCCGGGCGCGCCGCCTTCGCGGGCGACACCGCAGCGGCCGAGAAGGCCGTGCTCGCGGCCGAGTCCGACCCGTCGAAGGCGGCCGCCGCCAAGACGGCCGTCGCCGATGCGGTCGCCGCCGACCCCCAGGCCGTCGCGCCGCGACTGCTCGAGGCGCGCGTGCTCGCGGTCGAGGCGAAGGGCAAGAAGACCGCCCAGCGCGCGGCCGCCTATGCCCTCGTCTTCGACGCGTTGACCAAGGCGTCGGCGCTGGACCCGTGGGATCCCGCGCCGTTCCGCCTCAAGGCCGACGTCATGACGGTCATGGGCACGCCCGACAACGCGGCCTACACCGAGGCGTTGCGTGCCGCGGCGATCCGCAGCCCCGGCGACACGAGCGCACGCGAGGCCTACACCCGGCACACCGGGAAGGTGCCGCAGGTGGTGCAGGGCGACCCGCTCCCGCGCGTCGTCTGGAAGGATGCCGCCGGGAAGGACGTCACGGCCGCGAGCCTCTTCGAGAAGGGGCCCGTCGTCGTCGAACTGTATCGCTCCGCCGTCTGGTGCCCCTTCTGTCAGAAGCAACTCGTCGTCCTCCACGACAACGTGGACAAACTCGCGAAGGAGGGTCTCGCGGTCGTCGCGTGTTCCCCCGACACGGGCGCGACGATCGCCAAGGTCGAGTCGGACGGCCTCAAGGACCGCAAGCCCTACCGGGTGCGCCTGCTCGCCGATCCCGAGGGCAAGACGGCCGACAAGCTCGGCCTCCTGAACCCGGAAACGGTGAAGCCGGGCACGGCCCCGGACGCGTTCGGGCTCCCGTTCCCCACGACGATCATCGTGGACGGCCGCGGCATCGTCCGGTTCGTGAAGACGCACGGCGACCACCGCGACCGCGTGAAGCCCGAGGAGATGATCGCGGTGGCGAAGAAGATCCGCGCGGACGCAACGCCGCCGAAGTGACCGCGGACGCCCGCGTCCCGACGTCGCACCGGCGCCGGGACGCGAGGCCCGGGTGCGCCGCCGCCGCGACCGCGCGCACGCGCGATCTCACGGGCTTCGAGACCGTGTACGCGCACGTGCTGCGCGCGAACGGACGGCGGGACGACAAGGCGCGGATCGAGGCTCGGATCGACCTGTCGCGCCTCGCCGGCGGGCGGGGCGCCACGTCGGGCGCGCTCCGCGTGAGCCGCGAGCGCTTCCGCCCGGCATTCCGGGTCGCCCTCCGCGTGCGAAGCGGCTGGGACGAGGGGCTCGTGCGGCGGCGACGAGGGGCTCGTGCCGGCCGACGGGGAGACGTGGTGGCGCAAACATGGGGCCGACCTCAACGGGGCGCCCGCGCGCCCGGCCGTGCGCGACGACGTGCGCACGGCGTGGGAGATGGATCGGGGCGAGCGCCATCTCGCCCAGGAGTTACGCCCCTTGCGCCGCGGACCGGTTCGCCCATCGGGCGCGTCGCGACGCCGCCGTCGCCGACACCCGAGCACGGGAAGGCTGCGGTCGCGGAGCTGCGTGAGGCCTTCGCGTCGTAGCGCTACGACGCGAGCGTCGCCGCGCTCGGCGAGCACGGCGGCGTGATCGACGCCCAGGAGGTGCACGACGTCGCGGCGGGGCCACGCTCGAGGGTGAGTTGCGGGACGCCGAGACGGGCGAGGTCTTCGTGACCTTCGTCTGCCGGATTGAGGGCAGCACGCGCGGCACGACGGCGAAGGAGGAGGGGCGTCCCGTCGACGGCGCCTTCCGCGAGGGGGCCGACCGCCTGCTCGACTTCCTCGAGCTCCACGCGCGCTGACGAACTCTCGGGGTCACACCCAGAGGCCGCGGGGGACGACGCGCCCGTCACCGGCCGTCGTCCCCGCGCGCACCGCGCGCAGCATCGGCAGGTCGGCGGCGGATGTCTCCCGAGCGTCGGCGGGAAGGACGGCGCCGTCCGCCACCCACGTCGGCACCGTCGCGAGCCCGGCGCCGCGGGCGCCGCGGGCGACGCGGCGGGCGGTGTGTACGACGACCCCGAGGGCGTCGGGGTCGTCGCCACCGTGCGCGAGGATTCACAACGTGTCGCCCTTGAAGTCGCCGGCCCAGGTCGCCGTCACGGGCCCGCAGGTCGCGCCGCGGCACGACGGTCGCGGGCGCGCGAGGGTTTCCGCATACCCGCGCTCGCGCGTCCCGTGCCACGCGAGTGGGTCCGCCGTCGGCCATACGACGAACGGCGCCGCCGGGACGGGAATGCGGTCGAGCGCTCGCGCGACCGCCGCCGGCCCGTGCAGCACGTCGGGGCCGTCGCCCGGGTCGCCGGCCTCGGCGGGCCACGACCCCTCGCGCGTGGGCCGTGCCACGAACCCCGCGCGCTCGTAGAGGGTCGCGCCGACCTCGGAGAAGAGGATCAGCGCCTGGCTGCCCGGCGCCGACCCGACCTTCGCCACGACGAGCGCGGTCATTGTGCTCGCGAACCCGCGGCCTCGCAGGTGCGGCTCCACGTAGACGCTCGCGATCCCGTGGCTCTCCCCCGCGACGCCGTCGGCGCGGCTCCGCATGCGGAAGGTCTCGCACGAGGCGACGACCGCGCCCTCGACCTCGGCGATCGAGGTCCGCATGGCGTCGCGCGCGAAGGGGGTCACGCGAAGTACGCGCTCGCGGGCGAGGAACTGGGCGACGGTCAGGCGGCGGCCCTACGCCGCGTGGCAGAGTCGGTCGCGCATCGCCTTCTCCGTGTCGGTCGCCGGCCGGACGCGCAGGGGGCTCCGATCGGGGCTGCATGCGCCGCCCGCGGGCTCCGCAGTCTCGCGGCGCCGCTTCGGCACGGCAAGGACGACGCGCGGCGGGCCTTGCGTCGTCCGGTCCGGGCGCCGCATCGTCCGGACCTCGTGCCGCGGGGCGGCCTGCGGGGGACGCGGTTCCGGCGGGGGCGGGGCCCCACCGACGGGTCTGGAAGCACGTGCTGCTTGGTCCGGTCTCGGCCTCCCGATGTCGTCCTGATCGATCGCGCCGCGTCGGGCGCTGAACGTCCCTTCCTCCCGCAGGCCGACGGCGGGGGCGGCGGGGGCCGCGGGTTCCTGCTCGTCGGCCCGGGCCTGTCGTTCGTGGGCACGGCGTCCGGCGTCCAGGGCGGGAACGCGTCCACGAGCACGCACGGGGCCTTCACGATCGTCGTCGACGGACGTCGAGGCGCGGCGACGCCGGGCGTCCGGCCCCGGCGTCGCCGCCGCATCCATGCACCGCGGGCACGGCCCGCAGTGGCGACCCGACGGCGCACCTCGAGGGCCGCTCGGCCGCGAGTCGAGCACACGTCGTCGAGGCGCGTGGGCGCGCGCGCCGTCCCTTGCGTCCTCGTGCCGCTCCCGCCACCTGCAGGCCCTCCGCCGCGGCAGGGTGGGGCGTGCGCGCGTCGCGCCGTGGATGTCCGACCGGGGCGAGGCTCCGGGGTCGCGTCTTGGCCCCGACGCCCCCTACGATGGGCGGGAGCCGGCGTCGCCCTCGCGGGCCCTCGAGGGCCCTCGGGGAGCCTCGGGCGACCGACAGGACGCACCCATGAAGAAGTTCGTGCTCGCCGTCGCCGTGCTGTCGTTCCTCCTGCCGTCGGGAGGCCGAGCCCACGAAGTGGCGTCGTCGCGCGAGACGGCCTGGATCGGCGCGATGGCGGACGCCGCGAACGTTTGGCTGGGCACCCTGACCACGCCGAGGGGCGCGCAGTTCCCGTTCGCCGACGACGCGCGTCGGGACTGGCACTACGTCCCGCGCGCGCGCGCGGGCCTCGCATTGCGCGACATGGCCGCGTCCCAACGCGCCGCCGCGACCGCCCTGCTGCGCGCCGGGCTGTCGTCGAAGGGCGCGGGCCTCGCCGAGGCGATCATGGCCCTGGAGTCCGTCCTCGCCGACCTCGAAGGCAGCTCCCGACGATTCCGCGACCCGACGAACTACGCGTTCGTCGTCTTCGGCGCGCCCGGCGTCCCGCCCTGGGGTTGGCGCGTCGAGGGCCATCACCTCTCCGTCAACGTCACCGTCGCGGCGGCGGGGCACGTGGCCGTCACGCCGCTCTTCACCGGGTCCAACCCCGCTCGCATTCCGTCCGGGCCCCGCGAGGGCGAGCGGGTGCAGCGGCTCGAAGTCGAGCGGGGGCTCGAGCTCGTGCAGAGCCTCGACGCGCGGCAGCTCGCTGGCGCCCTGCTCCAGGCGCGTTCGCTCGGCGACATCGTCGCGGGCCCCGGCCGTCCCGACGCGCTTGCCACGCCGCAAGGCCTGCCGGTCGCGGAGTTGACGGCGGCCCAGCAGGCCTTGTTGTTGCAGCTGGTCGAGGCCTTCGTCGGGCTCGCGCGCGACGAGGTCGGTCGGCCGTACCTGGAACTCGTGCGCGCGGGGCTGGGCGCGACGCGTTTCGCGTGGGCGGGCGGACAACGCCACGGTACTGCATTCTACTACCGCATCCACGGCCCGCGCGTGTTGATCGAGCTCGACAACACGCAGGGCGGCGGCAACCACGTCCACAGCGTCTGGCGCGACCCGGTGAACGACTTCGGTCGAGACGACCTGCGGGCGCACTACGGCGGCGCGCCGCATCACCACGGTCCCGGTCGGTAACCCGCGCGCGATCGGAGACGAGCCTCGCGCCGCGGCGCCGCGCGACCCGCCTGGACCCGCGCGCTGCGCATGCTCGCCTGAGGCGTCACGTCGGCAGGGCGGGCGCCGTCAGCGCCGCGGGACGCGAGGCCCGTCCGCTTCGGACGCCGGGGCTACCGCGTGGTGCTCGGGACGGGCGTCAGGTCGAGCGTGTCGCCGGCCTCGATGTCGGCCGTTGCTTCGTACCCACTCCTGCCCGTGCCGTCCACGATCCGAGCCTCGACGCGCCATCGACCGGCGGGGAGCGGCGGGAACGCGTCTACGAGCACGCACGGGGCCTTCACGATCGTCGTCGACGGACGTCGCGGGGCGGCGACGCCGGGCGTCCGGCCCCGGCATCGCCGCCGCATCCATGCACCGCGGGCCTCGCGTCCCCGGGGCCCGGATCCGCGCGGACGCCGACGGGGAGCGCCCGCGCCGCCGTCGCGACGGCGCAGGCTCGAGGGACGCCACCGACGTGCTACTTCGGATCCATCGCCGGCTCGGGGGGCGCGCCGGCGCCGGGCCCGCCCGCGTCGTGGGCGCGCTTGATGGAGAAGGGCTTCAACTCGAGGTCGTCGCCCCTGAACGTGACGCTCTGGGCCGGGACGTCGCCGCCCTTTTTGATGTCCTCCCACGTGACCTTCCAGGTCACGGAGGCGCCGTCCGCCGACTTCGTGCCGTTGGTCTCGACGATGGAGCCCGGCAGCGTGAGCTTGCGGACGATCTCGAGGTCCTTCATGAAGGGCTCGAGCATCGGGAGCAGCGACTTGGCGAGGTCGGCGCCCGGGTCGTCCATGGCCGCGCCTGGCTCGCCGGCAGGGCCGGCCTTCTTGTCGTCGGAGGAGAACTTCAGCGTGTACGAGCCGTCGTCGTGCGCCGTGAGGTCGGCGTTCATCTCGATGCCCGTCGCGCGCGCATAGGCCTCGAGCGTCGTGAACTTGGCCTCGACGCGGACGAAAATCTTGCCGTCCTTCTCCTCGGACGTGGCCTTCGTGACCTCGAGGCCCTCGATGTCCTTCCAGTCCTTCTTCATCTTCTCGAGCGGGTCGTCGGTGGGGGCGCCGGGCTTCCCGCCGTCCATGGGCGCGCCGTCCTTCGTCTCGCCCGGCGTCTCGCCCATGGCTTCGGCGAGGCCCTTCATGGCGGAGAGGTCGACGGTGAGGGTCTCGGTGTAGGACCCGGAGCCGTCGTCGGCGACGGTGACGTCGTCGGCTTCCTTGATGCAGCCGACGAGGGCGAGGGCGGACGCGACCAGGAGGCCGCCGGCGAACCGCAGGGACGGGACACGCGACATCGGGAGGTCCTCGGGGGGGGAGCAGGGGAGGGGAGGCCCCGCCAGCGTACGGTCGCGTCGTCGCGACCCCAAGGGGCGGGGGGCCAGGCGCCGGCGGGCGGCGCTGGCCGAAGGGGGCGGAGGACGCCTCTCGCCGGCGTGCGGCGTCGCGCCGGCGCTCCGGGCCCGGTGCTCCGGGGCCGGTGCTCCGGGGCCGGTGCTCCGGGGCCGGCGCCGCCGAGGTGCGAGCGGCCCGCGGCGCCTACTTCTCGGGGCCGACTCCTGTGGCGTGCGACGACCCCCACGCACGCACCCTCGCTTGGGCGACCGCCGCATCTCCCTTCGTGACGATCGACTCGCCGTGCCCACGAAGGAACGCCTGCGGATCGATTCGGCCCTGCTCGGAGAAGCCCTCTCGCGTGATCGCGCCCAGCGCGACCAGCGCGAGATCCGCCACGCGTTCGACGTCGTACTCGTCGCGGAGCCCGCCCTTGTTCCGGTCCGCGACCACGCCCACGGACCGCGTTCATCGCTCGTCGGTGAGCGCCTCGATGAGGCGCGGCACCGCGGCGTCCCCGAGCGAGATCAACCTCGGCAGGATCCACTCCTCCCTCGGAGGGACGGTGAACCCTGGGGCCGCCATCGCCCGCCCGTCGATCGGATCGATCAGGAACGCGAAGGGCTCCGACAGCCGCCCGACGAGGTCGTCCGCGCGCTCCGCGTCGGTCAGCTCGCTCCAGGGCTTCCGCGGAGGTCGGAGGCGGGTGGCTTCCTCGCGCACGGTCCGCTCGAGGGCTGCGATCTCGGCGCGGACCGGTGCCGTCACGGCGGGGCCCGGGAATCGTCCGAGCCACCCGCGGTGGGCGGCTTGGTGTTCCTCCCAGGTGCCTTCCTGACGCGTCTGGTCGACGATCAGGTTCCGGTGCGCCTCGTGCCCGATCGCGTCCTTCAGGTCCTCGAGGACGCTCCAAGCGTCCTTTTGAGGCCAGGGAGCCCGCGCGGCGAGCCGGTGCCAGCGCGCGAGGGCGAGATCGCCCTGACCGGCCTGCGCGCACGCACAGGCGAGGACGAACCCCTTGAAGCGCAGGGGCGAGACCCCCGTCGTGTCGGCGAACGGGTCGCACTCGCGCCCGCGCGGCGAGGGGCGGTCCTCCGTCGAGTCGTGCGTACGCTCGAACGCCGCGAGTCGCGTGAGGGCGGCGAGACCTTCCCGGACGGTGTCCGCCACGTCTTCGGACATCCTGAGCCACGTGGCCTCTGGCGGAGAGCGCGTCGCTCTGTCGAGGACCGGGAGGGACTTCGGGGCGATCGTCTCCGTGCAGGTCGATCGCCGGATCGAGGCGGCCGAGGACCGGGCCGATCTCGCCGACCTGCGATGGGCGACGCGGACGTTCGTGGAGAACGCCGAGACCGCCACATCGGGCGAGGTCGCACGCCGGCGACTGGGGCTGCAACCCCGCAAGGCCGCCCCGAAGCGCAAGAGCGGCCGGCGGCGGTCGCGTGTGCCCGTCGACCGCGTCGAGTTCGCTGCCCGCGGGTTGCGGGTGTCCCGCCGGAGCGACGTCGGATCGACGCCGGATCGACGTCGGGCCGCGTCGTCGATTCGGCGCGGCGTCACGGAATCCGGGGGGATCGTTCCGGGCGCGGTGCCGCCCGGTGTGTTCGGTGCCCCGCCCACGTCCCTCCGTTTCGGATTCGGCAGACTTGGGAACTTCGTCCGACCTCGTACTCCCGGCATCCAAGCACCGGTCACGGTCGCGAGGCGAAACCCCTTCTCACCCCGATCCCCTTGTGCGGTCGTCTCGCTGCACGTCCGAGCGCGATTGCACTGTCATCGGGGCCGACGAGACGCCGGGCGCGAAATCAGAGATTCACGGCGGACAGGTTCGGACAGATTCACCCTGCATCTCGCCCGGCGCGCCAACTCGTGGCGGACTTCATGCGGAGGGTGGCGCACGACGGGAGCGAGAGCTACCGTTCTGGCGACGCCTCACGGAGGCAACTTCACCATGTCGACCCTGATGTCGCCGGCACTGATCGGCTACCGCATCGACGTCCACGACGTCATCGACGAGGTGTCCGAGTCGTTCGCGGTGTTCGCCCGACAGAACGGCGCCGCGGGTCTCGAGGAGAACGTCCTGGGGACGTCCTTGTGGGGGCACGTCTTGGGCTCCGAGGTGCAGGCGGTCTACCGAGACCTGTTAGCCCACGCGCGTCGGACGGGCCGTCCGGTCGTGTTCCCGTACCGGTGCGACGCGCCGGACTGTCGCCGCTTCCTCCAGATGCGCATGCGTCGATTGGAGGCTGGTGCCATCGCCTTCGAGTCGCGTGTCCTTCGCGAAGAGGCGCGTCCGTCCGTCGATCTCCTCGAGGTGGGGCGCCAGACCGAGCCGGGACTCCTCGTGATGTGCGCCTGGTGCCGCAAGATCGAAGCCGACGGCTGGGTCGAGATCGAAGAGGGGCTCCGTCGCCTCGGCCTCTTCAACCAAACTAGCTTCCCGTGCATCACTCACGGGATCTGCTTGCCATGTAAGGACGTGGCCATGGCCGAGCTCAAGTCCTTGCGTCCCCTGCTCCAATCGTAGGCACGGCCCCCGCGGCCCCCGACCGGCTTCACCCGTCGAGCCGTGCCTGACTCGTCCGCGTGGTCGGTGCGGAGAACTGTTGGATGGAGGGGATTGCCGGACGGAGGCAGGTGACGCCATCGACGCGCGTCGGATCGGATACGCCTTGCGGTCGAGGTACTTCGGACGCCGGAGCGAGACTTGTACTGCAGCGCGATGTACTCGCCGGAGTGGCTCCGATGGAACGTGGAGCGCGCCACACTTGGCGCGCTGCCCGTTGCGGGACGGCGCCGTGAACGTCCTCCAGGCCCTGTCGTCGCGGCCTGACCAGCTTGAGCGACTCTCTTCGAGGTCGCACCGGCCAGGCACAGTTCCCTCGACTTCCGAGGAACGATGCCGACGCGGCGCCTCAACGACGCGGTCTCGGCGGCGCGGGCCGAGGATGCCGACGACCTCGCGGCCCTCGATGCGCGCGAATGCGAGCCTGGCCGATCGTTCGAGGGATTCGCTACCGGTCTGCGGTGCCGAGGCCACCTGTGGCGTCCTCGTCACGTGGCCGGTCGAGACGGAGATGGATCGGCGTCGCTCGGGGATTCGGCGCTGGGTCGTTCGGCGCCTCGTCGTCGTCGGCACCCACGGACAGACGGCGCCGTCGATCCCGCCACGTGCTGCGTGCTCCCATGCGGCTTCGGTCGGCAACATGACGCTCGTCCAGGCGGCGAACGCCGCGGTCTCGCCGTGGGTGACCCTGTGGATGGACCTGCGTTCGTCGGCGATCCAGGTCGCGTTTTTGGGGAGCCTTCTGCGCCGTCGGCGAAGAATCGCCGCGACGGCCCGAGTGTCACTCGTGTGACGTCGATGTCGTACGCCCTCGAAGTCGCGTCCTGATTCTCGGATCGCTCGGACTCCCTGGCCCACCGATCGCCGGGCACCGCGCCCATGGCGAGTGTCAGCACCGGGATCGGCACCACGTCGCCGCTGTCACGACGACGTTTGTTGCGCGAGGGGTAGCCTCTGACGCTGTCCGTGGCCGTCCCCGAGACCTCCTCCCCGCCGTCGAGGCTCGCCGCGGACGTGGTACGCACGGCGGCTTTCGGACGCGGCACGTCTTTGCTGCCCCCCCCCGCTCTCCCCAAGCCCCGGTCTCCGAGGGAAGGGGCCACAAGCTCCGCCGCCGAGCCTTGGACGCGGCGCGCGTCGGACGGAAGCGGGATCGCGCGGGTCCCCCGAGGTCCGAATCTGGCGGTGTTGTTTTTCGCGGCTTGACAGCCCCTCGGCAGGCGCCGCTCGGCAGGCGCCCTGCGATCGGGGGCGAGGGCGGGCCCGCACGCCGCGGGTCCGCCGCCGCCGGCTACGGCAGGTGCGGCTCGAGCCGGGCGAGGAGGTCGTCGAAGGCCGCCGGGTCGCGCACCGTCGCGCGCAGTTCGTCGGCGAACAGCGACGCGAATCGACGGCGGGCGCGATGGCGGAGGACCGCGAGGTCTTTCGCGTCGCGGCCGAGCCGGGCGGCCAGGTCGGGTGCGCCCTCCCCTTCGGTGCGGAGCAGGTCGGCGACGATCTCCGCGTAGATCTCGTTGCCCGCGCGCAGACGGGTCATGCACCGTTCGACCGCGGCGTTGACGAGGCCCGCGTCGAGCGCGGCGTCGAGATCGGGACCCGCGACGGCCGGCGCGTCCTCGAGCGACGACGCGCCCGGCGGACGGCGTTTCGCGGCGGCCCCGTCGCGCGCCCACGCGAGCGTGAACCTTCGCAGTTGGACCTTGAGCCACGCGCGGAAGCAGCGGATCTCGCCGGCATCGCGCTCGAGCCAGCCCTTCTCGAGGCACGCGGTCAGGTACGCCTGGACCACGTCGGGCGCCTCGTCCTCGCGGGCGCCCTCGGCGTGGCACGCGCGGAGGATGGCAGCGGCGTACCGCTCCATCGCGGGCGCGTACGTCTCGCAGAGGTGTGTCCACGAGGCGTGCCATCGCGCGGTGTCGGTTCCGGCGGGGGGCGGCGGGAGCAGGGATCGCCGCGTCGGGATCGCGCGCAGGTCGCGCGCGGCCTGCAATACCCGGGGACGGCGCTCAGCCACGGCGGAGCCCGTCGAGCCGACGCTCGAGGCGCGCTCGCATGGCGAGGGCGAAGTCGTCCGACTTGCGCGCGAGCACCGCGCGCGTCCAGTCGATCGCGCTCTCGAGGCTCTCGATGGCCTCGACGCGCTCGGCCTCGACGGCCGGGTCGAGTGTCACGGCAAGTTCTTCGCGCGCCTGCGCCGTCCGGTAGGGCAGCTCCGAGTCGGGGACCGCCACGGCCGAAGCGGCCAGGGCGGCGATCGCGCGCCGCATGCGCTCGAGCCCCGCGGCGCGATCGCCGAGGCGGACGTGGTTGCGGCTGGCGCCGAGCAGCGTGAGGCCGGCCGAGAGCCGCACGGACGCGTCGCTCGGAAACTCGGTCGCGAGCGGGCCGAGCAGGCCCCACGACGCCTCGTACGCGTCGCGGGCCCCCGCGTAGTCGCGCACGCCCTCGAGCGCCTCGGCGAGCCGCTGCCGGTCGAAGGCGCGGATCATCCGCCAGACCGAGTTCGCGGGGTCGCGGGCCGCGAGGCGCTCCGCGAGCTCGACGTTGAGCCGACGCTCCGCGAGCGCGCGCTCGCGCTCGCCGAGGCGCCCGTAGGCCGCGCTCCGGCGGTCGGTCAGGTCGACGAGGATGTGGATCCGACGCCCGTTGGACGGGTCGCGCTCCGCGAGTCGCGCGGCGGTCGTGTACCCCGCGTCGAGGTGCTTGAGGGCCTCCGCATGTTCGCCGGCGTGGATGAGGGCGTCCGCCATCCGGATCGCGAGGAGCGTCGTCCGCTCGGCCCAACGTTCGTCGGTGGGGTCGGCCGCCGTCTCGCGGGCCAAGATTGCCTCGCCCTCGCGATGGCGGCGGCGGGCCTCGGTCAGGTCGCCGGCCTTGGCGAGCGGGACCAACATCCGGACGATCGCGTCGGCCTTCCGGCGGCTCCACCGGAGGTCGCTCGGGTCCTCCGACTCGAGGGCGCCCGCGCGTCGGTAGGCCCGCGTGGCCGCGGCGAGCGCGGGGGCCCAGTCCCCGCTCCACGCGGCGATCTGCGCCGACTCGACCTCGACCTCGAGCGCGAGGTCAGCGGCCGTCGCGTCGAGCGGCGTGCGCGCCGACATCTCTTCCGCCACCCGCGCCGCACGCGCCACCTCGTGCGCCGCACCGACCAGGTCGTTCTGGCGGACCAGGGCCCGCGCCAGCTGGACCCGGGCACGCGCGCGCACGGCGTCGATCGCGTCGAGGCGCGGTCCTGCGCTCCCCGCGCGCAGCGCCTCGACCTCCTCGACGTGCCGTCGGAAGAGCAGAAGCGCCTCACCCCGCCGTCCCATGGTGTCGAGCACGCCCGCGCGCCGCGCCCGGTCGAGGGAGGCTTCGAGCGCCAGCTCGCCGGCGGCGTCCCCGCCTTCGCCGTCCGACGCCGCGACCGCCGCGTCGTACGACTCGAGCGCGTGCGGAAGGTCGCCGCGCGCCTCGTACACCTCGCCCACCGTCCGCAGCGCGACGGCGCGGCCGAGGCGCTCCTCGGGCGACGACGCGGCCACGCCGCTCTCGCGGTAGTGGGCGAGCGCTCGATCGGCGACCGCCGCCAGGAGGTCGAGACGGCCGATCGGCTCGAGCCGTTCCCGGAGGTCGAACAGCATGAACCGCATGTCCGCCTCGGCCCGTACGCGCGCCTTCTTGGCGACGAGCCGGGCCTCCTCCGCGTCCCGTCGACGTCCCTCGAGCACCACGGCTCCCGCGATCGAGGCGGCCACGAGCAACGCAGCGCCGACGGCGACCGCACGAAGGCGCCCCCGGCGACGCACCCGCTGCGCCAGCGCGTCCACGGCGGCCCGTCGGCACGCCTGCAGCCGGACGGCGAGCACGTCCCGCTCGGGATCGTCGGGGCGCAAGACCTTCAGCCCCTCGAGGGCGAGCGCCGCGCGATCGAGCTGCGCGATGGAGGGCGTGGCGGTCCGGTCCGTCGCGAGCCCGAGCGCGGCGCGCACCTCCGCGAGCCGCACGTCGCGTTCCCGGTCGAGTGCGGCCCGCAGTTGCCAGGCGCGGACGCCGGCCGCGAGGGCCGCGGCCGAGGGGAGGCGTGCCGTCGGCTCGCGCTCGAGGGCGCGTGCGCAGAGCGAGGCCAACTCGTGCGGGACCGCCGGCGCGACGGCTGCCGCGTCGGGCGCCGCCCCGCGGGCGATCGCGCCCGCGTAGGCGACGACGTCGTCCGCGGGCCACGGCAGGTGCCCCGTCAGCAGTTCGAAGAGGACGACGCCGAGCGCGAACACGTCGCCCCGTGCGTCGGCGGCCGCCGGACCGCGGGCGAGCGCCTCGGGCGGGATCCAACCCGGCGTGCCGAGGAACGGAGCCACCGTCTCGACCCCGGTGTCTCGGCGATGCGGACCCGCAGCGGGCTCGAGCCCCTCCGCCCGGCGTGCATCGCCGACCTCACCGTCGGGCGCGCCCGCGCGCTTCGCGAGCCCCCAGTCGAGCACCACGACCTCGCCGAAGTCGCCGAGCGCGACGTTGCTCGGCTTCAGATCGCGATGGACGATCCCCCGCGCGTGCGCGTAGGCGACTGCGTCGCACACCTTGACGAACGCCTCGAGCATCGCCGCACGCGCGTCGCCGGACGCGTGCGCCGCCTCGGCGAGGCCGTCGGCGAGGGTTCGATGCCCGGGGATGAGCCGCATCGTGTAATAGGGAAGCCCCGCGTCGGTCTCCCCGACGTCGTAGATGGGGGCGATGGAGGGGTGCTCGACACCGCTCGTCAACCGCGCTTCGTTCACGAAGCGCGCGCGGGCGTCCTCGATGCGCGCCGCCGGTTCAGCTCCCGCCTCCGGGGTGAGGGCGAACGGCGACGGCGGCGTCACGAACGACCCCCCGCCTCCGCCGTCCGGTCGCGCCACCTTGAATGCGACGTGGCGTTCGAGGAGCGTGTCGAACGCCTTGTACACGACGCCCATCCCCCCCTGGCCGAGGGGCACGAATTGAACGAAACGACCCGACGCCGGACGCGGGAGCGCGACCCGGTCACGAGGCGACGGCGACGGGTAGGGCGCGACGGAGCGATCGGGGTCCACGGACAGGCCTCCGGCCTCCGGCCCGAGAGGGTAGCCGAACGATGGCCCGATGCGGCACCGGCCCATGGCAGGTAGGGGAAGGCGGGGGCACCGGGGGAGGAGGGGGGCGTGGGCGGGCGGCATCAGCGGAGGCGTCCTGCAATCCGATCCTCCCGACCGCTACCTGGGGTGCGGGTGGGGGCGCGTCGCCCGCCGATCGCGTCCCCGTCGAGGAGGCCTCCATGCGCACGATCCGTCCCCGCCCTCGCCGCTCCCTGTCCTCTCAGACCCAGTCCTCCCAGATCCTGTCCTCCCAGATCCTGTCCTTCCAGATCCTGTCCTCCCGGACCCTGTTCGCCGCCCTCGCGACGCTCGCGACGCTCGCGCTCGACGCGCGGGGCGCGCGCGCGGAGGAGCCCGTCACCGAGGTCGATCGGCGTGCGACGCTCGCGCTGTGGAACTCGACGACGGCCGAGGCCACGCCCCACGACCTGAAGGAGATCGGCCCGGACAACGTGCGGCGCTTGGCGCTCTACAAGCCGCTCGGCGAGCACGGCGGACGGGAGTACGCGATCCGTTTCGGGGTGAGGGAGGCCGACGGAAGTGGTCGGGGCTTCCACAAGATCGTGGTCGGGGGGAAGCCCACCGACCCGACCCAGAAGGACTGGGTGCTCGTCATGACGCTCAAGGACCCCGCCTTTGAGCTGTGGCAGAAGCGCGTGGAGAAGTCGGACGCGGAGCGCTACGTGGAGTGGGCGTGTCGTGGGATCGTGGGGCAGGTGATCCTGAACGTGGTCGAGACGCGCCGCCTCTCCGAAGCGGCGGCCGCGGCCCACGCGCCGATGGTCGCGCGCTACAAGCGGCTGTTCGAGGCGGCGCGCGCCGCGGGGCTCTTCGCCAAGGCCAAGGCGACGCTGTACATGGGGGAGGGCGACGAGACGGGCTACGTCCTCGGCGAGGGCGAGGCCCCGTGGATCTCCGTCACGCCCGGCGGCAGCCGCCATCCGCTCCGCCTCGAGATGGAGGACGCCGCGGGGAACCCCGTGGAGGCGAAGTGGTACCGCATCGCGTTCACGGGTCCCTTGGCGCCGTTCGCGACGGTCGAGGGTGCCGAGACGCGGGGGACGACCGCGGTCTGGCTCGTGCGGGACCCCGGCCTCGTCGTCAAGGTCCACGTCCTGCTGCCACCCGACAGCCCCGCGATCCGGGATGCCCTCATGGTCCATGCCGAGAGCGGCGCAGAGGGCCCCGCCCTGTCCCTCGCCGTCGGCGCCCGCCGTCGCTGAGCCGCTACGCCGTCCCGGAGGTCCCATGCGCCGTCGACTTCTGCTCGCCTTCGCCCTGCTTCCCCTGTTCGCCGCGCCCGCCGCTGCGGACGAATGGGACGAGCCGCCCGACACCGGCGTCGCCGGCGGCGTGCGCATCGCGACGTGGACACCCTACGTTGCGGCGTTCTACGTGGCGCCCCCGAAGGCCGACCCCGCCGGACCCGCGACGGCCGAGCGCGTCGCGCCCGGCATCGCCGAAGGCTGGGCTGCGCTGTCCCGCGACGCGTATGTGCGTCGAGGCGAGATCGCCCCCGGCGACCCCGTCGTGAGCGGGTGGCGCGTCGACACGACGACCGAGCGGAAGGGCCTCGGCTTCCAGGTTCACGCGACCGAGAACATGCGGGATCCCATCCTCACGCTCCCGCGGGACGGAAATGCGCACCTGCGGCTCGAGCTCGACGTGCTGACCCAGGTGCCCGACGACGAGAAGACGCGGATCGTCTCCGTGGCGAAGCTCTTCAAGGTCGAGGAGCGCAGCGTGACGCTGCACTTCGTGTCGGACGACCCGATGAGCACCCGCGCGAAGGCCGAGGACGAGCCTATGGCGAACTCGGCGCGCATCCTCGAGCGGAATCCGTATCCATTCTCCCTGCCCAACATCGGCGCGCCGCGGTCGGTGGGCTCGTGGACGCTGCGCACGCCGGGCGTGTACGAGTTCCGGGTGAAGGCCCGGATCCGTGGCCGTCTCAACGTCCAGGAGCGCGAAGAGGTGAAGGACGTCGAGGGGGCCCTCCGCGTCGCGGTCGGGCGCTCCGAGGTCGAGATCCGGAGCCTCTCGTTCGATCGGACCCATCACTACAAGTACTACCGGAAAAAGCCGTGACGTCCGCCCCCCGCACGCGTAGGAGACTTCTCCTGACGCTGGGCACCGTGCTGCTCAGCCCCCTGCCGCTCGGCACCGGGTCGGCGCGGGCCGATGAAGGTGACCGGATCCTCGCCGCGTCGCTCGCGGAGGCGAAGGCCCTTGCCGCCGAGTTGCCCAAGCCCTCCGAACTGGGCGCCGGCTGGCTGCTGCCCTGGCAACTCCCCGCCGCGGCGCGGCCCGGTGGCGCGCTCGTGACGGAGGCCGACTACTGGACGTCGTTCCAGCGGCGTTCGTTTCCCGCGGGTGTGCCCGTCGCGCATGCGCAGGCGATGGCCGACCAGGCCGCGCAGTCGGCGGAGGCGATGCGCCAGCCTGGGTTCGGCGCGCGGGACGGCCTGATCAGCCTGCGCCAGCTCATCCGGGCACACGTCACGAGCGCGGCCCAGAAGGCCGCCGACGGCGCCGCGATCCTGCGGGCGATGGTGCTCGCGGCCCCCGCCACCGGACGCTCCGGCACGGCGGCGGAGGCGGCGGCTGCGCAGGAGGCCATGTTCAAGGCGATGACCTCCCGCTACGACGGGCTCGACCTCGCGGCGCTCAAGGCGGCGTTCGTCTCGGATGCGACGCTGCTCGCCAAGAGCACGCGGATGGAGTACTGGACGTCGAATGACTGGGAGAAAGCCTCCCGCCCCTCGCCGGGACCGGGCGTGTGGATGGGCTTCGTCGGGGTCACCTGGAGCTTCCTGGCGCAGGGGCGCTTGGACGACGTTCCCGATCTGAAGCCCGACGGCGCCGCGGCGCTCGAAAAGTCGATCAACGAGGCCTATGCCCTGCTGCACGCGAAGACCGAGGCCGCGCAGCGCAAGACGCTGGCGGAGCGGCTGCGCAATCTCGACGACGCGCTGCGGGGGACGCCGTCGGCGGCGGAGGGCGACGAGCGACGGGCCCGGCTCGAGAAAGACCGCGCGACGGCGCAGCGGGAGCTCGAGGCCCTCGCCAAGCCCATCACGATGAAGGTCCTGCCCCGCAGTTTTGGGGACAACTCGTACGTCCTGCGGCTCTCGATGACGCCGCCGGACGGCTCCCTCGGCTCCGCCTCGATCTACACGGGGTGGATCCGCAACGGCCCGAGCCTCGTCGAGATCACCTTCGGCGGTTCCATTCCCGAGGCGGAGATGGACCGGCTGATGGACAAGTTCCTGGTCCTGATGGACGGCAAGACCGACCTCCATCGGTAGGCCTCGACTCGGGGGGCTGCCCCCCGCGCCCCCCACCTCTCCGGCCCGTCCTCGTCCCCATCCAAGAGGAGCGCCCCCATGCGCACACGTGCTGCCGCGCGGTTCGCCGTCCTCGGTCTCGCCTGCGTCGCACTCCCGCACGCGGACGCGGGGCCCGAGGCGACCGCCGACCCTGACGCGGCCTTCTTCGCGGCGTTCGAGGCCGGAGATCGTGCGGTCGCCCTGGAACAACTCGGCCCGGCGGTGCGCGATGCGTCACCGTATGACGCCAAGACGGAGGCGCTCCCGCCGTATGCGCGCGACCAGGCCCTGTACTTCCGCCTCCTCGAGCGTTTCGAGGCCAAGGAGGTGGCCAGCGCCGCCGCGCATCGGGAGGCGGTGCGCCATGCGGCCGTCGCGTCGATCGCGTGGCGGGAGGGGGACGTCGAGCGGGCGCGCCGGAAGCTGCTCCTGGCCCTCGGGAGCGATCCGGCCGATCGCATGTCGCACCTCCACCTCGCGCGTTGCTACGTGGCGCTCGAGACCGAGGCGCTCAAGGGGGCCGGCGAGCGGCATCCGGGCGAGGTCCTGATCGAGAAGGTCGGGTTCGGCAGCGCCGACCTGCACCTCGAGATGGCCCAGCGGATCGTCGACGAACGCCATCCGCCCGCCCTGCAGGCGGTGACGGCCACGTTCCGGTTCGACGCCGGCGCCGTGCGCGACGTCCAAACGTCGCGGGCTCGTGCGTCGGCGAACGCGCGGATCCAGCGTTCGCGGGCCGTGGCGCCCGGCGCGCGCGACCTGTGCGTGGTGCTGCTTGCCGCCGACCGAACGCGGCTCGACGAGGCGTGGTTCGCGCCGGTCCGCACCCTCCATCAGGATGGGGTCGGCCCCGACGGTCAACCGTGGCACGAGCGTCGGGACGAGACGAGCTTCGACGTCTCGGTCGAGCTGCTGGCGCCCGTCGCGGCGACGCGGGTCCTGGTGTACGACGCGACCGGGACCCGTCTCGCGGAGCACGCGATCCGATGAGGGAGGGTCCGGGGCGGGTACGGGGCGGATCGGCGGCAGGGAGACGGGGGCCGCCCGAATTGTCCGTTTCCGCCGCCGGCGCATCTAACAACCGTCACCCACCCGACTCGGAGGCGTCGCCATGAAGAAGAAGCCCATCCTGCCCGGCGCGAACGTCGGGGGGCGCACCTCGAAGGACGACGGCGTCCCGAAGCAACAGCACAAGCGCGACATGACCATTCGCACGGCCAAACGGGGGCGCACCGAGCCGCGGCGGGCTGCGACGCCGCCGAAGAAGCGCTGACCCCGAGGGCGCGGGGCGCACCGAACGGGGTGATCGGACGCAGAGGCCGAACAGGAGGGGGCGGCAGGGGGCCGGGGCGGCCCAGCGGCCCAGCGGCCCAGCGGCCCAGCGGCCCAGCGGCCCAGCGGCCCAGCGGCCCAGCGGCCCAGCGGCCCAGCGGCCCAGCGGCCCAGCGGCCCGGGTCGGCGGAGGCGCCGCGCCGGGGCCCTGGGGAGAGGTCGGCCGACGCAGCGCGGAGCGCTCGCAGGCTCGCGGTGACCAACCGACCCCGGCGCGCTTCGTACGAGCGGCGCGGCCGGACCCTACCATGGGAGCCGAAGGCCGCGCGGAGCGTGGCTCGCGCGGCGTGCCGAGGAGCACGACCTGCGGTGCGACCGCGCCCGCGACCTGGAGCCCGCTGACGTGAGCGAGACCGCGGCAGCCCTCGACGGGATCGTGATCTCCGAGTCGGCGCGGAAGCGGTTGGAGGAGTTCCGCCTCGCGCACGAGACGCGCGTCCTCACGATCTTCTTCAGCGACTTGGTCGGCTCCACACGGTTACAGAGCGACCAGGGCAACCTCCGCGCCACGGAGATCGTCGGGAAGCACCAGGCGGTCGTCCGTCACCTCCTTCGGGGGTTCGACGGGCGTGAGGTCGACACGCAGGGCGACTCGTTCCTCCTAGTGTTCGCGGCGCCGTCGGAGGGAGTCCGGTTCGCGCTGCGCCTCATGGCGGCGATGCGCACGGCCCGTGCGGAGGAGCCCGCCCTGCCGGAGGTCCGCGTCGGCCTTCATCAGGGGCAGGTGGTCGTCGACCAGGCGGCGCAGGGCACCAAGGTGTTCGACGTCTACGGCCTGCAGGTCTCCACCGCGGCCCGAATTATGGACCTCGCGGCGGGGGGCCAGATCCTGTGCTCACGTGCCGTCTTCGACGACGCGCGCGCGATCCTGACCAAGGCCGATCTCGATGGACTCGCGCCGGTCGCGTGGCGCAACCACGACTCGTATCACTTCAAAGGCGTCGCCGACGCCCACCAGGTCTGCGAAGTGGGCGAGGAGGGCCTCGCCCCCCTCCATCCGCCGCCCGCCGGCGCGAAAGGGTGGCCCGTCGCCGCCGGCGACGAAGAACTCGGGTGGCGCCCGGCGGCCGGCGTCGTCGTGCCCGGGACCAGCTGGATCCTCGAGTCCAAGCTCGGCGAGGGGGGCTTCGGAGAGGTGTGGAAGGCGGTCAACCGCGCCGACCTCTCGACCCAGGTCTTCAAGTTCTGTTTCCGCCGCGATCGGCTCCCGGCGCTCAAACGCGAGGCCCGGCTGCTCAAGCGACTGCGCCTCCATGCGCACCCGAGCCTCGTGCAGGTCCATGACGTCACCGAGGGCGATCGTCCGCCGTATTTCCTCGAGATGGAGTACGTCGACGGTCCGCCGGTGAAGGCGTGGCTCGAGGGCGCGCCGCCGCTCGCCGATCGACTCGAGGTCGTGGCGCAGGTCGCCGACGCGCTCGACGTCGTCCACGCCGCGGGCATCACGCATCGCGACGTGAAGCCGTCGAACCTGCTGCTGACGCGCCGTGGGGACGGCGCTCTCCTTGCGAAGCTCTCCGACTTCGGCCTCGGCGCCGCCGAGGACGAGGACCTCCTGAAGAGCCTGTCGGCGTCGCGCTCGGACGGGCTCGTCGGCACCTCGGACTACCTCGCCCCGGAGCGCCGCGCGGGCGGGGCTGCCACGCCGCAGAGCGACCTGTACGCCCTCGGCCTGACGCTCTACCAGATCGTGGTCGGCGACGTCGCGCGGGCGCTTCCCATCGACTGGGAGGCGCGTCTCCCCGACGAGGTGGTCCGGGACGATGTGCGGAGGTCGATCGCCACCGACCCAGCCGGCCGCTGGCGCCACGCGGGCGAACTCGCCAAGGCGCTGCGCGCGCACGACGGTCGTCTCGCGCAACGTGCGCTCGAGCGCGCGCACGCCGCCGCGGTCGCGCGGGCCGCCCGCTTGCGGCGGCTGGTCGCGGGCGTGGCGCTCGGCGCGGGCGCGGTGCTCGGGCTCGGGGGCGTCGCGGTGTGGAAGTGGGTCGAGGCCGATCGGCACCTTGCCGAGGCCGAGCGCCAGCGCGACCTGGCTCGCGCGCAGAAGCAGCTTGCGCTCGAGGGCATCGCGCGGCTCACGCACGACGTCCCGGAGCGCCTGCGCGATGTCCCGGGGGCGCTGACCGTGGTGCGGGACGTCGTCGCGGGCAATCTCGCGATGCTCGACCGCGTCCTCGCGCTCGAGCCCGACTCGTCGGTCGCTCGTCGGGAGAAGTTCGCCAATCACGTGGCCGCGGGCGACGCCTGGCGGCAGCTCGGCGACACCGCGAAGGCCGCGGAGGCGTACGAATCCGCGATCGCGCTCGCGTCCCGCCTCGCCCTCGAGGCCCCGGGCGAGCGCGCGGCCGTCTGGAATCACACCCTCGCGCTCGAGCGGCTGGGCGACGTCCGGGCCCGGCAGGGTCGCGGCGACGACTCGCTGCGCGCTTACGAGCAGAGCCTCACGCTCGCGCGCACCGTGCTCTCCGTCAACCTCGAGGCGCCCGGCGCGCGCGCCGACCTGGCGGGCGCGCTCGGCAAGGCCGCGGGGGCGTACCTGGCGCTCGGGCGGACGGCGGAGGCCGAGGCGGCGCTGCGCGAGGCGACGGCGCTCGAGGAGGCGCGATCGAAGGCGGCGCCCGCCGACACCGACGCGATGCGCGCGCTCGGCGTCGCGTATGAGCGGGAGGGCGATCTGGACATGTCCCTCTCGCGGCCCGCCGACGCGTTGCGCCGTTACGAGGCGAGCCAGCAGATCTGCGAGCGCCTCGCGCGGATGGGGCCCGATCGCCCTGCGCTGCTCCGGGACCTGAGCGTCGGCCTCGACAAGATCGGCCGCGCCCTCCAAGCGCTCGGCCGCGCCGAAGAGGCGCTGCCCCGCTACGAGGAGTCGCTACGCATCGTCGAGCGCCTCGCGGCGGCCGATCCGGGCAACGTGGAACTCGAGCGCGACGTGGGCGTGGGGCACGATCGCCTGGGCGACCTGCTGCTCGCCGCGGGGAAGACGGAGGAGGCCCGCGACGCGTACCAGAAGGGCATGAAGGTCGGCGAGCGCCTCGCCGCCGCCGACCCGACGAACGCGCGAGCCCAGCTCGACCTCTCGACGGGCTGGCTCAATCTCGGCGCCGTCGAACTCGGGGCGCAGCGACCCGAGGCCGCTCGCGCGGCCTACCTCCGCGCGCTCGCGATCTCCGAGACGGTCTCGGCCCGCGACCCCGGCAACGCGGAGGCGCTGCGCCACGTCGGCGTCTCCGCGAGCAAGGTGGGCAACTCGTGGATCGCCGAGGGCCGGCCCGAGGAGGCCTTGCCGCTCTACGAGCGCGCCGCGGCGGTCGCGCGCCGCCAAGTGGCGGCCGATCCTCGGAGTCTGCTGGCGCGCCGCGACGTCGGCGTGGCAGGGTACTACGCGATGGTGACCCTGGCGGCGCTCGGCCGGCTCGCTCCCTGGCGCGAGGCCGCCACCGAGTCGTTGGAGGCCTTCCGCGCCATCCACGCCGCGTCGGGCGACGATCGTGCCGCGGCGGCCGATCTGGCGCTGGCGCTCGAGACCTCGGCGGCCGATGCGTTCGGGTTCGAGGGTCTCGAGCCCTCCGACGTCGAACTCGCGCTCGGGCGTGCCCGCGAGCGCGTCGCCTTGAAGGGCCGCGAGACCCCCGACGCCTACATCGTCCTTTCCGACGTCGCCCGTCGCGCCGACGCGCCCGGCGAGGCCGAGGACGCGTTGCGCAAGGCGCTGGCCCTCCTCGACGCGTCGCCCGACGCCGAGGCGAAGGCGGCGAAGCGCGCTGCCATCGCGGCCAAGCTCGACGAGTTCCGGGCCTCGCGCTCGCGCTGATGGTACGGAGCCACGAGCGTTGATTTCGCACGGCCCGGCCAATGGGGGAGAGGACGGTGCAGACGTCCCGGCGCGTCTCGAAGCCGGTCCGACGTGCAAGGCTCCGGTCCATGGCGTGGTGAGGGCGGTGCGGGCGGTCGATACGGAGCCGGCGGGGCATGGGCGAGACCCGCAGGGAGGGCCACGGCGCTCGTCGCGCGCGGCCCGGCGCCGGTCACGCCAATCTCGTTCTGCCGCGACGACAACCTCCGCGCCGTCCCCGGTCTGTCCCTGGGGGCGGTGGACGCGGCACCGTCGGTCTTCCCCGGCCTCGCCACGTCGCCCGCGCCGGCCCGCGTTCGTGAGATCAACCTTTCTGGCCTCGTACGCCTTCCGGGCCGCATGCGACGTCCTGACGTCTAGACGTTACATGAGAGACTCCCGGCATGTCCGCCACGAAGCGCGCCACCGTCTACATCGACTCCAAGCTCCACCGTGCGCTCCGGCTGAAGTCGGCCGCGACCGACCAGACGATCTCGGACCTCGTCAACGACGCGATTCGGGAGGCGCTGGCCGAGGACGCCGACGACCTCGCCGCCATCGAGGCGCGCGTGCGCGAACCGCGCCGATCGTTCGAGGGGTTCGTCGCCGATCTGAAGCGCCGTGGCCTTGCTGCGCGCCACGACATTCGGCTCCTCTTGTACGAGTTCTCGTCACCACGCGGCCCCCGGTCTTGACGTGAACGCCCCGAATCCGCCACCATGGCGGAATGGGAACCCGGCGTCGGCAGCGATCCTACGACCATCGTCTCGTCCAACTCGTCCAGGAGGCCCACGATCCGACGATCGCCACCCGATGCATAGGACGTAGTTTGCCCCCCCGGTGGCGTCCGCGCCAGTGCCCCTTGCTCGGAGTGCCCCGGGGCGCGGCGTCTGCGAGGACGATCCAGCTCGCGTGCGGGCGGACTCCGCAGATGCGGGGCTTGGGGCGGTGCA